>Ga0066388_100002865_pt1 | contig 10831 bp, 8 predicted proteins | sample PanSoiMetaGPlot6_FD_64539 | JGI IMG/M metagenome (GOLD analysis project Ga0066388, IMG submission 64539) | Tropical forest soil microbial communities from Panama analyzed to predict greenhouse gas emissions - Panama Soil - Plot 6 (Hybrid Assembly) | ecosystem: Environmental > Terrestrial > Soil... | reverse complement strand
TCACGAGGCGTTTCTCACGCCCGAACGACTGTCCCCGTTCAAGCTGCTCGTTCTCGCCGACGCAGCCGCGCTCTCTGACGCGCAGTGTGCGGCGATCCGGTCGTACGTCCAGGGCGGCGGCAGCGTGCTGGCGACGTTCGCGACCTCGCTGTTCGATGAGCGCGGCAAGCGCCGCGACAACTTCGGTCTCGCCGACGTCTTTGGCGTGTCGTTCGGCGGACGCGTGGACGGGCCGATGCAGAACTCGTACTTGAGTCTCGACGCCGATCCGGCCACCGGTCGCCGGCATCCCGTACTTGCCGGCCTCGACGACACGCCACACATCATCAACGGTGTGTTTCGTCTCGACGTGCGACCGACGATGCCGTTTCCATCGCCGATCACGCTGATTCCGAGCTATCCGGATCTGCCGATGGAGGACGTCTATCCCCGTGTGCCGCACACCGAGGTGCGCGAGGTCTACTTGCGCGACCTCGGTCGCAGCCGCGTGGCGTACGTTCCGTGGGATATCGACCGCACCTTCTGGGACGTCATGGCGGTCGACCACGGACGCCTGCTGAAGAACCTCGTGGCGTGGACGACGAACGAGCGTCAGCCGGTAGAGGTCACCGGCCCTGGACTGCTCGCTCGTCGAGCTGGTGGTTCAGGCGCAAACGCCGTCGACACGATCAAGCTTTCTAACGGCGGCCCGCAGACCGGGACCGGCGGTCCCGCGAATTGCGGGACCAGGATAGTCGAGCCGACAGATCATCGCTGGATCGGAATGCCAGTACGAGGTTGTGCACCAGCGGCGCTCACCGCTATAGTCCAGCGCGCGTCACTCCCACACATTCCCTCTCTCCAGGAGGTGCAGCATGTACGCGCGCGTCACGACCTCGCAGGGCAACCCGGGTAACTTCGACGCAGGCACCAAGGCCATACGTGACGAGGTGGTCCCCGCCGTCAGCCAAATCGCCGGGTTCAGAGGGATCCTGGTCCTGGGGGATCCAGCGAGCGGGAAGTCGGTCAGCATCACGCTGTGGACCGATCAGGATGCGATGCAACGCAGCGAGCAGGCGGCCAATCAATTGCGGAACACGTCATCCGCCGCAATCGGCGCGACCGTCTTGAGCGTCGACCGCTTCGAGGTCATCGCCAGCGAGATGCCGTCGCCGCAACTTACCTGACACGTTTCATTCGGCTGGACGGCTCGTTACCAGCGCCGTCCAGCCGCTATTGAGGGAATCGGCGCCGCGCTTGTCGAGCGTCCAGACCTGCTTGCGGCCTGGTGCCATGCCCTTTCCGTAACGCCGACCGGGCGGAGGACGTCACTCCCCAATCTTTACATCGGCTGTCGATCGGCCTTACGCTCAGCGGCGATGCGCCCGTATCGTTTCCGAGGCCACAAGACCATCCAGGAGTTGCTGGCAGATTCCCGCCGCCCGCTGGAGCGTGACGTCATGGCGGTGGTATGGGCAGGCGGTGAGATGACGGTCAAGGACGTTTGCGAGCGCCTTGATTCCGTCGTCGCCTACACCACGGTGATGACCGCGATGGACCGGCTGTTCAAGATCCGCGTGCTCGACAGAAGAAAGGTCGGGCAAGCGTTCATGTATCGCGCCCGCCTCACCGAGCACGAACTGGACTGCGCCCTCGCAGCCAACGCCGTTCGTTCGATCCTGCAGCAGGATGGTATGGACCAATCGCCGAGTCTGTCGCTGCTCGTGGACACCGTGTCGGCACAGGATCCCTCGTTGCTCGATGCGCTCGAACGGCTTGTCCGCGAGAAACGGCGGGCACATGAACATACGGAGTCTGGTTGAACGCTCACCCAGAGCATCCGGGTGATGCTCATGTTCGGCGACGTCGATGCTCGCGTGGCGTCCTGCTCGAGACGCCTCGCTGACGTCTCCCCAGCCGTGTCGTAACAGACCGGCCCCCGTGCGTTCATCAGCTATCGTGTACGCTCCCCTCTCCTATGTTCGAGGTGACTGGTTCCGGCCCGATGAAGGGCGTGATCGTCACGATCAACGCGACGAAGATGCAGGGAACAATTCGTGGAGAGGACGGACGCGTCAGAGCGTTTCGTCGCGCGGGTATGGTGCTCTGGGGCGACTTCCTGGATCTTCACCCTGGCTGCAGCGTCAGTTTCGATGAAGAAGCCGGACGTGCCATGAACGTCGAGCTCGCGCCGTTCGTGGCGGCAAGCGTGAACGACGGCAAACGCTCCGAGCGGCGCCCACGGTAATTAGTCAATGAGGCGCAGGGACGCGATGTGCGGACCCTGCGTCGGCCGCTGCGTGTGGAGGGCCGGCACTGACGCTCAGCCGCGTCCGGCTCCGGCGCGTCGGTGAATCTGCCAGCGTTGATGGTCGTCGGCCTCGCTGCGCTGCGTCGGATCGTCCCGTTCGTCTTTCGCCTCACGACACAGCGCTTTGAAGAACCTCAGGAGCGCATCGAGATCGCCGTTGAGATCGCGGCTCCGTTCGCGCAACTCCGCTGACCGGTCCAACAGGTACCCAATCTGCTGATCGCGTTTTGAGAGCGGTTTCGCCACTTCGGTACCCTGCAAAAGCTTTGATGAGGGCACACCGGGACAGCGCGCAGTGCTGAAAGCTCCGAGAACGATACACCCGAAGCGCCGTCACTCGACAAGTCATTGGTCGATCTCGGACCGTTCACGGGACCGGCTGGTCTGCGCGGAGTCGACTGGCGTAATTCGTCTCGTTCGCCCCTCCAGCGACCGATCGGATCCTCGTCGTCTGGAGACGCGTACTGTGGGTCGGCTCCCGATGTCGACTCTGGACTGGTGACAGAGGACTGGGTTCAGCGGCCCTTGCGGACGTAGACGTTGCTGTTGAACGTCCGCAGCTCGACCTCCGGCCCGCCGCCGTTGATCGTGCCGATCACCGAGCGGGTCCGGTTGACGCGATAGCGCCCGTCGCCGCGTGTGTTCTCCTGCACCGTCGGCGCCGACTGGGGCTGCAGCTGCACGTCGAAATCCGAATACACGTCGCCGCGGTCGCTGCGCAGGCGCAGGTTGGCCTTCGTCGACGGCGGGAGCGTCACGTCCACGGTTCCATTCAGTGACGTAAAGGCCATGTCCTTCTGCGCCGCGACCTGGGTCAGGGTCGCGCGCACGCTGCCGTTGGTCGTGACCGCGACCACCGAGCCCGCCACGCGATTGAGCGTGATGCCGCCGTTCGTGTTGTGGACGTCGAGATCGCCGTCGACGTTCTCGACGAGGATATCTCCGCCGTTCACCGTCTTCAGCACCAGGTTCGCGCGCCGTGGCGCCTCGATGTCGAAGCGCACGGCCCGGCTCGGAGTGTCCGCGCTCACATTCACGCGGTTGTGTTCCTCGGTCACACGGTACCCCGCGCTCTGGGGAAGCCGGCGAAGTCCCGTCGCGTCGGGATCGAAGCGGCGGCTCGGGCGATCGGCGTCGGGATGCGCGGTGACCAGCACGTCGCGACGGTTGGTGCCGCGCACCGTGATGCCGCCGTGCACCAGCGACACATGAATCGCGGCTGGCTTCGACGAATCGGTGAGCGGCACCGTCACCTGATCGGCGGCCGGCTGCTCGGCCTGCGCCGCGGTCAGCGATCGCTTGGACGAAGTGGCGTGCGCTGTTGTCGTGCAACCGATCGATACCAGTCCAACGAGCACAGACGCGCTGCGAACGGCGTCGCGAATCTTCATGGCTTACCTCCGTGAACGAAGCGCGCGAACGTTGCCGTTCAGCGTTTCAAACGACATCTCTGGACCGCCGCGGCCGACGCGCACGCGGGTGAATTCGTTGGCGCGGTACACGAACCTGCCGTCGCGGCGCTCGGGCGCGGCCGCGGTCCTGCCGGCGAGCGGCTGCACGTCGAAGTCCGTGAACAACCCGCCGTTGAACGTCTTCATCGAGAAATCGGCCGACAGCCCGTCGACGAAGGACACCTCCACGTTCCCGTTGACGGTCTTGAACGACGAGGCCTCGGTCGGGTTGGCCGTGAAGGTGACCTTGACCGGTCCATTCACGGTGTGGGCGCGGCCCGAGCCGGCGACCGCGTTCATCTCGATGCGGCCGTTGACGTTGTCGACGTCGAAACCGCCTTCACTGCCGTTGACGATCAGATCGCCGCCGTTGATGGTGCAGAGCCGGAGCCTGGCGTCGCGCGGCACCCGGACGGTGAAATCGAACCGCACTTCATAATGCACTCGCTCCCACCGCCCATCGTCGTGGTTTGGTTCACCGCAGACGTGATTGCGCCGGTCGCGGACCACCGCCTCGACCGTCGACTTCTGCTCGGACACGTCGAGCCGCACATCGCGTTCGGCGTCGGCCTTGTCGCCCGCGGTTTCGGCGCGGATCGTCTTATGGACGCTCATCTGCACTGTCGGGTCGCCGGTGCCCTCGACGTGGATGAACCCGTTGATATTTCGCACGTCGAGAGTCCGGCCGCCGCCGGCAGCAAAGGCGAGGGTGCGGGTGATGGTGGATTCGTCCACCACGTCGTACCTGGACGTGCGGTGCGCCTGCGCCGTGCCAATCACGGACACTCCGATGGCTATGGTTGCGAGGGTTCGGAACGACATGCCCTGTTGGATGGAGGGGCGGCGCACTTGGTTGGAAACCTGGGGCGGGCGCGATTATCGACTCCAGATAGCGCCATCGGGCCAGGCGGAGTCGGCGAAAACGAATTGAAGCGTTTCGCGCCGGCGAAGTATCGATTGTCGTCTCCTGACCCGGATGCAGGGAGCCGCGGCACCGGGCGGGACGCAGTATTGCGTCGAGCGAGGCGGCCCAGTACGATCAGGTCAGGAGCGCACGAAAATGCCCACCTACGATTCTTATGAAGGCGCACGTCCCCGACTCCGCGATGCCGACGTCCTCGCCAGCTTCATGCGCGGTGTCTACGGATGGATGTGCGGTGGGCTGCTGATCACGGCAGCGACCGCATTTCTCGTCGCGAGCTCACCGACGCTCATCGCGACGATCTTCGGGAATCGTGCCGTGTTCTGGATTCTGGCGATCGCGCAACTTGGCATCGTGTTCACGCTCTCGGCTCGCGTCGATCGCATGGCATCGGGCACGGCTGCGGCCTTGTTCGCGGCCTACTCTGCGCTGACAGGCGTCACGCTGTCGGCGGTACTGCTGGTCTTCACCGGCGAATCCGTGTTCACGACGTTCGTGGTCACTGCCGGAATGTTCGGCGCACTGGCGATGTACGGAACGGTCACGCGCCGGCAGTTGAGCGGACTCGGCCAGTTCCTGTTCATGGGACTGATCGGTCTCGTGCTCGCATCCATCGTCGGTCTCTTCTGGCACAACGACGGGCTGCAGTTCATGATCTCGTTTATCGGTGTGATCGTGTTCGCAGGTTTGACCGTCTACGATGCCAACCGACTCAGGGAACTTGCGTTCGCGACGAGTGCGGGCCCCACCGGCGGCGCCACGATCGTCGGCGCCCTCGCGTTATACCTCGACTTCATCAATCTGTTCCTGTTCCTGCTTCGGTTTCTCGGCAATCGCCGCGACGAGTGGTAACCGTGTTCTTTAGCGGCAATGCAGTCCTTTGGCCCGTGACTCCGGCTCGCGCGTCGGACGATAGGAGATCTGGCTCCCCCCGGCGCGGGTCGAGGCGCTGACGAAACGGTCGGCTGCCGGCCGCGCCCGGCGCGTGAGCCAGAGATCGGTCATCGGGGTTCCTGATGGACTTGAGTCTTTCACTTAAGAGACACAGTTCCGCGATGAACTGCGCGCGTGGCTCGAGACGCAGGCCCGAAGCATTGGGAACAGCGTCGCGGTGCCTCGATCGAGCAGCTAGTCGTGGCGGAGCGCAATCATCGGGTCGACGTGCGTCGCCTGGCGCGCCGGAACAAAGCTCGCCGCCAGCCCGGCAGCGGCAATCACTCCAACGACCACGACGATCGTGACCGGATCCGCTGGCGTCACGCCGTAGAGCTGTACCGAGAGGAATCGGGTCAGCATCAATCCGCCAAGGAGGCCGACGCCAATCCCGATGCCGATCAACACCAGCGTGGTCTGCAGCACGAACCGCACCACGTTCGCCGCGTCCGCACCGAGCGCCATCCGGATGCCGATTTCGTGCGTGCGGCGCGAAACGGTGTAGGCAAGCACGCTGAACACACCGGCGGCAACCAGAATTAGTCCCGTGACCGCGAACGCACCGAGAATCGCCGCGCTCAGCCGCGGACTCGCGTAGTTGAATTGATCGAGGAATTCGGCAAGCGTCCCCGATTGCGTCAACGCGACCGATTGATCCACCGACCACACCGCGCGCCGGACGCGGCCGAGCGTCGCTTCAGGACGATCCGCCGTGCGCACCACGAACGCACGTGCGAACGCGGCCGTCAACGAGTGCGGAATGAACGCCTCTGGAATAGGAGCGTCGCGCACGCCCTGATTCCTGATGTCGGCGACGACGCCGACGATTTCGAACTTCGGATCGGCGATGGGCGGTCGAAGCGTCGCCAGTCCGGTCAGCAGAATCGATCGTCCAAGCGGATCCGCGTTGCCGAAGTAGCGATTCGCGAGCGCCTGGTTCACAACCGCGACCTTGCGTGCGTTCGTGACGTCCGCCGCGGTGAGCCAGTGGCCGCTGCGGAGATGCCCGCCGAGGGCGGCGAGGTAGTCCTCACTGCACAACGTGATGCTGCCGTACTCTTTCTCTGCGACGGACCGGCCCGGCACGCTCATTTCGATCCGCCCGCCAAACGGTGGCGGATTGCTCGTGGCCGCCGCGGCGATCACTCCTGGCAGCGCCCCGATCCGGGTGATGACGGCATCGACCAGCCGTCCCTTCGCGGCCGGATCCGTGTAGCGGCCGGGGGGAAACGCAAGACGGGCGACGGCAACGCTCGTGGGATTGAAGCCGAGCTCCACCGTCTGGAGATTGGTGAAGCTGCGAACCAGCAGCCCCGCCCCAATCAGCAGCACGATCGAAATCGCCACTTCGGCCGCGACCAGCACATCGGTCAGGCGACGACGCGTCGCGCCCGCCGTCGAACCCTTGCTCGAATCCTTGAGCGGTTCGCTCACGTCGCGGCGGACAGCGCGGAGAGCGGGAACGAACCCGCAGAGGAATGCGGTCGCGAATGCGGCACCGAGGCTGAACAGGAGGGCGGAGCTGTTCAATCGCAGCACCGCCTGTGCAGGAATCGTGAAGGGCGGAATCGCCGCCGCGATGGCTCTGATGCCGTAGAACGCGCCGACCGATCCAAGCGCCGCGCCGCAGAGCGCAATCGACAGGCTCTCGAGCAGCAGTTGCCGGACCAGGCGTGCGCGGCTGGCGCCGAGCGCGGCACGAACCGCCATCTCGCGTTCGCGCGCGGCGGCGCGCGCCAGCAGCATGTTCGCGACGTTGACGCAGGCGATGAGCATCAGCAGCGCCACCGCGCCGGCCAGTGTGTAGAGCGTGGTCCGGAACTGGCCCACCACGCTGTCGAGCAGCGGCACGATCCGAACGGCGAACCGCTCCGGATAGTTCTGCGGGTACACCGTCGCGAGGCGGCGCGCCACGACGGTCACTTCGCTCTCGGCCTGCGCCAGCGTCACGCCGCGTTTCAGGCGGGCCTGCAGCATGTAGAAACGCCGGCTGTCGTCCGGATCCGCTCGATCGAGCGCAGCAGGCACGTACACGTCGGCACCCAGTTTCTTGAAGCGAGGCCCCATCACGCCGACGAGCGTCCGCCGGACACCGTTCAGGACGAACGTGCGGCCGACGGCCTGCGGATCGCCGCCGAAGAACTGCAGCCACGCTCGATGTGCGGCGACGAAGACCGGCGCCGCGCCGGGCTCATCGTCGCCCACTTCCAGCGCCCGGCCCAACAGTGGCGACACACCCAGGAAGGTGAAGTTGTTCACCGACACACGGCCGCCCGCCAGTTGCTCGGCGCCATCCGGCGTACTGAACACCATGTCCTCGCCGGTGCCGGCGATGACCTCCTCGAACGACTGGACCTGCTCGCGATAGTCGAGGAACTCCGGCAGCTGGAACACCTGCCGGCCGCCGGGCCGCTGCGCCGCCGCGGAGCTGATTTCAACGGCGACGATGCGTTCGGGATTGAAGTCGAACGGATCGAGCAGGACGTTCTGGATGACGCTGAAAATCGTCGTCGTGGCGCCGATGCCCAGCGCCAGCGTCGCGATGGCTACGGCGCTGAACGCGGGCTGACGCATGAGCACCCGACAGCCGTAGCGGAGATCGCGGACGACGGACACGAGGGCGGTTCCGACCGTCGTACCGGGCATATCATCCTTTCACAACGGCGCCGCTCCGGAGTTACGCGACGATCGCGATCGATTGCATCGAAGGACGCGCGCCACGATGCGATCGTTGCGTTCGACCTGTGCAAACCCGCTGAAAATGGCGGCATGAACCGCCGCGAACACGGCGGCGTTGACCGCGGTCCCCAGGGCGAGGACGACAATCACGGTAAGCGCGACACCCGGCCGTGTCGCCAGAGCACGGGCAGCGACGAGCACATCGGTCAGGAAATCAGCCCTCACGACGGTGCACTGGCGGCATTGTACGACTCGCCACACGACTCGGGCTTGTCATGAGTGATCAAGCTGTTCAGGACGGCCGTTGTGGCAGGTTGAAGGTCGAGACGCGCCAAAACAGAAGGTGAGCCTCATGCGGAACCCACATGTGAAATGGCGCTCCATGGACGAGGACGACCAAGCAACACAACGTAGCCGTCAGCGTCCTCGAGTTCGAATCTACGGAGGCCATCATCGGTATCTTTGAGGCGGTTCGGAGAACTCGGCATTGCGCGAGGAGAACTCTGTCTCCAACCGCGCGTATACTCGGGTCACCTCTTGGCTTCAACTCACGACACGCGCGTCGGCGTCGACGAAGTCACTGCGCCGATCGGCGAAGGCGGCCCGCCTTCGCTCGCGCGAGAAGAGTGAATCCATCAGAGGGTTGCATGACTCGCCTCCCCTACGAGCACGTTCGCGTCATCGAGCGGAGCACCACATTGACCGGACGTCTGGTCGGGTTGCTGTTCGCGGATCAGGGCGCCGACGTGTTCGTCGAACGCGGAGGTGGCTCCCCTTCCGACGAGCACGATGCGTATCTCGATCGCGGCAAGGTCGCCGTGCAGCCGGGAGCCCTCGCTGACACCTCGTCCGCCGACGTCATCCTCGTCGACGGGGCGGTCCCGGTGAGCCTCGCGGCGTCGCAGATCCTGTTGCGCGTGACCGCCGCGATTCCGGGCGACCAGGCGTACGGTCACCTGGCCGCGGACTGCAGCGAAGACCTGCTCAGCGCCCTCGTGGGCATCTTCACAGACATGGCGGGCTTTGGCCGACTGATTGGCCGGCCCGTGATCTACACACCGCTGCCCATCTGCTCGGTGTATGCCGGCGTCCTCGGCGCGATCGCCGTCGGCGCCGCGATCGTCGACCGGGAGCGCACTGGCGCGGGCCGCGAGATCGTCGCGTCGCGCCTGGCGGGCGGACTGTCGGCAATCGGGGCGTTGACGATGACGTCGAGCGGTATTCCGCCGCACCTCGCGCCGACCAGCCTGAGCGGCGGCGTGCCCGCTGGTCTCACGCCGGCGCGACTCCAGGAAATCCTGGAGGACGCGGCCCGCGATCCCGCCAGGGAACTGTGGCTGGCCGAGCGCCGTTCGCCGCTCACCTCGCCGTACATGGCTGCCGATGGCCGGCTGGTGCTGCCGATGGTGGCGCCGAACCGGCGACTGACCGAACGCTTCCTGAAAGCCCTGCACGTGTGGGAGGCAGCGCTGGCGGCCGGAATGGTGAACGAATCGTGCTACGACCCGGGCGCCTCGCAGTTCGCCGGCCGGAACCTGGCGGATTCGCTGTCGCTCGATTTCACCAACGCGTCGATGCTGGCCGATCTGATCGAGACCGCGTTTGCGCGCAAGCCGGCGACCCAGTGGGAGCACGAGTTGTGCAGCGCGGGAGTGCCGTGCGTCGCGATTCAAAGCTGGGACGAATGGCAACGCGACCCAAAGGCGCACGCGGCCGGCATTTTCGCCGACGTGCGAGGGAGCGCCTCGCCGCAGATTGGCCGGTCCGCCTGGATCGCCAGCGCGCAGCCGTACCCGGCCCTCGAGTGCTGCCGCCGCGCAGACGCTTTGCCGATGCGCGAACCGCCGACGCGTCAGATGCAGCCTGCGACTGAACCGGGCGTCGCCACGAAGGCGCCGCTGGCCGGCGTCACGGTGATTGACTTGTGCAACGTCGTGGCCGGCCCCGCGTGTGGACGCGCCTTCGTCGAGCTTGGCGCCACGGTGGTCAAAGTCGATCCAATCCGGCCGCTGCATTCGCCGACGATCATGGTGACGCTCGCCGGCGAGACCGCCGTCGGCAAACGCAGCATCATCCTCGACACGGAGACCGTGGAGGGGCGCGCCATCCTGCATCGCCTCGTCTCGAGCGCCGACATGCTGCTGGCGAACAAGCTCGATACGCAATTCGCGCGCGTGGAGCTCGATCGCGATTCGCTGGCGGCGCACCACCCCTCGGTGATCGGCGTCCAGTTGTCGGCGCATCGCGGCGAGAAATGCGGGCCACGCCACGACTATCCCGGCTACGACCCCGCGCTGCAGGGTCTCACCGGCATCATGGTGCGATTCGGCGCGGAGGGTTGCCCGACGTTCCACGGCATCGCGTCCTGCGTCGACTATCTCTGCGGCTATCTCGGCGTGTGGGCGGGCGTCACTGCGCTGGCCGCGCGGGAGCGCCGCAAGGACGGACGCGGCGACTGGGCCGAGTCGTCGCTGGCGACGGCCGCATCACTCGTGCAGCTCTTACTTCAACAGACACCAGAGCCACCGACCGCGCGCGGTGCCCGCGCCACCGGCC
>Ga0066388_100002864_pt1 | contig 10833 bp, 8 predicted proteins | sample PanSoiMetaGPlot6_FD_64539 | JGI IMG/M metagenome (GOLD analysis project Ga0066388, IMG submission 64539) | Tropical forest soil microbial communities from Panama analyzed to predict greenhouse gas emissions - Panama Soil - Plot 6 (Hybrid Assembly) | ecosystem: Environmental > Terrestrial > Soil... | reverse complement strand
CCGAGCACATCGAGGAGATGCTGCCGATCGTGTACACCCCGACGGTGGGGACCGCGATCGAGCGGTACAGCCTGTGGTTCGGCCGCCCGCGCGGGGTGTACCTGTCGGTGGACCACCCCGAACAGATCGAGACGGCGTTCCGCAACTACTTGCTCGGGCCTGACGACGTGGACCTGATCGTGGCCACCGACTCCGAGGGCATCCTGGGCATCGGCGACTGGGGCGTGGGCGGCATCGCGATCGCGGCCGGCAAGCTGGCCGTCTATACCGCCGCGGCCGGATTGCACCCGCACCGGATCATCCCGGTCGTGCTGGACGCGGGCACCGACAACCAGGTCCTGCTGGCCGAGGACCTGTACGTGGGCGCCCGGCACCCGCGGGTCCGCGGCGAGCGGTACGACCAGCTGATCGACGCCTACGTCAGCACCGCCACCAAGATGTTCCCGCACGCGATGCTGCACTGGGAGGACTTCGGCGCCGCCAACGCGAACCGCATCCTGCGCAAGTACGCCGGGACGTGCTGCACCTTCAACGACGACATCCAGGGCACCGCGGCCGTGGTGCTGGCCGCCGCGCTCAGCGCGACCCGGGCCGCGGGTACGGCCCTGCGCGACCAGACGGTGGTGATCCACGGCGCGGGCACGGCCGGGATCGGGATCGCGGACGTGCTGCGGCAGGTCATGATCGACGACGGGCTCAGCCGGGACGACGCCACCGCGCGGTTCTACGCGCTGGGCAGCAAGGGCCTGCTGACCACCGACTACCCGGGAACGCTGCGCGACTTCCAGGTCCCCTACGCCCGGCCGGCCGCCGAGGTGGCCGGCTGGCCGCGCGACCCGGACGGCCGGATCGGCCTGGCCGAGGTGGTCACGCGGACCCGGCCCACCATGCTGATCGGAACCTCGACCCAGCCCGGGGCGTTCACCGAGCCGATCGTGACCGAGATGGCCGCGCATACCGAACGCCCGGTCATCATGCCGCTGTCCAACCCGACCTCGCACTCCGAGGCCCAGGCCGCCGACCTGATCGCCTGGACCGGCGGCCGGGCGCTCATCGCCACCGGCAGCCCGTTCCCGCCGGTGCCCTACCACGGCGTCGAGTACCGGGTTGCCCAGGCCAACAACGCGCTGATCTTCCCCGGCCTCGGGCTCGGAGTCACGGTCAGCCGGGCGCGCCGGGTCACCGACGGCATGCTGGCCGCCGCGGCCGATGCGCTGGCCGGGCTGTCCGACGCCACCGCCCCGGGCGCGGCCGTGCTGCCCCCGGTCACCCGCCTGCGCGACGTGTCCGCCGCGGTCGCCGAGGCCGTGGCCCGGGCCGCGGTGGCCGAGGGCCTGTCCGACATGCCGCTCGAGGGCCTGCCCGGACGGGTCCGCGCGGCCATGTGGGAGCCCGCCTACCCCAAGGTGGAAGCCATCTGACGGCCTGAACTCGGGACGCTCAGGCGCCGAGGGCCATGAAGGAGTGCGCGGTCGCTTCGGCCTGCGGATCGTCGCCGACGGCGCGGCGTGCGGCCAGGAGCGCCTCGGGGAGCGTCGCACCCCGGTGCAGGGCGTCGTGCAGAGCCAGCATGACCGGCACCAGGGCGAGGTCGTTCACGGGCACCATGCTGGCCACGATCCCGGCCGCGCCCAGCGGCGCCAGGCTGCTGACCAGGCCGAGAAGCTCGTCGGCGCCTACCGGTGCGGCCACTCCGGAGTCGCAGCCGGCCAGGACCAGCTGATACGGAGCGAGGCCCAGGCGCTCGAAGTCGTGCACGATCAGCGGTCCGTCGTCGAGCAGTAGGGACGAGAACATGGGGTTGTCCGCCCGGAACGAGCCGTGGGCCGCGATATGCGCGAGCCACGCGCCATCGAGGGCGCCGAGGACCTGGCCGGCTGTCGCATCGCCGTGGCCGAGCACCGCGGAGTCGGGATAGCGCGAGCGCAGTGGCTCGACCTCCGCGCCCTGAGTGGCCAGCCCGGGCCCGACGACCAGGGCGACCCGCCGCCGGGACGGTGGCTTCATGCGACGGGCCCGCAGCCAGGTCGACGCGGACGGCGCGACGGTCACCACCCGATCGCGCAGCGACGGCATGAGCGTCCACGGGACGGCCTGGAGCCGGCCCGGCGGTATGACCACGACCGGGCCGTCCCCGAGCCTGGCGGCCGCCTCGCCGAGCAACGCGGCCTCCAGCTCGGCGCCCCTGTGCTTCAGCACCCGCTCGTCGCCGGGTTGCGGGCGACCACGGGCCAGGCGGCGCAGCACGAAGCGGTTCATCCGGACCTCGCGTTCGGGAACGCTGCCCACCGTGTGCAGGCGCACCCGCCGGTTCGCGACCACGACGGCGTGCAGCACGCTGTCCACCGTGACGAGTTCGATCAGGGTGGCCGAGCCGAGCTCGGCGACGAGTTCGTCCAGGTCGAACTGCCCCTCCCCGGGTTCCTGGCCGCCCGGTGTCCTGCGGGTGCGAGCCTGCACCGCCGTTTCGAGCCGCCGCCGCTCGCGCTCCAGGGCGCTGCGCCGGGAGGCGGCCATCTCGGTCTCCCCGAGCAGGCGGCTCACGCTGCGTAGCGCTTCCAGCTCACTCGTTAGCTGCTTATTCTCCCCGGGCGGCGCGCCGCGGGCGGCCAGCGCGGTCGCCCGCCAGCGCTCGCTCCAGAACAGCAGCCGCCTGACGTCGCCCCGCTTGAGCGCGTCGCGCTGGGCTAGCGTGGCCAGTTCGGCACCGTGCGCCGTGCCGTACGCGCGTAGCTCGGTGGCGCCGAGTCGCATCTGGTGCTCCTCGAGCGCGTCGAGGCCGCGCGCGCAGGCGATGACGGTGGCCCGGGCGTTGCCCCGCGCCTCGGCCTGCAGGGCCCGGGCCAGCCAGGCCACGCTCCGCGGCAGCGGCGGCCCGCCGCGGCGGGACTTCGCGGCATGCTCGAGGTGCGGCCCGGCTTGAGTCACGCTCCCCCGGCTCAGCGCGATGCGTCCGGCGAGCAGGTCCGCCTGTATCGCCTCGCCGACCCGGATCGCCTCGCAGACCCGGATCGCGTCGAGGCGGGCGGCGACCTGCTCGGCGTACCGGAGCAAAGCCATGGAATGCTCGCCGACGGCGTACCTGGCCTCGGCGAGGACGAGGGTGGCGCGTGCTTCCCAATGCGGCCGCCCCTGCGTACGGAACAGCCGACAGGCCCGCCGGGCATGCTCTTTGGCGTCGCCCGGGCGGCCGGCGGCCAGGGCGGCTGTGGCGGCCGCGAAGAGCACTTCCGCCTTCTTGTACGCTATCCCGCCCTCCGGAGGCAGGCGGCTGAGCGCGGCCACGGTCTCTTGCGCTGCTTCTTCGGCTAGCCCGGCGGCCAGCAGTGCCGAGCAGCGATCGACGACCAGGTCGAGGCTGGTCTCGCCGAGCGCGTCGTAACGATTCCGTGCGTCGTCGAGATAGGCGAGCGCCTCGGGAAGGTCGCCGCGGATAAGCGCCACACATCCGCTGTTGTGCCGGGCCTTGGCGTACTCGAATTCCTGCCCGCTGGTGGCGTACATCTCTTCGGCCCGGGCGTAGTCCGCGGCCGCGCGCCCGGGCAGGCCGAGCCCGAGGAAGACCGCGGCTCGATGTGTCAGTGACCGGGCCTCCCATACCGTGTCGCCTTTCCGGCGGAAGTAGGGCAGGGCGCGGCTCAGGTCCTGATGTGCCTCGTGGAAACGGCCCAGGTCCAGGAGGACGGAGGCACGCCGCATGAGCACGCGGCCAGTCAGGTCTCCACGCGAGGCGGCCACCGCCTGGTTCAGCAGCGCCAGCCCCTGCTGGCTGCGGCCAGTCCACGCGAGGGCCGCGCCCAGGGTCGCCTGCACGTCGACCTCACGCTCGGGCCGGCCGGACGCACGGGCCAGCCGCATTCCCTGCTTCAGCTCGGCGATCGCTTCCGGAAGCTTGCCGCGGTCGCGCAGGACGATGCCGATCGCGTGGTGCGCCAACGAGGCGTCGTATGCGCTCGGCTGGCGGGCCAGCACGGATCGCGCAGCGAGCAGCGCATCTTGTGGCCGGGACACGGCAAGCGGCAGCAGCCGGGCAGGGTCGGGTGGCACGCTCCCTGTATCAGAATCTCCCGGTTCCACTCCGATAATGCTAGACAGTTCCCGACACCGAGCAAAGGAGTGGGGAGTCGGCATGACCGTTTACGACGAGGGAAACGACGAGCGACGGCGGCGTCTGCAGGCACAGGTCGGCCTGGTCCTGTCGGGCATACCCGGCGTTACCGGTGGTCTGGGCCGAGCGGTGGCTCACCCCGCCGACTGGGCCGAACGAGGCGAGGTGGCTTACCACCACCGCGATCGGACCCTGCTGGTCCGGGACGCCGACATCGACCGGGTGGCGGCGATCGTCTCCGGTGCCCCGGTTGCGCACGACAACAACATGCGCGGCGTGACCCGGTTCGAGCTCTCCGCTGACGAGCGCCGGAGCGTGGAGGAAGCCTGCGCCGAGATCGACCGAGCTCATGGCGAAGGGGTGGCCACACCCGATCACCTCCTGTACGTCTGCCATACCGGCACCACCTGTCCGGCCACCGAGCCGGAGGAGGTCCCGGGCGACGCGCTGCCCGACCCGGGGATCTCCGCCGAGCAGCGCGACGGCGAAGGAATCCTGATGGTGATTCCCGACAGCGGCTTCCTACCGGGCGCGGACACCGAGCACACGTGGCTGCGGGGGGTCGCGGGCGAGCCGGAGAACCCGATCGGCGGCTACCCGCCCCGCATTCTTCCCTACGCCGGCCACGGGACGTTCTCGGCGGGCCTCGCGCGAGCCATGGCACCCAGCGCCGAGGTGTGGGTGGACAAGACCTTCGCCAAGTTCGGCGCGGTCTTCGAAGCCGACCTCGTCAAGCAGATAACCGCCGCGCTTGGGAGGGGCGCGGCGGTTATCTCGCTGTCGTTCGGCACCTACAGCCGCAATGACCTTCCGCTGCTCGGATTCGAGGTCGTGGAGGAAAGGCTGCGCAACCAGGCCGGATCGATTCTGGTGTCGGCGGCGGGCAACGACTCGATCAAGAACCCGTTCTGGCCGGCCGCCTATCCCTGGGTGGTAGGCGTCGGCTCGCTCAACGCCGCCCGGAACGGCAAGGCATCGTGGAGCAACCATGGGCCCTGGGTGGATCTCTTCGCGCCTGGCGAAGGCCTGGTCAACGCCTTCGCCAAGGGCGACTACCTCTGCACCGAACCGCCGAACGAGGGTTGCTGGCGGAAGTTCGACGGCATGGCCCGCTGGAGCGGCACATCCTTCTCGACTCCGCTCGTGGCGGGGCTGATCGCGGCGCGCATGTCGAAGACCGGCGAGACCGGCCCGCAGGCGGCGGAGGCGCTGTTGACCAAGGCCAGGACCCAGACCATCCGCGGCGTGGGCCCGGTGATCCTGCCGGGGCAGGCTTACTGATACCGGGACGGCTCAGGTCGTAGCGGCTGCCGCGGAGGCTGCCCAGTCTGCTACGACCTGGCCCAGCACCGGAAGCGGCAGGGATCCGTGGTCGAGGACGGCGGAGTGGAAGTCACGGATGTCGAAGGCGGCTCCTAGCCGGGCTCTGGCCTCGTCGCGTAGCCGCAGGATCTCGCGCTGCCCGACCAGGTAACCCAGCGCCTGGCCGGGCAGGGCGATATAGCGATCTATCTCCGCATCGACAAATTCCTCGGGCATGGGCGAGTGCGCCAGCGCGAACTCCCGGGCCCGGGCCCGGCTCCAGCCACGGGCGTGCAGGCCGCTGTCGACGACGAGCCGGACGGCGCGCCAGGCGGCGCAACCCAGCATGCCGAGCCGCTGAGTGTCGTCGGAGTACAGGCCGAACTCGTCGGCCAGCCGCTCGGCGTACAGGCCCCATCCCTCGCCGTGGGGCACGACGTAGAAGCCCGTCTGCAGCAGGGGCAGGTCCGGCAGGAGCTGCACCCGGGCGAACTGCGCATGGTGTCCGGGTACCCCTTCGTGGAAGGCCGTCGCCTCCAGGGCCCAGCTCCCGGCCTGTCCGGGGTGCACGTCGTTGAACAGGTACGCGCCAGGGCGCGAGCCGTCCCGGGCCGGGGGCGAGTAGTAGGGCGGCGCGCCGAACTCGGCCATGTGCGGGGGCATGGGCTCGACCGCGCACGGCGGCGGCAGCGGTGCGCGGAACATGTCCGGCAGCCGCTCCCCGGCGCGGGCGATAGCCTGGGCGGCACGCGCCATCGCAGCCGCGCCGTCCGGAGCGGTCAGCGCGGAGTCCTTGCGGAAGCGGATCATGATGTCGCCGGCGTCGCCGGCGCCCAGTGTCCGCCGGCCGAGTTCGCTGATCTGCTCTTCGATGTCCGCCAGGGCCGCCAGGCCGAGACGGTGCAGCTCGTCGGCGTCGAGCGGGAGGGTCGTGCCGTTCCTTATGCAAGCCGCGTACGCCGGCACGCCGCCCGGCACGTAGAGCAGGCCGGCTTGCCCGGGCGGCCGCGACCGGGGCAGCAGGCCGGTGAGCAGGTCGGCGTAACGGCCGATGGCCGGGCGGACCTGATCGCGGATGACGCGCTCGAGGTCGTCCCGCCACGCCGCCGCCCTGGCCCAGCCCTCGGGCGGCCGGTGGGTGAGCATCGGGTCTCGCTCGGGGTGTGACAAGTGGTCCTTGAGTTGCCTGATGGCGTCGCTGACCAGCGGGGCGACGGGGACGAGCGCGTCTTGCGCCGCGGTCCGCAGCCGTGCCGCGTGCTGGTCCAGGTAATCGGGGATCTGCCTGCACCGGGTCAGGTAGTCGGTGGCGCTCTCCGCGTCGCTCACCCGGGTACGTGACGCGATCAGCAATACCAGCGACGGGCCGCCGAGCGGGAAGGTCGTGACGCTGAACTCGTAGACCCGGGAGTCGGCCGCGGCCAGCTCGCGGGCCGCGGTGTCACGTACGGTCTCCAGCAGGACGCGGCTGCTCGTCTCCCCCGGGTCCGCCTCGCAGTCCGCGCAGCGGGCGATGATGTCGGTGAGCCGACGCCGCCACGCCCGCTGGTAGTCCGGTGACAGGTCGGGTACCGCGTCGTCGTAACCGCTGATCGCCATGAACGACGCCCCGAACGGGTCAGCGCGGAGCAGGACCTCCGCGAGCTCGCCGGCCAGCGCTTCGATGGTTGCCGCAGCCGTCATGGCGCCTCGCCCCTAACGTGAGTGGTGACCGTCGGACCGCCGCACGTACCGGTACTCGCGCCAGATGGCCGTGCGGAAGGCCTGCTCATCTCCGAACCCGCAGGATTGGGCGTAGCCTGTCAGGTCATCCGGGACCGCCGCGGCGCGCCGCTGAGCGAAATACCACTTCAGGGCGACCTGCTCCTCTTCGCCGGGCCGACCGTCGTATTCCTGTTTGGCCTTGGCCCTGGCCACCAGCCGCGCGTACTCCCCCTTCAGCCGCAGATCGTCGAGGAGATGGCCGGACGCGTCCCATTCGGCCTGCCCGCAGGCCCAGCGCACCATCTCGTCGCTGGCGACGAGCCGCTCGAAGTCGGCTGCCGACAGGTCGCTGTCGGCCAGGAAGCGCGTGAGCTCGGCGTCCTGTTCGAGGTTCCGGCGGGTCCTGAACTCGGCGATGGCGTCGTCCAGCCTCTCGGAGTCGACCGTCGCTCCCTCGCGCCTGGCGAAGTTGGCCGCGAACAGCCGGAGCAGGGCGCGGCAACTCGCCGCCTCGACGGCTTCGGGGCCGAGCAGCCGGATCTCGTTCAGTACGGGTTCCAGCATGAGCCGCGAGCCGCCCGCGCCGTCACCGGGCACGGTATCCGCGCGGCGCTTCGCCACCTCCCACATCGCCGTATCCGCCATGCTCCAGCTCACCTCCTGGGGCACCGGGTCGGTGGCGAGGAAGGTGCGCAGCTCGCACAGCATGGCCACGGCGTCGGCGGCCTGCTGATCGATCCGCCCGGCGGGGAGCCACCGCCGCAGCGCCTCAAGCTCGGCCGGGTCGGCCCGCGCGGCCTCGGCGGCCCGGAGCAGCTCCGGCCAGGTCCGGTCCTGGTAGAAGAGCGCCGAGCCGGCCGCCACGAGGATGGCGCGCGCCGCGGCGGACACGATTCCCTGCTGCTCAGCCGCCCGGAGTGTCTGCCGGATGTTCACCATCGCCTCGGACAGGGGCCGGTACCCGTCCTCAGCGGCGGCGTGCCTGACCGCTACCTCGTCGTCCCGGTCCAGGGTTCCATCGCTGAAGGCCTGATAGACCCAGCCGACGCCGTGCATCCCGAAGCAGTCGAGCTCGGCCGCGCGCAGCGCTCCCAGGCCGGCGGCACCGAACACGTGGACGCCGTGTTCCATCATCCACATGAGTTCCTTGTGCCACACGGCCGGCACGCAGTCGAAGTAGCCGTCGACGATGCCGATGGCACGCGGGCGCCGCCCCCATAGCCGGTAGACGTCCCCGGCGGCCACCGGAGGGAGGTAGACGGCATCGAGTTCGGCCCGCGCGTCCTTCTCGGCGAGCGTGGGCCCGAGGAAAACGTAGACATCGCTCATCGGGCGCCGGTCAGCTCGGCGGCCCGCGGGCCGAGACGGCAGTTAGGGACGGTCGTGACCGGCCCTTCCAGCCCGGGGACGATGACCCGGACGACCGGGACGCCGAACTCCTCGCGGGTCAGGTCCACGGCGACCGCCTCGCTGATGCCCGCCGAGCGCAACGCGGCGAGTTCCCAGGCCACGTCGGCGTCGAAGCTGTCGCCGTCGAACGCCGGAACGGCCGCGAAGTCGCGGGCCGCCTCGCCATCCGGGTCCAGCTCCGGCGGGGGCGGCGTTTCGGTGTCCATCCCGTAGCCGTAATCCCATCCCGCGGGATCGTCGCGGGCACCGGAGATACAACCCAGCCGACCCTGGGCGGCCTCGGTGAGCGCACGCAGCAGCGCGACGCTCCGGTCGGGATGGCATCCCATGCCCTCGGCGTCATGCGCCGCGACGGCCGGGGGCTGGCGCCGTTCGGCGATCCGGCACATGAAGGCCGGGATGCCGATGTCGGAGGTCATGTCCCAGATCGCTGCCGACATGCCGGCCCGGTCAATCCGGTCGAGCGCTTCAGCGCAGCCGGGATCATCCACGGTCCGCGGGTCGATCCGGCGCGACGCGGCATCCCCGGCCGCCCGCACGGCGTGCAACGTGGCCGCGTCACGCTCCACGACCTCGCAGATCGCGTGGCTGATCGCCTCGAGCAGGTGATTGCCGGAAGCCAGCCCGTTGGACGTGGCGATGAAGCATCCCGTTCCGGTCGGCTTGGGCAGCGTGTACGCGGTGTGGACCATCTCGTAGGGAACCCATCGCGGCGTTCCGGTGAGCAGCTCGCGTCCCTCGATCCACAAGACGGGAGCATCGGGGTGATACACCGAGTCGGTCGTCCTGGGCAGGAGGTCGACATCGACCAGGGCATGGCTGGACCGCAGGTCATTGACGCTGCCCAGGACGAGCGGCAGGGTGATCCGCTCCGCCATGAACGCCTCGATGCTCTCCATCACGCCGGACGCCTTGGCCGCCGCCAGTTCGAGCCCCTTGCCCAGCGACACCGCCACCGCCCTTGAATTCGGCCGGCAGACCGTGACCACCGGGAGGCCGATGACGTCGAGCCCGGTGATATCGGCCACGCGGGTAATTCCCATGGCCGGGAAAAAACGCCGCACCGACTCAAGCGTCTCCTCAGGAGAGACGATCCGGTGGGTTCCCGCCCGGTGTTTCTTCGGCGCCTCGGGCCTCCCCGGGTCCAGGCCGCTCACGTCAGTAACGGAAGCAATCTGTCGCCGGGTAGCTGAAACAGAGCTTGCTGTCGGGTGGCGACTGGATTGCGTTGCGGCTCCCGGTACCCAGGACCGCGTCATCTGGGTAGTCGAAGCACATTTGCGGGTAGCTGAAGCACGGATATCCCGGCTTGCTCCCACCGCGGCGCGAAGCCGATTGCGCGGCCCTGCGGCTGGTAACGCCTGCCGGCAAGTCAGCCGAGTAGCTGAAGCACATGCTTGGCATGGAAGCCTCCCTCTAAAAAGGTTCTCCTGCTCAGTACCGGAAGCAGGGATACGGCATGCGGCGCAGCTCGGGCAAGGTTGGCCGCGCGTCGTCGCGGTTCCCGTTACCCAGCGGCACGTCATCGGGATAGCTGAAACACATGATCGGATAGCTGAAACAGGGATGCGGCATCCTCCGCAGGCCGGGCACAGTGCCGCTCGGCGGCAACTCAGCCGGATAACTGAAACACGCCCAGACAGGCATAGACGTCTCCGGGGGATAGATCTACATGGATGTGGCGCTCAGTAGCGGAAGCAAATATTCGGCATCTTGCGCAGGCCGGGCAGAGCCGGCTGCGCGGCATATCGGTCCGCGCCGCCGAGCGGTGCGTTAGCTGGGTAGCTGAAACAGGGGTGCAGGTCGCCCGGGTAGCTGAAGCAGTAGGTAGCCGGCATCCGGTGCAGGCCGGGCGGGGCCGACCGCGCTGCGTTGAATTTCCCGGTGCCCGGCGGCACGTCAGCCGGGTAACTGAAACAAGACCAGGGCATGTAGGCCTCCCGGCTAGAAGTACAAAGAATCCATACCAAGGTAAAATTCCGCTTAAACGATGTCAACCAGACATTTGTGTCCATTTCTGATGTCGGCTCGGTTTTCCACAGACATCCTAGTCTCCAGAATTACAAGTCGGTCATCACGGCATGAAGAGAACGATAATGACGTTAAGCTGACAAACGCTACCCGACGGTCGGAAAAGGGACGTCATTTAAACACGTCCGCAGAAGATCATTTATCCGCGGATGGACTGTTTCGCGGGCTGTCTTTTATCGTATGAAGCTCGAAGGCCCATCATGGAGGTTATTGATGAGGCTGCGGAGGAATCCGGCGTTCATGATGTTCTGGACGGCGCGTACGGTCTCGTTCGCCGG
>Ga0066388_100002863_pt1 | contig 10835 bp, 4 predicted proteins | sample PanSoiMetaGPlot6_FD_64539 | JGI IMG/M metagenome (GOLD analysis project Ga0066388, IMG submission 64539) | Tropical forest soil microbial communities from Panama analyzed to predict greenhouse gas emissions - Panama Soil - Plot 6 (Hybrid Assembly) | ecosystem: Environmental > Terrestrial > Soil... | reverse complement strand
CCTGGTTCTGTGTTGATCGCGTTTCGTGTCGGCGCTTCTGAATCAACTCGATCTGAAGCGGTTTTATCACTCAGTTTCGCGAGGCCAAAGTCCAACACCTTTACCAGGCCATCACCACCCATCATCAAATTCTCCGGTTTGATATCGCGATGGACGATGCCGGCATGATGGGCAACTGATAGGGCGGAAGCAACTTGAGTGGCGATATCGATCGACTCGACTATCGGGATGTCACCGCCTCTCAATCTTTCTCGCAACGTTTGACCGGCAATCAACTCCATGGCGATAAAACGCACCGCGTGTTTACTGGCTGAGCTCTCACTTGATTCGCCAATCTCGTAAATGTGAGCAATGTTCGGATGATTGAGGCCGGCAGCAGCTTTTGCTTCTTGCTCAAATCGGCGCAGTCGGTCTACATCGTCAGACATTGCCGTTGCCAAAACTTTGATAGCAACATCGCGGTTCAGCTTCTCGTCGCGGGCTCGGTAAACCTCACCCATTCCACCAGCACCTATCCTGGAGATGATTGTGTAGTGTCCGAGAGTGGTGTTGGGAGGGATGGTTTCGTTCAAGGAGGTATTAGTCTTGGGTTTTTAGGGCACTGGCACGGCACGACGGAGCTGATCGAACCAGTTAAGAACAATTCTTACCTGGGTAGGAGGATTAGACGTTTCAGCAAGACGAATCATTAGAAAGCGACCACTCCCCTTTGGATCCACATCATAACTAACGCCACTGTTCGAGCGCAGGTCGTAAATGCCTTTGAAGAGTTCCTTCGGTTTCTCCCAATTGAAAGTCGGTTGGACCTGAACTGCGACACTCATGAACGAGCCGCCATTGCGGAAATACAATTCTCGATTATCCTTGGACCAGTGTGGTTCTTCTCCCCCCTCTGTAGATACCTGCCAACGCCCGCCGGTGCCGGACAAGTCGCGCACATAAATCTCAGGATGACCGCTTTCATTTGACTGATAGGCAAGCCAACGACCATCGGGAGATAGTGCTGCAGCGTAGTCGTTGAAGGGTGTGTTGACGATATCACTGACCTGCGATCCCGTCGTCAACATTACTCGTCCAATGTCTGCTCGGGCCGTTTGTATCTTGTAGTCAACTATTGCAGCACCGTCTGGGGTGATCGCCTTCAGGTAAACACTGTTCTCTAGAGATGTCACCGCCTCTGCCTCGCGGCTACCATCCGCCAGCTTACGCATTACAGTTGTCCTATTATTATTCGCCGCGTCAATCTGCGAGTAAAAGATGGTTTTTCCATCTGAAGACCATACCGGTGTTGCGTTTAGCCCGTTGAAAGTCAAACGCGTCGACGTCGCTCGCCCAAAATCGTAGACCCAAACGTCGCCGCTGCCGCTTGATCCTGTAATCAGTGCCACACGTGATCCATCTGGAGAGAGGGAAACGTCGTTGTACTGAGACTGAGCCGGAGGAAGATCGATGGGTTGGACCTTGCCCGTACGGTCGACCCAGAAAAGCCGTCGTTGATTTGCGCTGAGGTCGCCAGGAACGTAGGCAAGCGTGCCGTCGTCTGAAACTGCGAACTGTGCTGCTCCTGTAGTCGCGTCTCCAGCGATTCCTTGTACGATCGATTCTGCTGCTCCGTGTGCACTCAACTTATCAAGATCGAAACGAACTGCATAAAGACTTGCGCCGCGCGCAAAGATCAGATGTCCGGTCGGAACATAACGGGCCATGCTGGCCCCCTGCAGCAGGATGTGACGCTCGCCCGTCGATAAACTTACCGCCTCAATGTTGGAATTCTCGTAAGTGTCCGGACTGTCAAGAGTGCCGACGGTGAAGAGCACTGCATTGCCACCTGGCAACACTTGTGGCCACCGATGCGTTCGTTCTTTCTTAGCAGCATCGAGCTTTGAGATTTCCTGTGAATCACCGCCACCTCCGGAGATCTTGAACAACCCGGTGGTGGCATCCGGCGCATAAATCAATGCGTCGTCACTTGTCCAACTAAAACCACGTGAGTCGCCAACCTTTGCGATGACGATGACGGGACCATCGATTTGGACCTTCTTGAGAGTGAAGTCAGCAAGGAATGCAATCCATCGGCCGCTTGGAGAAAAAACCGGTTCCGCTGCTCCTTCAGTTCCCTCAAGCGACTTTGCTTCTGTGTCTTCGCGTTTGCGAATGTACAGACGATTGACACCGTCGCGAGCCGCGACAAAAGCCAAAGTGGATCCGTCAGGCGACAATGCAATTGCAGGCCATCTAACCAAAGCCAGTGTTGACTTGTCAGACGTCGAAACCTCATAACGAACGATTGGAGACGACGCTCGTGTTGCTTGTCGAAAGTGCGCGATGGCAAATGGCAGAATGGCCAACAATCCCACCAACAGGGCCGCTGCAAGGATCCAGGGAAGCCTGGCACTCTTTAATGCACCACTTCTGAGATTCGTGGTTACAGTTGTTGCCGGCAATTCAGAGCGCGAACCAGAAAGCGTCGATAGCGCATCGAGCGCGAAGGCAAGATCCTGGGCTGATTGAAATCTCTGCTCTGGTTTCTTCTGCAAACATCGTCGCAGGATCTTTTCCATTGGCAAACTGATCTTCGAATCAGAATTTGTGAAGTCGTGTGGGTCTTCCTTAAGAATTGCCGTCATCGTTTCAGCCACTGTTTCTCGTTGAAACGCACGCTGGCCCGTCAGCATCTCGTAAAGGATTGAGCCAAACGAAAAGATGTCCGATCGATGATCGATGGTTGCTCCACGGACTTGCTCCGGCGACATGTAGCCCACGGTGCCCATCACCGTTCCTGGATCAGTGATCTGTTTCACGGTCGCTATCTCGGAACTGACCACGTTACTTCGTTGCGGTCGCAGTTTTGCGAGACCGAAATCCAAAATCTTTACGCGACCATCACTCGTAACGAAAAGATTCTCCGGCTTGAGATCGCGGTGAGTGATTCCCTTCTCGTGCGCTGCAGCGAGTCCCTCGGCAATCTGTTGCGCGTAGTCGATTGCTTGGCGCTGCGGTAATCCCTTTCCGTTAAGTTGGTCGCGCAGTTCCTCACCCTGCATCAATTCCGCAACGATATACGGGGCGCCTTCATTTGTGCCGACGTCGAAAACCGCAAGAATGTTCGGATGATTCAAAGCACCAGCCGCCTGGGCCTCCTGCTCAAACCGTTGTAGTCGTTCCGCATCTTGAGACAATGCTGCAGGCAACACCTTGATCGCCACATCGCGACTCAATCTCTCATCGCGTGCGGAATACACTTCACCCATTCCGCCCTCGCCAAGCTTCGACCGAATTTCGTAACGGCCCAGTTTTGTACCTGCGACTAGAGTCATATGAATCGAAGTGAGTTATCAGAAGTCAGACTGACAGACTCGGGCTTTCATCGCACTGTTTGGCTACTAAACTCTTCCCGGTAGCGAGCCCATTTAGCCTTTGTCTCATCCATGAACTCGATGAACTCAGGTGCTTGTCTGATGCGGTCAAGGTGAGTATCACGCTCGAGAGCTTTCGCTTGAAGACCATTGTCAGCCGCGTCCTTTAACCATTTCACGGCTTCAGCGCTCTTACCCTTCAACGCGTACACACAGGCAATGTCGTAAGCAGCGTGATGATACAAAGGGTCCTTTGTAGGATGTTCCTTAAGGATAGACGGAATCAAATCTTCTGCCGAGCGAAAGTCTCCTTTTATCGCAAAGAGGAGTGCCTTTTTGGGGCGCAGGTTAAGCCCTCCATCAGTAACGTTCGTCGACCCATTAACTAAACCTTCTTCAATCTGTTTCTGTGCCTCCTCTAAGCGGCCCCTGCGTAAGAGATACCATGCCGACAAGGGCTCGTTGGGGAACAGCTTCTGTTGGTCGCGGAGCCAAAAATCATATCTTTCACCCAACTGATCGTTGACGAGAATCTGCGTCTTAATGAACCTGCTTGTCGGATCAATATCGAGTGCGCGATGTAACTCAGTGTCAGCAAGGTCCTCTAAACCGATATGTGAAAAGACGAAAGCCAATTCGCCATGGCCAACGCTTGGATTGAGTTTTTGCGCCATGAGTGCCTCACGAACGGCCGCTTCCACCTGGTAACCTTCATGTTCACTAAACAGCAGTTGAAAACGTGCCAGGTGTGTTTCGGCAAGCTCTGGATCAAGAATTTGAGCCAGATTGATCTCTTCCTTCGCTTGCTCCAGCCACTTCGTCTCTTTTGGCTCTAAGAAGACCGCCATCACAGCATCAGCGTAGGCCAGTTGTGCATGGGCCAGCGCAAAATTCGGGTCAGCTTCAACCGCCTTTTTGAAGAACTCAATCGCAGCGGGGACTATCGTTTGACCAGCAGATACTCGCTGGTCAAAGGTATACACACCCTTCACGTAGAACTCATAGGCGGTGGGATTTGAGGTGTATTGCTTCTTAAGACGTGCCTGTTGTGATGAGTCGAGTTGCAACCGTAAGCGCGAAGCGACCTGCTGGGCAACCGTATCCTGAAGCGTGAAGATATCGGTCATCTGCATATCAAATCTATCAGCGTATAATGAGGTTCCATCACCAACTCTCAGCAGATTGACGCTAACACGCAGACGATCGTCAGCACGCTGCACGCTACCTTCGAGTACTGCGTCAGTGTTCAATTGTTTTGCCGCAGTGAGTGCGTCCGTGTCTTCGGTGAGATAACGACGCACAGCGCTCGTTGGACGCACAGTCAGTGCCCCAGTTTGACTTATTCTGCGGATGACGGCATCCGCAATTCCGAGTCCTAAGGAGTTCTCACCAGCGTCCAACGACTTGAGTGGAAGAACTGCCAGCGACTTGATCTCAGGCTGAGTCGGACCTGGCCTGGCCATCAAGCGCCACGTAAAAAAGAGCGCCGCACCGACCACAAAGAATAAAAAGATCCCGAGAATTAAGGGGTGAGATGAGAAGGGACCAAGCCTCGCTATCCTCTGACTTTGGCCTTCTCCAGTGAGATTCGTTTCAGCTGACGCTATGCGTTGCGCTGAACGTTCGAGCTTCTTTTCGAACTCCAGATTCTGCTGGAGACTCTTCAAATCCAACAGCAGATCTTTGACTGTTTGGTATCGTTCATCGCGTTCTTTCCGCAATGCCTTCGCGACAATACGTTCCAATTCACCCGGCACTTCGCTCGAGTAGTGGGCCAGCGGCACCGGTTCTTTGTCGCTAAAGAGCGCGGCCAGGAGGTCGTTTTGGTTAACGCCAGTAAACGGTCGTCGTCCCGTGACTAACTCATAGGTCAAAACACCAAAACTAAAAATGTCTGTGCGCGCATCAAGTGGAAGTCCGCGTGCTTGTTCGGGGGACATGTAGATCAATGTCCCCATTACCACACCGGCGCTGGTGTTGAAACGAACCTGAGTCTGCGCTTCCTTATCGACAAACTCTGATGAAGGAGGTTCAGTCAGCTTTGCGAGGCCGAAGTCTAGTACTTTGGCATAACCATCAGGGCGGATCATTATGTTCTCAGGCTTGATGTCCCGGTGAATAATCCCGGCCTGATGCGCCGCTGAGAGTGCTTCAGCAACCTGAACTACGATCCTTAAAATCTGGTTCAACGACAATTCGTGTCGCTGTGCGAGGTGCTGACGCAAAGTCTCGCCTTCGATCAGCTCCGAAACTATGTAGTGTCTACCTTCTGCGTTCCCAATTTCATGAACGGTTAGAATGTTCGGATGATTGAGTGCCGACGTGGCCTTGGCTTCATGAATGAACCGGTTGAGTTTGTCTGCGTCATTAGCGAATTCGCCGCTAAGAAACTTAATCGCTACTTTACGATCGAGGATTGTGTCCTGGGCCAGCTACACTTCGCCCATTCCACCCTCGCCGATCTTTGAGCGGATCTCGTAACGGCCGAGTTTTGTACCTGGGGAAAGACTCATTTCAATTCCGGCAGACCATATCGTCGGGCCAGTGCTTCGATCAATTCCAGACTCAACTGCCAGCGATCTCCTCGTTGCGCTACGCGACCATTCAGGATTGCCTGCACGTTTCAACGCGATTACATTGGGGGCATCGTTTCATTTTCTGACCATTACTTCTTTAGCAGCGCGGGCCAATTCAGAACCACTGTCGGCGGCTGCGCTTTTGTATCGCCGATGAGCGTACCTATAAGAAACTTCTGACCGTCGGGCGACACATCGAATTCATGAAAATTCTGACTCCGCAGTAACATTCGTGTTTTGAAAAGCGCCTTCGGTGCGGCGAACTCAAATTGAGTTCCGCTGGTTTTCACGGCTGAAGCCATCATTTGACCATCGTCGGCAACATAAAAAAGCTCGCTGCCGTCGCGCCTCCAGACAGGAAATCGGCCTCCAGTTGTTGAGACCCGCTTCCGATCCGCACCGAGCTTACCGTCCGCTGAAAATGACTGGACATAGATCTCGTAATTGCCAGTGTCATCGGCTGAATAGGCCAGCCAACGGCCGTCGGTCGAGAGCCTGGGAGTTAGTTCGTCGAATTCTGAATTCAGTAACAGATACTCTTTCCGGTCGCCGAATGTTGGCAGCGCCCACACGTCCATGCGCGTCTTGACTCCGTGGTGCTGGAAAATCAGGAAGCGCCCGTCGGACGACCACGCCACCGGAAAGTTTGGCCCCTTGAGAAGACTCTCGGCATCGCCAAGTCCATTAGCAGGCTTGACCGTAATACCGAGATCGGATCCACCGTTGTACAGAATGCGACTGCCGTCTGGCGACCACAGAGGAGCCTGGCTGAACGTTGAGGTAATTCGTAAGCCCGTTCCTTTCTCCAGATCGACTACCCAGAGATTATTATCGCGCCTGATCACCAAGCGTCTGCCATCAGGTGAAAGATACGGATCCTCTCCGACGAAGACCTTCAAAGGCGCTTCGACCGTTCCTATCTGTTTGCCTTCCCGATCAAACCAGACTAGTTGATATTCTCGCTCCCACTGAGGCTGCCAAACTAAAATGCCGCCGGTCGAAACAGAGATACGATTACTGTCGTGTTGGATTTTCTGACCAGTGATGATCGGAACAGGATCGCCACTTAGCGTAAGACTCCGGGCGTCAAAAGACTGTGCAACAAGCGCCTCGTTTCGAAGAAAAATTAGAAAGCCCTGTGTGGCGTAAACAAAGCGTGTTTTGTCAGGCAGAATCTGTTTGACTTCGGATGAATCGAGCGATGCTGCCACGATGCCTGCTTGCTCTGACTGGAAAAGAAAATGACGATCGTCCGGCAGGAAATAAGGATAGCGTTCTCCCTCCGGCTCAACCGTCGATTTCGCAATGGCCAAACGTGGTTCACCACCTTGTGCTGAAACCTGCATAAGAGCGGTGCCGTAATCCGGAGCGAAGACGATGGTTCCCTTTTCGTTCCACGTCCCGCCCACGAGCCGCGCGGCGTCGCACACAACCGCCGCGTTTGCACCCGAAAGGTCAGCGCGTTTGAGCTTGCCATTTGATCCGAAGCCGATCGACCGACTGTCGGGTGACCAGAAAGGCTCAATCGCATTCTCAGAGCCAGGTAACACTTTCGCTTCCAGTGAGTCGAGATTGCGGATGTACAGCATGATCTTCCCATCGACAGAATTGGCAGTGAACGCGATCTTCTGACCGTCAGGCGATATGACAGCAGCGTTCGCTGTCGCATCGTTGAAGGCGACGTCGGGCGGTGGAATTAACCAGAGTCGTACGGCTCGCGCTTCGTTTGAGGAACGACTGGAGAACGAGAATGCGCCAAACGTGAGTAAGGCGAGAGCTAGCGTGCCCGCGACGACCCAGGGAAGTCGCGCATGCCATGTCGACCTTTTCGCTTCAGTAACCGCCACGCTTGCCGCGGTGGTTAGATCGCGTCCTGATGAACTGGTTGGCGCTGACAATGCATCTAGCGCGAATCCGAGATCCGAGGTGGATTGAAATCGTCGCTCCGGTTTCTTTTCCAGGCAGCGATTGACGATGCGCTCCAGCGCTGGACTTGTATTTGGGTTCAACGTGCTTAACTCTTCGGGCTCCTCCTTGAGAATTGCCGTCATAGTCTCGGCCATCGTCTCGCGACGGAAGGCGCGGCGACCCGTGATCATTTCGTGCAGGATCGCGCCAAAGGTAAAGATGTCTGAACGATGGTCGACCTTCTCACCTCGCACTTGCTCGGGAGACATGTAATCTACTGTGCCGATTATGGTGCCGGGATTGGTAAGCACCCTACGCGTAGAGTCTTCAGAAATGTCTGGCTCCGTCGACGCTGCTGTCAGTTTCGCCAGACCAAAGTCGAGTATCTTTGCTCGTCCATCAGTAGTGATGAATAGGTTTTCCGGCTTGAGATCGCGATGAACAATCCCTCGCTCGTGTGCTGCAGCTAAGCCGTGCACAATTTGTTGGGCATAATCTATCGCTTTGCGCTCCGACTTGGCGGTGCCCTTCAATTGATGACGCAATTCTTCGCCCTGGAGTAGTTCGGCAACCAGATAAGGCGCCCCTTCGTGCATCCCAATGTCATAAACAGTAAGGATATTCGGGTGGTTGAGGGTAGAGGTGGCGCGGGCTTCCTGCTCGAATCGCTTCAAACGATCGCCATCACCAGACAGCTTGGCCGGGAGAATTTTGATTGCGACTTCACGGTCAAGCCGGGTGTCGCGAGCGCGATAAACCTCGCCCATGCCGCCAGCGCCAAGTTTAGAGATGATGCGGTAGTGCGAGAGGGTTGAGTTGGGGGAGAACTCGTCCATCAGGAATTTGTGTTATGGAGAACGATCCGGATCTGGGATATTGCTACGAAGTCAAGTTACTCCTTGTCTGGGCATTGTGGCTTGGCGATAAGGTAACACACAGTTCTCCTTGTTAAACGCTATGCAAGATCTCATCTGTCTCAACGCGATGACATTGGGAACAACCTTACGAGTGAAATCCGATCTCTTTAAGAAGGGTCAACCATCGTGCATCGTCGTGCAGGGCGAACGGCCGAGATTTGCACGTATTCCAATCGTCATAGATTCTGAAAACCAATTTACAAGAGCAGTCCTTTTGGCAAACCGTGCTCACTTCAAGCCTCCAACCACGTAGAGGTCCGAAAGGTGGCGGCAGATCGAGTACATATAGCCCTTGCCGTCCGGGGTCATGAAAATGATATTTGGGTAGTCGATGCCAGCTGGGTCGGCAGGCATGATCTCTTTAATTAGCTCCCGGTGCCCTTTCACAGGGTCAACCTTATAGACTCTTATCGGCATCGTTCGCGTGCGGGCGGTAAAGAGTGTATGGCCATCGCTGTTCCAGCCGATGACATGATCCTCGCTTTCAAGGCCAGCGATAGGCTGCGGAGCGCTGCCATCTACAGCGTAAAATGATGGCTTACCTTGAAGATCTAATGCGATCAACGATCTGCCATCTGGTGAGATGAATATTTCTCTAGAACTTCCGGTGGTGCCTTCGGGAGTGATCGGGCGAGGAGGGCCGCCCTCGATACCCTGAACGTAGAGACGCCATTCGTGGCCCGGTTCCCGTCCCTCAAAAACGATCTGCTTACCATCCGGAAACCAGCCGGATCTCTTACCATATTGTTCAATTGGACCGCGCTCTAAAGTCCGGGCCTCGCCTGCCCCGGTCGGCAGCAACTGCAATTGAGGCGGAGCGAAGAACGTCGCGGTCGTCCACTTGCCGTTTGGTGATAATTTAGGGCCATCTCCGTCGCCTAGACGCACCGCAAATGACTCATCGGTTCTGCGCAAATATACGGCATAGTTAATACCCGAACCTTCTCCTGTATCGTGGATCAGGATCGTTTTGCCATCCGGCGAAAAGTCGGAAAGCCAACCTTGCTCAAGCCATGAAAAGTCGCGCTCTTTTGTTTCACCGGGCAACAGGCCGACGATGTTTGCCAGGTCTGTATAACTATCCAGCAGAACACGTCCATCACGGGAAATATCACACAGCGACAAATTTGTTGTCGTCCGCAGAACCAGTCGTTGCGATCCTGCCATCGTCGCGGCATACAGAGCACTGGATTCTCCACCCCTATGTGCGGTAAACCAAACCTCGCTTCCGGCCGGGTTCCAGGCAAGTCCATGTTCACCGCTCCATTCGCCCGCGAGAACGGTTTTCTTTCCCGTGAGGTCTACCATTGCGACCCAACCGCGATTGTCCCATTGCACCTGATGGTCCATAAAGGCGACCACGTTACCCTGCGGTGAGATGCGAAGATCGCTGACGTAGCCTGCAGTTTCGTAGAGCACCTTTCCGATCGGATATTCGAGTTGATCGCGACCATTGACCAAGCGGACCACGGCCAGTTTGGTCCCATCCGGTGACCAGTCGGCTTCCTGTACGTCTTCGAGAATGTCACGCGGAGCTCCCCCATCGACCGGCACTCGGGCCAGCGTGCCAAGATTGCGACCTTGGAGATTGCGCAGGAGAGCCATCTCATTAGTGGAGGAGATCGCCAGCACGTCCGAATTCTCCAGATTGAGCGGGCGAGATTCCGCTTTACCCGCTCGTACCGTGAAAACATCTAATGGATTACCGTTCCATCGGGCACTGTAGACCACCGTTTGGCCATCTGGTGCGAACCGAGCAGTCCTGATCGTGCCGCGATTAAATGAGAAGCGTTGATAAGTTGGAGGCGGTGTGATGCTGGCCCTTTTCCCTAGAATGAATGCTCCAATGCTAAACAGAACTACCAAAAGGATTGATGCAAAAGCCACAATCTTCCAAAGACGCGAGCTCGTCTTCGCATCCAATTCGGCCGTAATTGGGATCAAGCCGCTTGCTTCGGAACTCCGTGAAGCCGAAAGCGATTCGAGTGCAAAACCAAGGTCAGCCGTCGACTGAAACCGTCGATCCGGCTTTTTCTCAAGACAACGGCGGACGATACGCTCCAACGCCGGGTTGATGT
>Ga0066388_100002862_pt1 | contig 10836 bp, 9 predicted proteins | sample PanSoiMetaGPlot6_FD_64539 | JGI IMG/M metagenome (GOLD analysis project Ga0066388, IMG submission 64539) | Tropical forest soil microbial communities from Panama analyzed to predict greenhouse gas emissions - Panama Soil - Plot 6 (Hybrid Assembly) | ecosystem: Environmental > Terrestrial > Soil... | reverse complement strand
TCTCCAAGCTGCTCTCGCAACCCCACGCGACCTGCCTGACCCACCTGACCTACTTGACCCGCCTGACCGAGATACACGAAGGCGTGGCCCGCCCACAATTCACACCCGGCGTGGTGAAGCGGGTAATCCTCCTTGCAGAACTCCGGCGGCATGTGAGGCGCCGTGAGCAGCCGGCCCGCCAGGTCGTACGTCCACGTGTGGTAGGGACACTGAATGCGGCCGGTCAGGTGGCCTTCCGCGCCATCGCACAGCCGCGTTCCGCGGTGACGACAGACGTTGAACAACGCATGAACCGCGCCGGCTTCGTCGCGGACGACGATCACGCTCTCGTTGGCAATCGATCTCGTGAAGTAGTCGCCTGGTTTCAGCATCTGATCCGCGCGGCCTGCGCAGATCCATCGACCGAAATAGAAGCGCTCGAGCTCGCGACGATAGAACTCGGGGTCGGTATAGAAGTGGCGCGGAAGAGTCTTGTGCATCGCTCGGCTAAAGCCTCGCGTTCCAGGGCGAGGTTCAGCGCTAGAAGGCCGCAGCGTCGCACTGCCAGGCGGAGCGCGAGGCTTCAGCCGAGCGTTCATGATACAACCGGCATGTGCAGACGGTCGGTGTTCAAGGCCCGCCAGGGCTTCGTCGCGCGTTAGGCCGCTGGGATCTGACGGCCATCGGCATCAACCAGGTGATCGGCGGCGCGATCTTCCTGATGCCGTCCCAAGTGGCGGCGCAAATCGGCGGCTGGAGCCCCATCGCGTTCGTACTGATGGGCCTCGCCTCGCTCTCGGTCGCCTTGTGTTTTGCCGAGGTCGGCAGCCGCTTCGACAGCACGGGCGGCCCGTACCTCTACACGCGCGCGGCATTCGGCCGGTTCGTCGCCTTTGAAGTCGGCTGGATGCAGTGGTTCACGCGGGCGTCCAGTCAGGCGAGCGTGATGGCCGGCATCGCCGTGGCGCTCGGCTACTACTGGCCGGCCATCACCGCCGAGTGGCCCCGCGCGGCTCTCCTCACGAGCGTCACGGCGGTGCTGACGTGGATCAATGTGCGTGGCATTCGCCAAAGCGCCTGGCTGGTCGACGCGCTGACCATCGGCAAGCTGTTGCCGCTTGCGCTCTTCATTTTGGTTGGCCTTCGCTCGCTCAATGCGGGGTCGCTTGCCGCATTGCCGCCCCTCACGCTGGAGCAGTTCTCGACTGCCGCGCTGTTGATGATTTTCGTCTACGGCGGATACGACGTCGTCCCGATCCCAGCCGGCGAAGCCCTCAATCCCCGCCGACACGTGCCCTTTGCGCTCGTCGCCACGATTCTGACGGTGATGACCGTCATGACGCTCGCGCAGATGGTCGCGCAGAGCGCGCTGCCGGACCTTGCGTCGCACAGCACGCCGATTGCCGACGCCGCGGCGGTTCTGCTGGGAGCGGGCGGAGCGCTGGTCGTGGGCGTCGGCTCGGTCGTCTCCATGACCGGCAACAACGCCGGTCAGATTCTGACCGGCTCGCGAATGCTGTTCGCGCTGGCCGAGCACCGCGAGCTGCCGTCGTTCTTCCGCTTCATTCACCCGCGCTATCGAACGCCGGCGCACGCCATCGTGTTCACGTCGGTCGTCGCGCTGGCGCTCGCGCTGACGGGATCGTTCGTCAAGCTTGCCGTCGTGAGCGCCCTCGCGCGGCTGGTCACCTACACCGGCGTGTCGGCGGCGACGCTGCGGCTGCGATCGCCGCGATTCGCCGATCGCGTTGCGGCGGCGTCATTCGTCGCCCCGCTGGGGCCGTTCGTACCGGTGGTGGCCATGCTGGTATCTGCGGCGGTCGCCGCGGGTGCGACCAGAGAACAGCTGCTGGGAGGAGCCGCGGCGCTCGCGGCCGGCGCAGTCCTGTTCGTCATGGCGTCGTGGACAGGTGAACCGCGATCCGCGAACGTCGAACGGCTACGTTCCTAGCAGTCTCTCCAGTTCGTCGGGGTGGACCGCCCGCGTCATCGCGTCCTTGCGATCGATGAGGTCGCGCTTCACCAGCTCGGTCAGCGACTCCTCGAGCGTGAACGAGCCGTTTTTCCGCGTGATCGTGATCTCCTGATGCAGGTGTTGCAGCGCGTTCTTGCGCACGTGCTGCCGCGCGCCGTAGCCGACCATCAACAGCTCCGCCGCCGGTATCAAGCCGCCGCCGACCCGCGGCATCAGCGTCTGCGTCAGAACCGCCGCCAGCGCCATCGACAGCTCCTGCCGGATTGTGTTCTGGCGCTCGAGCGGAAACGAATCGGCGACACGCGCCACCGTCGTCGCGACGTCGGGCGTGTGCAGGCTCGACAAGACGAGATGTCCCGTTTCGCCGGCTGTCACTGCAATCTGCATCGTCTCCGGATCCCGCATCTCGCCGACGACGATGACGTCGGGCGCCTGGCGGAGGGCGGCGCGGAGCGCGGTGGGGAAGTCCGGCGCATCGACGCCGACTTCCACCTGCTCGATCAGGCTCTTGCGATGCTGGTGCTCGTACTCGATCGGGTCTTCGATCGTGATGATGTGCCGGGCGTCGCGGTGGTTGATCTCGTTCACCAGCGCCGCCAGCGTTGTCGTCTTCCCTGATCCGGTGGGGCCGCCCACCAGCACGAGCCCACGCGGCAGCCGCGTGAGCATGTCGACGTGCGGCGGCAGGTTGAGCGTGGCCAGTCGCGGCACGGTTGGTGGCAGCCGCCGGATGGCCGCAGCCGCGCGACCGCGCTCGTGATGCAGGTTGATGCGGAAGCGGCCGAGGTCGGGCGTGCGGAAAGACGAATCGGCGATACCGCGCTCCTGATACGCTCGTCGAGCATGCGGCGCGAGCGCCGGCACGACAGCCCGACTGATCTCATCGCTGTCCAGCGGATCGTCGTCGAGGCGGACCACGACGCCGTTGATACGGAGCGAGGGCGGCGCGGCTGTCACGAGGAGCAAATCGCTGGCGCCGCGCACGACCACGAGGTGCAGCCAGCGGCGCAGGCGTTCCAGCTGTTCGGCGCCGCCGGCCGGCTCGATGGGCTCGATAGGCTCGATGGGCGCGGCATCCACGCTTGCAGGGGCCGCGTTGAGCTCCGTGACCAGCGCGTCGAGATCAGAGTTGCTCATCGCAAGTCTCAAGTCTCAAGTCTCAAGCGTCAGGTTTCAAGCGGAATCGGCTCGAACTTGAGACCTGAGACTTCAAACGTGAGACGTGTTCAGCGATTTACGAGCGGCTCGTTGAGGAACCGCGCGAGCGGCGCGACCTGACGGAACACGTCGATCAGCGTCGTGTAGAACTTCGGACTGCAGGCGGCGGTGGGCGAGAGCTCGCGGCCGGCGAGGAACTGGCGGTACTTCAGGTACCCGGCGGCTTCGTGCTCCTTTGGAAAGCCGCGCGGCACGCGTTGCAGGCGCTCGCCGTCGAGCGAGCCCACCTGACGTCGGAACCCCGGCGATTCGACGATCGCACGTAGCCGTTTGACATTGGCCGCGATATGCTCGCGCACCGCCTGGAGCTGTGGCGTCGGCGGCGCGTACATCCCGCCGCCGATCCATACCTCGTCCGGGGAGATGTGAAAGTACAGGCCAGCTCCCTCATGCTTTGCGAGACCTCGCCACGGAAACACCGCGGCGACGTGGGTCTTGTACGGTGTCTTGTTCTCTGAGAATCTCGTATCGCGGTAGATCCGGTACATCGCGGTCTTCGGATCGACGACGATCTCCGGAGCGATCGCGTGAAGGTCCGGCGCCAGCCGCTCGATGATGGCGAGCATCGGCGCGCGAACCTCCGTGTCGAACCGTTCCTTGCGCGGCTGAAACCACTCGCGACGGTTGTTGCGCTTCAGCGCGCGCAGGAACGTCAGCGATTCACGCGGGAAGCACGACGGCTTCACCGGGCTGCTTGACCGGCCGCGGCCGTCTGCGCCTGCATCTGCGCCATCCGCTCCTGCATCTGCCGGGTGAGGTGCGGAACCTGTCCGATGACCCGTTGCATGGTCATCAACTGGCCGCGATGATGCATCTCGTGCTCCTTGGCCGAGAGCAGCATCTCGAAGCGCGACTTGGTCGCCGGTCCCGGCGCGCCCGGCCCCATCTTCACAGTCTCGGCGAGGAACGCCTCGGGCAGACTCTCGAGAAACGCGGCGAACGTGTCGCCCTCGGTCGTCAAGAATTGGATGAGCTCCGCTTTCGTCCGCGGCTTGGCCTCCTCGGCCGCGAAATCCTTGAACACTTCCGCCCAATTCACGCCGGCGAGGTCGCTGATCTTGTTGCCCTGGACGTAGGACTGAATGCCCGTCGCCATCGCGATGTGGGCGAGGGTGCGCGCGACGGTGCGACACTCCGGCGCCGGCGCGAAGCCGTACTGATCTTCGGGAATCTCCTCGGCGATTTTGATCGTGTTGCCACGAACCGTGCGGAACGATGCAGCGAGTTCCTTGCCACCGTAGTACGTCATCGTGATCTCCTCATTGATGGATTGAAGGTTGGCAGAAGTTTAGTACCAGCCAATCGGCTGTTCAGACAGATTGATGTACACCTGTTTCACCTGCAGGTACTCCTCGACGCCCCACTTCCCGAGCTCGCGGCCGATCCCGCTTTGCTTGTAGCCGCCCCAGGGCGCCTCGACGTAGGTCGGCTGCATGTGGTTCACCCAGACGATGCCGGCGCGCAGTGCTTTGACGGCGCGCATCGCCCGGAAGATGTCGCGTGTCCAGACGGCTGCAGCGAGTCCGTAGTATGTATCATTCGCAATTCGCAAGGCCTCGCGCTCGTCCTCGAATGGGATGACGCTCGCGACCGGGCCGAAGATTTCCTCTCGCGCGATGCGGGCGGCGTTGGACACATCGGCGAAGATCGTCGGCTCGACGAAATACCCGCGATCGAAGTCGCCCCCCGACAGCCGGCCGCCCCCGAGCGCCAACTTCGCTTCGCGCTTGCCGATGTCCTGATAGCTCCGGACGCGATCGAACTGCTCGCGGCTGACGAGCGGCCCCATTTTCGTAGACCTGTCAAGAGGCGGCCCGACGGTGATGGTTCGCGCTTTGGCGACCATCGCATCCACGAAGCGGTCGTAAATGGATCGCTGAACCAGGATCCGGCTGCCCGCCGAGCACACCTCGCCCTGATTGATGAAGACGCCGAAGAGCGCTCCCTCGACGGCAGCGTCGAAATCCGCGTCGGCGAAGAAGATGTTCGGTGACTTGCCGCCGAGCTCGAGCGAGATCTTCTTGAGCGTGCCTGCCGCGGCGCGCATGATCGACTTGCCGACCTCCGCGCTTCCCGTGAACGCGATCTTGTCCACGTCCTCGTGCGCGACGATCGCCGCGCCCGTTTCTCCGCCGCCGGTCACGATGTTGACGACGCCAGGCGGCAGGCCGGCCTCGGCAAAGCTCGACGCCAGCTCCAGCGCCGTGAGCGGCGTCTGTTCGGCTGGTTTCAGGACCATCGTGCAGCCGGCACAGATGGCTGGCGCGAGCTTCCACGCGGCCATCATGAGGGGATAGTTCCACGGGATGATCTGTCCGGCGACGCCGATCGGCTCGCGAAGCGCGAGGCTCATGGCGTTGTCGGGGACCGGAATCACGTCGCCGTGGATCTTGGTCGCCAGGCCGCCGTAGTACTCGAAGCAGGTCGCGACGTCGGCGATGTCGCCTTCCGCTTCGACGATCGGCTTGCCGCTATTTCGCGTCTCGATCTCCGCGAGCTCGTCGGCGCGCGCGCGCACGATCTCCGCCAGCTTGAACAGGACGCGCCCGCGATCCTGCGCTGTCGCGTCCTTCCACGGCCCTTCATCGAACGCGGCGCGCGCCGCCCGTACTGCGCGGTCGACGTCGCCGGCATCGGCGTCCGGCACACGCGCGATGACCTCTTCGGTCGCGGGATTGATCACGTCGAGGAGCGCCGAACTGCGCGACGCGGCGAACTCGCCGTTGATGTGGAGCTGATACGTCTTCATATGCGCAAGCGACCCACTATATTGACTCGCGCGAATCGTTGTAAAGTTGGCCGCCTTCGCGCGGCGGCGCTTCGGCGGCCTGCCCGCAAGCTCAAGGGGACATCAAAGATGAGACGGCTCGCCACTGGCGTCGTCCTGCTTCTATGCGCTGTTCCGCTGACGGTCGCACAGGACACACGGGCAACCTTTTCAGTCGGCTCGGCAACGGCCACGCGCGGGCAGACCGTCCGCGGCGCGATCAAGGTGCCGGCCGGCGTGGACGCCGGTTACGACATTGCGGTGGCAGTGGTGCACGGCGCCGGCCCTGGACCGGTGCTGGCGATCGTCGCCGGTTCGCACGGAACGGAATACGCCTCGATTGTCGCTGTCGCGAAACTGATCGACGCCGTCGATCCGGCTCAGCTGGCCGGCACGCTCATCCTGGTGCCGCTCGTCAACGTCGCGTCGTTCGAGCGCATGGTGCCGCACGTCAACCCGGTCGACAACAAGAACATGAACCGCTTCTATCCGGGCACGCCGACCGGGTCGCAAACCGAGCGTGCCTCCCACGCGATCACGAAGGAAGTGATCGAGAAATGCGATCATCTCATCGACCTGCACGGCGGCGACCTGGACGAGAGCCTCCGCCCGTACAGCTACTGGACCGTTACCGGCAATCAGGCGCAGGACGCCCGCTCGCGCGAGCTCGTACTCGCCTTCGGGCTCGATCACATCATCATCTCCGCGGATCGCCCGAAGGACCCAAACGCGTCGCGCTTTCTCGAGAACACGGCGTCCACGCGGGGCAAGCCGTCGTTCACGGCGGAAGCCGGTCACGCCGGCACGGTCGAATCGGACGATGTGGACGCGCTCGTCAACGGATCGATGAACGTCATGCGCGCGCTCAAGATGCTCGCCGGTGCCGTCAAGCCCGTCGAACACCCCGTGTGGATCGAGAGAACGGTGACGTTGACCGCCGACGCCGGCGGCATGTTCGTCCCGGCGGTCAAGCGCGGGAGCTACGTGGACAAGGGCACGAAGGTCGGAGAGATCAGAGACTATCTCGGAAAGCCGATCGCCGATGCGCGCGCGCCGGAGGCAGGCATCGTCACGTTCATCCGCGCCGTACCGTCGCTGCAGAAGGGCGACGCGATCGTTGCGGTGGGAGTTGTGAAAAGATAGAGACACTTCTGACTGGTTGATGCCTGTCGTCACGCCATCGCTTGCGCTGATCATCTTCATCGCGGGCATCATCGCTGGTGGACTCGGCTCGTTGCTCGGCGTGGCCGGCGGCGTCTTTCTCGTCCCCTTCCTGAACCTGGGGCTCAACCTGTCGTTCCCGGTTGCCGCGGCGATCAGCCTCGCGACCGTCATCGCGACGTCGAGCTCGGTGTCGGCGGCGCGCAGCCGCGAACAGGTGATCAACCTCCGCCTGGGCATGCTGCTCGAGGTCGCCACCGCCGGCGGCAGCCTGCTGGGTGGTATCACGGCGCAGCTCGTCGCTCCGGCATTTCTGCAGCGGCTGTTCGGCGCGACGATGATGGCGATAGCGCTGACGATATTGACGCGACTGAACCGGCGGAACGTGATTCTCGATCCGACCGTGTCGACCGGCGTGCTGGGCGGCCGCTTCGTCGAAGAGGAAAGCGGAGGCGAAGTGCAGTACCGCGTCAAGCGGCTGCCGCTGGCGCTCGTCGCGTCGTTCATCGCCGGCAACGTCTCGTCGCTCCTGGGAATCGGCGGCGGCGTGATCAAGGTCCCGGTGCTCAACGCCTGGTGCGGCATCCCGCTGCGCGTCGCGGCCGCCACGAGCGCCTTCATGATCGGCGTCACGGCGACGCCGGGCGCAATCATCTATTACGGTCGCGGGCAGCTCGTTCCCGCGCTGGCCGCCGCCGCGGTGCTCGGCGTGCAGCTGGGATCGTGGCGCGCGCTGGAGGTTGCCGCCAAAGTGCCGGCCAAGTGGCTGAAGCTGCTCCTGGCCGTGGTTCTGATCATCGTCGCGATCCTGATGTTCGTGAGGCCGCGATGAGCAACGGGCGCCTCGAGCGGATCATCGGCATCGTGCTGCGCACGGGTATCGTCGCGAGCTCCGTGTGCCTCGGCGCCGGGCTGGTGCTTTCCCTGATCGGCGTGGTGACGCCGACCGCCGTTCTGCTGAACGTCGGCGTCGTCGTGCTGCTCGCGACGCCGGTGGCGCGCGTGATCGTGTCGATTGTCGAGTACGTCAACGAACGCGACTGGGCGTTCGTGACGCTGACCGCGATAGTGCTCGCCGAGCTCGCTGCGAGCGCCGTCGCGGCGCTGGTGTTCAATCGGAGGTTGTGAGGACGCTTACCTCACATAGCCCAGACTCCGCAGCCGCTGAAGCTGTTCGGGGCTGAGCGACTTCGTCGTCTCCGAATCCGGCTTGAGCCGCGCGGCCTTGGCCATCTGCTGCCATCCTTCGAGCTGTTTCGACAGCCGCGCGACGATGTCGGGGTGTTGTGAGGCGACGTCGGTCTTGTTGAGCGGATCCGTGACGAACTCGTAGAGCTCGAATTCAGGCGCGCCGCTCGGCCGCTGGGTGTTGTGCACCAGCTTCCAGTCGCCGTCCACGATCGCGAACGATTCGGTGTCGAGGGGCGGCGGCGCACCGGCCGAAGTCGTCTTCTGTTTCTCGCTGACGGCGGGCCGCTTCTTCCACTGGCCCTGGCCGGTCAGGAGCGGCACCAGGCTCTGACCCTGAATGCCGGCCGGCGGCGCAATGCCGTTCAGCTCGAGCACGGTCGGGAACACGTCGATCGTCTGCACGACATCGTCCACGACGCGCCCCTTGGGCATCGCGGCCGGCCAGCGCACGATGAGGGGCGTCTGCGTGAGCTCGCCGTAGACCGTCTGGCCGTGGAACATCCGGCCGTGGTCGAGGAACTCCTCGCCGTGATCGCTCAGAAAGACGAACAGCGTGTCCTCGTCGAGCCCGAGCTCGCGCAGACGTTCGACGAGCCGCGCGATTTCGACGTCCATCGCGCGAATCGATCCGTCGTACCAGCCTTTGTCGTAGTCCACGTACTTTTGTGGATCGAACCCGGCACTTTGCAGGTCATCGCGCGTGGGCATGCCGAACTGCCTCATCAGCGGGTCCTTGATGACCTTCTTGACCTCCTTGACCTGGCGCTCGTGCTCGTCCTTCTTGGCCGGATCCGACCACAAGGCGTTGTAAGGCGCACTGGGCTCGTAGGGATCGTGGGGATCGAAGACGTGGAGGAACACGAAAAAGGGCCCGTCCTTGTGCGTCTCGAGCCAGCCAGCGAGACGGTCGACGAACTCGCGCGATGTCTTGCTCGACTCCGGCACGGACACAGATCCGTCTTCGTGCAGCTCCTCGAATCCCTTGTGGAGGTTGGTGAACTGACCCGTGAAGAGCACCGACGAAAACGACAGCGTGGCGTACCCGGCCGAACGGAACGACTCGGCCAGTGTGTTGGCAGACGCCGGAAGATGATCGAAGAAATCGGCGACGCCGTGACTGGACGGGTACAGCGACGTCATCAACGTTGGCGTGGAGACCTTGGTCCACGTTGCCTGCGTCGTGTAGTTCTTGAACAGCGTGCCCTCGCCGGCAAGCTTCTTGAGCGTCGGCGCAGTCTCGCGGTCGTAGCCGTACGCGTTGAGGTGGTCGCGGCGCAGTGTGTCCGCCTGCATGAGAATGACGCCGCGCGGGCGCGTGGCAGGCGCCGCGGAGACCCCGCCGGACGAGCGCGGCGCCGCCGGCGTCCGACTGCGAATGACCGGCGCGCCCCAGAACCCCAGCGTGCCGGCCGTTGTCGACGCCAGCGAACAGGCCAGCGTCAGCGTTTGCCCGGCGAATTTCCCGAGGTCGATCGGCGTTCGTTCCCAGCGATGCGGTGTGGTGACAGTGCGCTCGAGGAGCAGCTCACCCGGTTTGCCGTCGGCCGTTGTGTTGATGCGAAATGTGACCGGGTCGTCCTCGATGGTGCCGATTGCGAGATCGAGCCAGGCGCGGTCGGGAACGCGGACGGTGAACGTCGCCGTTTCGGGCGCGCGCGCCGCAATCGACTCCCGGTACACCTCTTTCAGGCCCTGCCACGTCACCCCGGACGAGATGCCGGCGAGATGCTCCTTGCGGAACACGATCCGGACTGACTCGATGTCGAAGGTTGCCCCCGCCTGATCGGTTGGGCGCACGATCAGGTGCTTCAGGCGGCTTCCGACGAGATGCATTGCCGGTGTGAGGGTCACCGTCTGAATCTCGGTACCGGCGGTAATCGGCGTCTTCATCCAGAAGCCGTCGCCGCCCTTGACCAGCTCGTCGAAGGGGATGTTCTCGGGCGCATCCGCGGTGAATGCGAGCTGTCCGCCTGGCGACACGGCAGACACCCGCATCCGGATTTCAATCGCGTGGACGATGTCCTGGTTGTCGAGTCCGCTCGTCCGTTTGACGTGAATGAGCGGAAACGTTGTCGACGTGCGGCCAGACAGCCTGCCGTCCCGGACAGCCAGCCCGGTCACCCCGGAGCCCGCTTCCCACTTGTCCTTGATCGGCTGATCGAAGCGCCACTCGGTGCGCGGGATGTCGCGGTGCGCCGCGCCGCCGCCGGAGATGTTCGCGGGCTTGAACTCGTCGACCAGGCGGATCGCCGGCGGCGACGAGGCGGATCGAGGTCCGGTGCTGCACGCGCCGGCGATCGCGAGCGCGCCGAACGTGGCCAGAGTGCGTCGAGTCATGGTGGGAGTCACGATGTCAACCTCGCTATTTCACGTAGCCCAGGCTTTTCAGTCTGCGCAGCTGTTCCGGCGTCATGTTCTTCGTGGCCTCGGCGTCCGGCTTCAGCCGAGCGGCCTTCGCCATCTGATGCCAGTCGTCGAGCGCCCTGGCAAGCCGCTGCACGACGTCGCCATGATCGGCGGCGACGTCGCGCTGGTCCAGAGGGTC
>Ga0066388_100002861_pt1 | contig 10837 bp, 8 predicted proteins | sample PanSoiMetaGPlot6_FD_64539 | JGI IMG/M metagenome (GOLD analysis project Ga0066388, IMG submission 64539) | Tropical forest soil microbial communities from Panama analyzed to predict greenhouse gas emissions - Panama Soil - Plot 6 (Hybrid Assembly) | ecosystem: Environmental > Terrestrial > Soil... | reverse complement strand
CCAGCATGTCGACGTACTGCTGGAAGGCGACCGTGCGGAGCGCGTCGGACGGCGTGGTGCCGGGCACGGCCGCGCTCAGCTCCTCCACCGACTTCTTGAGGCCAGCGGTGATCGCCTCACGCTCGAGCGCGATGCCTTCGCCATGGGCCTTCATGGCGTCCCGGTCGGCTTCCGCCTGACGCGTGACGCGGGTGTAGTTGGCTTCGGCGTTGTTCTTCGCCGTCACCTTCGCCTGCTCCGAGGCGTACTTCTCGTTGTTGGCCTGCACGACCGTCTGGTCGGGGTCAGCCTTCGTGACGAGCACGTCCTCGATGACGTAGCCGTACTGGCGCATGGTCTCGGTCAGCTCCGCCTTGACGAAGCTGGCGATCTCGCGCTGGTTGCGCTGCACATCCTCGAGGGACATGGTCGGCACCTTGTTGCGGATGGCGCTGGAGACGTGGGCCTTGATCTGCGCTTCAGGGTTGGCGAGCTTATAGTACGCGTCCTTGACGCTCTGATCGTTCTCGTCAACCTTGTACATGACGGAGGCGAAGATGGTGCACGACGTGCCCTGCGCGGTGTAGGTCAGCTCCTGCAGGTCGAGCTGCTGCGTGCGCAGGCTGATCGGGTTCGAGGCCCTGTCGAACCAGCCAAGCTTGAGGCCGAAGCCGGCGCCACGCACGGAGACGAACTTGCCGAAGCGCTCGATGATGCGCTTGGTCTGCTGCGCGGTCGTGAAGCAGCTGGCGATGACGAACGAGACGACGAGAACCAAGCCGAGGCCGAAGGCGGCCAACGTGAGGATTGAACCGATGCTGATGTCCATGGTGAACGTCTTTCTTCCGCTTTGCGGTAGATGATTGGAGGTTGAGCGTGTCGTCTCTCGTAGAGGAGCGACGACAGTAAATGGGCGAAAGCAAGAGAGCGGCGAGCGAGAGATTCTGCCGGCTGCTTCCTGTTCGATTTGCGAGAAAATGCCGTTACCTGCCGGTGGTAGAACCGTTATCTGGCGCAGCAGGCGCAGCGGTAGGCGTAGGCGTTACCGGAGCCGGCGCCGGTACTGCCGTCGTGCCCGGTGGTGTCGGGACGCTGGTGGTCGGCTGATTGGCTTCGGCGGCGGGCGCCGCAGCCGTCTCACCGTTGGCCGTGGCCTTAGCACCGGGAGTGGCTGGAGCTGTCTCCGCCTGGTCCTTGTAGTGACCCTTCTCCTCGATGATCTTGGCCACCGCCGGCGCTACCAGGTAGCGAACCGATGCGCCGGCCTTGACCCAGGCACGGACGATCGTGCTCGAAAGCGCGTTGGCGGGGCAGTCGATCGCTTCCAGCTCTGCGCCGGGCAGCGTCTTGCGCCAGCTCTCCACCAGCTCCGAATTCGCGCTCAGGCGCGGAGAGACCAAAAGCCTGCACAGAGCGATGAACTCCGCGCAGCGGTCATATCGCTTGAGCGACTGGACGACGTCCTCGCCCATGATGAAGTTTAGGCGCACGTCCTGGCCGTAGAGAGCCTGGAGCTCCTTCAAAGTATCGATCGTCCAGCTCACTGCCGGGCGGTCGATCTCCAGGCGAGAAGCCTCGAGTCCCGGATTGTCCGCCACCGCCGCTGCCACCATCTCGAAGCGGAGCTCCTTGTCCAGGAGACCGGCTCTTTTATGGGGCGGCGTGCCGCTTGGAACAATAATCACCTTTTCGAGCTGAAACTGATCCTTCGCACGCTGTGCCAGCATAAGGTGGCCCAGGTGGATGGGGTTGAAGGCCCCACCCATGACTCCGATGTGTCTCATGGCAAAGTTCCTGCTTCTGGAGACTTCAGGCTGCGCAAACGGGCGAGGAAAACCTGCCCGCGCACCAGCGCTGTTGGCCGGGGTTATCCCGCCCGTTTGCTGGACGGAAGTCATCCGGTATGTGTTAAGAGCTGAGCCTCAGGGCTTAGCTTCGACAGCAATCGGGCAGCGTCGCCAGGGCTGGGACGGGTGGTCGCGGACGTAGAGGACCACGTGCCCGTTGGGCAGCGCGACCTCTTCGTAGCGGCGCAGGACTTCGTCATCCGCCAACCCCTCGAACTGTCGTTGAACAGCCAGAATCACCACTGAGTGGGTGCCGATCGCGATGTTCTCGGTCGAGGGATTGACCTCCTCGGCGACGAACTCAGCAACTCGCGCAAAGACGTCCGGGTAGTTTTCGCCTCCGCCAGGAGCGCGGTAGAGGAACTTGCCGGTCTGCAAGTACGCAGTGTGTTCGTGCGGATGCAATTCCTGGAGTCCCCTGTAGGTGAGATTCCAGAACGCCCCGTAGCTGCGCTTGCTCAGCCGCTTATCGACTTTTCGCCGAGGCGAATACCCCAGGCCTTTATCGACCTGGTCGGCCGACTGGTCGACCCGGCGGAAAGGGCTCAACCGAAGCGAATCGATGGGGGCGTCTTCGGGAAACAGTCGCGCCAGCACACGTCCGCTCTCGAGCGCTTGCGCGAGCCCGTTTTCTGTGAGCCCGACTTCTGGGTCCGAGCCGCTTATCTCGTAGTAATGCGCGTCAGTGGAGACTTGCGTCACCACATTGGCAGCTGACTCTCCGTGGCGGAACAAAGCCAGATACTGAGGGGTTCGTGTCTTAAGCATGTGTCTCTCTCTTGGTGCGAGGCAACACAACACGCACGCCCTACGGACGCGTGGAGTGCTGAACTTGAGTTGGATAATGCTTAGTTCTCTGGCTTCTTCGAGCCTATTTGTGAGAAGAGAAATCTCGTGTGCGCAAGCAAACTAGCGAATTCAAGTGATCAAATTCAAGGTGAACAAATTCCCGTGAAGATGTGTGTGACGATCTTGCAGATCGCTGTTGGTATGCGGCTCTCACAAGCTGAGTGAAGCGAAGCCGTTGCCGGCCCACGTCTGCATTGCCAACTCCCACCGGAGGGCATTCACTCAGAATCCTCAACAGATCAGACTTTCAGCTCTTTTTGTTTCATAGCTGTAATATTCGAGCTCCGCTAGCTCTAAAGGAGCTAGTTGTTCCTGCGTTGATAGTGATCTGTGCTTTAAACGATCTCGATGCGGACCACGGTACCTCTTGGTAACCCGGCTGACCGTGGAGAATCGCCCAGCGGGTGAGGTTCGGTGTCGCCGGTTTCCAAGCTCGTGGATCTTGACAATGGAATTTTCCTGGACGGCACATAAACGTCGGGCCGGCCCGACGTTATGAATAAATTAGACAAGCTCGATTGAATCCCCACTGCGGGCGCAGATAGGGTTAAACGTCATTCTGTGTAACTTTCAATTTGCTTCGAGAGGTCTGTTCGTAAGCATCCGCTACAAGAAGCACTGGCATAGCGGAAATAACTGGTTTTGACGGCTATTGCAAGCCGTCCCAGTTTGGCTCAGCTTTTACTGCCAACCTCCTCAGGCTCAGGCGCCGAATCCGGCATCGCGAGCCCGTACCTGCACGCAGCAAAACACCGCCGCTGCGGCGCCTGAAGGGAGCACCCCATGGAAAACAAGATTGCGCTGGGCAACTTCAAGATCGTGTTGTCGCGCACCAAGGCCGTGTTGGCGGGCGGAAAGCCTGTCCCGGATCCGTTTCTGACCGCAACCAGTCTCGAAGTGTTTCGAGATGCGGTGGCTGATGGCCGCCGCCTCCTGCCGGCCCGTTACCAGAAGCGCTATGTCGAGGTTCTGGCCGACGTGCTCAGGCAGGCGGAGTTCGCTCTCGCCAGCACCCAGCCACGGGACACGCGAGCGCGCAGGGCCATCTTCGAGCAGCTTCAGGTGATCTTCTCGATTCTGGCTGCGCCGATCGTTCAGCTGCGCTCGTCGCAGTACCAGCGCGAGCTGAAGGCTTTCCTGGCAGAAATCAGCAACATCTACCGCCGGTTCATCAACGACGATCAGGTCCAGAAGGGCGCCAAGATCAAGCTCTTGTCTCCCGACCTGGATCCGCTCGCTGCCTTCGGGCACGACGCGGCAGGTCCGTTCACGCTGCCGGCTTCGGCCGACCTGCCGGTGGCCATCGTCTCGAAGCCGTCCAACCAGCGGCACTTCCTGCCGCTGTGGGCGGCCGATGGGCACGAGGTTGGCGGACACGACATCTACGGCGCGGTCGACGGCTTTCAGCGCGACCTGAAGCAGGCGCTGGAGACCAACCTGCGCGCAGCGTTCAGGTCCGGTCGCATCCAGACGTCCTCGAAGACCGTGGAGGTTCCCGGCAACGGCGGGCTGCTCGCCTGGCTCGGTGGGCTGCTCGGCTTCGGCAACGCCAAGACGATCAGCATGGAAGACTTCATGGTGCAGGTGTGGTCTGCGTGGCTCAATGAGTCCGCTGCCGATCACGCCGGGCTCGTGAACCTCGGACCGATGTACCTCGACTCGCTGATGCTGCTGCTGACGGCCCTCCGTCCGGTCGAGCAGCTCAGCACCTTCAGCGTCTTCGACCGCAAGGTGTTCGCCACCTCGGACGGTTTCGAGGAGCACCCGATCGACGTGGTGCGGGCGCTGCTCAACATCGAGGCGATCAAGCGCCTGCAGTTCGCCGGCAAGGACGCGTATGCCCGGGCGCTCACCGACCGCTTGCTGGACATCTGTGGCGGTAGCCTGCCCAAGTACGTGTTCTGGTACGACCGCAACAAGCAACGCGTCATCAACGTTGCCTTCTCCGACTTCCAGGCGGTGCTGCCTGTGATTGTCGAGACGATGCTGGACGCGAAGCTGCCGGCTCTCGCCAACCAGTCGTTCGGGGAAATCCTGAACTGGCTGGACAGCGACGAGACGATCGTACAGGCGGTTGCCGTCAAGCTGGTCGCCGGTGACACCACTTTTGGTGACGAGGTCGAGGCCCGCCACGTGGTGGCTGCCTCCATGCTCGCGCTCGAGAAAGCGTCCAAGGAGAAGACCGACTTTGCCGCCGCGGCCAACGATATCCACGAGACGGGCATCTCCATGCTCAAGGAGATGTACGACCAGCAGTGCATCCTCTGCAGCGTGACCAACCCGGCCCCGTCGTCCAAGCCGGCGCCGGATCTCACGCGGCTGTTCGAGCACATCCACATCAAGGCGCGCGTGCGCTAAGCACGCCAGCCTGCTTCACGCGCAAGCGAGTCTTCGTTCAGCCGGGCGGCAAGTTGCCGCCCGCGTTCTTTTCCGTTTGCACTCGGGGGCGGGGTCCGACCCCGCCCGGAAGCAAGGGTGGTTATCATGCAACGCATCAAACGGCAGTTTGGTGCGCAGTTTGCGCAGATGCTTGCGGCCAGTCCTACTCTGGTCGCCGATCTGGAAGAGATCCGTCGTCGCGGTGTGAAGATCCGCCGCGTGCTTGGTCCCTGCCATGCCGAGTCGATCGCCAGCGAGAAGCTAATCCGCATCGGACGCACCTGTAGCCGGCTGGTTCAGTTGCTCTATCTTGCCCACGAGGCGGAGCACGTGCTCCGCGGCCGCACGCCGGAGCCGTCGTCACGGCTCACTCGCCGGCAGTACGTGAAGATGTCTCTGGACGAGGAGACTCAGTGCGTCATCCACGAGATCAAGGTGTCCGGCGAGCTGCTGGCTGCCGGATACAAGCTCGACGATGATGCGATGACCTGGTACAGGCGCTACCGGCGAGGTGGGCGCGCGGCAGTGCGCAGGGCGATTGCCAAAACGCTCGCCTCTTCCACCGAGGAGCTGTACCCGCGCTATTACGGGCGTCAGTACGACGAGGCTTCCTGACGGGAGCCCGTACAGCATTTCAGACCGGTAAGCCACCCTGGCGCAGCAGTGTGCCAGCGGCCGGCGGATCGGGCGCATATCCGCGCGAAAGGGGGCGCCATGTGGCGCCCTCTTTCGCCCCGCATCAGGGAGGTAATTATGCAACGCATTCGAAGGCAATTCGGCGCCGCGTTCGCCGGCGCGCTTGCTAAGTGTCCTACCCTGGTCGCAGACCTTAAGGCGCTGCGCCAGCATGGGGTGAAGATTCGCAAGGTAGGGGGGCACTGCCAGGCCTACTCGAACTACTTCACGAAGTCGATCTACATCGGCGCCAAGTGCAACCTGACCTACCAGTTGGTAGCACTGGGGCACGAAAAGGTGCATGTGCTCGACAGTCCGACACCGAATCCGCTGCCGGGCAAGACTGGTCGTCGGGAATTCATCGACTTCTGCCTGAACGCCGAGACCGACGCGATTGTGCATGAGGTACAGATCGTGTCCGAGCTGCTGGCTGCCGGGTACAAGGTGGATTCTCACTCGATGAGCTGGTATCGCCGCTTCAAGCGCGGAGGGCGTGTCGCCATTCGCAAGGCGATTGAGGAAGCGGTGACGTCCAACACGGGCGACAAGTATCCGGAGTATTACGGCGACTGGTACGACGAGACCGTGAAGCCCAAGGACCGCCTGCCGTTCCACCGCCTGCACGGCGGATTCGCGATGGCGACGACTCCCGGGTTGCCGCTTGCGCTGCCGGCGCTCCCGCGCCGGAGGGGCAACAAGACGGCCGCCGGCGGTCGCTATCTCTGCCCGCGATTCTCTCCCACCTGTCAACAGCCGGAGGAGGTGAGCATTCGCCTCCCGCAAGCCGGCCCACGCTCGAGGTAACACCATGAAAAGGACGCACGAATGCCCGGCCATTCGCGTGGCGATGATGCCGCGCGATACCAACGGCAGGGGCGATATCTTTGGTGGCGTGATCATGAGTCAGGTCGACATCGCTGGCGCGGTGACCGCTCACCACGTCTGCGAAAACCGCCTCGTCACGCGGGTTTGTACCGTCGAATTCATCAGGCCGGTGCTGGTCAACGATATCCTCACCTTGTGGGGCCGTCTCGAGAAGATCGGCAACACGTCCATCACCGTGAAGGTGGCGGTGGAGGTGGAGCGTGCCGGGCAGCGGGTTACGGTCGGCGACGCCACACTGGTGTTCGTTGCCGTCGGTGCCGACAGAAAGCCGACACCGGTGAAGTTGCGCGACAACGTCTCCGGCAGTTGCTGCAAGCCCGGCCGCAGGTCAACCGGCAAAAAGGCGACGACTGCCAAGAAAACGACCAAGCCGGGCAGCCGGTAAGGTTGTCCCCGGGAGGGGCGGCGACGTGGGCAAGCGGGTTGCTGCCCCTCCCGTAGCTGATCATCATGCTGTAGCGAGCATGATGCGAAATCGGCGACGTGCCGCACTGTAGCCTCGCTGAAAAGCAGAGGAGGTTCGCGTTGGGGCACGGCCCTGACAATTGGTTTCTGTTTACCCGAAGTGGACGCGGGGGCAAGAATACGTTCGCACTGACCTTCCACCAACTCAGGCTGGCCATGTCGTCATCGTATAAATCATCAAGTGCTGCCAGCACGTTGAACCAGTCGATTCAGCCCGATACGCCCGGGTGCCTGGCATGGGCTCCCGGCGAGCCCTTGCTTGCGCTGGAGACCCTTTGTAAAGCCGCTCCCATCCGCCTTGCGCGCCGGGAGCCCATGCTGACTTTCTACCATCTGACCGACAGCCACCACACCGATACTGGCACCGGTCGCAGTCTCGAAATCGCGCGGCAATTCGACCCTGGCGACGGTGAGCTCGGCAGGGCCTATCGCCACTGGGCACCGTTTACCGGAGCTACTCTGGTCTCTGCGGTGCGCACCATGGCGGAGTGCCGCGTCAGCCCGATCAGCGGGCGTGAAGTCGACCTGCTTTTGCTCGGCGGCGACTTCGTCAACAACAGCCAGGTCAACGAGCTGAATTCCTTCGCCTCCATCTTCCAGGGCAAGCTGTCGCGTCCCTTCAAGCAGACCTTCTCGCTGCATGGCAAGCCGTTCAACTACGAGCCGGAAGCGGTCCACAAGAAGAAGCGCAGCGTCTCGGACATCGTCCACCGCATCATGCACCCGGGTGAGCGATCCGGAATGTCGTTGTACAAGGCGGCTTCGCTGGCGATGGCTGGTGCTCAGCCTCTGCCGTTTCCGGCCGCCTTTGTGCTCGGCAACCATGACATCAAGGCGCTCGGTCATATCTCCCACACTTGGCTGACCTCACTCTGGGCGATGCAGCCCTTCAAGCTGCTCACCCGCAAGCTGGTGGACGTGCAGGAGATCAAAGCGATCAACGACGGCTTATACAGCAAGCACGAGTCGGAGCGCTCTGCGGCCATGAAGGAGATGGTCAAGCTCTTCTGGCGCCGGCGCAAGGACTTGTCGATTGCCTGGTCGGGACTCGACTTCAGCCGCCGGGCCGTGACCATGAAGAAGGCGTGGAAGGCGCTGTCGCCGCTGCTGGGCGACCTGCCCATCGAGCGCGGCGGCCCGGCGTACTACACCGTGCGTCCGGTACCCGGCGTGGTGCTGATCATGCTCGACACCACCGCGCGCGCTGGCGCCGGGGAGGGGCAGCTCGAAGACGAGCAGTTCCAGTGGCTGAAGCAGGAGCTCGCGCGTGCCGAGACCCAGTTGGAGCTGGCGATTGTCGTGTCGCATCATCCGAGCTTCAAGCTCGTGGATCCGACCCCCGATCCCACTTCCGCCGGGCCGGTGCATTTGAGCGGTGACTTCATCAGGCTGCTGGCCAGGAGCAAAGCCGTCATCGCCCACATCGCCGGGCACACGCACGAGAACCGCATCATCCGCCGACGCAATCCGGACAACCCTGCAGGCGGGTACTGGGAAATCTGCACCTGCTCGATGATCGAGTGGCCGCAGCAGTTCCGCTTCTTGGAGCTGTTCCGCAACGGAGACGGCACTCTCTCGATCGCCACCTGCATGATGAACCACGGAGCATTACCCGATAGCGGGCGAATCGTGGTCCCGAAAGGCAGTCGCGTGCTCTCCGAGGATCTAACGGTAGCGCTGGCATCCTTTGCCCGCAAGCTGAGCTACCGCGACGGCTTGCTTGGCGCGGACAGCCAGTCTGGTAACCGCGCCATCGGCCGTCGCCAGGATCGCAATGTCGAGTTGCTGATCCGCGACCCTTACGCATGACCGCCTGATTTCCAGCGAGCGTACGACACCTGAAGCCATCTCACATGTGGTTTGAGGTGTCGAGGCTCTGCTGTTCTTCTCTGCGGCAGGCACTCGTGAATGTGACACCAACGGTCGTCCTGGAGACGCCAGGAGGTGCTGCGGAATGAAAGACGCTCAACCGCCGGGGGCTGGCAGCGAGCTCCGACACGACTTCCTCTCCTCTGTCGTGGTTTTTCTAGTGGCGTTGCCGCTCTGTCTCGGCATTGCCGTTGCCTGCGGGGTTCCTCCCGCACTTGGATTGATTACCGGTATCATCGGTGGTATCGTGGTCGGTGGGCTGGCGGGGGCTCCCCTCCAAGTGAGCGGACCAGCTGCCGGACTGACCGTCCTCGTCTTCGATCTTGTCCAGCGTCATGGACTCGCGGTGCTGGGAGTAGTAGTGCTCCTCGCCGGTGCCATCCAGCTGGCAGCCGGGCTCTTGAAGCTCGGACGCTGGTTCCGCGCCGTCTCACCCGCCGTCATTAACGGCATGCTGGCAGGTATCGGCGTATTGATTTGCGTCAGCCAGCTGCACGTCATGTTCGACAGCGGGCCACAGAGTTCAGGACTGCCGAACATCGTGACGATTCCCAGGGAGATCTGGGAGGCGGTCACGATCGCCCACGGACCGGGGCACATCTGGGCAGGCGCCATCGGCACCTTCACGCTCGTGACGCTTTTTGCCTGGAAGCGGTTCGACCTGAATAAGCGGACCCACATTCCGGCGGCGCTCCCCGCCATTGTTGGTGCATCTCTGCTCGCTTTCCTGTTCGGGCTGCCGGTCAAAAAGATCTCGGTTCCGGAAAACTTGATTAACGTGGTCAGCTGGCCGACCATGGAGTCATTGAGCAGGCTGATCGAAGCGCCTATCCTTCTCTCCGCACTCACGTTCGCCTTGATCGCCAGTGCCGAAACGCTGTTGAGCGCGACGGCAGTCGACCAGATGCACCAGGGCAAGCGGGCGGACTACAACAAAGAGCTGCGCTCGCAGGGCATTGGCAACATTCTCTGTGGTCTCGTCGGTGCCTTGCCGCTCACCGGAGTGATTGCTCGCAGCTCGGTCAACGTGCAGGCCGGTGCTCGCACGCGACTGGCGACGATGCTGCATGGCGCCTGGCTGTTGCTGGCGGTGGTGGCACTGCCGTTTATGCTCAAGCTGATTCCGATTGCCAGTCTTGCGGCGCTGCTGGTCTACACAGGCATCAAGCTCGTCGACTTGACGGTGCTGTACAAGCTGAGGACTTACGGGCGCTCGGAAATGGGCATCTATGCGGCCACTGTCGTCATGGTAGTGGCGACGGATTTGCTGACCGGTGTGCTGATCGGTTTCGTGCTGGCGCTTATCAAGCTCGTCGTGAAGATGACGGACTTGAACATCGAGCAGCGAGAAGACCCGGTGTCTCGGGAGTTGGTGCTCGAGTTGAAGGGCACCGCGTCGTTTCTGGCGTTGCCCAAGCTCGCAGAGGCAATCGATGGGATTCCGGCCGGTGCCGCGGTCAGGCTGGAGTTTGATGACCTCGTGTATATCGACCATGCCTGCCTGCAGCTCCTGGAGAACTGGGAGAAGCGGCACGTCGTCGGCGGCGGGAAAGTGGTGGCCGATAGAGCCGCGCTCGTGGATCGTTATAACAGTCCTGCCGATCGCCCTTGACCTGTCCGGATGACGAGTAGCAGGCGCTCCGCCGCCGTTTCGTCATTGACTTCACAGCGAAAAATATCCCGGGTTGCAAGGTCCGGGTAGCATTGCTAAAAAATGCTGCCCGGACCGACCGGCCCCTTCTCCATCCAGTCCCGCGCCTTTTCTTTTCGACCGGGTCTATTCATCCATATAGTATTGACAAGTCCAGCTGCTCGGATGTGGGAAGTCATTAGCGTTTTCGGGATTCTTTTTGAGGTTTAACCGGTCGTTCTGCAAGGAAATCGAGTGG
>Ga0066388_100002860_pt1 | contig 10837 bp, 7 predicted proteins | sample PanSoiMetaGPlot6_FD_64539 | JGI IMG/M metagenome (GOLD analysis project Ga0066388, IMG submission 64539) | Tropical forest soil microbial communities from Panama analyzed to predict greenhouse gas emissions - Panama Soil - Plot 6 (Hybrid Assembly) | ecosystem: Environmental > Terrestrial > Soil... | reverse complement strand
GGACGCACCGGATAGTCGATCGGCACTTCGGTGCGGAGCTGTTGGGCGCCGGCCTTGCGCGTGAGTTCGACCGTCTTCTTGTACGCGCGCGGCGCGAAGCCGCCAGCAATGGCAACTGCGGTCTCTGCCGTCAGATTGACGACGTAGGGATACTGTCCCGGCGTCGTCACCTCGCCGAGAATAAAGAACGGGCGATAGGTTTCGATTTCGACCGTGACGTGTGGCTCGCGGACGAAGCCTTGCTTGAGCCGCGCGGCAATCCCGGCCGCGAGCTGTTGATTGGTGAGACCGCGCGCCGTCACCGCGCCGATCAGTGGCAGATTGACCTTACCGCCGGCGTCGACAATGTAGCTGTTGGTGATGCTGTCCTGACCGAAGACGACAACGCGCAACTTGTCACCGGCGTCGAGTGTGTAGGCCGGCTCGTGCGCGGCGAGCGTGACCGCCGCGTTGGACGCCGACGCATACGCTTCGGTCGCCGCCACGTAGGGACCTCCGACGGGATCTAAAACGGAATTTTGTGCAGCCGGATTTTGCGCTGGCAACGCTACCAAGTTACGGGCGCCGGACGACTGCACGGAGGGCGGGGCGGCATTGTTTTGCTCGTACGCCTGTTGCGCGTAGGCCGGCGAGGTCGAGTAAAGGGTGCGCGGTGGAAGCGGCGGCGCATGGGCCTGCGTCGAAGCCTGCTGCACATTTTGTGGTGAGCCTGTGCAGCCCGCAATCGCCAGCGCGGCGACCGCCGCCAACAGAAATCGGGCTCCCGGCATCAGCGTATCCGCTCGGGTCTAAAAGGAAGGTCGGCCCGATTAAGGCGTTATATGGTTAACAAATCCTCACCGCTCGCACCGTCTCTTTGCCAGGCGGTGGGGAAGACCAGCTACATAAAGACGGTCGGAAATGATCGAAAGTTAGACCGTCGCGCCGAGCTTGGCGCCGGTGCCGATAGGACATGAGATGCCGGTGCCGCCAAGGCCACAATAGCCGTAAGGGTTTTTCGCCAAGTACTGCTGATGATAGTCCTCGGCGAAATAGAACTCCGGCGCATCGACGATCTCCGTGGTGATCACGCCATAGCGCTTCTTATTCAGTTCATCCTGGTACATCGCCTTCGAGGCCTCGGCGGCCTGGCGCTGTGCGGCATTGAACGTGTAGACGCCAGAGCGATATTGCGTGCCGACATCGTTCCCCTGGCGCATGCCCTGGGTCGGGTCGTGACTCTCCCAGAAGGTCTTGAGCAACGTGGCGTATGAGATCTTCTTGGGGTCATAGACCACCAGCACCACTTCGTTGTGACCGGTGCGTCCCGAACACACTTCCTCATAGGTCGGATTGGGCGTCATGCCGCCGGCATAGCCAACGGCGGTGACATAAATGCCGTCGCCCAATTCCCAGAACTTCTTCTCCGCGCCCCAGAAGCAGCCGAGGCCAAACATCGCCTTTTCGAAGCCTTCCGGATAGGGTCCTTTCAGCGCCCGGTGATTGACGAAATGGGCGTCGGCCGTGCGGATCGGATTGGTGCGGCCTGGCAGCGCCTCACCGGGCCTTGGCATCACAGCTTTCTTGAAGCCGAACATGCTTGGTTCTCCTGCAAATGCTACCCGCAATATATGTCGTGCTGGGCCTGACCGAAACGGCTGCGGCGATCACGTCGGGGAGAGGCAGGCGTCAGGCTGCGGGCGACGAGACCGGACGGATCTACGACCGTGCGTAGCCGATCAACGGCTTCTTCTTGCGGCCGAGAATGAGGAAAAGAATACCGAGAACGCCGAGCAGGCCCCAGCTCGGCGCCGCCAAAATAGAGACCATCAACGGATCCCAGAGATAACCGCCAGCATAGGACCGGACCACGGGCTCAAGCTTGGCAAGACTCCCGGCATTGATCAGCTCCCACAGCGTCTGCACGCTGGTGATAAAGAGCCTGTTGCCGGCAATCGACTTCGTCCCGTCATAGATCAACAGGATAAAGCCTGCGGCCAGGCATATGAGCCCGACGAAGCGGAGCAAAAAACGAATCATGGCCCCCAACTAGCCAATCGCTGAAAAGTTCGCGCGAATAACCGATTAACCCGCGGCCATCTTTCGTTCAACCATGTATCCGCCAGTATCCCCCTCCCCTTTGAGCCATTACACTTGCATCCGCTAACGTCGCCCATGCCGGGCATACCGGAAGGAGTAACAATGCCCGCCAAGCCCCCCGCCCGGCCGATCTTTACCGACCAGGAAGCCCTTCAGTTTCACAGCGTTGGCCGCCCGGGGAAGCTCGAGGTTATCGCCACCAAGCCGATGGCGACCCAGCGTGACCTCTCGCTTGCCTACTCCCCCGGCGTCGCCGTGCCGGTCCTCGCCATCGCGGATGATGAGAGCCGCGCCTACGACTACACCACCAAGGGCAATTTCGTTGCCGTCATCACCAACGGAACCGCCATTCTCGGTCTCGGAAATCGCGGTGCCCTGGCTGCAAAGCCGGTCATGGAAGGTAAGGCGGTCCTGTTCAAGCGCTTCGCCGACATCGATTCGATCGACCTCGAGGTCTCTTCCGAGGACCCCGACGAGATTGTGAATTGCGTCAAGCTGCTGGGCAAAGGCTGGGGCGGCATCAATCTCGAAGACATCAAGGCGCCGGAATGCTTCGTGATCGAACAGCGCCTTCGCGAGCTGATGGACATCCCCGTTTTCCATGACGACCAGCATGGCACCGCCATCATCGCCGCGGCCGGCCTTCTCAACGCGCTCGACCTGACCGGCCGCGAGATCGCGACCACGAAATTGGTGTGCAATGGCGCGGGCGCCGCCGGCATCGCGTGCCTGGAATTGCTCAGGGCGATCGGCTTCAAGCCGGAGAACCTGATCCTGTGCGATACCAAGGGCGTAATTTACCAGGGTCGCAAGGAGGGCATGAACCAGTGGAAGTCCGGCTACGCCATCAAGACTTCCGCGCGCACCCTCGTGGAAGCGCTGAATGGAGCAGACGTTTTCTTCGGCCTGTCGGTCAAGGGTGCGGTGACGCAGGAAATGGTGAAGAAGATGGCGCCAAAGCCGATCATCTTCGCGATGGCCAATCCGGACCCGGAGATCACCGCCGAGGAAGTGGCCGCCGTGCGCGACGATGCCATTATGGCAACGGGGCGCTCCGACTATCCAAACCAGATCAATAATGTCCTTGGCTTTCCCTACATCTTCCGCGGTGCGCTCGACGTCCGCGCCTCTGCCATCAACATGGAAATGAAGATTGCCGCGGCGCGCGCCCTCGCCGCGCTCGCGCGCGAGGATGTTCCGGACGAGGTCGCGAGCGCCTATGGCGCGCGGCCTAAGTTCGGCCCCGACTACATCATTCCGGTGCCGTTCGATCCGCGGCTGATCTCTTATGTGCCGCCGGCAGTCGCGCAAGCGGCGATGGATACGGGCGTCGCACGCAAGCCGATTGTCGACATGGAGGCTTACCGTCATCAGCTCAGCGCGCGTCGCGACCCGATCGCGGGAACCCTGGTGCACGTGTTCGGCAGGCTGCGCCGGCAACCCAAACGCGTGGCTTTCGCCGAAGGCGAAGAAGAACAGGTGATCCGCGCAGCGGCGAGTTTCGTTCACCAGGGGCTCGGCACTGCGCTCCTGGTCGGACGCGAGGATCGTGTGCGCCAGTCTGCCAAAGAGAACGGGGTCGAACTCGGCGAGGGCATCGAGATCGTCAACGCGCGCCTTTCGACCCGCAACGCCGCCTACATCAATTTCTTGTACGAACGACTGCAGCGACGCGGGTACTTGGTGCGAGATTGCCAGCGGCTGGTCAATCAGGATCGCAACCATTTTGCCGCCTGCATGGTCGCACTCGGCGACGCCGACGCGATGGTCACCGGCGTGACACGCAACTTCTCGGTCGCGCTTGAAGACATTCGCCACGTGATCGATCCCAAGCCGGGACACCGCGTGATCGGTGTATCGATGGTCGTCGCACGCGGCCGCACGGTGCTGGTGGCCGACACGGCCGTGACCGAGATGCCCGACGCACAGGAGATTGCCGAAATCGCCGTCGAAGCCGCCGGCGTCGCGCGGCGGCTTGGCTACGAGCCGCGTCTCGCGCTTCTCGCCTTTTCTACGTTCGGACATCCCGCCGGCGAACGCTCGTCGCGCGTCATCGAAGCTGTGAAGATCCTCGACAGCAAGCGCGTTGATTTTGAGTACGACGGCGAAATGGCGGCTGATGTTGCGCTCAATCCGGAGCTGGCGGCGGCTTATCCGTTCTGCCGCCTTTCAGGGCCGGCCAACGTGCTGGTCATGCCGGCATTCCACTCCGCCTCGATCTCGACAAAGATGCTGCAGGAGCTTGGAGGGGCAACGGTCATCGGGCCGCTACTGGTCGGCCTCGATCGGCCCGTGCAAATTGTCCAGCTCGGGGCGAAGGACAACCAGCTGGTCAACATGGCAGCGCTTGCCGCCTACAATGTCAGCGGTTAGGAACCGGTGGCATATGGTAAAGAAAGCGGCCTCTTCCATTCAGACTCGCTGTTTCGCTATTCGCGCTTTTTCAGGAGAATCTCATGTCAACAAAAACACTCTCCGGCGTCATTGCCGCTATCGCCACGCCCGTCGATGAGAGTGGAGCGCCCGACCTCAAGCGCGCGATCAGCCTTGCGCGCTGCCTGCTCGACAATGGCTGCGATGGGCTCAACGTGCTCGGCACAACCGGCGAAGCGACCTCGTTCTCGCTCGACGAGCGCCAGGCTGTTATGGACGCCTACAAAACCAACGGCCTGCCGCTGCATCGCCTGATGGTCGGGACTGGCGCCGCTGCCGTGTCCGATGCGGTTGCGCTGACACGTCATGCCGCCGAGCTCGGCTTCGGAGGCGCCCTTGTGCTCCCGCCCTTCTACTACAAGAGTGTACCCGACGACGGCCTGGTGGCCTACATCGATACATTGGTGAAGGCCACGGCCAAAAAGCCGATCCCGATTTATCTCTATCATTTCCCGGCGATGTCGGGGCTGCCCTGGCACGTTGCTTTGATCCGGCGACTGTTGGATGCTTATTCGTCACGGATCGTCGGCCTGAAGGATTCCTCCGGAGACATGGCCTATGCCCGCTCGGCTGCAGCGATCGCCAAAAATTTCGCGGTGTTCCCATCGACCGAAGCATGCCTGGTCGAAGCGCGGTCCGGCGCGTTCGCGGGCTGCATCTCGGCGACCGCCAATGTCAATGCCGATCTCTGCGCGCGGGCCTGGGCGCAAGGTGATATTGCGGCGCTCGACGCCGCCGTTACCATCCGCAAGCTGTTCGACGGCAAGCCCCTTGTCTCAGGCGTGAAAGCGCTGCTCGCTCACATCCATGGCGACGCTGGCCTCGCACGTGTCAGGCCCCCGCTAGCGCCGTTTTCGGCGGCCGATCGTGCGTCCGTAATCGCCGGGCACGACGCGGTGAGATCCAAGCGCGTGGCCTGAACCAACGCGCGTCGCGGACGTTGACGCCCGCGCGTAGCGACACTATAAGCCTCACCCTTGGCGGCGAAAATTTCGCCGCCGTAACTTCTTGTAAAACCTAGTCGCTTTCGCGGATACCAACGAAGGCGCCTGCTGCGAACGAGAGATCTATGGCCAATACCAAGTCTGCCCGCAAAGCCACCCGCGTGATCGCGCGCCGCTCCGAAGTGAACAAGGCGCGCCGCTCGGAGATGAGAAATTCGGTACGCAAGATTGAAGAAGCGATCCAGAGTGGCGACCAAAAGGCGGCCCTTGCGGCTTTCAAGGCGGCAGAGCCTGTGATCATGCGGGCAGCGCAGCGCGGCGTCGTGCACAAAAATAGCGCCAGTCGAAAAGTCTCGCGCCTCGCTCATCGCATTGCTAAGCTCGCCAAGTAAACAAGTAACAAGTAAACAAGTAAGATGACCAACGCTCGCTGATCATCGCAGAACAATTCGCTGCTAAATTTTGTAAATGGCACTCGACTGCTGGCATCACCGTAGTCAAAACGTCATTGCATCGTCAGAGAAATTTGCTCCGCAAGTATTTTCGCGGCCAATTCATCACGCGATTCTCATCGGCAAGCGTAATCTGCGAACTTTCGTGCCGGGAGCTACCTGAAAATTCGCTCAGATTTTTTTTCGTTTCGATAATGACTTATGAGGAAAGCGAAGCGAGGACCCGAAAAACTCAAATGTGACAGGAAATTTCAGCGAGCGGTAGATTTTAGAACGTTTTGACATTCAGGCGGCCTCGCCGCGGATTTTCAGCGTCGAAATTACGCGCGACTCCAACACGTTGGGTAAAACGAAAGCGTGGCGTCAGCGCAACAGCAGGGCAAATTGTGTTTCCTCTTACCGCCGCATATGTGAATTTCGTTGCGGGCCCACATTGCTTGTGTATCTTGAACCCGCGCACGGGAATTCTTCGCGCGCGCTCAGAAACAAGGTTCCACTTCACGCTCATCGGCGGATGAGAACGGCTTTGGTTTGCCTGCACGTGACAGGTTGGACTTTCAAGCGTCGGGGCAATCAAAGTCAGAAGGAAATGATCGACTTAGTTAAGCGCATAAAGAGCGGCGTCTCGCTGACAAACTAGCAAGAAACATAACCACAGGGCGAAAGCCCGTAAGCCATTCGAGGGGTGATGTCATGATTGGCGCAGGGAGAGGGTCGCAGACCAACGTAGGTGCTACTGGGTGGCAGTCATCCAGTGTCAGTTCGTGTGTCACCGTGACTCGCGCCATCGGACACTCGGCTTTGTTTTCATGCAGCGTTTATTTCGATCGCCATACCTCCCGCATGGTGTCCATTTCCACAGTGGGGATCCGAGGCGCTGCTCCGCCGCCGGCGAGCTGAAGGCGCAACGCTCCTCGACGTATCGTCGATGCCGCTCATCCCGACCACTTTGAGATCCGGTAGGGCTGCATTTTGTAGACGAGATCATCAGGCGAGTGTTGTTGCGTCCCGTTTCCGGCGCGTTGGCGGTTCCGTCGTCAGGCCGGGCAACCGAGTCCGTCCCACCTTTTAATCGGATCGAGAAGAATACAATGTCGAACGGGGAGCAGGAGAGCTGGTCGCGGGTCAAAGAGCGTTTGCGGGCAGAGGTTGGTGATGACGTTTATTCCAGCTGGTTTGCCCGCATGGACCTTGAAGCGATCGAAGAAGGCGCAGTGCGCCTGTCGGTGCCGACGCGGTTTCTGAAAAGCTGGATCCAGTCGCACTATGCCGAGCGGGTCCTGGCCTGCTGGCAGGCCCAGGAAGGGTCGGTAACCCGCGTCGAACTGATCGTGCGCTCGGCGGTATTGAAATCTGCAATACTGCCCAAGGCCAAGCCGGATCTCGGCATCGTCGAGAACAGCGGCCGCTACACGAATGGCGGCGGTAATGGACGCCCCCTATCAGTGGGCGACGCGAGCGTGCACGAGGCGCTTGGCGGTTCGCCGCTTGACCCCCGCCTGACGTTCGACACTTTTGTTGTCGGTCGCTCAAACACGCTTGCACATGCAGCGGCCAAACAAGTGGCAAGTGCAAGGCGCGGCGATCCCGTGATGTTCAACCCGCTTTACATTCACTCGGGCGTTGGTCTCGGCAAGACGCACCTGCTGCAGGCGGTGACCTGGGCGGGAAATGCCGCGGGCGAACGCAAGGTGCTTTATCTCACTGCCGAGAAATTCATGTACGGGTTTGTTTCGGCGCTGCGCACGCAGACGGCTCTCGCCTTCAAAGAGGCGTTGCGCGGAATCGGCGTGCTGGTCATCGACGACCTGCAGTTTCTGCAAGGTAAATCGACTCAGGCGGAATTCTGCCACACCTTGAACGCGCTGATCGATGCCGGACGCCAGGTGGTCATTGCTTCCGATCGTCCCCCGTCGGATCTGGAGAGCCTCGACGATCGCGTGCGTTCGCGGTTGGCCGGCGGTCTTGTCGTCGAAATGGGTCCCCTCGGCGAAGAACTGCGGTTCGAAATCCTCAAGGCACGTGTGATGGCGGCCCGGGCACACCACCCGGCCTTCGATGTGCCGCTGCCGGTGCTCGGCTACATTGCCAAGACAGTCACACACAATGGACGCGATCTCGAAGGCGCCCTCAACCGCCTGCTAGCGCACAACAAGCTGACTGGCCACGCCGTCACCCTAGAGATGGCGGAGCGCGAGGTGCGCGATCTGATCCGTCCGCAGGAGCCGAAGCGGGTCAAGATCGAGGACATCCAGCGGGTCGTGGCGCGCCAGTACAATGTCAGCCGCTCCGATCTCCTGTCGTCGCGACGCACGGCGAACGTAGTGCGGCCTCGCCAGGTGGCAATGTACCTGGCGAAGACTCTGACCCTGCGCTCATTGCCTGAGATCGGCCGACGCTTCGGTGGCCGCGACCACACAACGGTCCTGCACGCGGTGCGCAAGATCGAAGGCCTGGTCGGCAACGATATGGCGCTGGCCGAGGAGATCGAGATCCTTAAGCGGCAATTGCAGGAATAGGCACCGGCCTTCCGCTTAACGTCATGCCCGGCATCGGGCATCCAAGGTTTTGGCCGCGTGAAGGACGGATGCGGCCATGACCAGTCAGGGGGTGTGGACGCCCTGGGAAAATGGCATCCGGATGCCATGGCGGCCTTGCGCAAGCCGCGCTCTTTCGCCACCTTTGCGCCCCGGCCTCGCATTCCGCGACAGTCGGCATGTCGGCGCGCCTGATTGCAGGGTCGTTTTGCAGGCGCCGAAGCGGGTTTCCAATGAAGGTTACAGTCGAGCGTGCGGAGCTTTTGAAGTCGCTGGGCCACGTCCATCGCGTGGTCGAGCGCCGCAACACCATTCCGATTCTGGCAAACGTCCTGGTGAAAGCCGACCGTGGCAAGCTCAGCCTCAAAGCCACCGATCTCGATCTCGAGGTCACTGACTCCACCGCGGCTGAGGTTTCGCCCGGTGGGTCGACCACGGTGCCGGCACACATGTTCTATGACATCGTGCGCAAGTTGCCCGAAGGCGCGCAAATCATCCTCGAAGGATCTGGCGACCGCGCCGTGCTGTCTCTGCGCGCGGGGCGCTCTCGTTTCACATTGCAGACCTTGCCGGAAAGCGATTTTCCCGATCTCGCCGCCGGCGAGATGAGCCACTCGTTCAAGTTGGCCGCCGGCGACTTAAAGCGCCTGATTGACAAGACGCAGTTCGCAATCTCAACCGAGGAGACACGCTATTACCTGAACGGCATCTACCTACACACCGCGGGCACGGCAAAGACGCCGATGCTACGCGCGGTCGCGACCGACGGTCACCGGCTGGCGCAGGTGGAATTGCCGTTGCCGCAGGGCGCCGTCGGCATGCCCGGGATCATCGTCCCACGCAAGACCGTGGGCGAAGTCCAGCGGCTGGTTGAACCCGGCGAAGGAGAGGTCGCGATAGAGCTTTCGTCCGGCAAGATCCGTTTCACCATCGGCAACGTGGTGCTCACCTCCAAGCTCATCGATGGTACCTTCCCCGACTATGCGCGTGTGATTCCGGCCAACAACGACAAGAGCCTGATCGTGGATAAAACGGATTTCGAGGCGGCCGTCGATCGCGTCTCGACCGTGTCGAGCGAGCGGGGTCGCGCGGTCAAACTTTCGATCACCGGCGGCCGCCTTGTCCTGTCAGTGACAAATCCAGATTCAGGCAGCGCGACCGAAGAAATCGAGGTCGAGTATGCAGCCGATCCCCTCGATATCGGATTTAATTCGCGTTATCTGCTGGATATCGCCGCGCAAATCGAAGGCGAAGTCGCCGTGCTCAAGCTCGCCGATCCGGGCTCGCCGACCCTCATTCAGGACAAGGACGCGAAAGGCGCGCTCTACGTGTTGATGCCGATGCGGGTATAGCTCGGAACTAACTCATTTGTTTATCATGCCCGGCTTTGTGCCGGGCATCTGTTTTAGTAGACGGGAAAAAGCCAGACGTGGATGGCCGGGACAAGCCCGGCCACGACAGGTAAAATGGCTGCCGCCTTCATCCAGCGACTGACGCTGACCAATTTCCGCAGCTATCACGCCGCGCAAATTGCGTTTGGTCACGTTGGCTCCGTGGTCCTGACCGGCGCCAACGGCGCCGGCAAGACCAATCTGATCGAGGCAATATCTCTGCTCGCGCCCGGCCGCGGGCTGCGCCGCGCCACAATGGAGGAGCTCGCTTTCTCGGAAGGCGACGGCGCCTGGGCGGTCTCGGCCGAAATTGAAGGCATGCTGGGACTGGCCACGCTTGGCACCGGCATCGATCCGCCGGCGGACGAAGTGTCCGCGCCGATCCGCAAATATCGCATCGATCGCGAGAGCGTCGGATCCGCTGCAGCCTTCGCCGACCATTTGCGCGTTATCTGGCTGACGCCGGCGATGGATCCGTTGTTCGACGGCCCAGCATCCGAGCGACGGCGTTTCCTCGACCGGCTGGTTCTGGCCGTCGACGCGCAGCATTCGAGCCGTGTCGCCGCGCTCGAGCGTTCGCTACGGTCACGCAATCGTCTCCTGGAGGACGCGCCGAACGACGCGCATTGGCTCGATGCGGTCGAGCATGAGACTGCCGAAGTGGCGGTGGCGGTCGCCGCCGCCCGCGCCGAAACCGTCAACCGGCTGTCGGCCGCACTTTATGCTTCGCGCAACGAAGCGACGGAATTTCCACAGGCACAGATCGCATTGCAAGGCTGGATGGAGCAGTTGCTGATGGATCACAGCGCGGTCGAGATCGAGGATCGCTATCGCGCCCTGCTCAAGGACAATCGCACTCGCGACGCGGCCGCGGGGCGCACCCTTGAAGGGCCGCATTTGTCCGATCTCGCCGTCACCTACGCGGCGAAAGGGATTCCCGCGGCCGATGCCTCGACCGGCGAGCAGAAAGCGCTGCTGATACGGCTCGTGCTTGCCCACGC
>Ga0066388_100002859_pt1 | contig 10837 bp, 7 predicted proteins | sample PanSoiMetaGPlot6_FD_64539 | JGI IMG/M metagenome (GOLD analysis project Ga0066388, IMG submission 64539) | Tropical forest soil microbial communities from Panama analyzed to predict greenhouse gas emissions - Panama Soil - Plot 6 (Hybrid Assembly) | ecosystem: Environmental > Terrestrial > Soil... | reverse complement strand
CTGCCGACCACGGGGCTGCGCTTCTTCACCGTGTACGGCCCGTGGGGACGCCCCGATATGGCGATGTGGCTGTTCGCTGAAGCGATCCTGGCCGGGCGGCCCATCAAGCTGTTCAACCGCGGCGAGATGCGGCGAGACTTCACCTATATCGACGACGTAGTCGAGGCGATCGTACGCCTGATCGATAAGCCGGCGGCTGCCAATCCGGCCTGGTCGGGCGCCGCGCCGGATTCCGCCAGCAGTTCCGCGCCGTGGCGCGTCTACAACATCGGCAACAACAATCCGGTCGATCTGCTCGACGTTGTCCGCCTGATCGAGCAGGCGCTCGGCAAGAAGGCCGAGCAGGAGCTCCTTCCGATGCAGCCGGGCGACGTGCCGGCGACCTGCGCCGACGTCGACGACCTGATGCGCGACGTCGGTTTCCGGCCGGCGACGCCGATCGCCGGGGGCATCAAGCGGTTCATTGGCTGGTATCGCGACTACTGCGCGGGAGCGCGATGAAAAGATGAGCGCGTCGCGCATCACACCCTTGATCATTTGTGGCGGCGCCGGCACCAGACTGTGGCCGGCGTCGCGCGAGGGGCGCCCGAAGCAGTTTCTCCAGATGTTCGGCCAGAGCTCGACGTTCCAGGACACTGCGCGTCGCGTGTCCGATGCGACGCTGTTCGATCGACCGATCGTCATCACCAGCGCGCAATATCGGTTCATCGTCGCCGAGCAGCTCGCCGAGATCGGCGTTGAGGCCGACATCCTGCTCGAGCCGGCACGCCGCGACTCCGGGCCGGCGATCGCCGCCGGCGCCGCCTATGCGCGACGAAACGGCGGCGATCCGTTCATTCTCGCGCTGGCCGCCGATCACGTGGTGCTGGACGACCGCGGGTTCGTGTCGGCGTGCGAGACCGCGCTCGACGCCGCGGGGCAGGGGCGTATCGTCGCGTTCGGCGTCAAGCCGGAGCGGCCCGCCACCGAATACGGCTATATCCGCCCGCACGGCGTGGAGGGCGCCGCGGTGCTCGATGTCGAGCGGTTCGTCGAGAAGCCGGACGACGCAACCGCCGCACGCTACGTCGCTGACGGCTACTTGTGGAATTCCGGCAACTTCCTGTTCCGTGCCGGCGCGTTTCTCGACGAGTACGCCGCGTTCGAGCCCGACAGCGTCGCCGCTGTCACGGCGGCCGTCGCGCAGGCGGGCTCCGATCTCGGCTTTGTCACACTCGCCGAGGAGGCGTTCAAGCGTGCGCGCGCCGTCTCGGTCGACTACGCGGTGATGGAGCGCACCAGGCGCGCCGCGGTCGTCCCGGTCTCCTACAAGTGGTCGGATGTCGGATCGTGGGGCGCAGTGTGGGACCTGTCGGCGAAGGACGCCGCCGGCAACGCCGCGCGTGGCGCGGCAGTGTTCGTCGACTCGAGTAGATGTTTCGTCGCGTCCGACCGTGCGTTGCCGGCGCTGTTCGGCGTCGACGATCTCGTGGTGGTGGCGAGCGAGGACGCGCTGCTGGTTGCCCGTCGCGACAGCACCCTCGATATGAAGCAGCTCGTGCAGAAGCTCAAAAGCGTCGCGCCGAAGGTCACTGAGGACCATGTGAAGGTGCACCGTCCCTGGGGTTCCTATCAGGCGCTCGACGACGGCCCGCGCTACCAGGTCAAGCGCATCGTGGTGAAGCCGGGCGGCGCGTTGTCGTTGCAGAAGCATATGCACCGTGCCGAGCACTGGGTGGTGGTGCGCGGCACCGCGGAGGTGACGCTCGGCGAGACCAAGCGCATGGTGCAGGAGAACGAGTCGGTCTACATCCCGATCGGCACGGTTCACCGTCTCGCCAATCCCGGCAAGATTCCGCTGGAGTTGATAGAGGTCCAGACCGGCAGCTATCTCGGCGAGGACGACATCATCCGGCTGGACGATGTCTATCATCGGAGCTGACGGCCGATTGACGCCGGCCCTGTTCCTCGATCGCGACGGCGTGATCAATCGCGACACCGGCTATGTCGGACGCGTCGAGGAGTTCGAGTTCATTCCCGGTATCTTCCAGCTGGTGCGTTTCGCTCACGAAAAACTTGGCTGGCCGGTCATCGTCACCACCAATCAGTCGGGGATCGGGCGTGAGCTGTTCGACGAGGCGACCTACCAGAAGCTCACCGACTGGATGTGTGAGCGATTTTGCGCCGAGGGGGCGCCGCTCAGCGCAGTGTACCACTGCCCGTATCATCCGGAGCACGGCGTCGGCCGGTACAAGCGCGAGCATCCGTGGCGCAAGCCGCAGCCCGGCATGATGCTGCAGGCGGCCACCGACCACGATATCGGTCTCGCCGGGTCTGTGCTGATCGGCGACGGGGAGCGCGACATGGCGGCTGGTGCGGCCGCGGGTATCGGCTTGCTGGTCCGCCTCGACCCGGAGGGGCGCGCCGCTCCGGCGCCTGGTCAATACGTTGTGCGCAACCTCGCCGAAGCCCTGGAACTGCTGAAAAACCGATTCATCTCGCCTTGACGGGCCGGGCCCCGAGCGACAATCTGGCCTCGCGAATCCGCTAAACTTCGATCTGATTTCTGCCGACTGGGCCACCGCCTGGAGTAGCCGGCGCGTAACCGTGAAAGGCATTGCATGCCGCGTCTTGCCGATTTGAAAGTGAAGCTGTTCACCGACGGCGCCGAGAAGGCGCAGATCGTCGAGATGGCGAAGCATGCCTGGATCGCCGGCTTCACCACCAACCCCTCTCTGCTGAAGAAGGCGGGCGTCAGCGACTACGAAGCCTATGGGCGCGACCTGGTGGTTGCGGTGCCGGACCGGCACATTTCCTTCGAGGTGTTCTCGGACGATATCGCCGAGATGGTGGCGCAGGCGCGCGTCATCACCACCTGGGGCAAGAACGTCCACGTCAAGCTGCCGGTGACGACGACGCGCGGCGAGCCGCTTTACGATGCGGTGCGTACGCTGTCGCGAGAAGGCGTCAAGGTGAACATGACGGCGATCTTCACGCCGGAGCAGGTCGCGCGTGCGATCGACGCACTGGCCGACGGCGCGCCCGCCTGCGTCTCGGTGTTTGCCGGTCGGCTCGCCGACTTCGGCATCGACTACCGGCCGATCATGCAGGATGCCGTCGCCCGCGCGCGCAACACCAGGAACGTCGAGATCATCTGGGCGTCGACCCGCGAGGTCTTCAACGTGATCGAAGCCGACGAGATGGGCTGCCATATCATCACGGCGCCTGCCGACGTGCTGAAGAAGCTGCCTGCGATCGGCAGCAAGCCGGGCGCCGAGCTGTCGCTCGACGCGGTCAAGGCGTTCCGGACCGATGCGCTGGCCGCGGGCTTGAGCCTGAAAGTCCCAGCCTCGCGGGCAGCCGAATGAGGACGGAAGTGACAGGAAGCGGGAGGTTTTACAGGCGTCTGGCGTGCGGGTTGTAACTGATTGACTCAAAACTTGTTCGGCCCAAATGTGACGGAACGGTCGCCAGCCGCCCACCATCGTGCTAGGTGAGACTTGAGGGACGTGGGTAGATCGGGTGCGGGGGTCCATCTGACATGGTAGAAGCCGCGAATGCGAGCGCGGACAAGCCGTTACGCGTAGGGGTGATCGGCGTTGGCGTGATGGGAAGCAACCATGCACGCGTCCTTGCCGGATTGCCGGGGGTAGAGCTGGTCGGCGTCGTCGATCCGGATGCCAACCAGGCCAATTTCGTAAAAAGCGTGCTGGGGTGCCCGGCGCTGGCGAGCGCCGATGAGTTGCTCGCCCTGGGCGTCGATGCGGTCACCATCGCGGCGCCGACCCACCTGCATCACGATCTTGCGCTGAAATGCATCGCGCGCGGCCTCCACGTGTTGGTGGAGAAGCCGATCGCGTCCTCCGTCGCGGAGGGCCAGGACATCATCGTCGCGGCGCGCCATGCTGGCGTCACGCTGATGGTCGGCCATGTCGAGCGCTTCAATCCCGCGGTGCAGGCAATCAAGGACGCGATCGCCGGCGAGGACATCCTGTCGATCGCCATCACCCGGGTCGGCCCGTTCCCGCCGCGCATGTCGAACGTCGGCGTCGTCATCGATCTCGCCGTGCACGACATCGACCTGATCCGCTGGTTCACCGAGTCAGAGATCGTCGAGGTGCAGCCGCAGCTCTCGAGCGCCAAGGCCGAGCGCGAGGACATCGCGCTGCTGCAGTTCCGCACCAAGTCGGGCGTGCTCGCGCACATCAACACCAACTGGCTGACGCCGTTCAAGGCGCGCACCTGCCATGTCGCCACCAAGCGCAAATACGTGATCGGCGATCTGCTGACGCGCCAGGTCACCGAGTGCTTCGGCTTCCAGCCCGACGGCAGCTACTCGATGCGGCATCTGTCGGTCGGCCACGCCGAGCCGCTGCGCGCCGAGCTCACCGCCTTCGTCGAAGCCATCCGCAACAACGCGCGCGCCGCGGTGAGCGGCGAAGAGGGGGTGGCTAGCCTCGCCATCGCCATCCGCTGCCTGGATGGTCAGCCCGTCGAGGCCGTGCGCAAGCCGGTGCGGCGGGCCGTGGGCTGACTTAAGTTCGATCACAACGTTCGAGTTCGACCAGAGCGATGAATCAACACGCCCGATCGCAAGTCTCGCCGATTCCGTTCATCGACGTCGCGGCACAGCGCCGCCGCCTCGGTACGCGGATCGACGAGGCGGTCGCGCGCGTGCTCAATCACTGCCAGTTCATCCTCGGCCCCGAGGTGCATGCGCTCGAGCGCGAGCTGGCGGCGTTCTGCGGCGCCCGCCATGCGATCAGCTGCGCGAGCGGCACCGACGCGCTGTTGCTCGTGCTGATGGCGAAGGGCATCGGCCCCGGCGACGCGGTGTTCTGTCCTGCGTTCACCTTCTGCGCCACCGCCGAGGTGGTCGTGCTCGCCGGCGCGACGCCGGTACTCGTCGACGTCGACGCGACGACATTCAACATCGATGCGGCGAGCCTCGAGCGCGGCATTGCCACTGCGGAGCGGCACGGCTTGAAGCCGAAGGCGGTCATCCCGGTCGACCTGTTCGGCCTGTCGGCCGACTACGACGCGATCCTGCCGGTCGCCCGCGCGCACGGCCTGTTCGTGCTCGATGACGCCGCGCAGGGGTTCGGCGGCAGCTACAAGCGCCGCAAGATCGGCACGTTCGGCGACGCGACCGCCACCAGCTTCTTCCCGGCCAAGCCGCTCGGCTGTTACGGCGACGGCGGCGCTATCCTGACCGACGACGACAAGCTGGTCGCGGTGATCAAGAGCCTGCGCGTGCACGGCGAGGGCGTCGACAGGTACGACAACGTCCGCATTGGCATGAACGGCCGGCTCGACACGGTCCAGGCGGCGGTGCTGCTCGAGAAGCTGAAGATCTTCCCTGACGAGGTCGAGACGCGCGGGCGCGTCGCCAAGCGTTACGACGGCGGGCTCGGCAATGTGGCGATCGTGCCGCGCGTGCCCGACGGATCGATCTCGGTGTGGGCGCAGTACACGATCCGGCTCGAGCCGGGACGGCGCGACGCGCTCGCTGCAGCGCTCAAGGCCGAGGGCATCCCGACCGCGATCTACTACGCCAAGCCGCTCAATCGCCAGCAGGCCTATCAGCACTATCCGGTTGCCGAGGGCGGCGTTCCGGTCAGCGAGCAGCTGTCCGAGGAGGTCATCAGCCTCCCCATGCACGCCTATCTCGACGAGGCGACGCAGGACCGCATCATCGAGGCGGTCCGCCGCGCCCTCAACTGACATGGCCGCCGGCACGGCCGGCCAAATGCCACATTTCCTCGATGGCCGGGTTTTCCCGGCCATTGATTTTTAGGGGCCGGACCTGCCCTATGATCGCGCCATGATCTCCCGGATTCTCACGGTTGGCGGCTTCACGCTCCTCTCGCGCGTCACCGGCTTCCTGCGCGATATCGTGCTGGCCGCGCTGCTCGGCGCCGGGCCGGTGGCGGACGCGTTCTTCGTGGCGCTGCGCCTGCCCAACCATTTCCGCGCTATCTTTGCCGAAGGCGCCTTCAGCGCTGCTTTCGTGCCGGCCTATGCCCGCGTCCGCGCCCAGGGCGGCGCCGATCCCGCCAAGCTGTTCGCCGACCGCATCTTCACGCTGCTGTTCGCGAGCCAGGTGATCCTGCTCGCCATCGCCCTCATTTTTACGCCGGAGGTGATCGCGCTCCTGGCGCCCGGCTTCTCCAAGGACCCCGGCCGGTTTGCGCTCGCGGTCGAGCTGACCCGCATCACCTTTCCCTACCTGCTGCTGGTCACGCTGGTGACGCTCTATAGCGGCATCCTCAATGCCCTGCAGCGCTTCGCCTCGGCGGCCGCGGCGCCGATCCTGCTCAACCTGTCGATGATGGCGGCGCTGCTGCTTGCCTCGTTCTTCCCGACCGCGGGCCATGCGGCCGCCTGGGGCGTGCTGGCGGCCGGCGTGCTCGAGGCGCTGCTGGTCGCGGCGGACGTCTCGCGGCAGGGCGCGCTGCCGAAGTTCCGCTGGCCGCGTCCGGACGAGGAGGTGAAGCGCTTCTTCAAAGCGCTCGGCCCCGCCACGCTCGGCTCGGCCGGAACCCAGATCGCATTGTTCGCCGACACCATCATCGCGAGCTTCCTCGCGGCCGGCGCGCTCTCGGCGCTCTATTACGCGGACCGGCTCAATCAGTTGCCGATCGGCGTGATCGGCATCGCCGTCGGCACCGTGCTGCTGCCGGAAATGGCGAACCGGCTGGCGCGCCACGACGAGGCGGGCGCGCTCGACGCGCAGAACCGCGCCATCGAGCTGACGCTGCTCCTGTCGATCCCCTGCGTGGTGGCGTTCTCGCTCGTCCCTGAGCTGATCATGCTTGCGCTGTTCGCGCGCGGCGCCTTCACCGCGGCCGACGCCGCGTCGTCCGGCGCGACGCTGCTTGCTTACACCGTTGGCCTGCTGCCGGTCGTGCTGCTGCGCTGCGTGTCGTCCACGTTCCTGGCACGCGGCGACACGGCGACCCCGGTCAAGGCGCTGTTCGTCGCAGTCGCCGTCAACGTCGCCTTCAAGATCGCCCTGATGGGCTCGCTGGCGCAGGTCGGCCTCGCGCTCGCTACCTCGATCGGTGTCTGGGTCAATTTCGCCCTGCTGCTCTGGCTCGCGGTGCGGGCCGGCCTCCTTGTTGCCGACGACCGCCTCAGGCAGTCGGTGGCGCGGCTCGCGGCGGCGGGCGTCGCGCTCGCCATGGCGATGTTTGCCGCGAAGCTGGTGCTCGCCCGCGTGTTGCCGGCGACCTCGGCAGGGCCCGCGCTGGCCCAGCTGGCGGTGCTGGCCCTGATCAGTGTCGCGGTCTATGGCGGCGCCGTCATGGTACTGCTGGGCCATCGCTGGCTGCTCGCGTTTGCGCGCAGCGGTCCCGCGAAACCTCCGCCGGTTCCCGCATTGGACTAGGCCGAGCTGATGTCACCGTGCGAAGGCTTCGGCGCGCCGCTTCGTCACGGCGCCGCCGATCCGAATTCCCCTTTTTGCGTCAGTGGTATAGGCTGGAGCGCTGAGAGTTCGTGACGTTTGAATTGTGCCAGCCGCGACTGGCAGCTGCATGTCAGCGATGGACACGAACAGAGCCACCCTTTATGGGAATCTCCGGCGCGGCCTGCGGGCCGGAGGGACGCCACTCAATTCATGTTTGGTGCGACCCCCAAAGGAGAGCCGCGCTCTCTCCACACGTACTGACGGCTTTTGCGATCCGGTGCCCGACGGAGCGTTCATGACGACGTTGTCCTGCAAGAAACTCGCCCCCGCGTTGCTGGCGCTGGCGCTGTTCGCCTGCGACGAGGCGCAGAAGCAGGCGGCGGCACCTCCACCGCCGCCGGTGACCGTCGCGCAGCCGACCCAGCGCACGGTCGTCGACAACGACGAATATGTCGGCCGCTTCGTCGCCGTCGATGCGGTCGAGATCCGCGCCCGTGTGTCGGGGTATCTCGATCAGATCCATTTCAGGGATGGACAGATCGTCAAGCAGGGCGATCTCCTGTTCACGATCGACAAGCGGCCGTTCCAGAACTCACTCGATCAAGCGCGCGCCAACCTGGCGCAGGCCCGCGCCAATCTGGCGTTCGCCGAGGCCGACCTGGCGCGCGGCTCCGAACTCGTCCGCCAAAAGACCATTACCGAGCAGACCTTCGACCAGCGCACGCAAGCGAAGCGCGTGGCCGAAGCGTCGGTCACCGCTCAGGAGGCCGCGGTGAAGCAGGCCGAGCTCGACCTCGCGTTCACCGAGCTGCGCGCGCCGGTGACCGGCCGCATCGGCGACCGCCGCGTGTCGATCGGCAACCTGGTGACCGGCGGGACCGGCGGCACCACGACGATGCTCGCCAACATCGTCTCGATGGACCCGATCCGTTTCGAGTTCACGTTCGACGAGGCGTCCTATCTGCGCTACGAGCGGCTCGGCACCAGCGGCAAGGACGTGGCCAGCCGCGAGGGCAGCGTCCCCGTCGACCTCAAGCTGATCGACGAGAAGGACTTCGTGCACCGCGGTCGCATGGACTTCGTCGACAACGTGATCGACCGGTCGTCCGGCACCATCCGCGGCCGCGCGGTGTTCGCCAATCCGAGCTCGATGTTCACGCCGGGCATGTTCGCGCGCATTCGCGTGCCCGGCTCGCCGCCCCATACCGCGCTGCTCGTCCCCGACGCCGCGATCGGCACCGAGCAGGCGCGCAAATACGTGCTGGTCGTCGATGACCAGAACGTCGTCCGGCAGAAATTCGTGGAGCTTGGCCAGGCGGTCGACAGCCTGCGCGCCATCAGGACGGGGCTCGGAGCCGCCGACCGCGTCGTTGTCAACGGACTGATGCGCGCTCGCCCGGGAATGAAGGTCACCCCGCAGCAGCAGGAGGACGCTCCGCCGCCCGCGTCCGCCGCCGCGCCGGCTGCCGGCGCTTCGGCCAAGGTCGAGTGAGGCAGTGCGGCCATGCGCATATCGCATTTCTTCATCGACCGTCCGATCTTCGCCGCCGTCGTTGCGATCGTCTTCGTGATCGTAGGCGGCGTGTCGTTCTGGCGCCTGCCGGTCGCGCAGTATCCCGAGATCGCCCCACCGACCATCAAGGTCAGCGGCCAATATCCGGGCGCCAGCGCGGACGTGGTCGCCTCCACCGTGGCGGCGCCGATCGAGGAGCAGATCAACGGCGTCGAGAACATGCTCTATCTGTCGTCGAACTCGACGGCTGACGGGCGGTTCACCATCAACGTCACGTTTGATCTCGGCGTCAATTTCGACATCGCACAGGTGCAGGTTCAGAATCGTGTTGCGATAGCACTGCCGCGGCTACCGCAGGACGTGCGCAACATCGGCGTCACGGTCGAGAAGTCGTCGCCCGACCTGATGATGGTCGTCCACCTTTTTTCGCCCGACAAGTCGCGCGACTCGCTGTTCATCTCGAACTACGCAACGCTGGAGATCAAGGATCAGATCGCCCGCATCGACGGCGTCGGCTCAATCACGGTGTTCGGCAGCCGCGACTACTCGATGCGCGTCTGGCTCGACCCCGACCGGCTGCAGTCGCTCGGCCTGACCGCCATCGACGTCACCACCGCCCTGCAGGGACAGAACGTCCAGGTCGCTTCGGGAGTGCTCGACCAGCCGCCGTCCGCCAAACAGGGTGCGTTCCAGATCGCCGTGCAGACGCTAGGACGGCTTGCCGATCCTGACCAGTTCTCCAACATCGTCGTCAAGCAGAGGGGCGATGCGGTGGTGCGACTCAAGGACGTGGCGCGCATCGAGCTGGCGGCGGTCGACTATTCGTCGAATTCCTACCTCGATCGGGATCCGGCGGTCGCGATCGCCATCTTCCAGCGTCCCGGATCGAACGCGCTCGCGACCGCCCAGGGCGTCATCGACCTCATGCAGACGCTGTCGAAGCGCTTTCCGCCCGGCGTCAAGCACGACATCATCTACAATCCGACGCAGTTCATCCGCCAGTCGGTCGACGAGGTGATCACCACGATCGGCGAGGCGATCATACTCGTCGTCCTCGTGGTCATCCTGTTCCTGCAGACATGGCGCGCGGCCATCATTCCGCTGGTGGCGATCCCGGTATCGCTGGTCGGTACGTTCTTCTTCATGGCGGCGTTCGGGTTCTCGCTCAACACGCTGTCGCTGTTCGGTCTCGTGCTCGCCATCGGCATCGTCGTCGACGACGCGATCGTCGTGGTCGAGAACGTCGAACGCAATATCGCGGCCGGCCTGTCGCCGAACGACGCCGCGATGAAGAGCATGGACGAGGTCGGCGCCGCGCTTATCGCGATCGCGCTGGTGTTGTGCGCCGTGTTCGTTCCCTCGGCCTTCATCACCGGCATCTCCGGGCAGTTCTACCGTCAATTCGCGCTCACCATCGCCGGCGCGACCGTCATCTCGCTGATCGTGTCGCTGACCTTGTCGCCGGCGATGTGCGCGCTGCTGCTCAAGCCGCACGATCCCCGCCATCGCGACGCCTGGTGGGAGAAGCCGATCCACGGCTTCTTCCGCTTGTTCAATGTATCGTTCGACCGGCTCGGCCGCGGCTACGGCTGGCTGTCGGCGCGCGTGGTGCGCATCACGCTGCTCATGCTGGTGCTCTATGCCGGCGTCATCGGCTTCGGCCTCAACGAGTTCCGCAAGACGCCGGGCGGCTTCATCCCGCAGATCGACCGCGGATATCTGATCGTCGTCGTGCAGCTGCCGCCCGGCGCCTCGCTCGCGCGCACCGACGCGGTGCAGTCGCGCGTGCTCGACCTTTCGCTCGCCACGCCCGGCGTCGAGCATGCCGTCAACATCGTCGGCTTTTCAGGTGCCACGTTCACCAACGCGCCGAACTCCGGCGCCCTGTTCCTGACGCTGGCTCCGTTCGAGCAGCGCAGCAAGGATCCCGCGCA
>Ga0066388_100002858_pt1 | contig 10838 bp, 5 predicted proteins | sample PanSoiMetaGPlot6_FD_64539 | JGI IMG/M metagenome (GOLD analysis project Ga0066388, IMG submission 64539) | Tropical forest soil microbial communities from Panama analyzed to predict greenhouse gas emissions - Panama Soil - Plot 6 (Hybrid Assembly) | ecosystem: Environmental > Terrestrial > Soil... | reverse complement strand
CGTTCCTCCAGGTTGGACGGTACGAACGAGCTGATCACGACGACCGGCACGGGCACCGGGTTCGCCGCCGTGTTGCCGGCCGTGTCGGTCGCCCACACGTAGATCGTGTGGGCGCCGAAGCCGGCCAGCGGAACGTCGGCGCGCCAGGTGCGGAAGTCGTTTCCGGACAGCGCCTGCGCCGGCGACCTGGCACCGGCAGGAGTCAACGCCCAGGCCACGCCGGCGCTGCCGCCGACCATGCCGCTCTGGTGGTCGTCGACGCTACCGGCCATCTGGACGGTGACCCGTCCGCTCGAGTCGCCGATGACGTTGGCCGACGGCTGCGGGAACGCGACCTTCACCTGCGGTGGGCCGATGTCGCGGCCGGTGACCGTCCGGGTCTTGGTCGACGCGAGGTTGTCGCGGTCGGAGACGGTGACCGCGATGGTGCGAGCGCCAAGAGGCATCGGGTCGAGCGTGACCACCTTCGACAGCGTCGTGCTGTCGATCGTATCGGCGGAGAACCGCTGACCGTCCCGGTCGATGGCGACCGTGACCGGGAAGTACTGGTCGGCCGGGATGCTCACCTGCACGGTGACCTGACCGCCGCCGTCGTCGAGGTCGACCAGCGTGCCCTCCGCCGGCCCACTGATCGTGAAGGTGGGCGGCAGCGCCGCTGCCACCTGGACGTTGACCGTACCGCCCTGGATCACCTGCCCGGTGGTGGTGACGGCGTCGGCCCGCGTCGTGTGGGCTCCGTGCGCCGGGAACGTCAGCGAGAAGTCGCCACCGCTGCGGTTCTCGCGGGCCTTCTCGACACCGTCGAGGAAGACGGCGGTTTGGTTGTACGTGACGATCGGGGTGGCCTTCCAACCACCGTGGATCGTGTCCCAGGAGTAGGTCGCGCCGCGGAAGGCGTTCACCCGTACCGTGGCCGCGATGCCCTCGACCACCCGTGCGCTCACCACCGAGATGGACACGCTCGGTGGCTCGTCGGGCGGCCCCGGGTCGTCTGGCGGAGGCGGAATGAGGAAGACCTCGGCGCCGCCGTCGGCAAGGATAGGATCGCTGATCGTCTCGGTGTGAGAGGCGGGACGACTCATGTCAGGCCCCCTCCTGCACGAGGTAGATCTCGTCCGCGACCAGCCAGTGTGCGACCGTGCGCACGTCCATGAACAAGGGCATGTAGAGGGCTCCCCCCGCTGTCCGTCGGCTTTTGCCAGCCGAGCGGTCAAATGCTAAGAGCGACAGGCCGGCCCGGACATCGACCGGCGATGCCCACGTTGGCTGGCCGGGATGCCTATTTTGGCCGTCGGCCATTGGCAGCGGCGTCGCCGGCCCGCGCGAGCTCCGCCCGGGACGACACCCCCAGCTTGCCGAGCACCGCGGAGACGTGGTGGTGAACGGTCCGCTCCGAGATGAACAGCCGGCGCGAGATCGCCGCGTTCGACAGGCCGTCGCGGAGCAGGGCCAGCACGTCGGTCTCCCGGGTGGTCAGGCCGTTCGGATGCGCCCGGGTCGCCGGCCGCGGGCCGCGCGGGACCGCCCGGTGGCCGGCCCGCCGCAGCAGGCCGCGTACCAGCGCCACCGCCGGGGCCGCACCGATCGAGGTGAACAGCTCCAGCCCGCGCCGCATGGCGTCGGGCTGGCCCGAGCGGGTCAGTGCGGCGGCTTCCTCGAACGGACATCCGGCCTGCTGCCACCACCGGGCCGCCGCGGCGTGGTCCCCCGCCAGCTCCCGCCGGTAGGGCTCCGGCAGGCCTGCAACGGGACGGACCAGCATGCCGAGCCGACCCAGCCAGGTGGTCAGCTCGCCGAGCAGCCATGGGTCGTCCACGTCCACCGGCCGCGCGTACACCGCCAGCACTCGGTCGTCGAGGGTGTCGGGATCACAGCGCAGCCAGGCCGCCTCGGCCAGCCTCGCCGACAGCTGCAGCAGCCAGCAGCGCTCGTCCAGGTCGACGGCGAGATGCCAGGCCTCGTCGATCAGCTCAGCCGCCCGCGGGTCACCCTGCCGCCCACGCGCGATCGCCAGCGGGATGAGCAGGTGCAGCCGGTTCACCGGCGAGATCGTCTCCCGCAACACGTCCTCGACCAGGCTGGCGGTTTGCGCCAGCCGCCCCATCCGCAGCAGCGCGTTCGCTCGACTGCCGCGCAGCCACACCGTGTACGTCCGCAGATCGTTGTTGTTGCAGTAGGCCATGCCCTCGGAGAAGCACCAGTCGAACTCCGACAACCGCATGTGGGCGACGGCGGCATGGTAAAGGTTCGCGTAGCCGAGGGCCGCCTGCTCCTCCCACCGGTGCTCCAGCGCGACTTCGATCGAGCGCCGGAAGTCGGCCGAGCCGTCCTGCCCCATGGTGAAGCGGAGCCGGCCGATCGTGTTCAACGTGTAGGCCGACACGTCATGGCAGCCCAATGCGTCGGCTTGCCGCAGCGCTTCCTCCGCCATCGCGAATGCCTGGGCACCGGGCCGCAGGTTGGCGGTGATCGCCGCCTGGATGGCGTGCGCCCACGCCCGTTGCGGCGAAGGCGGCAGGTCGGCGATCACCGCCAGCGCCTCCTCGGCCACCTGCCGGCTCTCTTCGCCGCGACACAGCCGCCACAGGCAGACCGACCAGCGGCGCAGGTTCTCGCTGATGGCGACCGGGTCACCGAGCTGCCGCCGCAGCGCCAGCGCCCGCTCGCGCTCGGCGGCGGACTCCTGCCAGTGGTCCAGGTGCGCGAGGGCGGTCGCCAACCCCTCGTGCAGCGCGGCCCGCTCCTCGGCGCCGGCCCGGTCGGCGAACCGCAACGCCCGGCGGTACTGGGTGACCGCCTCCCGGTTCGACCGCAGGCCAAACGCCTCGCCCGCCGCGATGCTGGCATGCTGGAAGGCTGGTTCGGCGGCGCCCGCCGCCTCCGCGTGGTAGGCCAGCCGGGCATGATCGAGCGGGGCCGACGCCTGCAGCGCCGACAGCGCGTTCGCGTGCAGGCGCACGCGGCGGTGTGCCGGGATGGCCCGCTCGACCGCCATCCGGGCCAGCTCGTGGCGGAACCGGTAGGCCGGCGTCCCGCCCACCAGGGCTCCAGACTCGACACACTCTTCCAGCGACCCGGCGTCGACCTCGGCTACCGTCGCCAGCAGTTGCCCGTTCGCCGGACAGCAGAGGACCGCGGCCGCCTCCAGCAGCCGGCGGCTGCCCGGGGACAGCGTCGCCGTGCGCGCCGTGACGATGTCCGCGATGGTGCGCGGAACCTCGCCCGGTGCGGCGCTCAGCACTTCCGCCACGTAGAACGGCACCCCGCCGGTCAGCCGGTACAGCTCGTCACCGTCGGTCGAACCCCCGGCCAGGCGCCGCACCGCCTCGACCGACAGCGGCGGCAGTGCCATCCGCCGGGTCGCGGAATGAGCCGCGACCTGGCCGATCACCCCGTGCAGCGAGCCGTCGGCGGCCGGCTCGTCGTCGCGGTAACTGACGATGACCAGCGCACGCCGCCTGGCGATTCTCCGGGACAGGTACCGCAACCAGTCCAACGTGGCGTCGTCGGCCCAGTGCAGATCCTCCACCACGACCACGGTCGGCGCCGTTCCCCCGCCGAGTTCGTCGAGGAAGGCGGCGAACAGCTCGCGCCGGTCCCGGTCGTTCGTGCACAGCTCGACCAGCCGCCCACCGACGTCCAGCGCCATCTCGTACAGCGGGCCGAGCGGTCGTGGGGTGAAGCTGCCGTCGCAGGCCCCCCACCACCAGCGCAGTCCCGGATGCGCGTCGCGGAACGCCTCGACCAGCGACGTCTTGCCGACTCCCGCCTCGCCGGACAACAGAACCAGCCGCCCGGAGCCGGCCGCCGCGTCGGCCGCGTACTCGTCGAGGGTCCGGAGGAAATGCCCCCGCTCGAGCAACTCCACAACCGGAGTCTAAGACGTTGCCGAGTAACCGCAGAGCCTTCGATCGCGATCGTGCCTGTTCGGGCAGATACCCCACCGGGGTGGGGCCGTTGCCCCGGCCGGCGTATGGGATCCATAAGTGCAGGCGTGGATCCTGCACCATACGCCTAGGGTGCCCACGGCCCACAGCTTCAACCGGACGATCTCGAGCAGGTTGTCTGGGTTGGTAGGCGGTAGAGCCGACGGGACTCGAACCGGGTACGGCTCGAATCCAGGCTTGCGGGATGACGTTCTCAGTCGACTGGCTTCCAGGTGTAGTCGCCATCGTTGCTGGTGATCTTGATCTCGATCTTCTGTGACCCGCCCGTGGAGAGCTTGCCGTCACAGGTGAACGACTCACCCATCTTCACCTGCTGTCCGGTCGGACAGTTCGGCTGCAGGGACGGGGTCTTGCCGAACTTCTCGCCGTACTGCGAGGCGATGTCGCGGTTGAGCGCGTCGGCGTTGAAGGTCTTCCGGCCGGTGAGGCTGAGCCCGAGAATCACTCCCCCGATGACGACCACGGCCAGCACGACGCCGAGGACCGCGAACATCGGGCCGCGGCTCCTCTTCCGCGCGGGGGCTGCCCAGCCGGGCTGCCCGGGCTGAGCCGGCTGCTGGTAGCCCGGCTGGCCATACTGCGGCTGGCCGTACTGCGGAGCGGCGCCGTACTGGGGCTGGCCGAACTGCTGGGTGGCGTCGTACTGCGGCGTGGCGGCGTACTGCTGGGCGGAGCCGTACTGCTGGCCGTAGCCGGAGAACTGCTGGGTCGGCTGCTGCCCGTATGCTTCGTAGCCCTGCTGGCCGTAGCCGTACCCAGGCTGGGCCGGCTGCTGGCCGGGCTGACCGTACTGCTGGGTGCCGTACTGCTGGGTGGGCTGCTGGCCCGAACCCCAGCCGGTCTGCGCCGGCTGCTGGGCGGACTCATACCCCGGCTGGCCGTACTGCTGGGTGGGCTGCTGGCCCGAGCCCCAGCTGCTCTGCGCCGGCTGCTGGCCGGAGGGCCAGCCGGTCTGCGCCGGCTGCTGGGTGGACTCGTACCCCGGCTGGCCGTACTGCTGGGTGGGCTGCTGGCCCGAGCCCCAGCCGGTCTGCGCCGGCTGCTGGGCGGACTCTTGCCCCGGCTGGCCGTACTGCTGCTGGCCGTAGGCCGGCTGGCTCGCTGGCGGAGACTGCTGCCGGTTGGGCTGCTGCTGGTAGTACTGGTAGGACTGCTGCCCGTACTGCGGTGACCCGGTGCCCGGGTCGGGCTGGCCGCCGTAAGAGGGCTGCGTCGGCGCGGGAGCGGACGTGGCGCCACTCGACGGAGCGCTGCCGTACGTGGGCTGCTCGGGCGCCAGCGCGGTCCCGCAGCGCATGCAGGTGCGTGTGCCCTCGGGATTGACCATCGAACACACGGGACAGGCCATCATGATCTCCTTGACTCTGCGGCGCCGTGCGCGGTGACGCCGCCTGCACCTTATGCGGGTTCCCGGGGCCGTGTCATGGCACCACGTCAATCGTGCACCCGGGGTTGGCTGTGCGCGCCGTCACCCTCCCAGCCTCCACCGGTACCGGCCGGTGTCGTCGACGATCGTGACGGCGACGGCCAGCCGCACGCCCCTGGCATCGGTCGCGGCGCAGGCGAACGTCTCGCCGGCCCGCCGCCGGGGCGTCCCGTGGCACTCGACGGTCACCCGCCCGCCGAACCGGGCCGAGAGGTCCGCGCCGAGCCGGGCGGCTACCGCGTCGGTGTCGACGTAGTGCGGCCGGGTCAGCCAGAGTGCGGCACCGCCCCCGGCGAGCACGACCACCACAGCCGCGCCGCCGGCGACCGCGACCCGCCGCCGGATCCGGCGCTGCTCATGCGGAGTGAACTCCCGCCGGGCGGGGGGTGCAGCTGCGGCTGCGGCCTCCGGCACCTCGCCGTAGCCGGGTGGCTGCACCTGCGCCGCGGCCGACGCCGACCCACCCGGGGTCCCACGCGGCGGCACCGCCAGCCCCGGCCCGATCCGGCTGGCTGCAGGTGGTGGTGGTGGCGCAGTGGGCAGCCGGGGCGGCGGGACTGCCGGCGGGGCGCCGAGCGGGGTGTTGCACCGGATGCAGGCCGGCGCGCCGGGCGGGTTGAGCGTGCGGCAGGTCTCGCAGGTGGCGCCCTCGCTGTCCGGCATGGCGCGGTCCTGGCTCAGACCGTGCCGGAGTAGGCCACCACGCCCCTGCGGACCGCGGTCGCCGCGGCCCGCGCGGTGGCGCCGAGCCGGCTGCCCGCGCCGGCCACGGTGGCGATCTGCTCCAGCAGGTCGAGCAGCTGCTTGCACCACCGTACGAAGTCGCCCGCGGACAGGTTCTGGCCAGCGGTCTGGCCCGCGGCCAGCACCTGGTCCAGCGGCTCGCCGCGGGCCCACCGGTAGGCCGGCCAGGCGAACCCGAAGTCCGGCTCCCGAGTCAGCTCGAGCCGGTGCTCGTGCTCGTCCTCCTCCAGCCGCGCCCACAGCCGGACGGTCTGGGCCAGCGCCTCCCGCACCGGCCCCTCGGGCACCCGAACCGGGCCCGGCTCGTCCCGGCGGGACTCGTACAGCAGGGCCGAGACCGCCGCAGCGAGATCCGGCGCGGCCAGCTCCTCCCACACCCCGTGCCGCAGGCACTCGGCGACCAGCAGGTCGGACTCCGACCAGATCCGGGCCAGCTGCCGGCCGGCGGCGGTCACCGTCTCGCCGTCGAGGTAGCCGCGCTTGTCCAGCAGCGCGCAGACCCGGTCGAACGTCCTCGCGATCGAGTGCGTCTTCCCCTCGACCCGGCGGCGCAGCGCCTCGGTGTCCCGCCGCAGCCGGGCATGCCGCTCGGCCCACCGGGCATGCTCCTCCCGGTCGGCGCAGCCGTGGCACGGGTGCTGGCGGATCTGTCGGCGCAGCTGCTGCACCTGCGGGTCCTCGGCCGCCGCCGACCGGGGCCGGCGCGGGCCGCCGTTGTCGGCGACCCGGGCGTTGCGCAGCGTGGACGCCAGGTCGCGGCGGGCCTGCGGCGAGCGGTGGTCGAAGTGCTTGGGCACCTTGACCCGGGCCAGCGGCTCCACCGGCGCCGGGAAGTCCACGAGGGACAACCGCCCGGCCCACCGGTCCTCGGTGAGCACCAGCGGCCGCGGCTCGCCGGTCGGCTGCACGCCCGGGTCGAGCACCACCGCCACGCCGGACCTGCGTCCACTCGGGACGCGGATGACGTCGCCGACGCGCAGCCGGTGCAGCGACTCGGTGGCGGCCGAGCGGCGGCGGGCCGCGCCCTCGGAGGCCAGCGCGGCCTCCCGCTGCGACAGCTGCCGGCGCAGCTCGGCGTACTCGGCGAAGTCGCCGAGGTGGCAGGCCATCGCCTTGGCGTAGCCGTCCAGCGCCTCGTCGTTGCGCTGGATCTGGCGGGTCAGCCCGGCCACCGACCGGTCGGCCTGGAACTGCGCGAACGACGCCTCGAGCAGCGTCCGCGCCTCGGCCCGGCTCATCTGGCCGACGAGGTTGGCGGCCATGTTGTAGGAGGGCCGGAACGAGGAACGCAGCGGGTAGGTCCGGGTGGAGGCGAGCCCGGCGACCTGGGCCGGGTCGACGCCCGGCGCCCAGACCACGACCGCGTGCCCCTCGACGTCGATGCCGCGCCGCCCGGCGCGGCCGGTGAGCTGGGTGTACTCCCCCGGCGTCACGTCGGCGTGGGTCTCCCCGTTGAACTTGACCAGCCGCTCCAGCACCACCGAGCGGGCCGGCATGTTGATCCCGAGCGCCAGCGTCTCGGTCGCGAACACCGCCTTGACCAGGCCGCGGACGAACAGTTCCTCGACGGTCTCCTTGAACGTCGGGATGAGGCCGGCGTGGTGCGCGGCCACGCCCCGCTCCAGCCCGTCGAGCCACTCCCAGTAGCCGAGCACCTCCAGGTCCTCCGGCGGCAGGTCGGCGGTGCGCTCCTCGGCGGTCCGGCGCACCTGCTCGGCCTCGGCCGGGTCGTTCAGCCGCAGCCCGGCGCGCACGCACTGGCCGACCGCGGCGTCGCAGCCGGCCCGGCTGAAGATGAAGGTGATCGCCGGCAGCAGCCCCTCCCGGTCCAGCCGCTCGACCACGTCCACCCGCGACGGCAGCCGCCAGGGCCGGGGCCGGCCGCCGCGGCGCACCGGCTCGGCGAACCGCTGCTGGTCCCGCACATACCGGACCAGCTCCGGATCCACCTCGCTGGTGGCGCTGGTGGACCAGTCTCTGCCCGCGCCGCCCGTTCCACCCCCGGGCCCGCCTCCGGCGTCCCGACCCATGCCGCCCCGTCCGGGCCCGCCTCCGGCGTCCCGGCCCATGCCGCCCCCGGGCCCGCCTGCGGCGTCCCGACCCATGCCGCCCTGTCCGGGCCCGCCTCCGGCGTCCCGGAAGAGGTCGAACATCCGCTTGCCGACCATCATGTGCTGCCACAGCGGCACCGGCCGGTGCTCGTCGACGACCACCTCGGTGTGGCCGCGGACCGTGACCAGCCAGTCGGCGAACTCCTCGGCGTTGCTGACCGTGGCCGACAGTGACACCAGCCGGACCGACGCCGGCAGGTGGATGATCACCTCCTCCCAGACCGCCCCGCGAAACCGGTCGGCGAGGTAGTGCACCTCGTCCATCACGACGTAGCCGAGCCCACGCACCGCGTCCGAGCCGGCGTAGAGCATGTTCCGCAGCACCTCGGTGGTCATCACCACCACCGGCGCGTCGCCGTTGACCGTGTTGTCCCCGGTGAGCAGGCCGACGCTGGCCTCCCCGTGCCGGCCCGCCAGGTCGGTGTACTTCTGGTTGGACAGCGCCTTGATCGGGGTGGTGTAGAAGCACTTGCGGCCCTCGCGCAGCGCGAGGTGCACCGCGTACTCGCCCACCACCGTCTTGCCGGCGCCGGTCGGCGCGCAGACCAGCACGCCGAGCCCGTCGGCCAGCGCCTTGCAGGCCCGCACCTGGAACGGGTCCAGCTCGAACCGGTAACCCGCGGCGAACTCGGAGAACGCCGGGTGCGCTCCCCGCTGGCGTGCCGCCGCGTAGCGCTCCGCCGGGCTGGTCATGTCCCCCAGCCTACGGGCGCCCAGCCCACGGGCGCCCAGCCTGCGGGCCGTCAGGGAACGACCAGCCGCAGGGCGGCCGGCATGCACTTCATGGTCAGCGGCAGCGGCGCGACCCGCTCGCCGTCGGCGTAGGCGACCACCCCGGGTGACTCCAGCCGGATCTCCCGGGCCCGGACCATCCGCACCGCCGGATGGTCGACGTGCCGGCCGACCCGTGTCCGCGGCTTGAGCCGGACGAGCTCGGCCCGGCTGAGCGGCCCGACCACGCAGACGTCGAACAGCGCGTCGTCCAGCCGGGCGTCCGGGCAGATCCGGAACCCGCCGCCGTACTGCGGGCCGTTGCCCACCGCCACCAGTGTGATCATGGTTTCCAGCCGGGTGCCGTCGAGCACCAGCGTGACCGGCCGCGCCCGCAGCCGGTAGAGCTCGGCGAATATGGCCACGTCGTACCGGCGCGGGCCGCTCGGCCACCGCAGCCGGTTGGCCCGCTCGTTCACCGCCGAGTCGAAGCCGGCCCCGAGCACCCCGAGCCACCAGCGCTTCCCGGTCTCACCGAGGTCCGGCGCGGCGGCGGTGGCGGTGTCCGGCACGGCGAGCCCGACGTCGACGTCGCGGGTCTTGCCGCTGGCGACCATCGCCGCCACAGCGACCGGTGACCGGGGCACTCCCAGCAGGTCAGCGGTGTCGTTCGCGGTGCCGGCTGGTACGACCGCCAGCGGGGTGCTGGTGCCGGCCACGGCCTGCAGCGCGCAGTGCACCAGGCCGTCACCGCCGACCGTGACGACTACCGCGACGCCGTCGGCGACCGCTGCCCTGGTCAGGGCGACCGACTCGGCGGCCGAGCGGCCGTCCAGCAGCAGCACGTCCAGGCCCGCGCGCCGCAGCGCCAACCGCATCGGCTCGACGAGGCGGCCGGCTCGGCCCCGCCCGGCTGACGGGTTCACCAGCAGGGCGGCGACTGGGCTCACGGGCGCACCGTACCGGGCGGTGCAGGCGGTATCAGCCTCCCGCGCCGGTTTGCGATCAGTGGGCGTCGACCTCGTCCAGTGGGCCGGGCCTGTCGATGGGGCCGGGTGTGGTGTCCAACGGCGAGGCGACGTCGTCGGGCAGGTCATGGAACGACTCGGCCGCCTCCCGGCGCTCCTTGCGCCGGTCGTGGATCCAGGCCACCAGCACGGCGGCCTCGAACAGCAGGCACATCGGGATCGCCAGCATGCACATGCTGATCGGGTCCTGGCTGGGCGTGGCGACCGCGGCGAACACGAAGATCAGGAAGATCGCCGGCCGCTGCCAGTGCTGCAGCCGGCGGTAGGACAAGATGCCCACGAGGTTGAGCAGGACCACGATCAGCGGCAGCTCGAAGGACACCCCGAAGACCAGCAGCATCATCGTGACGAAGCCGAGGTAGCGCGTCACCTCGATCGCCGCCACCGTGCCCGGCCCGGCGACATTCACCAGCAGCGTGAGCGCCTTCGAGATGGTCAGGTAGGACAGCACCGCGCCGGCGGCGAACAGCAGCGTGCTGGTGGCCACGAACACGACCGTCCAGCGCCGCTCGTTGCGGCGCAGCCCCGGCGTGATGAACGCCCAGATCTGGTAGAGCCACAGCGGCGCGGTCAGCACCGCGCCGGCGATCCCGGCCACCTTGAACCGGAGCATGAAGCCGTCCAGCGGCCCGGTGAACAGCAGCTGGCACTCGCCCGGCACCCGGTCCGGCGGGAACCGCCGGTCGGCCGGGAGCGAGCAGTACGGCTCCTTGAGGATGTCCAGGATGTACGGGTAGAGGAACCAGCCGGCGACCATGCCGAGGGCGAGGAACAGCAGCGCCTTGAACAGCCGGGACCGCAGCTCGGCCAAGTGCTCCCGCAGCGGCATCGCCCCGTCGGGGTACCGGCGGCGGCGCCGGCCGACCGGCCA
>Ga0066388_100002857_pt1 | contig 10839 bp, 10 predicted proteins | sample PanSoiMetaGPlot6_FD_64539 | JGI IMG/M metagenome (GOLD analysis project Ga0066388, IMG submission 64539) | Tropical forest soil microbial communities from Panama analyzed to predict greenhouse gas emissions - Panama Soil - Plot 6 (Hybrid Assembly) | ecosystem: Environmental > Terrestrial >... | reverse complement strand
CGATCCCTGGCAGTTCGGCAAGCTGCGCTACATCAAGCGCGGCAAGGACGTGTGCATCCTCTCCTACGGCATCATCATGGCGAAGGCGATGAAGCTCGCCGAGCGCTTCGAGGCGCAGGGAAAATCGGTCTCGGTGGTGTCGTGCCACACGCTCAAGCCCCTCGACGTCAAGGGCATCGAGGCTGCCCTGCATCGCCACGGCCACGTCATCGTCATCGAGGAGCACGCGCCGCAGGGCGGCCTGGCGCCGCGCACCAAGCAGATCGCCTGGGACAGCCGCGCCCAGTGCCGGCTCGACACGTTCACGCTTCAGGACGCCTTCATTCACAATTACGGCAGCCACGACGATCTGCTCGCGGCGCACGGCCTGGAGCTCGGCGCCATCGCGGCGCAGGTGGGAGCAGCATGAACGAATCCGGGAACGCCCGCGCGGCCGCCGTCGATCCGCCGGCGCCCAAGCCTGCTGCCAAGCCTCCCGCGGCTCCGGCGAAGCTCGCCATCCATGGCGGCGAGCGCCTGCGCAAGACGCCCATGCCGGCGCGCCTGGCGCTCGGCGAGGACGAGCTCGCCATGGTCCACGAGGTGGTCGACTTCTATCGCCAGAAGGGGGTCGATCCCGGCTACCAGGGCGATTTCGAGCGGCTCTACACCGAGGAGTTCGCCGCCATGATGGGCGACGGCCATGCGGACGCCGTCGCCACCGGCACCTCGGCGCTCTACATCGCGGTCGCCGCCCTCGACCTGCCCAAGGGCAGCGAGGTCCTGGTCTCGCCCATCACCGATCCCGGCACCCTGGCGGCGATCGTGCTCAACGGCTTTAAGCCGCGCCTCGTCGACAGCAAGCCCGACAGCTACAACGTCGGCGTGGAGCAGTTCGTCGCCCGCATCACGCCCGCCGTGAAGGGCGCCGTCATCGTGCATTCGGCCGGCCAGGCCTGCCCGATCGACACGATCGTCGAGGCCGCGCACGCGCACGGCATCAAGGTGGTGGAGGATTGCGCGCAGGCGCATTTCGCCAAGGTGCGCGGCCGTCCCGTGGGCACCTTCGGCGACATCGCGGCGTTCTCCACCATGTACCGCAAGGCGCACATGACCGGGCCGTCGGGCGGCCTCATCTATGCGCGCGACGTGGAGATTTTCCGCCAGGCGCTCGCCCACGCGGACCGCGGCAAGCCGCGCTGGCGCAACGATTTCGACGACCGCGACCCGACCACCTATCTGTTCCCGGCGCTCAACCACCACACCGACGAGATTTCCTGCGCCATCGGCCGTGCGTCGCTGCGCCGCGTGGGCGCGACCATCATCGCCCGGCTCGCCTTCGTGTCCGACTTCGTTGCCCGCCTGGTCGACGCCTCCGACGTGTGCAGCCCCTATCGGTTCTCGCCCACCGACTCGCCGTTCTTCTATCCGGTGGTCGTCGACCGCGACCGCATCTCCTGCAGCAAGATCGAGTTCGCCGAGGCCGTGCGCGCCGAGGGCATCGACCTCAATCCGCACTACAAGTACCTGGTCAAGGATTGGCCCTACATCCAGCCGTATCTGGCGGACGATTTCGACCCGCCCAACGCCCGCGACATCCGCGACCGCTCGTTCAACCTCTACCTCAACGAAAAATACACCGAGCAGGAATCGCGCGACGCCGTCAAGGCGATCGTCAAGGTGGAGAAGCATTTCAAGAAGGCGTGAGCGGAGCTCCGCCGCATCCGACCCGCCCTGGCGCGTTCGCCGCCGGTGGGGCCCATGCCGCAGTCCTGGCTGGGGAACCTCACCGCTGGCAACCCAACAAGGCGCGCGTCGTGCGCACGATGGTGAGACGGTGAAGCCCTCAGCCGTTGAGGTAGAACGCCCAGTAGAATGGCCAGGCGATCGACCAGATGACCGACTTGGTGACGGTCACCGTACAGGCCCATGAATCCCCGCATTCCGGCAGGCGATTGTAGAGCTGGAAGCCGAGCGTCAACGCGATCGCGGCCACGTAGGCGCTCCAGACGACGCGCATGATGATTTGCGCCCGCTGTTCCACCCGTTGGCGCTGGGGGTGGGCGGCATCGGGTTTCTCCAGGGGCCGGTCCAGCATCAAGCTCCTCGCGAACGACGCATCATAACGATCTTTCCATTCTTTCTCCAGCATCAGGACGGGCCGGCCTCGCCGGCGAGCTTGACGGTCACGATCGATCTCACCCGCCGCGTGAGCAGAAGGACCGCGAGAATCGACAGGGCGCATCCGGCCAGCGTGAAGGCGAGCTCGGTGGCCGATACCGAACGCGCATCGAGCGCAAGCCGGCCTGCCGTGCCGAGATAGACGAAGGCGAGCACCTGTGGGGCCGAGCCGATGAGCGTCGCGGCCGCGTAAGGCACCAGGCCCATGCGAGTGAGGCCGAACAGGTAGTTCGACGCGCTGCCGGGAACCGGCGAGGCGAGCCGCAGGAGGCCGAGCAGTCGCCATCCTTCCGCATCGACGGCGGCGAGGAGAAGCTTCAATCGGGGCCGGCGCTCCGTGATGCGAAAAAATCGCGCGCGGAACAGGTAGCGCGACAGCAAGAAAGCGATGATCGCGCCGAGCGTGGTTCCGGCGAGCGCCACGGGAAACGCGACCAGCCCGAACATCAGCCCCCCCAGGATGCAGATCGGCGGCCGCGGTATGAACGCGAGCGCGCTGATCGCGAAGATGACGCCCAGCGACAGCAGGCCGCCTCCGGCCAAACCGTTGACGCTCGACAGCACCGTCAGAAAGGCCTCGATCATCGGTTCAGCGCTCGGATCGGCCGCCGTTGCGACAGACGCGGGCGCGCGCCCCGCGGCGCGGCACGCCGGCCGCCGACGCCTCGTATCGAAGGTCGCTCGCTCGTCCTCGGCCGCGTCATGCCATGGCGCCGCTCTTGGTCGCCGCGGGGGGCGGCGCTTGCGTGCGCACCCAGCGGGCGACGAAATACGGATGCAGCCAGCGTACCGGCAAGAGATTGCAGAGCTGCTCGAACATCATCAGACCCGGGCTGATCGTGCGCTTGATCGGTTTCGGCAGACGAAACAACAGGCTTTGCGAAATCAAGAAATATCCAGGCCCGCCGTAATAGGCGAGCCTGTCGAGCGCAAAATACGGGGCCGCCTGGGCCAGGATTTCCGAATGCGTGAGCGCCTTCTCGTTCGCGCTGTCGAAATACCTGTCGGCGCGGTACCAAAGCCGCCGCACCCAGTCGAGCACGAACTCGCGGTTGGGCTCGATCATCAATACCCTCGCGCCGGGCTTCAGCAGGGTGGCGAGATTCTGGAACACCATCGGCAAATTCGCGATGCAGTGATGCAGCCCGCCCACCACCATGACCGCATCGAACGTGCCCGGATAGGCGAGGGGTCGCGTCAGGTCGGCCTCGATGCATGGGCGTCCGACGTTGCGGCGGAATGCCTCGCAGGCGCGCGCCGAAATCTCGAAGCCCGTCAGCTGGGCGCGCGGAAACCGCCTGAGCACGGCGAGCGAATTGTGGCCGCTGCCGGAGGCGACGTCCGCCACGGCGCAACCGTCCAGATCGAGGCCGGAAAAAAGCGGAGCGTAATAGAAGCGCTCCCGATAGGCCATGGATTGCTCGTCGTAATAATGGCTTTCGTAAGCATCGTGGATGGCGTCGTAATGCTCCTTCTGCGTGTTGTCGATGCTCTGCATGTGCGGCCCGCCTCGGCTCAGGACTTTCTCAGGAGCACCGATATCCCGTTCGGGTTGGAGTCGTTGAACGCGTATTCCCGCACGCCCAGCGATCTGAGCCAGGCTTCCACCTCCTCGTCCGTATGCTGCCAGGCGTCGTGCGGGTGGTACCAATCGAAGTTGATCATGTTGTTGGTGTCGAAGTCGAAGGCGTCGTTCCAGAAGCATTTGACGAAGTTGTAATAGATCAGGCGCTGCACGTCATGCGTACCGGCCGGGATGCCGAGGACATCGATCGGCCGTTCGAGCGTGACGGTCGCACCCAGGCGACTGAGCGCGCGGCCCATCTCGGTGAGGGCGCGGCATGCCTCGAGGCAGGCCTCCGGCGAAAGCTTGCCGAACTCCTTGCGGATGTGCTCGTCGCTGAACTGCCGCGCCGCGCCCATTTTCCGGTAGACGTAGAAGAAGAACTGTCCGCCGGGCTGGAGCTTGCGGTAGAGCTCGCGCACGGCGGCCTCGGTGCTCGGGGTATGGTGGAGGACCCCGTCCGCGACGATGAGATCGAAGGTTTCGTCCGCAAACGGCATGTCCATGAGGTCGGCGCGCAGCACGCAGCAATTCGGCAGGTCCGACGTCTTGGCGAATGCCACATCGGCGGCGCTCGAGACGTCGACGGCAACGACCTCGCCCTTGCAGCATTGGCCGATGTACCGCGTGTTGAAGCCGGAGCCCGGCCCCACCTCCAGGACGCGCTTGCGGTCGGCATAGAAGGCGCCGAGGTCGGCGTCCTCCGCGAGCCCGAACTTGCGGCGATACCATGCGAACAGGAAGGCCTGTTCCTGCGGCATGTCGCCGTAACGCTGAAAGTTGGTCCACTTGAAGGAAAACGTCTCCGATGTGGTTTTCTGCGTGGAGGGGGCGGATGCGGCGCGGTCCCGCGGGAGCGGCAAGCGGTGGCGATGCGCGAACGCGCGAAGGTCGGGCCGCAGCGCCCCCCGCAGCAGGCACGGCACGCCGTTCTCGATCGGATACCAGTCCTCGCCCTGGCGCAGGTAGCCTTCGACCACGCGGTCGGCGTCCTCGCGCAGGACCGTGAGCTCGAATCCGCCCGGTCGTCCCCGGTCGTCGCGGCGTCGCAGCAGCGGCAGTGCCCAACGCCGCATGTCTAGGGCCTCTGCGCGGTAGCGGCGAGATCGGTGCGGGCGATGCGCGTGAGCCCGAACAGGCCGATGCCCTCGAACCACGCACCGGTCAGCCCCAGCACGATATGCAGCCCGATCGCCAAGGCGTGCGAGCCGATCGCGAACGCCACCGCGGTCGACGTGTCGACGCCCCATACCGACAGCGCGAGCACCGCCATGAAATGATACACGCCGAGCGAGCCGGGCGAGGAGGGGACGACCGCGCCGAGGTTCGTCGCCACCAGCACCAGCAGGGCGGCGCCCGGCGGAACCGGCAATTGAAAGGCGCTCACCAGCATCGTGAGCGACAGCGCCAGGGTGGCCCATCCCAGGCAGGTCAGGGCGATGCTCGCAGCCAACCGCGCGGGCGAATTGAACAGGCTCGTCGCCGAGGCGAAACGCTCGAGCCACTCGGCGAAGAACCGCGCTATCGGGCGGCTGAATGTCGCCGGATAGCGCGCCATCAGACGGCCGATCAGATCCCGCCGCCAGCCCAGCAGGATCAGCACTGTCAGCAATCCGAGGCCGGCCGCGGTGAGGCTATAGAGCCCGGTCGCCACCAGCGGCGGAAGGCGGACGATGAAGGAGGCGGTCACGCCCAATACGCAGATTGCCAGAACGTCGAACAGCCGCTCCAGGACGATGCTGGCGAGACCGATGCTGAGGCTGATGCCGGAAATCTGGCGCAGCAAGACGGCGCGGATGATGTCGCCCGGTCGCGCCGGAAGGATGGCGTTCGCCAGAAAGCCGATCATGAGAAAATTGAAGGTCCGCAACGGCGGCGGTCGCCGGTCGCTTGCGATCAATTGCCGCCAGCGCAGGGCGAACACGAACAGCGTGGCGAGCAGGAAGAGCACGGCCAGCACGAGCGGTTTCGGGTCGACGCGCGCCAACGCCTCGACCGTCTGGCGCCAGTTGACCGCATAGGCGGCCAGCACGAGGCATGCCAGGGTTACCAGGAGACCGATCACGCGCAGATTGACTCGAGCAGGCATCGTGTATCCATAACAGGCGTTGTCCGGAGACGAACGCCGATTTTCCCGCAGCGTCGGTTTGCGAGCCGGCTGTTCAGCCGGTCGCGTTCGGTTTCCATGCTGCGAGATGCTGGCGCAGCGCCACGATCTCCCTGAAGACGGCGATCGTCGTGCGGATATTGGCGACCTTGGACTTCGCCATGTCGGCCCGCGGGTGCACGTCGATCGCGATGACGTTGATGCGCGCACCCGAGCGGCGCGCCTTGATCAGCATTTCCATGACGTACATGCCGGATCGGCTCTCGAGCTGCAGAGAACGGAAGAGCCGGTTGCGGATCATGAATGTGCCCTCGATGATCGGGCGCTCGCCGACCAGCAGCCTGACGCACGTGCGCCAGCCCCACGACAGCACCTTGCGATAGAACGGCAGCGGCCGGTTGGGAACGACGCTGGACACGATATCGGCGTCCGCGATCGCCGCCACAAAGGACGGCAAATCGGTGGGGTGGAATTCGCAGTCGGCGGTGATCAGGCCGAGCAGCTCCTTGCGGGCGGCGGTGAAGCCGGAATGCAATGCTCCGCCGTATCCGCTCGGCTTCGCGTTGTGGACCACGCGCACCTGCGGAAAGCGCGCGGCGAGATCGTCGGCGATCCGCCCGGTGGCATCCGTGCTGCCGTCATCGACCACGATGACCTCGTAATCGTCAGCCATCTCGGCGAGCACCGAAAGCGTCCATTCCACCGTGCGCTGCAGCGTTTCCTGCTCGTTGAGGCCCGGCACGACGACCGAGATGCTGGCGCCGCCGGGTTTGGCGGTCCGGCGTTCGGAATCGGTTACGGCTGCGGCATTCGTCATTCGGGAACCATGACGGCGTTCTCGGCTGCGGCGTCGTCTCTCCCCGGCGGGCTCAGGAGACGAAGGCGCCGACGGGTCGCGACTGCAGGACGGGCATCGAAGGCTGATCGACCGACGATCGCTGGTCGATGAAGATCTGCATCAGGTTCTCGAGATAGATCAGCGACCAGATCAGCAGCCGACGGTTGGCGATGCCCTGCAAGTGCTCGTCGACCAGCGCCTGCACGGCCTGCCGGTCGAGGTAATCGTAGATCCGCGCGTTGCGGTTCTGCAGCAGCCGTCGCACGTACTCGATGCTCTCGCCCTTGAACCAGGTGCCGTCGGGACCCGAGAAGCCCTGTTTCTCGCCGTTGGCGATGTCGTGCGGAACGTAGTTCTTCATCATCTTGCGCAGCAGCAGCTTGCCGTCGCGGAAACGCCGGAAGTATTGCTCGCGCTTCCACGGGATGTCGTTCTCGTTGATGCGCGCAAACTCCGCCAGGTTTCCCAGCTTCTCGCTCACCGGGATCGAGGTCGCGAACTCGACCAGGTCGTTGTCGAGGAACGGCACGCGGGTCTCGAGCGAATGCGCCATGCTCATCTTGTCCTCGACCACGAGCAGACCATGCAGGAACGTCCGCGCCTCGAGATAGAGCGAGCAATTGACGTAGTCCTCGGGGCGAAGCTGCCCGCGGCGCTGCGGCGCGAGCACGTCCTGGAAGATGTCGCGGGTCGAGACGTGGCGCACGGCCGGCCAGATCGGCTTGAAGATGTCCGGCTTCAGATCGTCGGTGACGAGGCGCTGCCAGAAATCGTAGTATTGCGTGACATAGTGATCGAAGTCCCGGTTGCGGGCGGCGCGATAGTAGCGCCACGGATAGCCGCCGAAGATTTCGTCGCCGCCGGTTCCCGACAGCACGACCTTGACGAAGCGTCCGGCAAGCTTGGCCGCATAGAAGATCGGATAGCATTGCCCGACCCGCGGCTCCTCGAGGTGCCAGACCAGCCGCTGCATCACGCGTTCCATGTCGCCCGATTTCAGCACCATCTCGTAGTGCTCGGTCTTGAACTGGTACGACATCCGTTCCGCGGCGGCGCGCTCGTCGAAGCTCAGCTCCATGCCGGAGGCCGAGCTCAAGTCGAACCCGCAAGTGAACGATTTGGTGTAGGGATGCTGCGAGGCCGCCACCGCCGTGATGGCGCCCGAATCCATTCCGCCGCTCAGGTAGGCCCCGATCTCGACGTCGCTGACCAGCTGGCGATTGACCGCCTGCTGGAACAGATAGTCGAGCCTCCCGACCGCGGCGTCTCCGTCGAGCGGGCTCTCGGACTCGCGGAACCGATAGTCCCAGTAGCGGGCGATCCGCGGCTCGCCGTCGCTTCCGATGCGCAGGATCGAAGCCGCGGGAAGCAGCTTGATGTCGGCGAAGATCGTCCGGTCGGTGAAGAAGTTCTGGAACGTCATGTACTCGACCAGACCTTCCTGGTCGATCTTTACCTTTATCGACGGCTGCGCCAGGATCGCTTTGATCTCCGACCCGAAGGCGAAGACCGAGGCCGAACGCGTGTAGTACAGCGGCTTGATGCCGTAGCGATCGCGCGCCAGCAACAGCGTGCGCTCATGCCGGTCCCACAGCGCCAGCGCGAACATGCCGTTGAGGCGCAGGAACGCCCGCTCGCCCCATTCCGCGAAGGCGTAAAGGACGACTTCCGTGTCGCCGGTCGAGCGGAATTGATAGCCCAACGCCTCGAGCTCGATGCGCAACTCGCGGAAATTATAGATTTCGCCGTTGTAGGTTATCGTGTAGCGGCCGTCCGGGGTCGACATCGGCTGATGCCCGGACGGCGTCAGGTCGATGATCGCCAGGCGCCGATGTCCGAGGCCGAGCGCGCCGTCGATGAACTGGCCCTCGCCGTCCGGCCCGCGATGGCGGATGCGGTCCGTCATGTCCTTCAGCACGACGGCGGATGCCGGCGCGCCGTTCACGTTCAGGAATCCGGTGATACCGCACATGGCTTACTGCCCTGCTCTCGCTGCGGTCTTGCGCTTTTGCTCGCTGCGCCAGCTGATCAGCCGCTCCAGGCCGTCGCGCAAGGCGACCTGCGACCTGAATCCCAGATCCTTGGCGGCGCGTTCCGGCGAGCCGATGCGGTTCTTGACGAACGTCAAGCCGCCCGGCTCGTAACGGGCCGGCTGCCGAAACTGGGTGAGCGTGACCACGATGTCGACCAGCTCCTTGATCGACGTGCGCACGCCGGTGCCGACGTTGTAGAAGCGGTCGACCGTGTCCGCCCGCATCGCCAGCACGTTCGCCTTGGCGCAGTCGCCGACGTAGACGAAATCATAGGCCTGGCTGCCGTCGCCGTAAATGACCGGCGGCTTGTTGTCGTCGATGGCGTCCAGCATCTTCATGATGACGGCGATGTAGGCGCCCTTGTAGTCCTGGCGCGGGCCGTAGACGTTCATGTAGCGCAAGCCGGCGTAATTGAGCCCATAGCGGTGGTGGAAGGCGCGGCACATCTGCTCGCCGGCGACCTTGGTCGCGCCGTAGAAGTTGGTGTTGTTGAACGGGTGATCCTCGGTCATCGGCTCCTCGACCGCGTCGCCGTAGACGGAAGCGGAGGAGGAGTACACCAGCCGCTTCACACCCTGCTGCACGCAGGTCTCGATGACGTTGAAAGTGCCGCGGATGTTCACATCGAAGGCGGCGCGCGGAAACTCGTGGCATTGCAACAGCCACAGGGCCGCAAAATGGAAGACGCCGTCGGCGTCCTTGAGCGCCGCCGCCAGGATGTCCGATTGGCAGATGTCGCCGCCGATCTCGAATATCCTGACCCGCGGATCGCGCAGCGCGCCCGCCAGGTTGTCATGGGTTCCGCGGCAGAAGTTGTCGTAGATGACGACCTCGCGGACGTCCTCCTGCAGCAGCTGATCGACCGTGTGTGATCCGATCAGGCCGGCGCCGCCGATGACGACCAGTTTCTTGCCGGTGATGTCCACGCGAATCCCTCAAGCCGTCAGCGCGCAGGAGGCCGCGAGCGCCCGGACCTCGCGGATGATCCGATCCTGGCTCGCCTCGTCCAGGTAGGGATGCATCGGCAGGCTGAGGACGCTCTTCGCCAGCCGCTCGGAGCGCGGAAGCCCGTCCTCGCTCGCCCGCGGGAACTGCCGATAGGCGGTCTGCCGGTGCAGCGGCACCGGATAGTAGATGGCCGTGCCGATGCCCGCCGCCTTGAGGCCGGCCGCCACCTTGTCCCGGTCGCGGCCCTCGAGCACGATCGTATAGGCGGCCCATGCCGATGTCGTCTCGTTCGAGGTGCGCGGCGTACGGGCAACATCGCCGAGGCCTCGTGAATAGCGCCGCGCGACGGCTTCGCGGGCGGCAAGCTCCTCGGGAAAGATCGCCAGCTTCTCCATCAGGATGGCGGCCTGGATCGCGTCGAGGCGGCTGTTCACCCCGATCCGCACGTTGTCGTACTTGTCCGAGCCCTTGCCGTGGATGCGCAGCGAGTCGATGCGCTCGGCGAGGTCGTCGTCGTCGGTGAAGATGGCGCCGCCGTCGCCGTAGCAGCCCAGCGGTTTCGACGGAAAGAAGCTCGTCGCCGTCATCTCGGCGATCTGGCCGACGCGCCGGCCGCGATAGCGCGCGCCGAAGCTCTGGGCCGCATCTGCGAAGATCCACAGGCCGTGCTCCCGCGCGATGTCGGCGAGCGCGCCATAGTCGGCCGGCTGACCGAACAGATCGACCGCGATGATTCCCTTCGGCACCAGTTGTAGGGCGTGCGCCGCCTTGATCCCCGCCACCAGGCTGTCGGGGTCGATGTTGAACGTGTCATCCAGCACGTCGACGAAAATCGGGGTCGCCCGCTGCAGGGCGACGACCTCCGCGGTCGCCGCGAAGGTGAAGGTGGGGCACAGCACCGCGTCGCCGGGGCCCACGTCCTTCGCCATCAGCCCGAGTTGCAGCGCATCGGTCCCGTTGCCGCAGGTGAGCGCGTGTCGTGCGCCGCAGAATTCGGCAAGCCGCCGCTCGAGCTCGGCGACCTCGCCGCCCATGATGAAATTCGCGTGCTCGCACACGCGCAACAGGGCGTCGTCGACCTGGGCGCCCAGCCTGCGGCGCTGCGCCTTGAGGTCGACCAGCGGAATCGGCGTCACCTGGGCCTCCCGGTCGGCACGAAGCTCTTATGCATGCGCGATCTCCTGCAGGT
>Ga0066388_100002856_pt1 | contig 10841 bp, 11 predicted proteins | sample PanSoiMetaGPlot6_FD_64539 | JGI IMG/M metagenome (GOLD analysis project Ga0066388, IMG submission 64539) | Tropical forest soil microbial communities from Panama analyzed to predict greenhouse gas emissions - Panama Soil - Plot 6 (Hybrid Assembly) | ecosystem: Environmental > Terrestrial >... | reverse complement strand
AAGGCGTGTCGGTGATACCGGACATGGGCGCCAAAAACACAGGGTTTGGGATTGCTACATCGCCAAGAATCAATGGGAATCCCCGAAAATCCACGTTTTTCTCGCCTAATGGACAACTGCCTATCATTTAGGCTGCCCTTTTTGTTGCCCATAGTTTAGCCAGATCAGAAAGCGGCGCAAGTGCTGCACCGCAAAATAGTTGTTTATTCTTAGTCGCCTGACGCGTTTCCGCGACTGCCAGAACGCGCTAAAGGCAAGCGGAGTTGATGGAGCGGGAGATATGGCGCAGGTCGCAGCCGTCGTAGTCGCCGCCGGTCGCGGCGTAAGGGCTGGCGGCGAATTACCCAAGCAGTTTCGCCAGGTCGGCGGCGACGTCCTGCTCCGGCGAGCGCTGATGGGTTTCGCCGAAGCCGCGAATGTCGATCTCGTCCAGCCCGTTATACGACCGGAGGACGTTGAGCGCGTCCGCACGCTAATTCGCGATATGAATGTGCTCTCACCGGTGTTTGGCGGAGCGACGCGACAGGCTTCGGTGCGCGCCGGCCTGGAGGCACTGGAAGCGCGCAAGCCAGATTTCGTGCTCGTTCATGATGCCGCCAGGCCATTCGCCAGTGCGGAATTGATATCCAGAGCCATCGATGCAGCGAAAAAGACTGGCGCCGCCATCCCAGCATTACCAGTTACAGACACCATCAAGCGCGTCGATGACGCCGGCCTGGTTGAAGCGACGCTCGATCGCAGGCCGCTACGTTTCGTGCAAACGCCGCAGGCTTTCGCCTTCTCTGCGTTGCTCGAGGCACATCGGCGAGCCGCTACACACCGTCGTGATGATTTCACGGATGATGCCGCTCTCGCCGAATGGGCCGGCATGAAGGTAGCGGTGTTTGCAGGTGAACCCGGCAACATCAAGCTCACAACCGCGGACGATTTCGCGCGCGCAGAAGCCATGGAGTCCGTCGCCCTCGGCGACGTGCGCACCGGCTCTGGTCTGGACGTGCACGCGTTCGGCCCTGGTGACCACGTTACCCTTGGCGGGATCCGTATCCCGCACAGTCACGCGCTGACAGGCCATTCTGATGCGGATGTTGCACTGCATGCGCTCACAGATGCGATTCTCGGCGCGCTCGCTGAAGGCGACATCGGCGCGCATTTTCCGCCTACCGATCCGCAATGGCGCGGCGCATCCTCCGACCGCTTCCTCATCTTTGCCGTAGGACGGGTGCGGGCGCGCCGCGGGCGCATTGGGCATCTTGATCTGACGATAGTGTGTGAGGCCCCGCGTATTGGTCAGCACCGGGACGCCATGCGCGCAAATATCGCCGGGCTTGCCGGCATCGGCATCGAACGCGTAGCGGTAAAGGCAACGACGAGCGAAAAACTCGGGTTTACCGGCCGTGGCGAGGGTATTGCCGCGTATGCGACCGCGACTATACGCCTGCCGTGGGAATGATCGAATGTCCGACCAGGTCGCAATCGATGCCGCAAAGGCCCTGCTTGCTGTGTGCACGCAAAAAAAACTCACGCTCGCAACCGCTGAGTCATGCACCGGTGGATTGCTTGCCGGCACGATCAGCGAGGTCTCCGGCTCATCCGCTGTTCTCGATCGTGGTTTTGTAACCTATTCCAACAAAGCCAAGCAGCAGATGCTGGGGGTGACCCCGGCCACCATCGACGTCTATGGGTCCGTCAGCCGCGAATGCGCCGAGGAAATGGCGAAAGGTGCTTTGGCGCATGCGTCCGTCGATCTCGCGGTGTCCATTACCGGCATTGCCGGCCCCACCGGCGCGGTTCCTGGCAAGCCGATCGGCTTGGTTTATTTTTGCGCTGCATCACGCAGTGGACGTGTGATCGCTCACGACCGCAAATATGGCGACATCGGCCGCTCTAAAGTACGTCTGCGATCTGTGCTGCAGGCGCTGGCAATGTTGCAAGAACTTGCCGAAAAGGAAGAGCCGAGCCCGCCTGCGGGGAAGAGTTAAGCCTAAACCGCACCCCGATTGGGGCTTTTGCTTTGCCCGCGTTGGCGTAAGATCGCGTGGTCGGTCGCCGGAACGGGCGCGCTTGAGGACATTCATACGTGAAAATCCCCGGTCGGCGGACCGACGTCAACGAGGGGAAACGCTATGAAACGTCGTCAATTCCTGCAAGCCGCCGGCGTCGGGCTCGCCGCGTCGGCCGTTGCCGCGCCCGCAATTGCGCAATCGTCTCCAGAAGTGAAATGGCGACTGACAGCGAGTTGGCCAAAATCGCTCGATACGCTTTACGGCGGCTGCGAATATTTCTCCAGGCGCGTCGCCGAGATCACGGATAACCGGTTTCAACTTCAGGTTTTCGCTGCCGGCGAAATTGTCCCGGGCTTGCAGGTTCTCGATGCCGTCCAAAGTGGCACTGTCGAGATGGGCAACACCGCCATGTATTACTATTGGGGCAAGGATCCGTCCTTCACCTTTGGCACGGCACTTCCTTTCGGCCTGAATACCCGCCAGATGATCTCTTGGGTACGCCACGGCGGTGGTGAAGAACTGCTCAACGGTCTTTTGAAAGACTACAACTGCATCGGCTTTGCCGGGGCGAACACCGGCGCTCAGATGGGTGGCTGGTTCCGCAAGGAAATCAAAACGAGCGAAGACCTCAAAGGGCTCAAATTTCGCGTCGGTGGCTTTGCCGGCACGATCCTGGCGCGGCTCGGCACAGTACCCCAGCAGCTTGCCGCCGGTGATATTTATCCGGCGCTGGAGAAAGGCACAATCGACGCCGCCGAATGGGTCGGCCCTTACGACGACGAAAAGCTCGGCTTCGCGAAGATCGCCAACTACTACTACTACCCGGGTTGGTGGGAAGGCTGTGGCCAAGCCCACTACATCATCAATCTTCCCAAGTGGAACGAGCTGCCGAAAGCCTACCAATCGGCAATCATCACGGCATCCAACGACGCATGGGTTTGGACACTGTCAAAGTATGACTACGTCAACCCGCCAGCGCTGATCAGGCTGGCCTCGACCGGTGTGCAGTTGCGTGCGTTCCCGCAGCCGGTTCTCGAGGATTGCTACAAGGCAGCCAACACAATCTACGCGGAACTGTCGCAGACCAAACCCCACTTCAAGAAGCTCTACGAGAGTCTGGTGCCGTATCGCTCCAGCGCGTACACTTGGTTACAGGTGGCCGAGCTCGGCTTTGACACCTTCCAGATAAGGATGCGCACGCGTACTTGATCTAATTAGTTTTGCATCTGCGGCCCCGGGGCGTCTGGCTCCGGGGCTGTTTGTTTTAGACGCCGGTCATAACCCCCGACCGTGCGGTTGCGGGCGAGGCCGTGCTTGAAAATCTAGGTGCCTGCTCTTCGTCCGTAGATTTTATCGGCACGTTGTTCGAAAGCGCTGGCAAACCGGCGGAATGCTGCGTCAAACATGGCGCCCATCAGCAAGGCAAGGGCGCGGCTTTTGAATTCGTAATCGATAAAGAATTCGACGTCACAGGCGCGCTCTCCCGCTGGTTGAAATGCCCAGCGGTTTTGCATGCGTTTGAATGGACCATCGAGGTATTCCACCAGAATTTTCAGACCCGGCTTGTCGAGCGTTACGCGGCTGGTGAAAGTCTGGTGGATCAATTTATAGGCGATTGTCATATCCGCAACGACGACGCTAACACCGTCCTCCTTCTGTCGGCTGCGTATCTTCAGCGCGCTGCAGAGCGGAACAAAGTCGGGGTACTTCTCGATGTCCGCGACCAGGTCAAACATGTCAGCGGCAGCGTGTTGGACGCGGCGTGTCGTAGAAAAATGTGGCATCGAGAACTAGCGGGCGGCAGAACGTGCCGCTTTCAGGCGCGCGAAATCCTCGCCCGCATGATGCGATGAACGCGTCAGCGGAGAGGCCGCCACCATCAGGAACCCTTTTGAATATGCGATTGCTTCCAGCGCCTTGAACTCATCAGGCGGCACAAAGCGTTTGACCTCGTGATGCTTGCGTGTCGGTTGAAGATACTGACCGACGGTCAGGAAATCGACCTGAGCCGAGCGCAGGTCGTCCATGACTTGCAGTACTTCGTTTCGCACTTCCCCAAGGCCAACCATGATGCCCGACTTGGTGAACATCGCGCGATCAAGCTCCTTCACCCTCTGGAGCAGCCGCAGCGAATGAAAATACCGGGCGCCCGGCCGGACAGTAAGATAGAGCGACGGAACGGTTTCCAGGTTGTGGTTAAACACGTCGGGTCCGGCTTCGACGACTTTCTCTAGCGCGCCGTCCTTGCGCAGAAAATCCGGCGTCAGCACCTCGATTGTGGTCTGCGGACACCGCGCACGAATAGCGCGTATGGTATCGGCGAAATGCCGCGCTCCGCCGTCGGCGAGGTCATCGCGGTCGACTGACGTGATGACAACGTGTGCAAGGCCAAGCCTGGCGGTTGCCTCCGCAACCTGCAGCGGTTCGGCCGGGTCGAGCACGCCAGGCAATCCGGTCTTCACATTGCAGAAAGCACAGGCGCGCGTGCAGATGTCACCCATGAGCATGAAGGTGGCGTGCTTTTTCTCCCAGCACTCGCCAATATTTGGGCAACCGGCTTCCTCACAGACGGTGTGCAGGCCGTGGTCACGCACTATTCTCTGGGTTGCAAAATAGCCTGGTGACACTGGAGCTTTGACACGAATCCAGTCGGGCTTTTTTAACTGAGGCGAGTCGGGTCGATGCGCCTTTTCCGGATGGCGCGGGCGAGCATTGTTCGTGAGGTCGAGAATAACCGCCATACGCCCTACTTACGGCTGCCTTCCCTTCCCTGCAAGGCTGAGTTCCTCAGGCTCTTCGGATCGCCCGCCAGATCAGCAGAAATACGATGGCGCCTACCGTGGCGCTGATCAGTCCGCCAAGGAATCCGGGCTTTACCGCCAGACCTATTTGATCGAACAGAACGCCCCCGACAATCGCGCCAACGAGGCCAACAGCAAGATTGTATAAAAGGCCGCCACGACCGCCCAGAATTTGCGTCGCGAGCCATCCGGCAATAAGGCCGACGACGATCCACATCAGAATTCCCATGGTCTTCCCCCAATTTGGAAATGCCCGCTGCTAAATGCCAAACTCTATATGACCGGTGGCGACTTTTCAGGTCCCGGCCGACGGTTTCGAGAATATTTGCGACCTTGGCCACAACCACTCCCTCAAAGCGCCACTGAGCGTTCACATGTTCAGTACGCGACCATAGGCATCGAGCACCGCTTCCTTCATCATCTCCGACAAAGTCGGGTGAGGGAAAATAGTGTGCATGAGCTCCTCCTCGGTCGTTTCAAGATTCATCGCAACCACATAACCCTGGATGAGCTCAGTCACCTCGGCGCCAACCATATGCGCGCCGAGCAGTTGACCGGTTCTCTTGTCGAAAATTACCTTGACCAGACCTTGATCTTCTCCAAGCGCGATGGCCTTGCCGTTGCCTATGAAGGGAAAGCGACCAACCCGTATGTCGAGCTTTTTCTCTTTGGCTGCCTGTTCAGTGGTCCCGACCGAGGCGATCTGCGGTGAGCAATAGGTGCAGCCGGGAATCATCGCCTTGTTCATGGGATGAGGATTGAGCCCCTTGATCGCTTCGACGCAGACCACGCCCTCATGCTCGGCTTTATGAGCCAGCATCGGCGGGCCGGCGACATCGCCGATCGCGTAAATGCCGGGCACATTGGTCTTGTTGAATGGATCAACCACGATGACGCCGCGCTCGGTCTTGACCCCAAGTTTTTCCAGACCAAGGTTCTCGATATTTCCGACAACTCCAATTGCCGAGATGGCACGTTCGACGGTAATAGTCTGTGATTTACCGCCTTCCTCAATGGTGGCCGTAACGCTGTCGCTTTTCTTGTCGAGCTTTGTTACCTTTGCATTGGTATGGATTTTGATGCCCTGTTTTTCAAAGCTCTTGCGTGCAAAAGATTGAATCTCATGATCTTCAACGGGCAATATCTGTGGCAACACTTCCACGACGGTCACATCTGACCCGAGCGTGCGGTAAAACGAAGCGAATTCGATACCAATCGCTCCCGAGCCGACGACCAGTAGCGACTTCGGCACGCGGTCGGGAATCATCGCTTCAAAGTAGGTCCAGATCAGTTTCTTGTCCGGTTCAAGGCCCGGCAGCACGCGCGGGCGGGCACCGGTCGCGATGATGATGTGCTTGGCCTGGTAGCTTCCTGCCCCGAGAGCGCCCTTTGGCGCTTCATTTTTGGACGCTTTTACTGTGATCTTGCCGGGCGCATCGATCGAGGCTTCACCCCAGATGATCGACACCTTGTTCTTTTTCATCAGGAAGCCGACGCCGTCGTTGAGGCGTTTTGACACAACGCGCGAACGCTTCACGACGGCGCTGGCGTCATAGCCGACGTTATCGGCCTTGAGCCCGTAATCCCTGGCGTGTTGCATGTAATGGAAAATCTCGGCCGAGCGCAGAAGGGCCTTGGTCGGGATGCATCCCCAATTGAGGCAAATACCGCCAAGGTAATCGCGTTCGACGATCGCCGTCTTGAAGCCAAGCTGGGCCGCGCGGATAGCGGTCACATAGCCGCCGGGGCCGGAGCCAATGATCAGGATGTCAAAAGAAGTATCGGCCACGCACGTCTCCGCTACCGCGGGGTTTGCGCTTTTCGTGTCCCATAAGGGCTCGTATCAATCAAGCCGTCTGCCCTATTGAACGCCGGCTCCTTGGGACATCTAATTGGCGCAAGGGCTGAAGCTGAAACTCGGGGAAACGTCATGGCCAGAACGTTAAGCCGCCTTGCCGCCACCACCGTCTTGCTGTTCGCCCATGCATCCATAGCGTCGGCTGCGGACATCAAGGTCTACAGCACCATCGGCGTGAAAAGCGTAATCGAGGAGCTTGCGCCAAAGTTCGAACAGGCGACGGGCAACAAACTCGATATCTCCTGGGGCCTAATCTCGTCGTTCACCAAGAAGGCACAAGACGGCGACGTGCCAGACGTTCTGATCGTCTCGCGCGCGAGTATCGACAGCCTCACCAAAGATGGCAAGATCGCCGCTGGCGGCCCCACCCTCGCACAATCGATCTTCGCCTTCGGTGTCAAGCATGGCGCGCCGAAGCCCGACATCTCGACCGTCGACGCACTTAAGAAGACGCTGCTCGCCGCACGCGCGATCGGCTACTCTGACCCGGCGGCCGGCGGCACGAGCGGCATCTATTTCGCCAAGATGGTCGAGAAGCTCGGCATCGCCTCAGAGGTCAAGGCCAAAAGCAAATTCCCGCCGCATGCGGGGTTTGCCGGCACGCTCCTGACCAGCGAGGAGGTCGATCTCGCGTTCCAGTCGAAGCCCGAGTTGACCACGACGGAAGGCGTAGACATCGTCGGCCCACCGCCCGGCGATCTCGGCAGCACCACGGTATTCGCCGCAGGCGTCGGCACGGCCTCGAAGAACAGCGATGCGGGCCAGGCACTGCTCAAGTTTCTGGTCTCGCCGGAAGCGCAGGCCGTGTTTAAGGCGAAAGGTTTTGATCCAGCCTAGACACTACAATGTCTTGGTCGCTGGATAGAACGGCGCGACAATATTCTTGAAGCTGACGGCGACGGTGTCTTCCAGTGCCAGCGCACCATGCAGGACGTTGGACGGATGATAGCTCAATTCGCCGGGGCCAACTTCATAGATCTCATCGCCGACGGTCATGCGCATGCGGCCACTCACTACGTAGATCGCCTGCTCTTCCGGATGCTGGTGCGGCCGCGCGCTCTCGCCAGCTTTCCAGTTCATATGCATGATCTCAATCGACTTGCCGCGCACTACAGGCCCTCGGGCGTCGGAATGGGTCGGGGTGACCAGATGATCCTTATCGGTATCGAGCCTTATCCGCGGCATGCTCTCTCTCCGATTGCGTCTTACGAAACTGCCTGGGCGATGGCATATGGAGCCTAAACCAATACGTATTCGGCCCTCATGCACCCCTCAGACAACCATCATTATCGGGTTCTCGATCAGCACCTTGAACGCACTGATCAGCTCGGCTCCGAGCGCACCGTCGACCGCGCGGTGATCGCACGACAGCGTCGCGCTCATGATAGTGGCGACGGCAAGCTGACCGTTGCGCACCACAGCGCGTTCATCGCCGGCACCGACCGCCAAAATGGTCGCCTGCGGAGGATTTATCACTGCGGTGAAATCCTTGATGCCGTACATGCCCAGATTTGAAACCGACGAGGTGCCGCCCTGATACTCGTGGGGTTTCAACTTGCGCCCTCTTGCCCGCACTGCGAGATCGCGCATTTCGTTGGAGATTGCCGAAAGCGACTTGCTCTCGGCCTGACGCACGATCGGCGTGATTAGCCCACCCGGCAGAGCCACCGCCACACCGATGTCGGAATGTTTGTGCTTGAGCATGCCGCCTTCGCTCCAGCTGACATTGGCGTCAGGCACGCGCTGGAGCGCGAGCGCCAGCGCCTTGATCACAAAGTCGTTGACCGACAGCTTGTAGGCCAGCTTGCCGTTCTTGTCCTTGGGTGCGGCGGCATTGATCTCCTCGCGCGCGGCCATAAGCCGCCCGATGTCACAGTCTACCGTTTCGTAAAAATGCGGGATGGTCTGCACCGAGGCAGTGAGCCGCTGCGCAATCGTGCGGCGCATACCATCATGCGGAACGAGTTCGTAAGAACCGTCCTCGTAGAGTGCGCGGATTTGCGCGTCCGACATCGCGGGAACGATCGCAGCGCCTGAAGTCACCGCCGGTGCGGCCGGCGCACGCAATCCCTTGCCGGATTTTGCCCCTTCGATATCGCGCGCAATCACGCGGCCATGCGGGCCTGACCCCTGGACGCGATTGAGATCGATATTTGCTTCCTTTGCCAGGCGCCGCGCCAGTGGCGAGGAGAAAATGCGGTTACTGCCGCGCGAAAGCGCTGGTGGTGGCGGCGCCGATGGCGGCTTTGGCGTGCTGGCCGCGGCAGCCGCAGCCGGCCTTTCAGGGACCGCTTTCGGCGGCGCAGCCGTCGGCCTTGCGGCGGTTTTAGGCGTGCTTTTGGCGGAGGCCGCTGCCTTCACATCCTCGCCTTCTCCCGCGAGAATCGCGATCACCGAATTTACTGCAACATCATGCGTCCCTTCCGGCACCACAATCTTGGCGAGGGTCCCATCGTCGGTCGCCTCGTATTCCATGGTCGCCTTATCGGTCTCGATCTCGGCAATGACATCGCCCGACCTGATCTTGTCGCCCTCTTTCTTGAGCCACTTGGCAAGGTTGCCCTTCTCCATCGTAGGCGACAACGCAGGCATAAGAATGTTGGTGGGCATAGCCTGGCCTACCGGTAGCAAACCGCCTTAGCCGCCTCGACGACTTCGGCGACCGAGGGCAACGCCAATTTCTCGAGGTTGGCGGCATATGGCATTGGCACGTCTTTCCCGGATACTCGCGCAACCGGCGCGTCCAGATAATCGAAGGCAAGTGTCATGATGCGCGCTGCAATCTCCGCGCCGACACCTGATTGTTGCCAGCCTTCTTCCACCGTCACCGCGCGTCCCGTTTTTTGGACGGAGGCGATGATAGTGTCAGTGTCCATCGGTTTAAGAGTGCGTAGGTCGATCACCTCAGCGTCAATTCCTTCATTGGCCAGTGCCTCGGCGGCTTTGAGCGCATAGGTCATACTCATCGACCAGGCAATGATCGTCACGTCATTGCCGCCGCGGGCGATCTTCGCTTTGCCGATCGGCAGCACAAAATCATCGAGTTTCGGCACAGGGGACGAATGCCCGTAGAGGATTTCGTTCTCGAGGAAAATTACCGGATTGGGATCGCGGATTGCGGCCTTCAGCAATCCCTTTGCGTCAGCAGCAGTTGCGGGCGCGATCACCTTGAGACCCGGAATGTGCGAATACCAGGCCGAATAATCCTGACTGTGCTGGGCGGCGACACGCGCGGCGGCACCGTTCGGTCCGCGAAAAACGATCTGACAACCCATCTGTCCGCCCGACATATAGAGCGTCTTGGCCGCCGAGTTGATCAACTGGTCCATTGCTTGCATGGCGAAATTGAAGGTCATGAATTCCACCACGGGCTTGAGACCAGCGAGTGCCGCGCCGATGCCCAGGCCGGCAAAGCCATGCTCGGTAATGGGCGTATCGATCACGCGCTTTGCGCCAAACTCCTGTAAGAGACCTTGAGTGACCTTGTAGGCTCCCTGATATTCGGCGACTTCCTCGCCAATAACGAACACATCCTTGTCGCGCCGCATCTCTTCGGCCATGGCGTCGCGCAAAGCCTCGCGGACCGTCATGGTGACCATTTCGGTGCCTTCGGGGATATCCGGGTCGCTTGCAGCTTGCGGCGTCGGAGCTTCGGGCGCTTTCGCAGGTTTCGGAGCCCGCGCATCCTGGGTCGTGGCCGGCTGCTTCTCGGGTGTTGCCGGCGGCGCAGATTCGGCGGCCTTCTGTTGCTGCGCCGGCTTGACAGACTTGATCGCCGACTTGTCCTCACCCTCCCCGAGGATCACCGCGATCGGTGTGTTCACTGCAACGTCTGCGGTGCCTTCGGGCACCAGGATCTTCCCGAGTGTGCCTTCGTCCGACGCTTCAACCTCCATCGTTGCCTTATCAGTCTCGATTTCGGCAATGACGTCGCCCGACTTGATTGTGTCGCCCTCCTTCTTAAGCCATTTGGCAAGATTGCCCTTCTCCATCGTCGGCGAGAGCGCGGGCATGAGTACTTCGGTCGGCATGGCGCTACTGGCTTCCGGACAAATGGGTCAGCGATAAACGTCGGTATAAAGTTCGGACACGTCCGGTTCCGGATCGTGGGTCGCAAATTCCGCCGCCTCATTGATCAGGTCTCGCACTTCGGCGTCGATTTTCTTGAGTCCATCCTCT
>Ga0066388_100002855_pt1 | contig 10842 bp, 5 predicted proteins | sample PanSoiMetaGPlot6_FD_64539 | JGI IMG/M metagenome (GOLD analysis project Ga0066388, IMG submission 64539) | Tropical forest soil microbial communities from Panama analyzed to predict greenhouse gas emissions - Panama Soil - Plot 6 (Hybrid Assembly) | ecosystem: Environmental > Terrestrial > Soil... | reverse complement strand
GCGCCCGACCCGTCTGGGATCGCGACGGGCGATCGCACCAGCGTGTTCGACGCGGGCGGCAACGCGCTTGCCGTGTCCGCCCCGACTGATACGCAGGCCGCCGACTACGCCGACAAGAAGAGCGCCTTCGACGCGTACCAGACACAGGTGGAGAGAGAGCCGCTGGCGGCAAAGCTCGCCGACGCGGTCGGCCACATACGCCTGGCGACGAACTTCGCCTGGACGCTCAACACCGGCTACCTGGTGCTGTTCATGCAAGCCGGCTTCGCGCTGCTCACCTGCGGGCTGGTGCGCAAGCGCAACGCCGGGCATCTGATGATGCTCAACTTCGCCGCCTACGTGTTCGCGTTCCTGGCGTACTACGCGGTCGGTTTCGCCTTCCAGTTCGGCGCCGTGGCGGTCAACGCCGCACCGCTCAACATCGGCGGGACGCCGACGCTCGACCGGTTTCTGATCGGCGACGGCGCCTGGGGGTTCCTCGGCGGCCGGGCCTTCTTCCTCAGCGGCCCCGGCTACGATGCCGGGGTCAACGTGCTGATGATGTTCGAGGTCGTGTTCATGGAGACCGCCGGCTACATCATCGTCGGCGCCATCTGCGAGCGCATCACCTTCACGGCCTTTCTGCTCTGCGAGATGTTCGTCGGCGCCATCGTCTACCCGATCTTCGGCTGCTGGGTGTGGGGCGGGGGATGGATGTCACAGTGGGGGAGCACCCTCGGGTTGGGACACGGCTACACCGACTTTGCCGGCTCGACGGTCGTGCATGCCGTGGGCGGGTTCACCGCGATGGCGCTGGCGGTGATCCTCGGGCCGCGCATCGGCAAGTACGACAAGAACGGACAGCCGCGTGCCTTCCCGGCGCACAGCGTTCCCTTCGTCGTGACCGGGACGTTCATCCTCCTGTTCGGCTGGATGGGTTTCAATCCGGGCTCGACGCTCGGCGCCACCGACCTGCGCATCTCGATCATCGCGGTGAACACCAACCTGGCGGCGGTGGCCGGCGCGGCGAGCGCCATGTTCTTCTGGGCCGCGCGCTTCGGCAAGCCGGACATCTCGATGGCCTGCAACGGCATGTTGGCTGGCCTGGTCGCCATCACGGCGCCGTGCGCGTTTGTCAATTCAGTTGCGGCGGTGCTGATCGGCGTAGCCGCCGGCATCGTGGTCTGCCTCGGCGTGCTGTTCAACGAGCGCGTGCTGAAGGTCGACGATCCGTGCGGCGCCATCTCGGTGCACGGCTACTGCGGTTGGCTCGGGGCGGTGTTGCTCGGGGTTTTCGCCGACGGCACGTACGGCGCCGGGTGGAACGGCGTCGGGGCGACCAGCTACCTGGGCGTGGCGGGGCAGGGGGTCACGGGCCTCCTCTACGGCGACGTGAGCCAATTCGTCTGTCAGGTCCTCGGTGCGACGCTGAGCGCCGTGTGGGCATTCGGCGCGACCTACGTGGTATTCAAGGCGGTCAACGCCGTGAAGAGCATGCGGGTGACACCGGAGGTCGAGTTGGCAGGGCTCGATGTGCCGGAGTTCGGCCTGCCGGCGTATCCCGAAGACGCCATCGTGACGGTGACGGCACCGCTGTCCGCCGCATAAGCCCCCCGGGGGAGCTTCGAACTACGGTCGCTCGGGCCCACGCCGCGTTTCTCGACGCGAGCGTGGGCCCGAGCGCGCTGCGTTTGCACCGACGACGGGCCGCGTCATTGCGTCCCGTCGCGCATGCGTCACAGGCAGGGAATCGGGCGCAGGCGAGGCTCGGCGTCCGGATCGGGCATGCGCCCGGGCACCGAGATGACGCGGCTTCGGCGGTGGGTGACGACCCACATCTTCGGGTTGATGACGGCCCGGCCGGGATGACGTCCGCGCGGCGGCGGCGTCGAGATCAGCAGCGTGATCTGCTGCTTGCTGATCGCGAACGTGATCTGAACCTGCGGCGTCCCCTTGCCGATCCGCCAGTACGAGGCCAGCGGTAGGTCGTATTGGCGCAGCAGTTGGACGGCGCGAATCATGCCCTTGCGCAGCAGTGCTTCCATGGGCTCGGTCGGCCACCAACCGTGGCCGCCCTCGCCCAGCCAATCTTCGCGCAGGTGGCGCTCATCCTCCTTGTCCTTGAACAGGCCGAAGCGCCCGCACACATCGGCCAGGGTGCCGGGCCGGCGCAGAACCTTGTACAACCGCTGCACGCCCGCTTCGGGCCACTCGCTGCGGTTGCGCGACGCGCGATCGAGCGCGCGCATGAAACCTGGGATGAGGATGGCTTCGCTGAATGGCGGTCTCAGGACATGGTCTACCAACGGCATGATGTGTCCTCCGATCCGGCGCGGTGGGGTGGCGAGGGCGAGCCGGCTACCCCTCGTCCTGCCATGGAACTTCGAACAAGCGAAAGCGGCCCTTGAATCCTTTCAGCGCGGCGCGGCCCCGATCGGTGAACGCGAAGCCCTTGCCGGCGGCCAGGTGGCGGACGACGTCGGCCACCAGGATCTGTCCGCCGCGCGCGCGCGCGCAGATGCGCGCGGTCAGGTTGACGGCGGCGCCGAACAGGAGCGCGCGGTCGGCGATGGGCTCGCCGGCGTTGAGCCCGATGCGGAGGCGGAGCGCCAATTCGGGGTTGGCGCGGCTGTGCTGCGCGAACGCCTGCTGGATGGCGACCGCGCAGGCGAGCGCGCCGGACGCCGACCGGAAGGTCGCCATCAACCCGTCGCCGGTGTGGCTCACCTCGGCGCCGCCGTTGACCGCTAGGGCGGAGCGGATGATCGCGTCGTGCGTCTGCTGCAGAGCGTGGGCGCGCGCATCGCCCAGCCGCTCGATCGCGGCCGTCGACCCCTCCCTGTCGGTGAACATGATGACCAACGGCTGCAGCGGCCGCGCCGCCGCTGACGGACGCGCGGCGGCGGCGGGCGCGGCGAGCGACGCGGCGTCGGCCGGAGCGCCGATCTTCTGCAGCAGCGCGCGGATGCGCTGCTCAGCCGAGGCGGGCGCAACGGTGAGCTCCTCGGCGATCTGATCGACGCTGCGCCCGCGGGCCACTCGGCGCAGCACGTCGAGATCGTGCGGCCCGAGCTCGCCCGCATCGGCGCTGCGGGAGCTCGGCGCCAGGCGGAGGCGCAAGCGTTCGGCGACGCGCCGGACGCGTTCGGACAGCGGCGCCAAGCCGAGGCGTTCGCTGCGGGCGTGCGCATCGCGCAGCAGCCGCGCTGCCTGCTCGCGGTCGCGCGATGCATTGCGTGCGATCAGCATGCGGGCGTGATTGAGCTGCGTGCGCGCCAGCTCCGGCTCAGCGCCGATGCGCTCGGCGGTGGCCGCGGCGGCGGTGAAATGGCGCTCCGCATCCATCCACCGGCGCGCGTGCGTCGCAGCCACGCCGAGCACGCGCTCGAGCAGAAAGGTCCAGCCGAGGGGCAGGACGACGCCGCGATCAGCGGCGATGCGCAGCGCCGCATAGGGCGCTGCGGCGGTCGGGGTGTGGTCGAGCAGATCGCCGACTTCGACCAGGGCCGAGAAGCCGGCCAGGTTCCCGATCTCGGCGGCCGCGCCGGCGGTGGCGAGCCGGCGCAGCCGGTCGCGTACCTCGTCGTCGACCGCTTCGCAGTGCGCGCGGACGAGCTGCTGGCACACCCAGGCGAGCAGCTGCAGGGGCGGACCGGGGTCGTCGAACACCTGGCCCGGTTCGACCAGGATCGCCAGGGCGTCGGCGGCCTCCGACCACGCCCCGCGCAGCGCGCGCGCGCCGGCCAATGCGGGCATGAAGTATGGCGCCGCCCAGCCGTAGCGCGCGCGCCGTGCCATGGTGAGCGCTTCGCCGGCGCGCTCCTCGGTGGCGGCCAGGTCGCCCCTGGCCGCGGCCACCAACACCAGGTTGCCGAGCGCCACCGAGCAGCCCGCCCAGTTGTGCGTCTCGCGGCCGAGGTCACAGGCGCTCTGTCCCGTGGCTTCGGCCTCGTCCAGGCGTCCCAGGCCGACGAGCGCCATCGCAATCCGCTGCAGTGCGACCCCCTCCAACCAGCGGTCGCCGGCGCGGCGCGCGTGCGTGCGGCTCTCTTCCCACGATGCCAGCGCGTCGTCCAAACGCATGGCGTGCAGCTGCGCCAGCGCCAGCGCGTGGTGCGCCTCGGCCAACAGCGAGTCGTCGGTCACGCCAGTTGCCAGCGCGGCGCGCGCTTCGCGTTCGGCGTCGTCCGGCCGGCGCGCCGTCCAATACGCCAACGCGAGGGTCGCCAAGCCCTGGGCGTGTAGCGCCGGCTCCGAGTCGCCGAGCGCGGCGAGCGCCGCGCGCAGTGGCTCGACGTCGACCAGCGCGCCGTATGGTGCAGAGGCGAGCATGACGTGCGCGCGCGTTTGCTCGGCAACGGCGCGGGCCAGGCCGCGCGCATCGCCGAGCTGACGGTACGCGGCGGTGGCGAGCTCGTACTGTTCCAGACAGGGGCCGGCGTCGAGGTCGCGCGAGTAGGCGAACGCGGCGCGGTGGTGCAGCACGGCGCGGTCCTGCAGCGAGCAGTCGCCGCACGCGTCGGCGGCGGCCAGGGCCGCTTCCCAGTAGCGCGCCGCATCCGCCCACGCCGACATGGCCAGGGCGCGATCACCGGCCAGACGCGCCGCGCTCAGCACCAGGTGCGGATCGGCCGCGTCGCCAGCGGCGATCAGATGGTGGGTGACCTCGAGCAGGTGGTCGTCGGAGCGGCCGGCGTACAAGCGCTCCACCGTCTGCGCGATGCGCAGATGCATGCGTTGGGCGCGTGCACCGCTGAGCTCGCTGGCGAGCACCCGGCGCACCAGTGGGTGTTCGAACTCGAAGCCCGACCCATCGCTGACCAGCAGCCGTTGTCGGATCGCCTCTTCGAGCAATCGCAGCAGCTCCTCCTCGGCGCCGTCGCTGACCGCCGCTAGGGTGTCGAGCGAAAAGCGGCTGCCGAGCAGCGCCGCCATCCCGAGCACCTCGCGGGCGCGCTGCCCGAGCGGTCGGATGCGCGCGGCGATCATGGCGGCGAGCTCGTCCGGCAAGCGCACCGCCGCCGGATCGCCGACGGCGGCGAGGTAGCGGCCGCGCCGGCGCAGCGCGCGCCGCTTGACGAGATCGTGCACCAGCTCCTGGATGAAGAGCGGATTGCCGCGCGCCGTGTCGCTGATCGCTCGCACCAGTTGGTGCGTCGGTTCGGCGAGACCCAGGCGGTGCATGAGCGCGTCGACCTCCGCTTCGTCGAGGCCACCTACCTCCAGGATCAAGGCGATGTCCTCGCGGCGCAGCCGGGAGACGGTGCGCGCCAGGCGCTCGTCGGCCTCGGCCGAGCGATAGGTCGCGGCGAGCAGCAGCGGAACCGGCTCGCGCATCGCCGCATCGGCCAAGGTGAAGACGATGTGCTGGAGCAAGTCGATGGTCGAGCGGTCGGCCCAGTGCAGATCCTCGAGGACGAGCATCGTGGCGCGGCGCTGCGCGATCGCCACGCAGGCGCGCGACACGGCGCGGAACAGCAGCAGTTGCTCGGACCCGGACGTGCTCACCGCGGCTTCGGGGGACGCGCTGGCGCTGCCGCCCTGCAAGAGGCGGCGCAGCGCCTCGGCGTCGGGGCCGAGCGTCTCGCGGAGCGGCGCTTCGAGCATCTCGACGAAGGGCAGATAGGGAAGGTGAAGGCCTTCCGAGCAGCGGCCGTAGAACACCTGGACGCCTTGCCGATCGGCGACCGCGCGCAGCTCCTTGAGCAAGCGCGACTTGCCGATGCCGGCGTCGCCGCCGAGCAGCGCAAAGCGCGGACTGCCGCCGATCGCGTCGTTCAGGCAGTGCTCGAGGAGCTCGAGCTCACGGTGGCGGCCGACGAACGGCGGTGGCGCCGCCACCGCCAGGCGGTCCGCGCGCGTGTCCGGCGACCCGATTGGGTCGTTCATCGCGTCCGCTGGTGCGCCCCCATCGCCGGTAACATCCGTGCCCGAGTCGCTACGCGCGTATGGCATGCGAGTCAGCATGTGTCCAATTCTCGTGTGCCCAGTGTGAGGTCGTCCACGGACGGCGATACGCGGTCGCGGCTGGACGCGGCGGGGTCGCCGCCCGCAGCCGGGAGCCGGCCATTGCACGCGCCGATCACCCGGTGCACGGCTACGGCGGTTTCGGACCGACTCCGCCTCGGTCACCGACTCGATATCATCGGCCGTTTGCCCGCTGCTAGCAGGCTCCTGAAAAACCCGGAACGACGCGATGCGATCCACCCCTGATCGACCTCGCCGTCCAGCGAAACGAGCGGATGAGGTCTTCGAGCTCCGCATTCGCGGAGCGGAAGGACGCGAGACGGGTGGTGCGAGTCACGCGGGCCATCATTCACCCGGTTGCGGGAATCAGATTGCGGATCCGGAGCAGGTTGTAGACGGCGGCGGCGAAGGTGAACATCCAATCGACCTTGCGCCGTCAGCGAAAGTGGGTCTGGCGCATCGGCGCCACCGTCTTCAGCCAGCCGAAGAGCATGTGGCGCAGAACACCAGCCGGCGGCGCAGCGCGATCGAGCTTTCAACGCAAGGACCGGGCGGATGCCCCGCCGCGCGCTCGCGACGGCAGCTCTGGTTGCGGCGGTGCTCGCCGCGAAAGTCCACCCCGCCGCCGACTTCCGCCGCGTATCCTGGATCATTACCCCCAGAGATGCACCGAAGCCGGGTTTTTCAGCAACCTGCCTAGTGCGGAAATACCCTTACGGGAAACCCCCAATCGGCGACGCGCATCACCGAGACACCCACAGCACTCAGCATGTGGTGTCGGTGATGCGCGCAGCGACGCGGCGCGCGTCTACTCCAGGCAGCGCGTGACCGTGCCGGTGAAGTCGATCGGCGGCGGCGAATCGCAGGTGGCGCCGAGCGACGGATTCGGCGCGCTGACCGTGTTCGGCAAGGTCGCCGTGAAGGTGAAATCGAACAGCGGCGTATTCTGCGAACCGACGCTTCCTGAGGCGGCGAACGTGACCGTATTCGCGCTGAGATTCCAGCAGCTGCCGGTGCCGGACAAGCCCGCCGCCGGACCGCTTCCGGCGATGGAACAGCCGTCGCCGGAGAGATCCATCCACTGCGCTTGATTGGTATCGGTGGTGAGGTCGAGAATCTGGTTGACGTCGAGCACCACCAAGTCCGTGTCGGGATTGAATTCGCTCGCCGGACACATCGCGCTGCTGGAGAGCCAGCTCAGGGTGTGGACGGGAACCGTGACGACCGCGTTGGCCGAACCCGAAGGACATGTGTCGGCGACGCCGTCACCCACTGTGACGTCCACGCGCACCTTGCTGTCGATGCCGTTGACGCAGTCTTGCTGGTTGTTGCAGATCGGCTCCGAGCTGGTGTCGCCGACCTCTTGAACCGTGTAATCCGAGCCGCCGTTGGAATCGATCTGGCCGATGCCACAGCCATTCTGCGTCAGCTTCACCGTGAAGCCGAAGACCGGAACGCAGAAATTCGGAACGGTAAGTCCGCCGGGGAACGGCACCACGACGTTGTGGACGCAGTCCTGGTTGCCCGCGCCGACGTCGAACAGGAACGAGCCGGCCTCCGGGACGACGTTGCTCGGCGGAAAAGCGATCGTCGACAACGTGCTCACGTTCAACGTGCCACCCGAAGTCTGCGTGATCGTGTAGGCGCCGGCGGCCAGCGGACAGTTGCTCGGGCAGCCGTTGAGCGCGTTGTTGACGCCTTGAATCAGGCAGTTGATCGGCACGCTGCCGGTGTTGTCGCAGTCGAACGAGGGGCAGGCAGAGAGCGGCGTGTTGCCGAGGGCGATGTTCACCCCGGTGATCAACTCGTTGATCTCCACCATTCCGCTGTCGTTGCAATCGCCGACGCATTGGGCGCGCGCCGGCGCGGCGGTCGCAAGAGCGAGTGCGGTCATGGCTACGGTGACGATCCAGAGTGGCGGTCTATCAGCTCGTATCGCCATACCTCATGTCGTAGTCCGCTCGCTGAGGTGTAGCAAGTATGGCTAGGCGCCCTGGGGGTCGGCGCCCGGCGCGACGAATGGCGGCTGCCGTGCTAAGCGCCGGGCATGCTCGCCGCGACCGCAGCAGCGCCGCGCACGCCGACCGCCGAGCTGGCGCTGGTCCGCCGCTTCGCCGCGCTCGCCCGCCTGCCGCGCCACGCGCTGACCACTTTGCCGACGCCGGTGCTGCCGCTCGAACACCTCGCCCGCCGCTGCAACCTCGGCTCGCTGTGGATCAAGCGGGACGACCGCAGCGGATCGCTGTACGGCGGCAACAAGCCGCGCAAGCTGGAGTGGTTGCTCGGCTCGGCGCGTGCGCGCGGCCGCCATGCCGTGATCACCTTCGGCGGTATCGGTACGCATCACGGCCTGGCGACGGCGATCTGCGCGCGCGATGCAGGGCTGCGCACGGTGTTGGTGCTCATTCCGCAGCCGGTGACCGACCACGTTCTGCACTGCCTGCTGCTCGACCACGCCGCCGGCGCGGAGCTGCACCTGGCGACCTCGGTGGCCGGCGTCGCCGCGACCGGATTGCGGCTGTGCGCCACCGGACTGATGGGCGGGCGGCCGCTGGCGATCATTCCGACCGGCGGGAGTAACGCGGTCGGCGCGGTCGGCTACGTCAACGCCGCCTTCGAGCTCGCCGAACAGGTGCGCGCCGGCGCCATGCCGGCGCCGGATGCGATCTTCGTCCCGCTCGGCAGCGGTGGGACCGTGGCCGGGCTGACGCTCGGGTGTCGATTGGCGGGGCTGCGCAGCCGCATCGTCGCGGTATTGGTCACCGATATCCTGCCGCCGTCGCCGCGCCGCCTCGCCGGACTGGCGCGCGCCACGCTGCGGCGCCTGCGCCGCGTATCGCCCGAGGTGCCGTCGGTGGACATCGCGCCGGACGACATTGCGGTGGTCGGCGACTACCTCGGCGCGGGCTACGGTGCAGTCACCGAAGGCGGTGTGGCCGCTCAGCGTCTGCTGGCGGAGGAAGAGGGGCTGACGCTGGAGACGACGTACACCGCCAAGTGCCTGGCCGCGTTGCTCGACCTGGCGGCGCGTCCGCCGTACCGCGATCAGACGGTGCTGTTCTGGAACACCTACAGCTCGGTCGACCCGGCCGCCGCGCTCGGGCGCTTGCCGGACTGGCGCGAGCTGCCGGCGCCCTTCCACCGGTTCTTCAACCGCTGAGCGGAGAGCCGCCGTGGCCCCGCATGGTGGCGGCGGAAACGCCGGCTGTAGCTTCGACGATGCGGATGGTCGCGCGGGTGATCGGCACCAGGCTGGGCCGATGGATCTTGTCGAGCGTGTCCATCGCGTCGAACAGATAGAACGGCGCGGTCAGGTAGTTGACCAGCGGCACCGCCGCCAGGTGAAAGAATCCGCCATCGGTGGTCGGGTGCGGTCCGAAGACATCGGGCGGCAGCACCAGCGAGCGCTCGAGGCCTTCGGCCTCGATGGCGCCGCGCACGACGGCCTCCAGGTGGGGTTGGCGGGTCGTGAACCACCAGCGCGCCTCGGCTTGCTGCGTCGGCCTCAGGATGCCGTCGCGCTCGGCGAACTCGTTCGCCGCGTGCTCGAGGTGCACCTCGAGCACGACGCGGTCGAGCTCGGCGCGGTGACGGTCGATGAACGCGCGCGTTCCGGCGCCGCCCGCCATGTGACCGGCGTTGAGCAGAAAGAGCAGGCGATGCGGGCGCTCGCCGCGCGGCAGCCGCGCCCAGTAGGCCGCTTGCGCCAGGACCAGCGCGATCCCGGAGCCATCCTCGACCGCCGACGCCCAGGGGCCGTCGTGATGCGAGCCGATGATGACCGTCTCGTCGTCGGCTCCCGGCAACTCGCCCACCAGGTTGTGACTGATGATCGATTCCCGCCGCGCCTCGACCTGCAGGCGCGCACGCACCGAGCCGCCGGCCAACATGCGGCGCAGCCGCGCCCCGTCGCTGCCGCGCACCCAGACGCCGGGCAGCGCGCGCGCTGTGCCGTCGTACGGCACGTAGTACTGATACGAGTCGCCCGGATAGTCGCTCAGCACACCGACGAAGGCGATGGCGCCAGCCGCCGCGGCCGGCTCCATGACCGCCTGGAACTCCCGTCCGAAGGGCAGCACCTGCAGCGCGTGCGCGAAGCTGTCGGCAGGGTCGAAATGCCAGGTGGCGCGCGCGGCCAGGGCAGCGTGCGGCATGCGCATGAGCGAGAGGTCGTAGAGCGCGACGGCGCCGCGCACCCGCTCGGGGGCGGCGGCATCGTACGGCACCAGCTCGGCCTCGATGGCGGGCGTCGACGCGGCATGCGGTAGGGGAAAACAGTCGAGCTCACAGGGCGGCTCCGCGCTGCCGCGCGCCCGCACCGACAGCGACCAGCGCGTCGGTTCCCAGTAGGGCAGGTGGACGGGCTCTTGGCGGACGCGCTCGACACCGAACCCGCGCAACCGCTCGCCGATCCAGCCCTCGGCCCACCGGTCAGCCGGATAGCCGGGTCGGCGCACGCCGCGCGCGAAGACCTCCTCGATCCAGCCGTAGATCTCCGGCTCGCGAGGGATGAATTCGTCGTTCGGCATGGCTCGTCGGCGACAATGACCTCTCGCGCGCCTGCACTCAACCTTTGGAGTGCGCAAGCTTGCTTGCGCTTTGGGGTGGGCGGGGTTGGGTTGGTCAGACCGCGCCCCGCTCCCACCCAAAGCGGCAGCAAGCTGCCGCACTCCAAAGGTTGCCGCTCCGGGTGGCCTTGTGTAACGGGTTGATCGTGCTCCTCGACAGCCGCGTCAGCCGCCGCGCCTTCCTGCGCGCTGGCGGCATGTCCGCCGCTCTGCTGGCCGTGTCGCGTCTGCGCGCGCTGCCGGCGTTGGGCGAGAGCGCGCCCGCCGGTGGCGACGCGGCGCTGCAGGTGCTCAGTCCGAACGACGCGCGCATCATGTCGGCCATCGC
>Ga0066388_100002854_pt1 | contig 10843 bp, 10 predicted proteins | sample PanSoiMetaGPlot6_FD_64539 | JGI IMG/M metagenome (GOLD analysis project Ga0066388, IMG submission 64539) | Tropical forest soil microbial communities from Panama analyzed to predict greenhouse gas emissions - Panama Soil - Plot 6 (Hybrid Assembly) | ecosystem: Environmental > Terrestrial >... | reverse complement strand
TGGTTCGGGCGTGGCCGGGCGGGGTGCCTCGGTACTTCTCGATCCTTGCGCGGCACCCGGAACGAGGCCTTTGCCCGTGGACGCCGCCGTCATCTATGTCTGCATCACCTGCCGGCGCGTTGGCGAGCCGGACGAGCCGCGTCCCGGCGCGCTGCTCGCCGCGGCCACGGCGGCTACCGCCGCGGGCAGCGATGTCGAGGTGCGGCGCGTCGCGTGTCTTGCCAATTGCACGCGCGGCGCCAGCGCGGCCGTGCGCGCCAACGGTTCGTGGACTTACGTGTTCGGGGGACTCGATGCCGGGTGCGGGACGGCGCTGATTGACGGCGCACGACTCCTCGCCGCGGCCGCCGACGGCCTGATGCCGTGGCGCGGCCGTCCAGAACCGCTCAAGCGCGGGCTGATCGCCCGCATGCCGCCGCTCGATTTCACCGAGGACCATTCATGACCAACAACTCGCTCGCGCGCGTGCCCTGCACCATCGTCACCGGGTTCCTGGGCGCGGGCAAAACGACGCTGATCCGCCATGTGCTGGCCAACGCGGGCGGGCGGCGGCTGGCCGTGATCGTCAACGAGTTCGGCGACGTCGGCATCGACGGCGAGATTCTCAAGGGTTGCGGCGACGCGGCCTGCCCGGAAGAAAATATCGTCGAGCTCGCCAACGGCTGCCTGTGCTGCACGGTCGCGGATGAGTTCGTGCCGGCGCTCGACCTGATCCTCAAACGGCAGCCTGCGGTCGAGCATATCGTCATCGAGACGTCCGGCTTGGCGCTGCCCAAGCCGCTGGTGCAGGCGTTTCACTGGCCGGCGATCAAGAGCCGCGTGACCGTCGACGGCGTCATCGCGGTCGTCGACGGGGCCGCGCTGGCCGAAGGCCGTGTCGCCAGCGATCTGGCCGCGCTTCGGCGCCAGCGCCTCGCTGACACTGCGCTCGACCACGACAATCCGGTCGAGGAAGTGTTCGAGGATCAGATCGCATGCGCCGACCTTGTCGTGCTCAACAAGCGCGACCTCGTGTCCGACCGCGATGCCGAGCAGGCGAGCGTCCGGATCGCGCATGCGCTCCCACGCGCCGTCAAGGTCGTGAGCGTCGCCGACGGCAAGGTCGATCCGGCGGTGCTGCTCGGGCTCGGCCTCGCCACCGAAGACGACATCGAGAACCGCCGCACCCATCACGATCTCGAGGTTGAGCACGACCACGACGACTTCGACAGTTTTGTCATCGCATTGCCCGAGATTGCCGACCCGGCGAGCCTCGCAGCCCGCGTCGCCGGCGTTGCGGAAGCGTTCGACGTGCTGCGCATGAAAGGTTTCGCTGCGGTCGCCGGCAAACCGATGCGGCTCCTGGTGCAGGCGGTCGGATCGCGCGTGAGCCATCACTACGACCGGCACTGGAGCGCGAGCGAGCCGCGCGACGGCCGGCTGGTCGTGATCGGACAGAAGGGTATCGACCGCGACGGGATCGCGCGGGCGCTCACCGGGTAGGACATGCACCTCCTCGCTACCTCATCGACAACATTCGACGAGATCGTCGAACCGGTCGATCTCGGACAGCCGCCTGGCGACATCGCGGTGCTGTCGTTTGCGGACAGCGATCTGTCGGCGCTGGCGGCCGCGTGGGCGTACGATAAAGACGTGCTGCCGAGCGTGCGCCTCGCGCACCTGCGCGACCTGCGTCATCCGCTCTCGGTCGATCTCTGGATCGACCAGGTTGCCGCGCACGCCAAGGTGATCGTGGTGCGCCTGCTCGGCGGGCTCGACTGGTGGCGTTACGGAATCGACCGGCTTGCCGCGCTGGCACGCACCCGCGGCATCGTGCTCGCCGTGCTCCCGGGCGAGGATCGTGACGATCCGCGGCTCGTCGAGGCCTCGACGCTTCCCGCCAACGAGCTCGGCGACCTGCTCGCGTACTTCCGCGAAGGCGGACCGGCGAATCTGCGCGCGCTGCTGCGGGTGCTCGCGCGGCACGCGGGCGCGGATCTGGACGCGCCCGGACCGCAGCCGGTTCCTCGGCTAGCGGCCTATCTGCCGGGCCAAGGCGCGATCGCGCTCGATGCGTTGATCGCGGCCCTGCATAGCGGGCGCCCGGTCGTCCCGATCATTTTCTACCGGGCCGCGCTGCTGGCGGGCGACACCAGGCCGGTCGACCAATTGTTTGAGGCACTCGTTGCGCGCGGGCTCGCCCCCGCGCCGCTGGTGGTGACGAGCCTCAAGGATCAGGACGCCGCCGTGTTCGTGCGCGATGCGTTGCAACGATTGGCGCCCGCCCTCATCATCACCACGACCGCCTTCGCGGCCGGCTCGGCACCGGGCGAACCGACGCCGCTCGATGGGCCGGACGTCCCGGTACTGCAGACGGTGATTGCCACGACCCGTCGCACCGCATGGCGTGACAGTGCGCGCGGTCTCGGCGCCGCCGATCTCGCGATGCATGTCGTGCTGCCGGAACTCGACGGGCGCGTGCTGGCCGGCGCGATCGCGTTCAAGGATCCGCTTGCGCAGCAGGACAAGCTTGCCTTCACCGCGCTCGCCAACACGCCCGATCCCGACCAGATCGCAATCGTCGCCGATCGCGCCGCCGCGCTGGTACGGCTGCGGACGCTCGCGCGCGCGGAGCGCAAGCTCGCAATCTTGCTGCCGGACTATCCGGCGGCACCGGGGCGCACCGGCTACGCGGTTGGCCTCGACGTGCCGGCGAGCGTCGTCGCGCTGTGCGCTGACCTGGCGGTCGCAGGCTACACGGTCGACGGCGCCCCGCAGACGCCGCGCGAACTCCTCGACGCGCTTGCCGGAGCCTGCGATGCGACGCTCTCGCTCGGCGACTACGCTCGCCTCGTCGCCGCGTTGCCGGCCGACGCCATGAACAGGATCGAGGCGGCATGGGGCACTGCCGCCGCCGACCCGGACGTGCACGAGGGCGCGTTTCGCTTCAAGGCGCGCGCGTTCGGCAATGTGCTGATCGTGCTGCCACCGGATCGCGGGCGCGCCGATCAACGCCGCGCCGATTATCATGACCCCTCATTGCCCCCGCGCCATGCGCTGCTCGCGCTCGGCCTCTGGCTGCGCCGGCGTGCCAAGGTCGATGCGCTCGTGCACATAGGCGCGCACGGCACGCTCGAATGGCTTCCCGGCAAGGCCGTGGCGCTGACGCCGTCGTGTTATCCGGAACTGCTGGTCGGTCCCCTCCCCGTCGTTTATCCGTTCATTGTCAGCAACCCCGGTGAGGCCGCGCAGGCCAAGCGCAGGATTGCGGCGGTCACCATCGGCCACCTGCCGCCGGTGCTGGTGGCGAACGGTCTCACCGGCGAGATGCGCGAGCTCGAACGGCTGGTCGACGAATATGCCCAGGCTGATGGCTTAGACCGCAAGCGGCGCGAACGGCTGGCGCGGCTGATCATCGAAACCGCGGACCGGGGCGGCCTCGCGCGCGAAGCCGGCGTTGATCGCGACGCCGCGCCGGACGAAGCCTTGCGCAAGATCGACGCCTGGCTCTGCGACCTCAAGGACCTCGCCATCAAGGACGGCCTGCACGTCTACGGCCGCCAATCAAGTCAAACGGACGCGGCCGATCCGGCATGGGCGGCGAGCGCGGCGGCGGAGCGTGACGCGCTGATCGCCGCGCTCGACGGCCGCCGTGTTGCGCCGGGACCGGCCGGCGCACCCGCGCGCGGACGCCGCGACGTATTGCCGACCGGCCGCAATCTCTTCACCGCCGATCCGCGCACGCTGCCCTCGCAGACCGCGCTCGATTTCGGCCGGCTCGCAGCCGACGAGGTGCTGCGCAATCATCTGCAAACCCACGGCGAGATGCCGCGCGCGCTGGTGATCGACCTGTGGGGCAGCGCGACGTTGCGCACCGGCGGTGAGGAGATCGCGCAAGGCCTTTGGCTCATGGGCTGCCGCCCGATCTGGGATCCGGCAACGGCGCGCGTCACCGGGGTCGAGGTGCTTCCGACCGCCACCTTGGGGCGCGCACGCGTCGACGTGACATTTCGCATTTCCGGGCTCTTTCGCGATCTCTTTCCCGGCCAGATCGCGCTCATCGACGCGGCCGTGCAGGCGGTTGCGGCGCGCGATGAGAGCGACGACGAAAATCCGCTCGCGGGCGCCCGGCGCGGCGATCCTCGCGCGCTCGCGCGCATCTTCGGCACGGCGCCCGGCGCCTATGGGGCGGGCGTTGAGGATTTGTTGATGCGCGACGCCGACCGTGACGCGCTCGGATCGGCCTATCTGGCGGCGACCTCGCACAGCTATGGCGGCCCCGATGGCGGCAGCAGTGCCCTGCCCGGCGCGTTTGCCAACCGGGTGGCGAGTTCGGACGTGCTGATCCACACCACGGACGACCCTGGCCGTGATCTCCTTGAAGGCGCCGAGGACGCGGCCTTCGTCGGCGGCTTTGCGTCAGCCGCAGCTTTGTTGGGCCGCGCGGTCGATCTGATTGTGCTCGATGTGGCCGATCCGCGGCGCCCGCGCGCACGCCCGCTCGGCAGCGCGCTTGCCCGTCTGGTACGCGGCCGTGTCAACCCGCGCTTCATCGCCGGCCAGATGCGCCACGGCGCGCGCGGGGCGGCGGAACTGGCCGAAACCGTCGACCGGCTCGTTCTGTTCGCCCACACTACCGCCGCAGTCGACGGCGCGTTGTTCGACCTCGTGTACGATGCCTATCTGGGCGATGACGCCGTGCGCGCGTTCTTGCAGCGCGAGAACGCCGACGCGGCCCGCGCCATCGCCGACCGTCTCGACGCGGCGCGCCGGCTCGGGCTCTGGCACCCGCGCCGCAATGACCTCGGGGTCGATCTGCTGCGCAACGCGGAGGCGTTGCCATGAGCGCGCGCCGCGGCGCCTGCCCGACCTTGTTCACGCCGATGCAGACCGGCGACGGGCTGCTGGCGCGGATCGTGCCGGCTGAGCGCATCGCGCCCGCGCGCTTCATCGCGCTCTGCGAAGCAGCGGCGCGGCATGGCAACGGCACCATCGAGGTGAGCGCGCGCGGCAGCCTGCAGGTGCGCGGGCTGTCGGCGCAATCGGCGCCGCGCTTCGCAGCCGACGCCGAGCAACTTGGCATCGCCGCACCGGGCGTGCCGGTCATCACCAATCCGCTGGTCGGCGACCCCACGGCGCTCCTTGACGCCGCCAGGATTGCCGCCTCCCTGCGGGCTGCCATCGATGATGCAGGATTGGCGCTCGCGCCGAAAGTCTCGGTGATTGTCGATGGCGGCGGGGCGCTGCATCTCGACGCGCTTGCCACCGACGTGCGGCTGCGGGCGATCGAGACGAACGGCGGCGCTTGTTTCCACGTTGCGGTGGCGGGTGATGCCGCAACCGCGACACCGCTCGGCATGATTCCGGCCGGCGCCGCGATCAACGTCGTTCTCGGCCTGCTGCGCGCGATCGCAGCGCGCGGCGATGGTCGCGCGGCGGACCTGCTGCGGAGCGAAGGGGTCGCAGCCTTCCAAAATGGGTCGCATCCGTGGCGCGACGTGGCCCGGCCGCAGCCCCGGCCGGCGGCGGAGACCATCGGCCTGCATCCGCTGCGTGACGATCGGTTTGCGGTTGGCGTCGCGCTCGCGTTTGGACACGCACACGCCGAAGACCTGGCGGCGTTAGCGCGCGCCGCGGCCGACCGCGAGGTCAGCGCGGTGCGCCCGGCGCCCGACCGTGCCGTGTTGCTGATCGGTCTTCGCCGAAGCGACGCCGTTGCCCTTGCGCGCGAGGCCGAGCGGCTCGACTTCATCGTGCGGGCCGACGATCCGCGCCGGCGCATCATCGCCTGTCCCGGCAGGCCGGCGTGCGCATCGGGATTGATCGCCTCGCGCGCGATCGCGGCCGAAATCGCGCGGTTCCGGCAATCGCCGGGGAACCGAATTGCGGTTCACGTGTCGGGCTGTCGCAAGGGCTGCGCCCATCCGGCGGCGGCCGCTCTCACCATCGTGGGGACCGAGCGCGGCTGCGGGATCGTGCACGATGGCTCGGCACGCGCGACCCCGTGCGCCTACATCGATCTGGCCAACATCGCCGCCGAATTCGCACGATTTGCAACGAGCGAGGCCGCGCATGGGTGAACCATACAATTATCTGCGCGACGGCGCCGCGATCTACGAGCGCTCGTTTGCGATCATCCGGTCGGAGGCGGAGCTCGCGCGCTTCGCCGACGACGAGGCTGCGATCGCGGTTCGCATGATCCATGCCTGCGGACTGGTGGAAGCGGCGAGCGACATCGCGTTTGCTCCCGACTTCGTCGCCGCGGCCCGCACCGCGCTTGCCAACGGCGCACCGATTCTGTGCGACGCCGAGATGGTCGCACACGGAATCATCCGCCGCTTCCTGCCGGCCGAAAACGAGGTGGTCTGTGCGCTCAACGATGCGCGCGTACCGGTACTCGCGCAGCGGCTTGTTACCACGCGTTCAGCGGCGGCGCTCGAGCTGTGGACGGATCGGCTCGCGGGCGCGCTGGTCGCGATCGGCAACGCGCCGACCGCGCTGTTTCATTTGTTGGAGATGCTCGACGCCGGCGCCCCGCGCCCTGCCGCAATCATCGGCATGCCGGTCGGCTTTGTCGGCGCCGCCGAGTCCAAAGACGCGTTGGCCTCAAGCGCGCACAACATTCCTTTCCTGATCGTCCGCGGACGCCTGGGCGGAAGCGCCATGGCGGCCGCCGCAGTCAACGCATTGGCGCGGCCGGCGTCATGAGCACGATGACAAACGGCGGACGCCTGATCGGGGTCGGGGTCGGCCCCGGCGATCCCGATTTGATGACACTCAAAGCGGTGCGCGCGCTCAACGACGCCGATCTGGTCGCACATTTCGCCAGGAACGGCAGCGCCGGCAACGCGCGCACGATCGCGGCCGCGCACCTGCGCGCTGGGACCGAAGAACTGGCGCTGCGCTATCCGGTGACCACCGAAATCGCCAAGGACTGCGACGCCTATCGCAACGCGATGACTGCGTTCTACGACGGCGCCGCCAAGGCCATTGCGGCGCATCTCGACGCCGGGCGTACGGTCGCGGTGATCTGCGAAGGCGATCCGCTGTTCTACGGCTCGTTCATGCATCTGCATGTGCGGCTGGCGCGGCGCTATCCGACCGAAATCGTGGCTGGCGTCACCGGGATGTCGGGAGGCTGGTCGGAGGCTGCAACGCCGATCGCGCAGGGCGACGACGTCTTTGTTGTTCTGCCGGCGACGCTGCCGGCCGGCGAGTTCGAACGCAAACTCGCCGACGCCGACGCCGCCGTGATCATGAAAATCGGGCGCAACCTCGCTAAGGTTCGCACGGCGCTCGAGCGCACCGGCCGGCTCGAGCGCGCCATCTATATTGAGCGGGCAACCATGGGCAATGCGGTCATGCTGCCGCTGATCGAAAAGACCGACGATGCGGCGCCCTATTTTGCGATCGTGCTGGTTCCGGGCTGGGAGAAGGCGCTGTGACCGGACGCCTGCGCGTCATTGGAATTGGTCCCGGGGCTCCCAACCAGGTCACGCCGGAGGCCGCGGCGGCGCTCGCCGAGGCGCAGGCGCTTTACGGCTACGGTCCTTATCTGGAGCGGATCCCCGCGGTTCCCGGACAGGCGCGGCATCCGACCGATAACCGGGAAGAAAGCGCCCGCGCCCAGGCGGCGCTGCGCCATGCCGCGCAGGGCGCTTGGGTCGCGCTCGTCTCCGGCGGGGACGCCGGCGTGTTCGCGATGGCGGCGGCGGTTTGCGCCGAAATCGAAGCGGGTCCGCCGGCGTGGCGCGCACTCGACGTCGCCGTCATCCCTGGCGTCACCGCCATGCTGGCGGTTGCGGCCCGCGTCGGCGCACCGCTTGGGCATGACTTCTGCGCGCTCTCGCTCTCGGACAATCTCAAGCCGTGGGACGTAATCGAGCGGCGGCTCGATGCCGCCGCCAATGCCGGCTTCGTCATCGCGCTCTATAATCCGGTGTCGCACGCCCGCCCCTGGCAGCTCGGCAAGGCGTTCGAGCGGCTGCGCGCCCACCTGCCGGATACGACGCCGGTGATCTTCGGCCGCGCCGTCGGCCGCCCGGATGAGCAAGTCAACATCACGTCGATTGCAAAAGCCGATCCGGCCGTGGCCGACATGGCAACGCTCGTGATCGTGGGCAGTGCACAGACGCGGCTGATCGAGCGGCCGGGACGCTCGCCGCTGGTCTATACGCCGCGCATCGGTCAGGAGGTCTCCGCGTGAGCGAGCCAGTCCAGGGCCGCCTCAACCGTGTCGACCGACGGCATCTCGGGGAGCTGCGGCCGCGTGATCATGATCACCTCGATCCCGAGCGCGCGCGCCGCCGCGATCTTGCTGTAGGTGGCGGGGCCGCCGCTGTTCTTCGACACGACCGCGTCGATGCCGTGCTCCTTGAGCAACGCGAGATCGTCGGCTTCGGTGAACGGCCCGCGCGCGGTCAGGTAGGTTGCATGCGGTACCGCCAGCGGCGGCGAAATCGGATCGACACTGCGGATCAGGTAATGATGCTGCGGAGCCTGCCGGAACGGGCCGAGCTCCTGGCGGCCCAGGGCCAGAAAGACATGCCGAGGGTCCTGGCCGAGTGCCGTCACCGCGTGCTGCGCGTCCGCGACCTCGGTCCAACGATCGCCTTTGACCGCGACCCAGGGCGGCCGCCGCAGCGCCAGCAGCCGCACGTCGATCAGTTGCGCCGCCCGCGCGGCGCTGTCGGACATGGTCGCCGCATAAGGATGGGTGGCGTCGATCAGAACGTTGATGCGCTCGGAGGCCAGAAACTTGGCGAGGCCCTTGCTGCCGCCGAACCCGCCGACCCGCACCGGGACGCCCTGGGGCGCCGGCGACGCGGTCCGGCCCGCAAGCGACAGCGTCACCGTGAAGTCCTCGCGGCCAGCGAGTTCTTGCGCAAGCTGGCGCGCTTCCGCGGTACCGCCGAGGATGAGGATACGTTGCATGGCGTCTGCCGACCCCGTTTTGCGTGAGAATGCCGCGCCACACCGCTGGCTGTCCATCGTCGGCATCGGCGAGGACGGCATCGCAGGGTTGAGCCCGGTGGCCCGGGACCTGATTGCACGCGCGGAGATCGTATTCGGGGGCGAACGCCACCTGCGGCTCGCAGCCTCCTTGGTTCGGGGGGCGGCACGTCCCTGGCCGAGCCCGTTCGGCCGGGCGGTCGAGGATGTGGCGGCCGAACGTCCCCGCCAGGTCTGCGTCTTGGCCTCCGGGGACCCGTTTCACTATGGAATCGGGGCCTTACTGGCCCGACGGGTGGCGGCGGAGGAAATATTGACGGTACCGGCGCCGTCCGCCTTCAGCCTCGCCGCGGCCCGGCTCGGCTGGTCGCTGGCTGAGACGACCCTCATCGCGCTCAATGGGCGTTCGCTCGATCTGATCCGCCCTCACCTGCAACCGCAGGTCCGTATCTTCGCGCTCACCACCGACGGCGACGGGCCGGCCGCGCTCGCCCGCCTGCTGACCGAGGCCGGCTTCGGGGCGTCCCGCCTGACCGTGCTCGAGGCGCTCGGCGGCGCACGCGAACGCGTGCGTCGCACCACAGCCGCAGCGTTCGACCTCACGGAGGTCGATCCGCTCAATACGGTTGCGATCGACGTGGTCGCGTCGGAGGGTGCGCGCATCATCGCGCGCACGCCGGGCCTGCCCGACGCGCTGTTCGAGCACGACGGTCAGATCACCAAGCGCCAGGTTCGCGCGCTCACGCTTTCGGCGCTGGCTCCCCGCCGCGGCGAGCGCCTGTGGGATGTCGGCGCGGGCGCCGGCTCGGTTGCGATCGAATGGATGCTGGTCGATCCGTCGCTGCGGGCGATCGCGGTCGAGGCCCGCGCCGAGCGCGCCGGCCGGATTGCCCGCAATGCCGCCGCCCTCGGGGTGCCGGGCCTCGAGATCGTGCACGGCCAGGCCCCCGCGGCACTCGCAGGGCTCGCGCCGCCGCACGCGATCTTCGTCGGCGGCGGCGCCGGCGAGCCGGGTGTACTCGATCAATGCGTCACCGCGCTGCGCACGGGCGGCCGCTTGGTCGTCAACGCAGTGACGCTCGAGACCGAGGCATTGCTGATTGCGCGGCACGCCGCGCTCGGCGGCGATCTGACCCGCATTGCCATTGCGCGCGCCGAACCGGTCGGCGGCAAAACCGGCTGGCATCCGGCGATGCCGATTACGCAATGGAGCTTCGTCAAACCATGATCATCGCCGGCGTCGGATGCCGCAAAGGCGCCGCGGCCGCCGAAATCGAAGCCGCGATCGCGGCCGCACTGACGGATAGCGGACTCGGCGCGACGTCGCTCGACCTGATCGCGACCGCGCAGGTCAAGGAGGCCGAGCCCGGCATCGCCGCGGCCGCGGCCGCGCTCGGCGTGCGCCTCGTGGTGGTAGAGGACGCCGATCTCGCCTTGGCCGACGCGCGCACCGTGACGCATTCCGAGCGGGTGCGACGGCACACCGGGGTCTCGTCAGTTGCCGAAGCCGCCGCGTTGGCGGCGGGGGGTCCGTCGGCGCGCCTGCTTGCGGCACGCATCGTGGTCGGACCGGCGACCTGCGCGTTGGCGACAACCGGAGCCAAGCCGTGACCGTGCATTTCATCGGCGCCGGACCGGGCGCGGCCGATCTGATCACGCTGCGCGGACGCGACCTGATCGCGCGCTGCCCGGTCTGTCTCTATGCGGGGTCGCTGGTGCCGGCCGCGCTGCTTGCGCATTGTCCGACCGGTGCGCGCGTCATCGACACCGCACCGATGTCGCTTGACGAGATCGAAGGGGAATTCGTCGCGGCGCACGCAGCGGGTCACGACGTGGCGCGGCTGCACTCCGGCGATCTCTCGATCTACAGCGCCCTTGCCGAGCAAACGCGCCGGCTGCGGCGGCGCGGCAT
>Ga0066388_100002853_pt1 | contig 10846 bp, 8 predicted proteins | sample PanSoiMetaGPlot6_FD_64539 | JGI IMG/M metagenome (GOLD analysis project Ga0066388, IMG submission 64539) | Tropical forest soil microbial communities from Panama analyzed to predict greenhouse gas emissions - Panama Soil - Plot 6 (Hybrid Assembly) | ecosystem: Environmental > Terrestrial > Soil... | reverse complement strand
TGGGCGATGGCGACGATCGACGTGATGGTCGCCTACGACGAGGACCTCGGCAAAGTGAACTCGATCATCGAGCGAGTCACCGACGAGCTCGCCGAGGACGATGAGTGGCAGAGCAAGATCGTCGAGAAAGCGAAGATCCTGGGCGTCGAGTCCATGGCCGGCGACGCGGTCACGATCCGCGTAATGATCAAGACCGCGCCGCTGGTGTCGATGGACGTCGCTCGAGAGCTCCGGGCGCGGCTAAAGGAGGCCTTCGACGATGCGGGCATCCGGGTACCGCTCCGCCCGTACGGCGTGCCGCTGCCGGAGCTGCACATGCCGGGAACCCCGATGCCCGGCGCTTCGCTGGGTGGCAGCGCTGCCGACTCCACGTAGTGTCCGCTGCGTCTCGCGCAGTCCAGCGAGCGGGCGGGTGCATGCGAGACTTGAACGGCCATGAGTGAAGCAGCAGAGATCACCTTTTATGACGCGGTCGGCGGTGAGGAGACATTTCGCCGGCTGGTCCATCGTTTCTACGAGCGCGTCGCCACCGACCCGGTCCTTCGGCCGATCTATCCGGAGGAGGATCTGTCCAGTGCCGAGGAGCGCCTTCGGATGTTCCTCATCCAGTATTGGGGCGGCCCGCGCACCTATTCGGAGCGTCGCGGTCACCCGCGACTGAGAATGCGCCACGCGCCCTTCGCTGTCACGCCTGAAGCCCGCGATCGGTGGCTGCACCACATGTTGAGCTCAGTCGACGAGCTCGCGCTGGACGAGGTCTACGACAAGCAGCTGCGCGATTACTTGGTCTCGGCCGCCTTCAGCCTGGTCAACACCTTCGAGGAGCCGCCGGGCCGTACGCTTCCGATGACTTGAGCAGCATTCTCGCCAAAGGGGAGGCAAAGAAAGGACCGGCCGTCCCAAGGCTCGGTAAAGCGAAATCTGGCATCTGTCTCGGTTAGGACACCAACGGATAACGTCGGGTTGTCATGAACGCTCAGTGACCGCGAGCCTGACCGCGACCATTGAGGTCAGAGTGGTCGTGGCGGCCGACCGTGGCATTCATGGCGAATCGGCGCCGCGGAACCGCGGCCATGACAGGAGGCGTGCGTGGCGCGGGCATCGGGGCTGGTTCTGCGCCGCGCGCTCAGCCAGCGGCTGATCGTCGCTGCCGCGTTCGGGACGATCCTGCTGGCGACAACTGTCCTGTCCGCCCTCCTGCTCTACGCGACCACCGTCACCGACAACGGCGTACAGCGCAGCCTGGCGACTGCGCCCATCGACCAGGTCGGCAGCCGCATCACCTCCCCGGTGACCCCCCAGACCCACAGTGCGATCGACAATCGGGTGCGATCGGCTGCGAGCGAGGCCTATGCCCACGCCGACATTCGGGTCGTTGAGACCGCGCGCTCTGACTCGTACGCCCTGCCTGGGCAGGAGGACCGCGGTGACAACGCCGAGCTCACGACCTTCGCGATGTACGAGGGCATCGATCAGCACAGCGTGCTGGCGGCCGGGCGGTGGCCGGCACCGGTAGCGGCGGATGCGTCGGCGGTGGAGGCGGCTTTCCCGGCCTCGACGGCGGACGCGGCCGGCCTGTCGGCTGGCAAGACGGTCACGATGGTCAACCGGCTCGACCATAAGCCGATTCGGGTGACCGTGACGGGTCTCTACCGGCCGAACGACCAGGAGGACCCTTTCTGGCGGGCAGATCCGCTCGCCGCAAGTGGCGTACAGCGGCTGGCGTTCACCACGTACGGCCCGCTCATCGTGCCGCAGGAGACGTTCCTCTCGCGGTTCGCCACGGACGTGATCACAACCTGGCAGGTCCTACCTGACCTGTCCGCCATCTCCACCTCTCAGGTGCGCGAACTGGCCGATTCCGGCAACGTCCTCGAGGAACGGCTGCAAGCGAATGAGCTGGGCTCGCGGGCGAGCGTTTCGACGAAGCTGCCCGAGCTTGCGACGCAGCTCGATCGTGCGGCTGTTGTCGCGCGGTCCACCATGCTCATCCCGGTGCTGCAGCTGGTCGTCCTCGCGGGATACGCCCTCTTCCTGACCGCCCGCTTGATCAGCGAGCACCGGCGCGCTGAGCTCGCGCTGCTGCAGGCGCGGGGCGCCGACGGCGGACAGCTCACGTCGCTGTCGCTGCGCGAAGGCTTGCTACTCGCGACGCCCGCCGCCCTCATCGCTCCCCTGCTGGCGCTTCCCCTGCTCGAGCTGGTCAACGCGAGTCCGACCGTGCGTGCTGCAGGCCTCACCATCCAGAACCGCCTGACGGTCTCCAGCTGGGGGGTCGCGGTGGTCGCGGCCGCGCTGTCGGCGCTCGCGCTCACCGTGCCCACGCTTCGCGGTCTCGGGAAGACGTATGTGGAGGCCCAGCAGGCACGAGGGCGTGGCGAGAAGCGGTCCATCGCCCAGCAAGCCGGTGCTGACCTGGCGATCCTCGCAATCGCCGTGCTCGGCTTCTGGCAGCTTCGCCGGTATGGGGGACCGGTGACGGCCACGGTCAGCCAGACCGAGGTCGGTGGGCTGGGCATCGATCCGCTCATCGTCGCTGGGCCGGCGATCGGCCTGGTGGCAGGCGGCGCCCTTGCGCTCAGGCTGGTGCCCCTGATGTCCGGCGCGGCCGAGCGTGTCACGTCTCGCGGACCGGGACTTGCGCCCGCGCTCGGCGCCTGGCAGGTGAGCCGGCGTCCACTGCGGTATGCAGGACCGGCGCTGCTGCTTGTCATGGCGGTGGCAGTCGGGGTCCTCTCGCTGAGTACCTCAGCGACCTGGCGGAAGTCGCAGAACGACCAGGCCGATCTGGCTGCCGGCAGCGATTTGCGGGTGACCGGGAAGACCGGAGTCACGACGCTGTCCGGGCTCGGTCAGGCCGGGACGTATGCCGCGTTGCCTGGTGTGGCGACCATCAGCCCGGCCTACCGACTCCCGGCTACGGTCGGCTCCCGCTCTCCGGAGATCCTCGCGGTCGATGCGACCAAGCTCACCGCTCTGGTCACTTTGAGGCCGGACCTGGAACCCGGAGGTGGCCTTGCAGGCGCTGCCGCCGCGATCGCAGCCGAGCGCCCGGCGCTGCGGCCAGTCGCGTTGCCTGGCCACCCGACAACGCTCGCCATCAGCGCTCGGGCCCTGCCAGAAGGCGGGAGCTACGACGGCCGGCATGCGGTCGACGTCAGCGTGCTCCTCCAGGACGGCCTTGGGGCGAGGTACGCCCTTCGGGCGGGCACGGTGCCCGGGGACGGCAAGCCGCACGAGCTGGACATCGATCTCGCCGCGCTGGCCGGGAGCGACGGGCGGCTCGCCTATCCGCTGGCGTTCGAAGGCTTCGGGCTCGGATACTCCGCGGCCGCGGACAGACACATCGAGCCGCTCCGCGTCGCCATCGACCAGTTTGAGGCCGCCGAGGAGGGCTCCTCGCCGGCGCCCGTCCGCTCTCCCAGCGGTCGCTGGCTCCGGGCACCGGGCATCAGGCCACAGCCGGGCAACGGGCAGACCTTTGCCGCAGCGCGCCTGAACATGCCAGACCCGAGCATGGAGGGAGCGCCAACCCTGAACGGCGGCCTGTCAACCGCCAGCATGCAGACATACCTGCTGCTCGGTGATGCGAGCGGTGTCAGGGTCCAGGCAGGCGGTGAGCAGACAGGTGTGTCGCGGGCACCGGCCGGCTATGGCGGCTTGCGGGGTCTGGCCACCCCCGACCTGCTCAAGGCGACCGACACGGCGGTGGGGAGCGACCTCACCTTGTCGGTGCAGGGCCGAGCGCTGCCCGTCCACGTCGCGGGAGTGATTGGTGCATTGCCTGGGTCGGCCGCCGGCCAGGATGGAGTCCTCGTCGACGCCGACACGCTGACCGCTGACCGGCTCGTGACCGCCGGGCAGGTGGACCCGGTCAGCGAATGGTGGATCGCGTCCGCCGGCCATGACACTTCTGCCGCCCGTGCTGCTCTGCGCGCCAATCCGAGGCTGGCCGATGCCGTGGTCGATCGGCTGGATCTGCGCGGCGCCATGCGTGACGACCCGCTGGGCAGCGGCCTTCAAGGAGCACTCTTTCTTGGCTTCCTGGCCGCACTCGCCTTCGCCGCGATCGGTTTCGCCGTCAACGCGGCGGTCTCAGCGCGCGAACGGCTCACCGAGTTTGGACTGATGCGGGCGCTCGGCATCAGCTCGCGCCAGATCTTCGGGCTGCTCGCCGTCGAGCAGGCCTTCCTCGTCACCCTCGGTGTCCTCGGGGGTGTCGCCCTGGGCGCCGTGATGGCTGGCCTGGTCGTCCCGCACATCGTCCTCACGGGCCAGGCGACGACCGTCTCACCACCCGTGATCATGTCGACTCCGTGGCCTCTGATCCTCATTCTCGCGGGTGCGGTCGTCGGCCTTCTCGGATTGATCGTCGCAGCTCTCGGCGTCTCACTGCGCCGCGCGGGACTCGGCGCAACGCTAAGGATCGGGGAGGATCGGTGACCGTCCTGCCGCTCCTCTTCCGCCACGCTCGGGCCTTCCGCGGCGTCCTCGCGGTCTTTGGTCTGCTGGTTTTCGTCACCGCATTCGTCGCGGCCGCAGCACCCGCAGCCCTGACCCGGGTCTACGACTCTGCCATCCACGATCTGCTCGTGCGGTCACCCGCAGACGTCAAGGACATTCAGGTCACCGGGCGGCCGTCAGCGACGGTGGGGTTCGACGGCTCGGTGGAACAGACGGGCCCAACCGACCTTAAGGACGTGTCCGACGCCGAGCGCGACCTGCGCGCACGTCTTCCCGACGACGTCGCGGCGGCAATCGGGACGTCGAGCTCCATCGCCCGCATCGTCGAGCGAGGTACGGCGACCGGTGCGGTGACCTACTACGTCTCACAGTCGCCGTCCGCGGTCGAGAACCTTCGGCTCGGGTCCGAACTGCGCAGCGACTGGGCCGCCAATGTGCGCTACACCGAAGGAGGCCCGCCCGGCCCGGCGGGCTCGTATGTGCTGCGGAGCAAGAACAAGGAACCGCAGACCCTGCCGCGCTTCGATGTCGCCCTCTCCGCAACGACCGCCCGCTCGATCGGGTTCAGGACCGGTGACATCGCGATCATCAGTGACGCCGATGGGCCGGTCGCAGCCATCCGCATCGGTGGGATCTTCGAGCCCGTCGATCCCGGCTCGTCATACTGGGCCCTGGATCGGCGGCCGCTGGCGGTCAGCTTGCAGACCCGCGACCCGGAGGCGCCACCGGACGTCTTCGCGACCGGGGTCATCGCGCCTGAGGCGTTCGACGAGTGGCGCGCCACGTTTGGCGATCACATCGAATACCTCTGGCGGTTCGAACCCGACCCGAACAAGCTCGTTGCGGGCGACGCCGATGCCGTGGCCCGGGGCCTCAACGAGTACTCCTCGCTGATCGCCACGACCAAGGAATCGGGCATGCAGGTCCAGCTCAGGACCGGCCTCGGCAGCTTGCTGCAAGACTTCGGCCAGCAGCTGCGCACTGCGAAGGCGGTGATGGGGGTTGCGCTCGCGGGGCTGCTCGCCGTGGCCTTGCTCGTCCTCGCCCTGGCGGCACAGCTCGTCGCCGAACATCGCCGTGAAGCCCTTGGCCTGGTACGCGCGAGGGGCAGCTCACTTGCTCAGCTGATCGGCCTGGTGCTGGCGGAGACAGCTCTGGTCGTCGTCCCGGCGGCCGTCCTCGGCTACATCGCGGCCGGCCTGGCCTTCTCGGGACTGACGGCCGCGTCGGTCTGGCTGGCCGCCCTCGTCGCCGCCGCGGCACTCGGCTTGGCAGCGGCGTTGGCCGCCTATCAGCATCGTCGGGCGGGGCGGCTGGAACGGCGTGACCTGATCAGGGTCCGGCCGAGCAGGCGACGGGTCATCGTCGAGTCGCTGATCGTCGTGCTCGCCGTGATCGGGGTTGTGCTGCTGCATCGCCGCGGACTGACCACGGAAGCCGTGGGCCGCGGCGTCGACCCGTTCCTGCTCGCTGTTCCTGTGCTGGTTGGCCTCGCAGCAGGACTGCTGGCCCTGCGCGCTTATCCGTACCCGCTGGGTCTGCTCAGCGGGATGGCCGGCCGCTGGCGTTCGGCCGTGCCTTTCCTCGGCGTGGCACGGGCCAGCCGAGAGACGTTGACCTCCACCCTGCCGTTGGTGGCGGTATTGCTCGGGCTCGGCCTCGGGGTCTTCGGGTCTGTGGTGGATCAGGGCCTGGCTCAGGCCCAACAACACCGTGCCTGGCGCGAGGTGGGGGCCGACGCTCAGGTACGCCAGGCAGGCATCGAACCTGCGGACATCGACAAGATCCGCCATCTTCACGGGGTGACCGGGGTCGTCCCCGCCGTCATCGAGGACGACGCCGCCCTGAACGGAGACCAGAGCGAGTCGGTCGTGGCCGTGGCGATCGACCTCGCTGCATACCGGGCGCTGGTTGCCGGTTCTCCGCTCACGCCACCTGGCGGCGATCAGAGCGAAACGACGAGCGCCACCTCGCCTGTCCTCGTGTCGCCGCGACTGGAGGCCATGTCGGCCAACCGGTCCACCCAGCTCGCCTGGAACACTCTCGGCATTAGTGAGAAGGTCACGATCGACGGGACAGTCGACGCCTTCCCGAGCCTGGAGGATGCGCCGGCCCTGGCCGTGGCGCCCTACCAGTCCTTCGTGACCCGCTTTCACGCGCCACTGACCAACACGCTCTTCCTGGCAGGCGCCCACATCGATCCCACAGCGATCAAGGCCATCCTCGGCTCTGATGCCTTCGTCACGACCAGGGAAGGGCGCTTCACCGAGATCCGCGACGCTCCTCTGGCCAACGGGGTTCGGACGGTCTTTGCCGTCGGCGTCGTGGCCCTCGGGATCTTCTGTGGGCTCGCGATCCTGCTCTCGCTCGTGGTCGGTGCAGACAACCGAGCAAGGGCGATTGCCTATCTGCGCACCCTCGGGCTGAGCCGTCGACAGGCACGGGGACTCGTTCTCCTCGAGGTCGGGCCGCTGGTGGCAGCCGCCATGCTCGGCGGGCTCGTGCTCGGGATGATCCTCCCGCACGTGGTGGGACCCGCGGTGGACTTCCGCCCGTACACCGGGGGCGAGAAGGTCTCCAGCTATCCCCTTGACCCGGTGGCGCTCGGCGTGATCTTCGGCGGGCTCGCCGTCTTGGCGGCAGCGGCAATACTCATAGACGCAGCGCTAAGCCGCCGCCGTGGGCTCGGTGCTGCGCTGAGAGTTGGTGATTGACCAATGACAGACCGGATGCTCGACCTCAGCGACCTGGAGCGGCACGCGACCGCTGCCAAGCAGGTCTTCGGCGAGCACGCCCACATTGTGTGCGACAACCTGGTGCGGATCTATAAGACCGAAGGCGTCGAAGTCGTCGCCTTGCAAGGCCTGGATTTGCTGGTGGATCAGGGGGAGCTGATCGCGCTGGTGGGCGCGTCAGGGTCGGGCAAGTCAACCCTGCTCAACATTCTCTCCGGGCTTGACGTCCCCACGGCCGGCACGGCTCGAGTCGCCGGCAGTGACCTGCTGACGATGACATCGCGCGAGCGGGTGCGTTATCGGCGCGAGGTCGTCGGCTTCGTCTGGCAACAGACCGCTCGAAACCTCCTGCCTTACCTGACTGCTGCCGAGAATGTCGAGTTGCCAATGCGGTTCACCGGCGTACCGAAGGCGGATCGGGAGGACCGCGTCGAGGAGCTGCTGGACCTGATGGGTGTCGACAACTGCGCAGAGCGACGCCCGGCGGAGATGTCCGGCGGCGAGCAGCAGCGCGTCGCGATCGCGGTTGCGGTCGCGAACGAGCCGGAGGTGATCCTCGCTGATGAGCCGACCGGCGAACTGGACACCTCGACGGCGGCCGACGTGTTCGGAGCGCTCCGACGAGCCAACAGCGAGCTCGGCGTCACCGTCGTGGTAGTCACTCACGACCCGCTGGTATCTGAGCAGGTGGATCGGACCATCGGCATCCGCGACGGCCGCACCAGCAGCGAGGTCCTGCGTCGCACCGAGCTGAACGAGCAGGGCGCCGAGGAGATCATCGCCGAGGAGTACACCGTGCTCGACCGTGCCGGACGCCTGCAGCTCCCCCGTGAGTTCACGACCGCGCTCGAGATGGAACGGCGGGTCAGGCTCGCCCTCGAACGTGATCACATCGGGGTCTGGCCCGATCATGCTCGGCGATCGGCGTGGACCACCGGCTCGGGACGGACCGAGAGCGGATCCGGTGGCGTCAGCTATGACGACGAGGAGCCCGACAGTGACTGACAACGGCGTCGGCGCACGTTCAGGCGCCATGGTGGTCGTCGACCAGCTGAACATGATCTATCGAACCGGGCCGATCGACGTGCACGCGCTCAAGGACGCGACATTCAGCGTGCCCAGAGGGCAGATGCTGGCGGTGCGCGGCCGGTCTGGGTCGGGCAAGACCACCCTGCTCAATCTGATCGGCGGACTGGACGAGCCCGAGTCAGGACGAGTCGAGGTGGACGGGCACGAGGTGACTGCACTCGACGAAAATGGGCTGCTGGCCCTGCGGCGGAACACAGTCGGCTTTGTCTTCCAGTCGTTCGGGCTGATCCCGGTGCTGTCCGCGGCGGAGAACATCGGCGTACCCATGCGGCTGATCCGCATGGCTCCGACCGAACGCGATGATCGAGTTCAGCTGCTGCTCGGTCTTGTCGGCCTGCGCGAGCACGCCAACCAGCGGCCGTACGAGCTGTCCGGCGGTCAACAACAGCGGGTCGCCATCGCTCGTGCCCTCGCGAACCGGCCGCAGCTGCTCATCGCTGACGAGCCGACGGGCCAACTTGACTCGCAGACCGGCCGATCGATCATGCAGCTCATCCAGGCGTTGGTGCGCAGCCAGAATGTGACAGCTATCGTCGCCACGCACGACCCTGTCCTGCTCAATCTCGCCGACCGGGTCATCGAGCTTCGCGACGGCGCGATCGTGAGCGACGAACTCACGATGGAGGCGGCCTAAGCTGCTGGACCGACCGGGACAGTAAGCAGAACTCGTTCCCCTCCGGATCGGCCAGGACCACCCAGCTCGCGTCGGACGGCTGTCCTATGTCCACTCGTCGCGCTCCGATCGCCAGCAGCCGTTCGAGCTCCTGCGACGTCGACAGCCCGTCAGCACGCAGATCGAGGTGCAAGCGGTTCTTGGTTGTCTTGGCCTCGGGCACGGCATAGACGTCGATAACCGGCCACGACCGCTCTTCGTCGCCGATGGTTATGCCGCCGGGTTCTCGATCGAGGATGCTCCAGCCGAGCACGGCACACCAGAAGCCGGCGACGACCTCGGGGTCGACGGCATCGATCACAATGACGGCTAATCTGCTCGGCATCCGGTCATTGTCTCGCCACCGCCGCAATCAGCTGCGGGGTCAAGCGAGGAACCCCGCCGCCTCAGCGGGATCGGATGGCGCCTCCGCAGAGGCGGCACTCGCACTCCTGGCCTCGGCACGGCACCTTGCCAGTCGGCCGCACGCACAGCCGGTTGATGCACACGATGCAGAGATTCGTGCCGTCGGCGACGTCGACCGTTTCGGAGATCTCGATGATCCATCCTGTGCCCGAACACTCCGGGCAGTCTCCCCGCTGGTAGCCGATCGCCACCCGACCGTCATCGCCCAAGGTGCGGCTTGCCTCAACCGCGGTGGTCCCGAGCCCATGGCACTGGGGGCACAGGTCCTTGATCACTCCGCGTACGGAGGGTGCGCGGGGCTTGAAGTCGCTCATCCGGCCGCATCCTCCGGCTCGAAGTACTCGTCGAGTACGGTCCGCTCAAGAGGCCGCAGCCGCCGAGGCTGGTGGCTCTCCATGTCGTAGGGCACGATCACGCTGGCGGCCTTGGCGCACAGCACGTCATCCGCGCTGATCTCGTGCGCCAAGGTGAACGAGCTGTTGCCGATCCTCGTCACCCACGTATCGATCCGCACGGGCGTCGGACTGAATGTGATGGGCCGCTTGTAGTCGATCTCGTGCCTGGCCACGACGACACCCTCGGCCAGCCCTTCGCCACCCGGTCTGTGGGCGTGGGTGAAGAGCATGTCGACGCGCGCCTCTTCGAGATAGCGGAGGTACTCGACATTGTTCACGTGTCCGAAGGCATCCATATCGGACCAGCGCATCGGGCACAAGAACACATGACGATTCACCCGACCGCCCCGCTCCGCACGCCGCCCGCCGCGTCATTCACGCGAACAGCGTGCCAGACCGCGGCCGCTCACCTAGCCGCGGGTGAGTCTGCGATACGTGGCCCGGTGCGGCCGGGTTGCCTCCGGACCGAGCCGTTCCACCTTGTTCTTCTCGTACGCATCGAAGTTGCCCTCGAACCAGAACCACTGGGAGTCGCCCTCCGACGCGAGGATGTGGGTCGCGACACGATCGAGGAACCAGCGGTCGTGCGAGGTGATCACGGCGCAGCCGGGAAAGTCGAGGAGCGCGTTCTCCAACGAGGAGAGGGTCTCGACGTCCAGGTCGTTGGTCGGCTCGTCGAGCAGCAGCATATTGCCGCCCTGCTTCAGGGTCAGCGCCAGGTTGAGGCGGTTTCGCTCGCCGCCGGAGAGGACGCGCGCAGGCTTCTGCTGATCCGGGCCCTTGAAGCCGAAGGCAGAGACGTATGCCCGCGATGGCATCTCCACATGACCGACCTTGATGAAGTCGAGCCCATCCGACACAAGCTCCCAGACGGTCTTGGTGGGGTCGAGGTTGGCCCGGCCCTGGTCGACGTAGGAGATCTTGACCGTTTCGCCGACCCTGATGTCACCGGAGTCGACCGGCTCCTCTCCAATGATCATCTTGAACAGGGTGGTCTTGCCTGCGCCGTTGGGGCCGATGACCCCGACGATGCCGTTGCGCGGGAGCGAGAAGCTGAGGTCGTCGATGAGCAGCCGGTCACCGAA
>Ga0066388_100002851_pt1 | contig 10848 bp, 9 predicted proteins | sample PanSoiMetaGPlot6_FD_64539 | JGI IMG/M metagenome (GOLD analysis project Ga0066388, IMG submission 64539) | Tropical forest soil microbial communities from Panama analyzed to predict greenhouse gas emissions - Panama Soil - Plot 6 (Hybrid Assembly) | ecosystem: Environmental > Terrestrial > Soil... | reverse complement strand
ACCGAAAACGGAATCGGCACCTCACAATACAAGTTGTCTTCCTCGCGCTGAAAAATTTTGTGCTCCTGGACGTGGACGACAACATAGAGATCGCCGTGCGGACCGCCGCGAATACCGGCTTCGCCGTTGCGCGAGGAACGAAGTCGCGACCCATCGGCGATTCCGGCTGGAACCTTCAACTTTATCCGGTTCGGTTTTTCCAGGCGCCCTTCGCCGCCGCATCCGCGACACGGTTTTTCGACAATGTGACCAACGCCGCCACAGCGCGGACAAGTTTGCGAAACCTGGAAAAATCCGCGAGAGCTGATTACCTGACCACGACCGCCGCAAACGGGACAGGTGATGCTGCGTGATCCCGACTCGGCTCCGGTGCCTCCGCATTTGTCGCAGATATCTTGTTTTCGAACTTCAATTTCCTTTTCTGCGCCGAAAGCCGCCTCTTCCAGGTTGATTTGCATGTCGTAGCGCAAATCCGCGCCACGTTGTCGATCTTCGGTGTGTCCGGCCATGCCACCGAAAAACGTTTCGAAAATTCCTCCGCCAATCCCAGCGCCGCCGCCGAAAACTTCACGGAAAATGTCGAACGGATCGTGAAACCCGCCGCGAAAACGTCCGCCCTGCTCAAACGCGGCGTGACCGAAACGGTCGTAGGCGGCGCGCTTGTCCGCATCCATCAGGACGTCGTAGGCCTCACCGAGCTCTTTGAATTTTTCTTCGGCGCGGGGGTCATCCGGATTTTTATCAGGATGAAACTTTACCGCGAGCTTGCGATAAGCGCGTTTGATCTCCTCTTCGGACGTACTATGGCCGACTCCCAGAACTTCGTAGTAATCGCGCTTCTTCGTTGCCATTTTAAGAAAGTGCCGAGTGACAAGTGACAAGAGTCAGCAGCCGGCGCACCGAATCTTACTCGTCACCCATGACTCGTCATTTCTTTGATCCACTCGAGACGACAACAGCGGACGGCCGCAGCAACCGATCCTTAAGCCGGTAGCCGCGGCGGGTTTGGCGAATCACAATTCCCTCGGGAACCTCGTCGCTCGGCTCGTGCGCGATCGCTTCGTGCAGATTGGGATCGAACTTCCGGCCAACAGCATCGATCGGCTGCAATCCGTTTTCAGCCAGAAAATCCTGGAACTGCTTAAGCACGAGGCTCATCCCGGAATAAATCGGCGACTTTTCGTCTTCACCACGCGCCGCTTCTAACCCCAGCTCGAAGTGATCTACGATTGAAACCAGTTTTTCCAACAGGCTGGTGTTTGCATATTTAATCGCTTCTTCCTTTTCGCGAGCGGACCGTTTCTTATAATTTTCAAAGTCGGCCCGACTGCGCATGGCCAAATCCCGAAACCGGTCCAGATCCGCTTGCAAACCGGCGACCGGATCATCGCTGTCGGCTTCGTCCGCGGCCGGGGCGCCGTCCGACGCGGAAGACGTCGATCTTTGTTCCGTGTCCTGGCGCTTTTTCAGCTCGTCGGATTCGGTCACGGGAATTTTCTTCATGTTTTTCGAATCGCAATCATGGTGATGTCGTCGTTTTGCGGGGTCGACCCGACGAAGTTTCGCAAATCATCGATCAACCGCGTAACCATCGCCTGCGCGCCCTCTTTTGCGCTGGATTGAACCGAAGCAATCGTTCGCTCCAATCCAAATTCGTTCCCTTCGTTATCGAGGGCCTCAGTAACTCCATCCGTGTAAAGGAGGATGCAATCGTCGCGCTCAAGCCCCACAATGACGTCCGTTGTTAACCTGTCGAACACATCTCCGCTGTCAATGCCGACGACCATGCCCGGCGTCTTCAATGGTGCAACAGTCTGCGATTTTTGTTTATAAAGGAGGGGTGCGTCGTGTCCGGCGCGCGCTAGGGTAACGCCGTCCCGCGCATGATCGAGAACCAGGTAGGCCATGCTGATGAACATGTCTTCCTTGATGTCGGGATAAAGTTGTCGATTTACTTTTTGGAGGACATCGGCCGGCGAGGGATTTCCTATCGCCTGACTGCGCAGAACGCTGCGACAAATCGCCATGATGAGAGAAGCCGGCACGCCTTTGCCGGAAACATCCGCGATAGCGACGCCGAGCCGTTCGTCGTCGACCTTGATGTAATCAAAATAATCGCCGCTGACCTGGCGCGCGGGCACGTTGATTCCGCTGATCTCAAATCCGTTCACGTTGGGCGCTTCAGCTGGAAGCAGAATGCGCTGAATGTCGCGCGCGATTTCCAGGTCGTGGTCGAGCCGCTTCTTTTCGTTCGCCTCGGAATAAATGATGGCGTTGTAAAGCGCGAACGCCGATTGCTCCGTGATCGATTTGAAAACGACGAAATCGTTTTGCGAGAACGGCGCGCCCATTCGGCTGTTCGCCAGTGCGAGCACACCCATGTTTTGCTTCGCGTAGAGAAGCGGCGCCACCATCACCGAAGTCACGCCTAACGAACTGTCCCGCAGTTTCGCCAACTCCGGCGCTTCCGAAAATTCATTCGTATAAAGCGGCATGGCCGTCTGCCACACGCGTCCGAGCAATCCTTCACCGCTTCCGATATTGTGAAGTCTAAGAAAACTTTCCAACGCGAGCGGTGAGGCCGCGGCTTGTTGCAAAATATGCGGTGGAACATCCACCAGCGGCGGACAACCTTTGGAGACGAAGGATGGCGCAAGTTTTGTTCCGCTTCGGTCGGTCAGATAAAGTGCGCCGCCCTGGGCATCGAGGACGCGCGTCGCTCCTTCAACAATCAAGCGATGCAGATCCGCTGGTCTAATTGTCTCGCTAAAAGCCTCGCCCAGTCCGTGAAGGAAATCGAAGACGAGCGTCTCTTCTACTTGAATTTCTTCCTGCGAACGCTCGAGTCGCCGAATGCTTCGCCGCTGTCGCATCAGCGTGTAGACCCACGCGGCCAGGCATGCGATCAGCAGCCAGAAAAGAATGGTTGGCCGCATGAGATCGTGGCCAGCTTACTTCCCCGCCGTCGTTTGATGGAGGTCCTGTTTTAAGTAATCGAGAACGTCTTTAAACCGGGAAAGATTCTGTGGGGCCGCCTCGCACAGTGCCTCATGCGCTTCCAGCATTGTTTCAGTGCGCTTCTTCTTTTCAGGTTCGGCGCCGTCGCGTGCGCTCTCCTTCATCTGCTCACATTCTGGAGCGACGGCACCATTAGAACGAATCTTGAAAATTTGGTCCAATCCAAGCCCGGAAAGAAGTTCGCGGCTGCGATCGCCACAATGCACGACATGGAGATGGCCTTGCCCGAGTTCCTTCAACCGCAGGGCCACCGCCGCCATTGTTCCCATGAAGGTAGAATCCATCATCGCGCAATGTTCCAGATCAAAAACAAACTCGCGATAGCCGCGGTTGACCATTTTTTGCGCGAATTCTTTCAGGCTCCCGCTATTCAGGAAGTTGCCCTTGCCTTCTACCCGCACCCAAACGGCCGGACCGTTCACGCCCACTAGAATCGATGACTGCACAACTGAGTGCCTAAGAATACAAGATCGACATCGACACTGTCAAATTGCCGACACGTCTCAACCGCAAGGCTTTGCGCCGCTACTCCCACATGTAGGAGTGCGTTTCGGCCACAATCCTCCCCTTTTCGATCAACAAACAACGCCACGCCGTCACCCGGCCATCGTCGAAGTAATCGTCCCCCACCACTTTGAACTCCGTTTTGTAGCTGCCGCGCGCATTCGAATAGGAAATTTCCTGGGCCTGGATATGCGCATGCAATTTCTCCTGCCGATACTCCAACCGAATTGTCAAATCCGCCGTACGACGGGAGCGCCAGAAAAAATCGAAGTAATTCCCAAACCTTTCGCGTTGGTCGAGCCTCGTCACCGCGCCAAAAAGCCGGTACTGTCTTTCGAAGCGAATTGACGCGTCCTGTACCGTAGTCGATTTGCTCGACGGCGCGGTGCTCGAAAGTTTTCCTCCCTTGGCAGCGCCCTTAACAGTCTGATCGTCGGAGGCCTTCTCCTGGCCGGGCGCGGTCTCGGTCAAAAGATAAAGTTTCGTTTTTCGAAATTGGAAATCGTCGCTCAGCGCCATCGGAAGCGGAACGACACGATCAAGCAAGCGCGGTTGTTCCTGTGTTCGCGAGAGACCGTTCGCTAGCGGAATCAAAAGCAACAATGCAAATCGGAACTTCACGCCTCCTATGAAACCGGTTCTAGTTTCATCTGTCAATTCGGGTCGCCGGGCGCGCGACTTGGAACACGCTCATCGAAGAGTTACCGTTTTCAATGATCGAAGTTCGTTACGAGCGCGGAATTTACCTCCCGGCGCAGGACTTGTGGTTCGATCCCCGGGAAGCCAAGCGCTTCGCTTTCATCTCGCACGCGCATGGCGATCACATCGCGCCGCACGAAGAGATCATTCTTTCGGAGCGTACCGCGCGTTTGCTACAAGCGCGAATGCCCGGCACTCGCATCGAACACGTCCTGCCTTTCGGCGAGCAGCGACGCGTTCACGATGCCGATGTAACGCTCCTGCCCGCCGGTCACATCTTTGGTTCGGCGCAATTGTTTCTTTCGAGCGGAAACGAAACGCTTCTTTACACCGGGGATTTCAAATTGCGTCACGGAAAGTCAGCTGAAGCAGCGGAATGGCGCGAGGCCGACACGTTAATCATGGAAACGACATTCGGTTTGCCGCGTTACCAATTTCCGCGGACCGAACAAGTGATCGAGCAGATTGTCGCATTCTGTCGCGAAACAATCGAAGACGGCGCAGTACCGGTACTCCTGGGCTATTCGTTAGGCAAAGCGCAGGAAATCTTGTGTTCACTCGACGGCGCGGGACTTACGCCGATGCTGCATAGTTCGGTTTATCAAATGACGCGGATCTACGAGCAATTCGGGCAATCGTTCTGCAAATACGTCCGCTACAACAAAAATGAGGTCGCCGGAAAAGTTCTCATCTGTCCGCCAAGCGCGAGCCAATCAGCAGTGATCGGGACAATCCCGCGCAAACGCGTCGCGATGATCAGCGGCTGGGCGGTCGATCCGAATGCCATTTACCGCTATCAGGTCGATGCCGCGTTTCCGCTTTCCGATCACGCCGATTACAACGATCTCGTCCGTTATGTCGATCTTGTGCAACCCAAACGCGTCTTCACGCTCCACGGTTTCGCCGGACAGTTCGCTCGCGATCTGCGCGAGCGCGGAGTGGAAGCCTGGGCGTTAAGCGAAGAAAACCAGATGGAATTCCCGAGTCTGGGTAGCGCACCCGTCTCGGGCGCTGGCGAAGGCGCCTCGCCTTCGCAAACTTTTCGAAAAGATTGTTTCGGCGAGACGCCGAAACCAGGCACGCGAGACGGGTGCGCTACCCAATCCGAATTTCTGGACTTCGCGAATGTCGGCGAATCAATTGCAGTGACACCGGCGAAGCTCGAGAAAGTGCGCTTGCTCGCGGAGTATCTACACACCCTGAACAACGAGCAGTTGCCGATCGTGACGACTTATCTGACAGCTCGCGCATTTGCCCAGAGCGATCTGCGGACGTTACAAATTGGTTGGGTAGTGATTTATCGCGCGTTGCTCGCGGCGACAAAAATCAGCGATCCAGAATTTCATCGCATCGCGGCCAGTCACGGCGATCTGGGCAAAACCGCGTTCGAGGTTCTGGACGGACGAACGAAGCCGCAGTCATTCTCCATTTCGGAATCGCACGAGTTTTTCGAAAAACTCCATCGCGCGCGGGGACCGATTGCGAAAGCGGAGCTGCTGCAGGCGCGCTTCGCGAATCTGTCCGCGGGCGAAGGTCAATACGTCGTGAAAATTCTGACCGGGGACCTTCGAATTGGTTTGCGGGAAGGATTGGTGGAAGAAGCGATTGCCCGCGCGTTCGAGGTTCCGCTCAAACAAGTCAAAGAAGCGAACATGTTGCTCGGCGACATCGGGGCCACGGCGTCGCTTGCGTCACAAAGACAATTAGACCGCGCGGAGCTGTCAATCTTTCGGCCGATCAAATGCATGCTCGCCACGCCCGAGCCGACTGCGGAAGCGATTTGGGACCGATTTAACGCCGCTAAGGAGGCCGCGGCTACGGTTTTCGTCGAAGATAAGTTCGACGGCATTCGGGCGCAGCTCCATCGCAATGCAAAACGCGCCGAGATTTATTCGCGCGATCTCCGGTTGATCACCGACCAATTTCCTGAGCTAGCCGAACAGGCGCGCATGTTCGATGTCGATCTTATCCTCGATGGCGAGATTGTTGCCTTCGGACAGGGACGCAAGCGGACCTTCTTCGATTTGCAAAAACGGCTTGGAAGGAAACCACACGGCGGAGATTTGTTCGCCACTGCATCCGCCGATGTGCCGGTCGCGTTCATTGCCTTCGATTTGCTCTGGCTCAACGGCCGCTCGTTGTTGAAGACCGCGCTGCAGAATCGGCGCGAACTGCTGCATGATTTGAAATTGGCGGCGCAATTTCAAATCGCGGAAGTTTTCCCGGCGCACTCAGCCGCAGAAATCGACGAACGTTTTCGGCAAGCGCGGCGCCGTTTAAACGAAGGACTGATGATCAAGGATCCGAAAAGTTTCTACACCCCAGGCACACGCGGGATGTTTTGGTTCAAATTAAAGAAAGAACTGGCCACGCTCGACGTCGTTGTCGTCGGCGCCGAGTTCGGTCATGGCAAGCGCAATAAGGTGTTGAGCGATTATACGTTCGCGGTGCGAGATGAAACTAGCGGCGAGCTTTTACCAATCGGCAAGGCTTACAGCGGCCTGACCGATGTCGAGATTGCGCAACTTACAGAGTATTTCAAACGAAACACGATCGTCGATCACGGTCGATATCGTGAAGTAAAGCCGGAGATCGTCCTCGAGGTCGCGTTCAACGCGATTCAGCCGAGCACACGCCACGCGAGCGGACTCGCGCTGCGCTTTCCGCGAATCAAAGCGATTCGGCGGGACAAAAATGTGGATACCATCGATACATTGACCTATGCGCGCGAACTCGCCGCGCAACAAGCGCGAGCGGACGCCGATCTAGAAAATGAGAATGCTTAAGCTTGATGGTAATTCCGAGCAGAGCGAGAAATCGCCCGCTCGACGCGCTAACACGCAATATAACCGGTGTGATTAATCTACCCTGTGAAAGATCTTCACTTCGTTCAGGATGATAGACTACTGAGGGGTGGCCGAGGGCGGAACGCTTTCGAAGCCTTGTCTACGCTCCCGCTTTAACTCTTTCTTTTCTTCGCGCTTTTCCTGTTTTGTCAGTTTTCCGCCCGGAGAAGATAAAGCAGTTGAAGCAGCATTCGGTGACGCCGATACCGAATCGATTAGTTCGATTTTGCGCGGCTGAAACTTTTGCGCCTGAGATTTGAATTTTCCTTGCGGCGATCCTTCCTGCATTGCGGCGCCGGTTGAAGTCGACGACGCCAACGGCGCTGGAATTTGAGTTGAAGAAATAGTGTCCGTCGGAGTCGGCGAACTCGATGCAGCCGGTTTCGGTGTTGCACTAGGTGTCATCTGCCGAACCGGTGTCGCGCTTGGAACAAGTAATCGTCCTCTGCGTTGCGACGCAGTCGACAAAGTTGCTGCCGACGATACCGGGGTTGAGGTTGTGGCCGGTGTCGGCGATTGTTCGAACGACGTTGCTCTTCGTGGAGTGGTCTTCGACTCCGGCGTCGAGGTTGCGGAAGCAGACGGCGCTTGCGTCACCGACATGGTCGCAGACGGGACCGGCGTCGAAGATATCGATGTCGCCGGGCTTTCAACCGTTTGAGGACTTCTGCTGGTCATCGCAGCGGCTTTCACAAATTTTTTCGGCGGCGCATTCGACGGCGGAGTCGCTTCCGATTTAATTTTGTCGCGCGCTTTTTTGGCAACTTCGTGATCGGCAATTGCCGCCCAACCGAGATCAACCGTGGCTTGGGCAATTGTTTGCTTCACTGTCGGTGGCCGTTCGCTCGCTACGGGCGCGGCAATCACCGGCGCAGCCACAACCACGGTCTCGCCCTGAACAAGCGGCCGTGGTGCTTCGACATTCACGTCAACACTGAGGTTGCGTTCCAAGCGAAATCGCTGCAACGGTTCGCGGCTTTGCGTGCGCAACTCTTCATAGTTCGGACCCTCGTTCACGACTGTCGTGTTGTTGTAAGTTATGTTGGTGACATTGGTGGTTTCGTTAACGATGGTCACGTTGCGCTCCGGCGGCACGATCGTGGACTCGATCCGTTGCGCGCCGATTTCTCGGGTCGGAACGAAGCAATATTGGTCCGGACCGATGTCGTAGTAACTATCGGACCAATTGTGGATGCCCGTGTGTTGATCGAATCGGGCCTCCGGCGGCAGCGGCGCCCAGCCGACATAATCGTTGCTCTTGCGCCAGGAGACCCAGGCCGGGGCCCATTGATTGCCCGGAACCCAAACCCAACCAATGCCACGCAAACGCGTCCAGCGTCCGTAGTGATAGGTTGCCCAACCGAATGGCTCTTCGGAAATCCAGGTCCAGCCCGCGTCGGTGTAAACCCAGCGACCGTTGGTGTACGGACGCCAGCTCCGTGAACTTTCCGTTTCGCGCGGTTGCCAGACGTAGCCGTAATCGCTTGTCTCTATCCATCCGCCGTAGGGCTCCAGTTTGGTGTAGAAAGTTGAATAACCCGAAGTCGGTCTCGCTCCAGAAACGGCGAGTGGCCTTGTAACCGGTTCGGATTCGGACCGTTCACGACGAGCCGGGGTGGATGCGGCCGCCTTTTCCTTATCCGCTAACGCTTTTTCACGCGCCTCGAGATCGGCCTGGCGCTGGGTCAGCTCTTGCTGCTGCTCGGTCTGATGTTCCGCCGCCAGACGCTCCTGGACCTGTCGCTCAACTTCCGCGTTTTTTTCTGCTTCAGTTTGCTGCTTCTGGCAGGAAATAAGACCGGCGAGGACGACGACGGCTGGAAATACAAAAAGCTTTTTCATGGCGATGGTTAGACCTCTTTTCTTTCTTATTATTCAACGGGCAGGCACTGGCGATGGCGTCGCGGTCTGCGAGGCAGGCGCAAACGTCACCCTTTCTATCTTGGCGCGTCGCAATTTTTGGATGTTTGTGTAAAGCGCAACCAGTGCGAAGCCAATCACAATCCCGACCATGAGCCGGCCGACATTCTTCGAGACACGAGGTTCTGAGTTCATCCTGAAACCATTCGATGTCGATCTTGCCGACGCAAATGTTCTTCAGGCAAGTGCAGCGCCGCAATTGCGTCCATGACCCGCTGGCTCAGCCGCGCGTAGCGATCTTTTCCGCCTGTCTCAAGATCTGCGTCCGAGAAATAAATCGGCTCGCCGATGACGATCGTGATTTTGCGCCCCAAATGAATCTTCCCGTGAATCGGCCAGGCATCGAAGGCTCCGAAAATTCGCATCGGAACAACCGGGGAGCGCGTTTTCGCCATAAGCAAGCCCAGGCCCGGCAAGCCTGGATGCAAATTCCCATCCGGCGTACGCGATCCTTCCGGAAAAACGAGCGCACAATCTCCCGCGCTCAGAATTCGAATCAATGCCTTGAGCGCGCTGCGATCGCCCCCTTCCAAATTCACTGGAATGACGTTGAGCTTGGGCAAGAGCCATCCTAACACCGGCACATTCATCAATGATTTTTTCGCCAGAAAGAAAATCGGCCGGTCACAGGCATTGCCGGCCAGTGGCGGATCGAAAAAGCTTTGGTGATTCATCGCCAGGATCACCGGTCCGGTCTGAATGACGCGCTCGCGGTGAATGATTCGAAAGCCAAAAAACAATCGGGCGAGTAATCGACTGAGATGGTAACCAAGCCAGTAGTAAAAATTCACGATCTCAGATCGGGAGCGAACCGTTTGCATCTTAAGCGCGCGACAATTTCATCAACCACGCCGTCGATCGTGAGATTGGAAGTATCAATCATTTCCGCGTCTTTCGCGACGATAAGCGGGGAAGTCGCGCGCGATGAATCAGCTCGATCGCGTCGAGCGATTTCGTCGCGATGGCCTTGCGCCGTGCGCCGCTGGGCGCGCACTTCCGGCGAAGCATCGATATAAAACTTATAGGGTGTATCCGAAAAAACCACCGAACCGATGTCGCGCCCCTCAACTACCAGATCGTGCTTGTTCGCGTAATCGCGCATTCTCTGTACGAGAACGTTGCGAACTTCCGGCGCCGTGCTCACGCGAGAAACTTCGCTGTTCACGCGATCTTCGTGCAAATGTTCCGTTAAATCGACGTTGTCGACCAAAAGGTGGAGTTCTCGGTCCTTCAACACTCCGCCTAACGACAAATCACCCATCAGTTCCGCGATCCGATGTTTGTCTGCCGGATCGATCCCAGCGTTAAGCACCGACCACGTAATAGCGCGATACATGGCGCCGGAATTGACGTATGCGAAGTCGAGACGGCGCGCCAGCTGACGCGCCACGCTGCTCTTTCCCGAAGCAGCCGGCCCGTCGATAGCGATTACACGATGTAGATTTTGTCCTTGCATTTCTGACTCGCGCGAGACGAGCGCAGTTTTTCGTGGGACTCGCGCGGAAGCAAGCGCGTGTTTATTCTTGCACCGGCGCGGCTGGGGCAAGCGAACCGATGACCGGCGTGCTGGTGCGGGCTCGTCTAGGACTCATGAACTCGTCCAGGGCTTTTTCGAATCCAGGATACGATTCACGAACACACTCGGCGTCTTGAATAATTGTGTCGCCCTCGGCAAAAAGTCCAGCCACCGCAAAGGCCATCGCAATTCGATGATCGCCAAAACTAGACAATCGCGCACCGCGCAACGGCGCCGGTCCATGGATCTCAAGACCGTCATTCAGCTCAATGACCTGCACCCCCATGCCACGCAAATTGTGCCCGATCGCGGCGATGCGATCGGTTTCTTTGACGCGCAGCTCGT
>Ga0066388_100002850_pt1 | contig 10848 bp, 10 predicted proteins | sample PanSoiMetaGPlot6_FD_64539 | JGI IMG/M metagenome (GOLD analysis project Ga0066388, IMG submission 64539) | Tropical forest soil microbial communities from Panama analyzed to predict greenhouse gas emissions - Panama Soil - Plot 6 (Hybrid Assembly) | ecosystem: Environmental > Terrestrial >... | reverse complement strand
GTCATCGCGACCGCGGGGGTCGGCGCCGGGGCGGCGCTCGCCGCGCTCGGCGCGCTGCCGTTCGCGGGACGTATCCAGGTGATCGGCACGCCGGCCGAAGAGGGCGGCGCCGGCAAGGTGAAATTGATGGACGCCGGCGTCTTCGACGGCGTGGACGCCGCGATGATGATCCATGGCCGCTGCGGCACGCAGGTCTGGCGCCCGAGCCTCGGCATCATCAAGGTGAAGGTCGAGTTCTTCGGCCAGGCGGCGCACGCATCGTCGTGGCCGTGGCGTGGCGTGAACGCGCTGAACGCCGTCATCTCGCTGTTCAACGCGCTCGATGCGATGCGCCAGCAGATCCGCACCGACGCGCGGATCCACGGCGTCATCACCAAGGGCGGCGATCAGGCGAACATCATCCCGGAGTACACGAGCGCGGAGTTCTATCTGCGCGCAACCACCGTGGCATATTGCCGTGAGCTGCTGCACCGTTTCACCGGCGCCGCCGAGGGCGCGGCGGCGGCGACGGGGTGTCGCGTGCAGGTCACGGCCGATCCGACGGTGCACGAGCCGCTGAAGGCCAATCCCGCGATGGCCGCCGCGTTCAAGCGCAACCTCGAGTACATCGACTTCCCCGAGGACCCCGACGACGGCCAGGCGGGCTACGGCTCCACCGACTGCGGCAATGTGAGCCAGCGGATGCCGACCATTCATCCCTACATCCGCATCTCACCGGACGGCGTGCCGGGCCACTCGCGCGAGTTCGCGGAGTGGGCGCGCTCGCCGCTCGCGCGCGCGGGTATGGTTGCGGGCGCCAAGGCGCTGGCGCTCACAGCGCTGGATCTGCTCGCGTCGCCGGAGGCGCTCACGCGCGCCAAGCAGGATTTCAGCCGAGACGGGGGCAAGGCATGAGGCGCAGCGGCGTCATCCTCGTCGGGCTGTTGCTCGGCGGCTGTGCCGGCATGCAGACGGGAAGCGACACCGCCGCGGTGGCCGAGCTGAAGAACACCTCGGGTCAGCCGGTGGGGACGGCGCGATTCACGCAAGCGGGCAACGTCGTCCGGATCCTCGTCGAGACCGCCGGCCTACCGCCGGGGGTGCACGCCGTGCACGTCCACAGCGTCGGCAAGTGTGATCCGCCGGACTTCACGAGCGCCGGCCCGCACTTCAATCCGATGGGCAAGCAGCACGGCGCCCTGAACCCCCAGGGCTCGCACGCGGGCGACCTGCCGAACATCACCGTCGCTCCCGACGGCAACGGCCGCATGGAGACCACGACGGAGCAGCTCTCGCTCGGGTCGGGCCAGACGTCGGTGTGGGACGCCGACGGCAGCGCGCTGATCGTCCACGCCAGTCCCGACGACTTCAAGACCGATCCCACCGGCAACGCCGGCGCCCGCATCGCGTGCGGCGTGCTGGTGAAGACGCCGGTGCGTTAAGCCTCCCGGGCTGCGGCGGGCAGCCGTCGGGGCGCCACGCCGATGTAGTCCGCGCGCGGTCGGATCAACCGGTTGTCCGCGTACTGCTCCATCGCGTGCGCACACCAGCCCGCCACCCGTCCGATGGCGAAGATCGACGTGCACAGATCGGCCGGGATCCCGAGCGCGTCGTAGACGACGGCGGAAAAGAAATCGACGTTCACCGGCAGCTCGGTGCGCGCCTTCATCGCGTCGTAGACGCGCTCCGCCACCTCGAAGAGCCGCGCGCGCCCGGTCGCCTCCGCCATCGTTTTGGCCATGCCGCGGAGCACGCGTGCACGCGCGTCGTCCACGCGGTACACGCGGTGGCCGAACCCGGGCATGCGCGCCTTCGGGTCGGCGCGCTCCGCCTTGGACAGGCTGCCGCGCGCGCCGAGGCGCGCCTCGACGAACGCCTCCGCCTTCGTGGGATCCCCGATCTCCTGCAGCAGGCGCAGCACATCCTCATTGGCGCCGCCGTGACGCGGCCCCTTGAGCGTGGCGATGGCGGCCACGACCGCCGCGTGCAGGTCGGCGAGGGTGGCGACGGCGACGCGCGCGGCGAACGTGGAGGCATTGAATTCGTGATCGGCGTGCAGCGTGAGCACCACGTCCATCACGCGCGCGACGTCCGCGGTCGGCTCGACGCCTTCGAGGAGCTGCAGCACGTAGGTCGCGTGCGAGCCGCCCGACGGCGGGGGCACGGGCGCGCGACCGGTGCGGATGCGGTGCCATGCGCCGACGACCTCGGGAACGCGCACCATGAGCCGGAACGACTTCCGCAGATTCGCGGCGGCGCTGTTGTCGCCGACGTCGGGATCGAGGGCGGCATCGAAGGAGATCGCCGTGCGCAGGGCGTCGAGCGGATGGCACTGGCGCGGCAGTGTCCGCAGCAGCGCCTCGATCGGCGCCGGCAGGCCGCGCGCAGCGAGGAGCTGGGCACGGAAGCGGGCCGCCTGCGCCGCGTCGGGACGCTCGCCGCTCCACAAGAGCGACGCCACCTCCTCGAACGGCACGGCGCCCGCGAGCTCGCCGATCTCGTAGCCACGATAGAAGAGCCGCCCCGCCGCGCCGTCGATCGCGCAGATGGCCGAGCGCGCCGCGATCACGTCTTCCAATCCCGCCTTCCAGCCGCTGTCGTCCATGGCCGCCTCCCGGGCTGACTCCAACCCTTTAATTGATTATACATGATTTATATTGATTCAACTTGATGAGGCGAGGTCCGGGCTCGACCAGGCCGGCGGGACGCTGGTAGCGTGGGGGCCGTGGTGACGACGATCATGGTCGACGGAGAGGAATACCTCACGGGAGACGCGGCGGCGCGGGCGCTCGGCGTGAAGCCGGCAACGCTTTACGCGTACGTCAGCCGAGGAATTTTGAAGTCATACCGCGAGGGCACGAAGCGACGGCGACTCTATCGTCGCGCCGAGGTCGAGGCGTTGCGGCGGCTCGATCGCGGCCGGCCGCCCGAGATTCCTCCCGTGGACTCCTGGATCAGGGACTGAGCGCCGCGATGACTTTGCGCGCCTGGTTGAGGTGGTCGATGGCGTGCAACCGCAAGAAGACCGCGTAGGCCTTCCAGTCGATCTCATCCTCCCATACCAGCGGCACCGTGGTGCCGTCGGTCGCCTCGGCGTTCATCACGACGACCACGCGCGCGCGCACGTCGGTCCGCCAGTCGTCGGGGGCCGCGCCGAGATCCGCCGCGATCTCGGCGTGCACGCGCGTCAGGTCGTCGAGCAGCGTCGGCCACGGGCGCGCGAGCGGATCCTTGGACTGGAGCGACGCGGGAATCGGCGGCCCCGCCGGCCGGCGCCCCGCGAGGAGCTCGCGCAGCTCGTCGCGCGAAGGTCGGTGCGTCTCCACCACGTGATCGGCGATCTCGTGCAGGCTCCACTCTCCGGGCCAGGCGCGGCGTGCCGCCCGATCCGCATCGATGGCGCGCAGACACTTCTCCAAGTTGTCGAACGCCGTCGTGACGCGGCGGCGGATGAGGGGCGCCGGCGCGTGCGTGCCGTTGTCGTGCAGATACTCGCGCACGCGTGTGCGGAGCGCCGCCTCAGTGGCCGCCGTGACCGTGCTCACGAGCGCCCCTGGCCTCGCCGCCGCTCCGCCGCACGCTCCGCCTCGAGGCGCTCGAGCGCGACCTCGGAGTGGTCGGCGAACGTCATGGCCGCGGCCAGCGCGCGATGGCCGGCCCGCTCCGCGATGAGCCGATGCATCGTCTGCGAGATTCGCCGGTAGGCCGGGTGGCCCTGGGGCGCGGTGCGCAGCTCGATGAGATGCATCGCCTCGCGTGCGTTCATGTCCATGTAGAAGCGGACGCGATATGCCATGGCCACCGCGTAGGGCGCGACCTCCGGTAGTCCCGCTGCCACGATGGCGTCGTGAACCGCCGCCGAAGCCTCCAGCGAGCGATGCCAGTGTTCCTCGACGCGCGCCTCGGCGATGGCCTCCGGCATGACGAAGCCGTGGCGCGGCGAGAGCCGCTGCCATTCGAGCGTGAGCAGTCGATGCCGTTGCAGATCTCGGAAAGCGCCGTAATCCGCGAGCACGTCGAACCGATAGGACGTCCGCTCGAAGGCACGGCCGGGACGATGGCGTCGATTCGTGCGGCGTCCGACGTACGTTTCCAGAATCGAGCGGCGCTCCGCCTCCGTCATCTTCTGGGCAATCTCCAGCAGCCGATCGTCCGGCAAGTCCGACACCGCGTAGAGCGCGGCGGCCACGACTTTCGTCTCGCCCTCGGGATCGAAGTCGGTGAGCGTTACCTCGTCACGCGGGAGTTCCGGCTCGTCACCGAGCAGCGCCGCGGCGACGTCGGATGTCGCGCGGCGCGTCTCCTTGAGATAGGAGGACCAGGCGCCGCCGCGATCGGGCAGATCGACGCGGCGGAGGAACGCCGGGATCACCTTGCGAAGCTCCTCGAGCATGAGCCCGGCGTAGGCCCGAACCTCCAGGAGCGGATGCGCGCGCATGCGCAGCAACAGATTTTCATAGGCCTGACCCGTCCCGTAGATGCCGACGTTCGAGGTCGTCGCCGCCGGCAGCAGCCCCCGCAGCGTGTCGAGGGCCTTGGCGCGGATGCTCATCCGATAGGCGCCGTCCGAGGTTTGCGCGTCCTTCGGGAAGCGTTCGCTGAAATGCTGGCGCAGGACCGGCAGCAGCTCGCGATAGGTGTCGAACATCGCGTCCAGCGTGGCGACGTAGCGCGCGCGAAGCTCGCCCGAGAGCTCGCCCGGCACGTGATAGCGATAGTGACCGCCGACGAGGTCGTCGTAGGGCACGTAACGCGTCGACTGCTCGAGATACGCGGCGAGTCGCCCCCACTCGAGGACCTTGGTCAGAAGGTTCGACGCCCCCTCGCACGCCAGGTGCACGCCGCCGAGCTGGGCGACGGAGTCGTCGCCGTACTCGAAGAACATGCGCCCGTAAAGCTCGTCCGCCCGGGTGTTCAACGTGGGAGGAGATGAGGCATCCGCCCCGACTTCACCCCGATGTGCCGCGCGCCGGACATCGTTCACGAATTCATCCAGGAACAACCGGCGCAGTGATTTCGGGGAGCGCGAGTAACGCGCGAACAGCGCGCCCTTGACCACCTCGGGGAGATTGACGAGCGCGAAGACCGGACCGTCGAGATTCGTGAAGTACGGCGAGAGGGCCGCCCGCTCCTCCGGGCTGAACTGTTCGGTCATTCGCGCTGCATTCTACGCCAGCGTGCGCAGCAGCGCCACGACGGTGACGGCGATCGCGACGGACGCGAGCAGGTTCACGCTCCGCGCGGCGAGGACGAACACGACAGCGGCGCCCCAGAGCGCCGGGTTTGTCCAGCCGAGCGCGAGTCGACCGTCACGCACGAGCACCAGCGGCACCGCGAGCGCCGGCAGCACCGCGAGGGGCACCAGTCGCAGCCACAGGCGGACACGCGGCGGGAGCGGCCGGCGCGCGAGCGCGAGGAACATCGGCGCACGTGTCAGGTATGTGGCGACAGCCATGCCAAGGATCACGAGCCAGACATCGTTCCTCATGGCGCGGCGGCATCCGCCGGCTCCGCATCGTCGAGCGGCAGCAGCCACGCGGCGACCGCGCTCACCACGAGGCCCGTCACGACGATGTGCCAGTTGCCGGGCAGGACGAGGGCCAGCGCCACCGCGATGACAGCGGCGCCCACGGCGACGAGCCAATCGGCCCGGCGCCGCAGCTGAACGGCGACGAGCGCCAGGAACACGGCGGGAAATGCGAAATCCAGACCGTAGCGCTCGGGCCGCTCGACGAGGCCACCGAGGGAGACGCCGACGAGGACGCCGCCGGTGAACGCCGCGCAGATCGCAATCGCGCTCCCCAGGTAGATCCGTGCGTCGGGCGGCTGAGAGCGCGCGACGGCCACGGCGAACGACTCGTCGTTGATCACGTGCGCGATCACCGCGAGCCACGCGCGGCGGAAGCCGCGGAACGACGGCGCCAGCGTCGCAGCCATCAGGTAGTGCCGCATGTTGACGACGTACGTCGTCACGATGATGGCGACGGCCGGTGCCCCGGTGGCGAGCATCGGCACGGCGACGAACTGCGAGGCGCCGGCGAACACGAGCACGCTCATGCCCACCACCTGCGCCACGGTGAGTCCAGACTGCACCGCGAGCCCGCCGAACACCGTGCCGTACACGAAGACCGAGGGCACGAGCGCGAGCGAGCCGACGACACCCTCACGCACGGTCCCGGCGCAGGGCGGCCGTGCGCCGGCGGTGAGGCCCGGGGTCAAAAAAACGCTCGCTCGACGAACAGCACCGCGCCGACGAGCAGGATCGCGACGGACGAGCTCCAGACCATGCGCCGCTCCCAGCGCGTGCGGCGCAGCAGCGCGAGCGCCGGCAGCGCGACGGCAACGACCACGCCCTGGCCGATCTCGACGCCGGCATTGAAGCCGAAGAGCGACACGAGGAGACCGGAAGACGCGAGGCCGAGCTCCCGCAGCGCCGACGAGAAGCCGAACCCGTGGACGAGCCCGAAGCAAAAGCTGACGAGCCAGCGGCGCGCGACGACGGGCTTGCCGAAGAGGTTCTCGGCAGCGACGAAGGCGATGGACAGCGCGATCACGGCCTCCACGAGACGGTCCGGCAGCACGACGACGTCGAGCGCGGCGAGCGCCAGCGTGATGCTGTGCGCGAGCGTGAACGCCGTGACGATTTTGGCCAGGGCGAGCCAGCTTCCCCCGCGCAGCAGCAGCCCCAGCAGAAACAGCAGGTGATCCCAGCCGGTAAGGATGTGCTCGATTCCAAGCAGCACGAAGCTCGCAAGACCATGACGGCTGCCCGCGCCGCCGGCGAGCGTCACGCGAGTCTCGCGCGTTTCGGGCGTGAAGGCGAATTGCGTCGTCCGGCCGGCGGCATCGATGCGCGCCAGCGTGTGGTAATCGGCGCCGAACACATCGAACAGATCGTCCCGGACGCTCAGATCACCCACGCCGCGCTCACAGGCAAACTCGACGACCAGCGTGATGCTCGCGACGCTCGGCGATGCAGGCGCCACCGAGCCGCGCCCCGGCGCGCACCGGCGGTCCCCGACGACGATACCGACCTTGTCGCGGATCGCGCCGAGAAGGCGCTCGCGGCTCGGCTCGTCTCCGGCGCGAATACGTCCCAGGTCCTCGGCGATCACCGACGGCAGCGCCGCCGGCCACAGCGTGAGGCTGTACCGGACACTCTGGCCCGCTACCGCAATAGAGGCGTAGCCGGTGCTGCCGCCGGTGTGGCCGAACGCGAGGCTCGCGGCAACAGCCGTGACGATGCTCACCCCCGCCGCCAACGCCCACCGGGGCGTCATGGCTTGGCCGAGGCGCGAGCGCGATCCGGAGAATCGCCGAGGCTGTGCACGAGCGCGAGCAGGTTGTCCACTTGATACCCCGGGATCGTCGCCACCACGGGCCGCCCCACGACGAGCATATAGCGGCTCACCGTATCGGGGGCCACGTGACCGATGGCGTACTGGACGAGCGGCTGCGATTGGCCGGGACGATAGACGACGACCACGACCTCCGGGATGTTGACGCCGTAGTCGGCGCCGTCCCGCCCGAGCGGAAACTCGCGCTCGAGGCGTGTGCGACCGAAGGCCGCCATCGTCCGCCCGATGCGCTCCGCCAGGGCCGGATCCGCGGCGTGCGTGTGGGCGCTCTCGCCACCGGTGTGAACGCCATGGTAGAACCACGCGCCATTCGCGTCGCGCTCGAAGCGATGCAGACGGCCGGCATCCGCGATCTCGATCGCACCGATGCGGTCCACCGGCACCGGCAGCAGCATGCGTGCGTCGACGGCATCGGCACTCGACGAGGCCGCGTGCCGACGGTCGCGATACTCGACGACGACGATAAGGCCGACGAGAACGGCCAGCAGGGTCCAGACGATCATGACTCCTCGCCGGCGGCGAGGCGCGATCAATGCTGCTTCCACCAGACGGCGGTGCCGACCATGGCGAGCATCGCCGGAACAAGCAGCACCGAGAGGAAGAACGTGCCCTTCATCTGACGATTGGTGAGCTGCATACGCGGTAGGTCGGCCGTGCGCGGTTGCAGCCCGATGAGGTTCTCCTGTGCCGCGAGGTAGTTCACCGTGTTCACGAAGAGGGTCCCATTGCCCATGATGTGAAAAAACGAATTCGTCGCAAAGTCGGAGTCGCCCACGACGGCGATCCTGGATCGCGGATGCGTGTCGTCGCGTCGCAGCGCGACCACCATGAGCGTGTGCGGTCCCGGGACGTCGCGGCCCTTGACGAACTCGACACGATCTTGACTCGTCTGGCCCCAGCTGTTGCGGGAGGAGTTCACGAGCGCGACCACCGAGGTGCCCGGGACGCGCTGCGCGGTGGGCGACAGCGAGCGCGCTCCGGGAAAGAACGTGAGCGGCAGGTCGCGGGTGATCTGATGACGGTTGTAGTCGCTCACGGCCGGTGATGAAACGTCCGCCCAGAAGTGGCTGGCCTCGTCGATGACGATGTCGTCGTCGACGACGACGCCGTAGTCGCGGAGCAGCGGCTCGAGCCCCGTCCGCACGAACGGATCCAGCATGAAGAAGGCGTGACCGCCGTTGGCCAGATACGCGCGCACCGCCTCGACTTCGCTCGGCAGCAGCGGGATCTTCGGCCCGCCCACCACCAGCACGGCACAGCCGGCGAGCGCCGTGCTGCGCTGCAGCAGCAGCACCTTCTCGACCTTGTAGTTCATGGTCTCCAGGGCGTGACGTGCCTTGGCCATCCCGTGACGCTCGTGCAGCACGTATTTGGCGCCGAGGCCGTGCGTATGACCGACGGCGCCCTCCATGTGGTCGTGCGACTCGAGGCTGAACGGGTCGGGCTCGCCGTGCCCGTCGAGGAAGCACACCAGCTGCGTCGCGCCCTGCGAGATGCGCAGGATGCCGTTGGCAATATCGCTCTCGCTGCCGCCGTTCACCTGCAATCGGCGCCCCTCGCTCTCGAGCACGGCGGTCCCCGCGAAGTTCACGCTCAGCATGCGGGCCTGCGCAGGATTGATCATCGGGTCGTAGAACTCGACGCTGAGAAGCTTGTTCTGGCGCGCCATCAGCTGATAGAGCTCGACCGTCTCGCGCATCATCGGATCGTGGAAGAAGACGATGTGCACCGGCTTGTCGAGCCGCTTCAGCATCGTGATCGTCGGCTCGGACAGCGAGTAGAGCCCGGCGCTCGTCAGATCGAAGCGGAACGGAAAGCGCACCGAGAGGTAGGCGGTCGCCATCAGCACGCCCACGACGCCGAGCGTGCCGAGCGCGATCTCGGCGCGACGACGTCGCAGCATCGCCGCGAGCTCGCTCCGCAGCCCGATCACGCCCACCACCGTCAGCGCGAGGCCGGCGGCGGCCAGCACGAGCGTCGACACGCCGAGCCCGAGGAGGATCATGTGCACGGCGAGCGCCGCCGCGAGCAGCGCGACGCCGATCAGGAGCGTCAGGCCCGAGCGGAAGGAAGGATCCATCTCAGCGACGCCACTTGAGGTAGCCGGTGCTCAGGGTGAGCGCGACCGCGGCAACGATCAGGTAGAACGCCACGCCCTCCGTACGCACAAGTCCCTGGATGAAGTCGACGAAGTGTAGCGAGAAGGACAGATAGCCGAACAGGTCACGTAACGTGCCCGAGCGCTGGAACGTCTGGAGGTGGCCGACGAACCAAAAGGCCAGCAACACCGCCGCCGTGATCAACGCGGCCACGATCTGGTTGTGCGTGAGCGCGGAGAAGAGCAGCCCGATGGCGAGGCACGCCATGCCGAGCAGCAGGAACCCGACATAACCCGACAGAATCGTCGTCGTCTCCGGCGTTCCGAAGAGATAGAGCGGAACGAGATCGACGAGGGTGCCGGCCGCCATCAAGACGAGGATCGTGACGGCCCCGAGATACTTCCCGGCGACGATCTGCCACGGCTCGAGCGGCAGCGTGAGCAGCAGCTCGGCGGTCCCCGTGCTGTATTCGGCGGACAGCAGTCGCATGGAGATCACGGGCACGAGCGTCGTCAAGAGGATCCCCATGTTCTGGAACGTGCCCGCCATCGTCGTTTCGCCGGCGAGGAAGACGTTGTACAGAAAGAAGTAGCCGGTGCCGAGCAGGAACACGGCGACGACGTAGTACGCGATCGGGGACCGGAAATAGCCGGCGAGCTCCTTCTGGTAGACGGCCAGCGTCGCGCTCATGCGCCCGCCGCCCGCTCGTTCGCGTCCGCCCGCTCGTTCGCGTCCGCCCGCTCGTTCACGTAGCGTAGAAAGATGTTCTCGAGCGTCGGCTGCTGTCGCTCGAGCCGATGCAGATCCCAGCGACGCGTGATGGCCCGCGCGATCGCCGCCTCCACCCCCGGTTCGGCCTCCACGCGGCAGTCCGCGGCGACGACGTCCGCCTCATTCGCGAGCGGGCGAACGTCGACGGCGATGACGCCTTTCACCGACATCAGCTCGTCGCGCAGGTCGTCGGCCGGTGCCCTGGCGTGAAGCACCACGCGATGGGTCTCCTCCAGCGCGCGCAGGAGACCGGCGGGAGAATCGATCGCGAGCAGCCTGCCGTGGTGAATGATGGCGACGCGCCCGCAGATGAGCGTGACCTCGGCCAGGATGTGCGTGCTGAAGAGCACGGCGTGCTGCTCGCCGAAGGCGCGAATGACCTCGCGCGTCTCCTGGATCTGGCCGGGATCCAGACCGGCGGTCGGCTCGTCGAGCAACAGCACCTGCGGGGAGCCGAGCAGCGCCTGGGCCAGGCCCAGCCGCTGGCGGTAGCCCTTCGAGAGCTTGAAGACCTCCCGGCGCACGACATCTTCGAGATGGCACGCGGCGACGACACGCTCGAGCTCGGATGCGAGCGCCGCGCGCGCGACGCCCTTGACCTTCGCCACGAATCGCAGGTACGCGGAGACGTCGAGCGTGTC
>Ga0066388_100002849_pt1 | contig 10848 bp, 17 predicted proteins | sample PanSoiMetaGPlot6_FD_64539 | JGI IMG/M metagenome (GOLD analysis project Ga0066388, IMG submission 64539) | Tropical forest soil microbial communities from Panama analyzed to predict greenhouse gas emissions - Panama Soil - Plot 6 (Hybrid Assembly) | ecosystem: Environmental > Terrestrial >... | reverse complement strand
CGCCGGCCACGCAGTCGGGTTTGTGTCAAAGCACACGTTCGAGCCGAGTGATTTGCCGGCGCGAATAGCGGCCATCCGTTGGTTCTCGAAATGCGGAGAGCAGCTCACACTCGACCTGACTATGGAGGTCGAAAGCGCCCGCAGCTGGCGAACGGCAATCCAGGCGCACCAAAGCGGTGCCTGGGAGAACGTCGAGTTGGAGGCTCAGAACCAGCTGACCGTTTGGCTCCATCAAAATCATCACGAACGTTACCAAGTCTGGAACGACATTGTTGCTCGGCATAAGACAGAGGTAATCGCTCCTTTAATCAAAGAGATAATCATTCCTTTCCAACTGAAGCACGGGCTGGACGTTGTACTCGTCCATTCAACGAGCTGGGATGTGTTGGGTGCATTAATGGAGAATTCGTATTTGGACACCCACCATCCAGCGCATTTTTTCCTGGAACTGCTATGGGTGTACGAGGCTGGCCATTTTCCATGCGGCTGGCTCGGAGATTGGCCAAGTGGAAAGTTGATCGTGTTTTGACTAAGCAGGCCGTTTGGGGCAACTGCCGCAGCGCATGAGTCCGTTATTGTGCTGATGCTCGGACGTCCTGCATGACCAGCCCATCCATGCCCACCAAGGTCAAGCGTCCGAGAAGCGACAAGGCACGAAATCGCGAGAGTGGGATCGCCGACGGCGCGGGCGGGCTATGGGGAATTAGCTTCGAGGGTCACCGTTAGAATCGTGGATTTTTATTGAGCAAATGGCCGGCCGACTGGTGGGAGGATAGGCCGGCGGTCTTTTGAGGTGGAATGAAGGTCGAGCTGTTGTTTGGTGGTTGGTTTGCAGGAGGGTGAAGGGGCGTGGACGAGCGAGATCGCCACTGGCTGATGACCGGCGTGGTGGCAGTGGGCTTTCGGCGAACAATCGAGCAGCAGGCATGGCGTATCGATCCCGATCGGCGTTGGAGCATACGTTGGCCGATATGTCGGCTGGCAGCCGCGCGCGAAAACCTCGATGACCATCATCCGGCCGCCACAGCGAGGGTCTGTGGCACAAGCCGTGCACCAAGTCTTGGACGATGCACGCTACACGGAGCGGTGCGCGCCATCTCCGAACGGCTGTAAGCGCACGATGCCGTCGCGGAGGCCCGTGCGCAGATCGAGGCTACTTGCGAAAAGGGCTTCCCGTTAGTGGAGTGACGGTGTTTGCGCGGCCCTCTCCTGTTGATCGCGTCACGCTCTCCTGTGCCGAGGAACGCAGCACCAATCGTTGCCTCAGAGTTGGCAGTGCGCTCAGATGGCCGTAACAATTGATTGTTCGCGCGGCGTTGCTCGGCTGCTTGCTGCGCTTGCGCGCGGCAAAAATTTGGCACAAGGCGCGGCCATGCTGGCTTGGCCAGCCAGTGCACAATCTCTTACCGGATGCCTTAGACAGCCTCAAAATCAAGCATTAGTTGGGGGCGGCACTCGCCAAGAAATAGAACCCGACGGACATAGCCCCGTAGGACGTGCTTCCCAGCGTAGTGGACACCCGATGGGTGTGGTGAGTCAGACTACGCCTGAAATTGCGTAGGGTTGTGGTGGCTAATAATTCAGGTGCAAAATGAAACCTAGAAAAATAGGGATGCCCGCGTCAACAACTGCTCATCAAAGCCTCGAACGTCAGATGGGAGCGCTTCGCTCCGAGCGCTGTGATGTGAGCTTCAGGGAAAAGGCTAGTGGCAAGGACACGCGTGGCCGACCCCAACTCGGAAAGGGCCATCGACGAACTCGGTGCGGGCGATGTCCTGGTACTCGATTGCCATATCGAGCGGATTCATACTCGCGGAGCCTCTATCAAGGTGCCCCACCTCGATCTCACCACGCCAAACGCACGCGGAGTGGTCGCACTCCACTCTCAACAAAGCTGACGGATTCAGCGGCAGCGTAACAGATCCGATTCGGCCGTGGAATGTCTGATAGGAAAGCGAGGCATCTGCACCAATCGTTCACAAGTATTCTCCGCAAGAGAATTGTCTAGTCGTCTAGCAGCGCGACGGCGCGGATCGGGCTACCGGTGCCGCCCTTGATCTTGAGCGGAAAGCCGATGAACCGGAAGCGGCCCTTACCCACGAGCTTATCGAGGTTGCAAAGCCCCTCCATGTGGGTGAAATTGAGATCCCGACAGACGTGATGTACCTCGAAATTATTGCGGCCTGGCCGGCCGGGGCTCACCGCCTCGACGCCGAACATCGTGATGCCCTTGTTGCCGAGCCAAGTGGCTGAGTCCTTTGTTAGGCCCGGAAAGTCCGTGAGATAGCCTTCCTTGCCGTAGCAGCGACGGTAAAAGTCCATATGCAGGAGGACCGTGTCCCGGGGCATGATGGTGATACCCGCTGTCGCTTCCGCGTTCTGCAGGTCTTCGATGGAGATGTCGGATCTCAGGGGCTTGTGCGAGAGGTCGAGGCACACGGCCTCGGTGAAGAAGTTTTCAAGCGGTATCTCATCGATGCTCCTCGCGCCCGGCCTCGCATCGAAATGCACCGGTGCATCTACGTGCGTGCCGGCGTGGTCGCCCATGGCCAACGACAGGGTGGCGGAGGAGAACTTGTAGCCGTCGGCCTCGCGAATTTCCTGGTGCGTTCCGAAGGGCGTGATGATGATCGGCGGATGCGTCATGATGCGCGGCATCTTGTGATAAATCTCACGGCTCAGGTCGATAAGCTGCATGGGGCCTCCGGGCGGGAATGTGCGGACAGCGGATCTAGTCTTAAGCATGGAGCGCCAGTAAGCATTAACTGATCGAGCAGCGCTGGGCCATTCTATAAGCCGCGGAGGCGAATCCAGCTAAGTCGGTCTGTCGCTTAGGGGTCCTTCGGACGTCTGAATGGAACAACCCATGAGCAGCCGGTCATGAAGAGCCAGTCGCTCAAGCTATCCAGTCAATGCAGCGTATTCGGAAGGCCCGAGGCTTCGGCACCAAGTGTTGGTCAGGGCGACGCCAGCGAGTCGACCTTTGACCGCTTTCTTGGAACAGTTCGACTGCCCGGCCCCAGGTTCGGAGCAGCCGTGGATTTTCCGTCTCATCGGCGCCACCATCACCTGTGAGGCTGGCCCTGACTTGCCTGTGTGTCGCGGCAAAGGGGGCTTTCGATGGGCTGGCAGTTTGACTCTCAAAGGGTATTCAGGGCTTTACAGGCGGTAGCCTTGTCGGGCCTGCTCTCTTCGGTGGTCGGCTCACCATTGTTGGCGCAGTCCGAGCGACCGCTGTGGCAGCAGAAGCAAGCGACAAAAAGCGTCCGCAAGTACCGTGAGGCGATGAAGACCATCGCCGTGCAGGTCGATGTCGACAGCCTTCGATCCGAGAGCAATGCGGGCTTCTCGCTTCCCTTGCCGAGCGGCAACTTGGTCAACATCACCAAGTCGCGCGAGCGGCGGACGGAGAAGGGCCTAGTCTGGCACGGGCAGATCGCCGGCGACCCGGAGAGCATGGTGAGCTTCTCAGTGGTCAACGACACGGTGGTTGGCAGCATCCTGACCGGCAGCGGACAAGCTTTCCGCCTTAGGCGCGACCCCAACGGCGAGCAGGTGATCGAGGAGATTGATCTGGGAAAGCTGCCCTCAGAGGATGATGCAACTCCTAAGCCGGCGCAGCGTGGTGACAACGCGCGCTATCGGCGCAAGGTCGCGGTATGCTCGACCGACCCTGCCGACAGAATCGATGTGCTGGTCGTCTACACCGCAGACGCGCGTATCGGTGCGGGCGGAACGGACGCCATGGTAGCGCTGCTGAACAACGCAGAGGACCAGACAAATTTGGCCTATGAGAATAGCGGCATCCAACAACGCATCAAAATCGTGCACAAGGCCGAAGTGGATTACCAGGAAACCGGGAACGTGACGACCGACAGGGGCCGGCTGCAGGCCAAGGGCGACGGCTACCTCGATGCCGTGCACAAGATGCGGGACAGATACGGGGCTGACATCGTCGCGCTGATCGTTGAGAACATCGGACCATGCGGCAAGTCCTTCATCATGACAAACCCCGAAGCAAGCTTCGAGGACCACGCCTTCTCCGTGGTCAGGCGCAGGTGCGCAGCCGAGCACGGAAAGTACAGCTTCGCCCATGAGCTGGGCCACGTGATGGGTGCTCGCCACGACCGCTTTACGGACCCTAAGGACGGCTCGCCATATGCCTTCAATCATGGATACATCCGCGTGGAACCGACGTCGGGCCGGCCGTGGCGGACGATCATGGCCTACAGCACCAACAAAACCCCGTCCCATGCAGAGACTAACCCTTGCGGGCTAGCTGCTGCCGCGGCAGGCGTGAGCCCAGACAAATACTGTCCGCGCGTGCTGAACTTCTCCAATCCGCTCGTCAGCGTGCGAGGCGATCCCACCGGAAGCGATACGGAAGACAACCATCAGGCCTTGAACAAAACCGCGCCAATCGTCGCAAAGTTTCGCTGCGCGAGAATCGTCACTTCGAACCGTTGAGTCTTCGGGCGACGGAGGGTACATCGGTTGCTGAAAGGTCGCGGTGTCCAGGGCCAGAGGTGTCAGCGCCTTTGCAAGAAGCGCACGTTGCTCGGCGCGATGGTTCGCCCCTGTGCCGTTGGGTCGTGGCACGTGAGCCAGGCGTCGCAGCGATCAATGATCTCGTATTGCCTAACTGACCATGCCAGCGCTAGTCCAGTACTGGCGCGCGACCGCCCGGAGACGACCGTTAATGGCACATACCGCCAATTCGCGGCGGTGCACCATTCCGTCGGCAAAACATGGGTCAAGCAGACGAAGATGAAATGGATACATCCATGAAGATCGGGATAGTTGGAGCTGGCAACGTGGGCTGTGCATGCGCGATGGCCGCCACGATCCGCGGCAGCGCGCGCCAAATTGTTCTGATCAACCGGACCCGTAAGCGGGCAGAAGCCGTGGCGACCGACATTCGGTATGGCACCCCGCTTGGTGCCAAAGTCGATATCATAGATGGCGACTATGATGCTCTTGAAGGGGCTGGCATTGTACTCATCACGTCGGGAGTGAATGAAAAAGCGGGCGGTGCCACAGATCGCAACGATCCACGGGGACGGCTCAAGCTGCTCGCGAAGAACGCAGAAGTCTATCGGGAGATTTTGCCGAAGATCGTGCGAGCCGAGCCCCGCGCAGTGCTCCTGGTGGTCACCGATCCACCCGATCCGCTCGCAGATATTGCACGCGACACGTGTAACCACGCAACCGTGCTGAGCGCGGGGACGTATCTCGATACGCAGCGCTTTCGCGTCCATCTCGGGAAACACTTCGGCGTAGATACCTCTCAAGTGGAAGCGCAGGTGATTGGTGACCACGGCACCTCACAAGTGTTCCTTTGGTCTTCCGCTTGCATTGCCGGTGTTCCGGTCGCGGAATCATTGAATAAGCGCGGCGAAACGCTGCGCAACCTGCGCGAAAAGGTGGAGATGGAGGTGCGCTACGCCAACATCACAATCATAGAGGGACATGATGCGAGCCAATACGGCATCGGAATCGTCTGTGCGCGCATTGCCGAGATTGTCCTCAATGACGAGCGTGCGGTGATCCCGATCGGTAGCTATCAGAAGGACTTCGGGGTCACGCTGTCACTCCCGAGTGTGCTCGGCCGCCACGGGATTGTTGAGGTGCTGGAGCCGGAAATGTCGGATGAAGAACGACGGGGGCTCAGGAAGAGCGCGGAAAGTTTAAAACATGCGCTCGGTCACGCGCGCGCCAACAAACACAGACTGGCGTTTTTGAAAAGATTTACTCGCGCTACTGCTGCTAAACGCAGCAGTTCTTGAGGTGCTGGGTGAGCCTCAGGGCAGCTAGGGGTCGCGCGCCTGGCTGCGGCCGAGCCGCGCGGACTCCATTTCATCTTGAATGTAGGCGCAGCGCAGCCGCAACGCGCGTGCGATGCGTAGATCACCCTCTCTCTCCGCAGGGGCCGCTGATTGCGGCGCACCGTGATCGGGACACGGGACAGCTGTCCGCGCCTAGAGCTGTGGCTCGCGTGAGCATCCCAAGTTTCCCCATCGGCGAGGGACATTGGGGCTTCTGCCGAAGATCCTTGCCTTCCCGTCCTCAGCTGGCCCCCACCCAAGGTCATCAGCTGAAATTGGATGGGTATCGATGTCTGGTCGCGAAAAATCGGCCAGCGAGTCCGCCTGTACTCAAGGAGCGGCACCGAATGGAGCGATAGGTTGCTCGGCCTGGCGGAGGCTTTCGCCGCGCTCCGGACCGACTTCATCCTCGATGGCGAACTGGGTTTGTGTGACGACCGCGGCCGACCGATCTTTAGGGCCCTCCATGCCGAATGATTAGTGGGCGCGCGCGACGCTCAGGGTATTCGCGCGGCTGCTTGGAGGGCGGTTAACTTGTGCCGCCCCGACCCAACCCTTTCCGCTACAGGCGCTAGACAGCACCACAACGGAGTGGCTCAGTAGCCATACCGGCGACCATATCTGTCACAACCCGGGAGTCGTGGCCCGCCGGGCGGGCCGCAGCTCGGACCATAGTAGTGTCCGGGCGGCGAACCATGTCTGCGGCGGTAGCTGTCCCGATAGCCCCATCCTGGCGGCGGAGCATACCGGCGACCGTACCTGTCACAGCCCGGGAGTCGTGGCCCGCCGGGCGGGCCGCAGCTTACCCGGAGCCCGTCCTCCCAGGACTGCGCAGTAGCGTGAGCGCTACCGAGTAAGCCCGCAAGCAGGACGGTCCCGCAGAACACGCAGAACACAGTGAGCTTTTGCAACATGTGCGCCTCAGGTGAATGTCACCGCCATCTCAACAGCTTATCAACGAACTAACACTCAATGCAGTTCCTGAACGGTGTGAGCGGTCTAAGCCGCCCCTGCGAGGGCTTTTCTCGGAGGCAGGAGGGTGCACGGATTAAAAGAACGTAACTCCACATCGGTGATCACTGATCAGTTGAAACTGCCTATCGCGCTACCGACTGCCAACGAGCATGAGCGGTCCAACAGCGCGGGCCACGCCTCGGTCGTGCTGCCGCCTCCGGGCGTGGCGCTTTCCCTGAAACGATCGTGCGAGCTCGCTCGTTTCTATCAAGCCTCCCAAGGCGGCGTCCGTCAGGGCGGCTTCTCCTGCCCTTTGGGCTTTTTACTCGGGATCGAGCCAGCGCGCCGCACCAGGAAGTGCTCGGACGCTAGCTCAGCGAGCCACCCACAGTATGGGACGGCCCGAGCAACCGCGTCCTCTAGGGGCATGTCTCCGAAAATGATGATTTCGAGTGGCCGTGCAGATGCAACGCTGTCTGAGGATTTTCTATGAGGCGGCGAAAACGATGTGCGGGAAGAGCGAAACGTGGGCGATGCGCCTGCGGCGCCCAGATAGCTCTCAAATGGCGTTCTTCGCCTTCGAGTTGTTATTCGATCGCGAGGTCGATCTCCGATCGTGCCATTGTCGGAACGCCAACGCGATCTAGTCCGGCTATGCAAGATGGGCCGCAAGGTCGTGCCGTGTCTCCTCCTTGTCGAGTCATTCCCGGAGGGCGAAGCCGCTTCTCGAGTGGTGCGAGCACTATCGGCTCGAGGGCATCGTTTCGAAGCGGTTGACCTCGAGGTACTCGAGCGGCACATGCCGGGATTGGCAAAAAGCAAAATGTAACGGCTGGCGGGATGCAAACCAGTTCCGGCACAAACTGTTTGAATGCCCGAGGAAACAGCAGCCGGTTCCGCGCGTGCGCGAGCTGAAGAAGCGCGAGGTGCTCGCCAGGGTCGTGACACGTCTACAGGATCCCGACGTGAGCCCGGGCATCGTCAAGGAGCTGCGCAAGCAAGTCGCGATCCTGGAGCGCGAAATCGCCGAACTGGAGGCAGTACCCGGGCGCCACAAATGAAGTGCGGCTGGTGCGATCAATACGCGATTGATCAAAGGCTTGTAGGGCGGGAATGACCAGCATTGCGCATAGCGTTGATCTATGCCGTGGCTATGGCGCCCGATGGGAGTTGGGTGGCAGCCGGGGGGTATGATGCTGCGTATTCAACCGCCAAGACCAATTTCGTCTACGTGTTCCAATTCACGACCGGGCGCGTATGCGGCTTGATGCTGGTTCTTTAGCGTCACTCAAGTTGCGGCACTAGCCCCCGGCAGCGCTTCAGGCTGGCCTCACCGGCGTAACCCTGAAACCGCCGGCGCGTTTCCCCTATTCTGTTCGTCAGCGTTCCGCGATCGGTGCCCAACGTACGTAAACGCACAGAGCTAATCGTTGAACTAGAAGGTGGTAGCCGTGCAGATTGATGTTGCGTCGCGCTCCCCGAGGTCCCCCCCAAAGCGGCGCACGTGTATGCGGCGGGTTTCGAATTGCTCCCGCATACCAATCAGCGAGAGCGGCCTTCCGGGTTGGCCGCTCTCGTGTTGAGCGAACCACACCATGGCCGCACAAAGGTCAAAATCTACACCAGCAAGCGAAACCAAGATGCCATCCATTGTCTGCGTTGTCGTCCATCCGAGCCACATCTTCTGTGAAGGTCTTAAGACGACCTTAGCGAATAGCCCATTTGCGCCTGCGTGCACTGCCCCAAGCATTGACGACGTGCCAAGCGCAATAGTCAGTGCCGGCGAACAGGTGTTGGTTCTCATCGGTGTTCGCGATGCGAGCAATCTCGCCGAAACCCTGGGCGTGGCGAAGGCTAGCTTCCCGGACGCGGACACCGTGGTCATCGGCGACTCTGGCGATCGCGAGCTTGTCACGACAGCCCTCGAGTTGGGTGCGACCAGCTTTATTGACGAGAACGTAACCACGTCCGGCCTGGTCAAGCAGCTTGAGCTCGTGGTTCAGGGTGAACCCGTGATCTCGGTTGTCCTTATCAAACGGCTGCTTGGGCAGGGCTCTGCGCAGTCCTCGGAGCAAGCCGTGATACCTCTCACGCTCGACCAGCGGCACCCGCCCGAGCCCGAGGATGAGGATGAGGATGATGAGGCGGGACCAGACCGACGCCTCTCCGGCCGCGAGGCCGCAATACTGAATGCCTTGGTACAGGGGAAATCGAACAAGGTCATCGCCTATCAGCTGAGTATAACCGAGGCCACGGTGAAGGTTCACGTCAAGGCCATACTTCGCAAAACTCGCCTCAAGAACCGCACCCAGGCAGCGATTTGGGCCTTGCATCACCCAGCGCTCTCGAAAGTCTTGCACGCGGCCAACGGCGACTCGCCGGTCGACGACGGACAAGCGGCCGGCTGTGACCCAAACGCTCGATCCTCAAAGAACGGCCCCGACACGTGGGGGTCGGGGCGTTGCTGACTTGGTGTTGCTAGCGGAAGCGCCACCGCATCGAGCCAAAACGCTGATTTGCGTACTCTGGCAGCCATCACAAGGTACACAAATAGTTCAAAGCCGGCTGGTGTGGTTGAGCATCTCACCGAGGCTGCCGACGCCATGCACCCCGCGCGGGTGAAGCGTGCCTACGATCTGATGGGGTGCGAGCCAGGCTCGCCCGAAGAGAAAGCATTGGCCGCAATTGCCGACGCGCTTGAGGCTTACGAAGCTCAGCGTTGGCCGATGGGGAAGATACCGGCGGGAAACGTCAGTCGGTCAAAGTATCCCCCGAACAGGGGGTGCACAGAAGAAGCGCAATGTGGTTCCTGCCGCCCTGGCAGATGGAGCGCTGAGAACGCACACATATTCCGGGGTGGGATGTTGTGCTGCCCCGGTACTCCATCGCAGCTCATGTAGTCTCCCCGCGTCGTCAGCTCGTGCGTACTTAGCTACGAGAGGGCAGGAGTTTCTTATGCTAATCAACATGGATCGGTTCCAGCGGCTCATCCTGACAACGATTGGAGCGGTCGTGTTAACCGTCTGCTTTTCTACCAGTTTTGTTAATGCGCAGAATTTCGAGAAGAAGGTCATATCATCGCCTGATGCACCGGAGGCCATCGGGCCTTACTCACAGGCCATCCAGGTCGGCAAAACCGTGTACCTATCGGGGCAAGGACCCATCGACCCGAAGACCCAACAAATTGCTCCTGACGCATCAATTGAGGACCAGACGCGCCGCGTACTTGACAATTTGAAGGCCGTCCTTGTCGCGGCTGGCCTTACTATGGACCACATCGTTGCGACGACAGTATACCTCAAGGATGTGGGCGAATTCGCCAAGATGAATATGGTGTACGCCACATACTTCAAGAGTGCTCCGCCAGCGCGTGCCACTGTCGAGGTCGCACGCTTACCACGTGAAGCTAAGATTGCGATTTCTGCGATCGCAGTGGCTCCATAGCGCACCCTCGCCCTGGTAAAATCGCTCATGCCCGATCGGAGCCGTCGGTGCCTTCTGACGGGCGGCTTTCTCCCGATCGTCCGGTCCAGTGTCGCCTTGATCTCGTTCAGCTCGGCCAGCGCGCGGTCGAGTGTCGCCTCGATTTTGGCGATCTATTCCGCGCAGTGTGCGGGTGCCAGCGGGGCACCATGTGGCGGCGCTGACTCGCAGTGCGTCGTTCATTGAGCACGGTATGATCGTTTATGCTACCCAACGAGCCGCGATGCAGGCTGCGGTCGAACTCCCGAAACGGCCAATTCCACCCGCCAAAGTCCTCATCCTTCCAGAGGGTCTTCAGCACGAATTTAGCGCGGAGGAACTCAGCAATATCCCAGGCGAGACGGCAGTCTTTCGCTGCAAGGCAACAGATTGGCTTCTGGTCACGCAGTCCGGCATATTCGGAATCAAGGCCAACAACCCACCCGCGTACTACCAGGGGCTTCGGGCGAGCCGCAGTTCTGCTGCTGTCAGCGCCGCCTTAGCCGCAAAAATTAGCTACAGTTGAGGCATTGCCCGGGAGGGGCCGGGCCCATGCGCAAGCTTTTTAGTAAGTATCCCGTGACGACGCTCGATCTGGGCCGGACTT
>Ga0066388_100002848_pt1 | contig 10850 bp, 9 predicted proteins | sample PanSoiMetaGPlot6_FD_64539 | JGI IMG/M metagenome (GOLD analysis project Ga0066388, IMG submission 64539) | Tropical forest soil microbial communities from Panama analyzed to predict greenhouse gas emissions - Panama Soil - Plot 6 (Hybrid Assembly) | ecosystem: Environmental > Terrestrial > Soil... | reverse complement strand
AGTCACCCCGCTTCTCGAGGCCGATGACATTCGTGTAGAAGTCGAGTGCCTTGTCCTGGTCGCTCACCATAACTGCGACGTACACCACTTTCTTCAGCATCGCCGTTCCTCCGTTCTTCGTTCCGGCCCCGTTGCCTTTCGTCAGGACAACGAATGGGAGGAACGGAAGGGGACACCTCCGTGGCAAGCGGCGGCGACGACGCGCCCAAATCGGTTAGGGCTGGTTGTCGCAGACATGCTCATCGGGCAGGACTGGGTTCTGCAGGAAGCTCAGTGCAGTGACCAGCGCGCACTGGCTGGTCAAGAGGGTGATGTGGGGTGAGTCCTTGATGGTCAGGAAGACGCTGTTCGGCCAGTCCTGCTTCGCCTGCTCAGCCATCTCCAACGGGGCCTGCAGGTCAATGTCGCCCTCCAACATAAGCACCGGCACTTTGGGGAATGGCCCACGGTAGGGCGGGAGCAACTGGGACGAGAACAGGGGTTTGGGGTACTTCAGGCACATGTTGACCTGTTCCAATGCGGAGTCGACCCAGCCCTGCTTGGAGAACCAGCCGAACGCATCGGCAGGCAACCCCGCCAGTCCCCGCTCAAACTCGGCGGCGCGCGTCGCGATGGTGTGGTCGAGGTCGAACGGTGCGCTGTACTCGCTGCACGCCACCACGACGCTCAGCGCGCTACCCCCACTGCCCGTGGTGGGCGGGGGGGTGGCAGCTTCGATCAGCGCCAGCAGCGGCCCGAAGTCGCCGTCGGCTGCCTGGCCGACCGCGGTGAGGTAGTCGGCGAAGGCATACTGGATCGCGAAGGCGCTCACGCCGGTGAAGGTGCCTTCGGTCAGCACCCGCGTGCTGCCGGGGAACGGCACCGGCCGCGCGGCCAAACTGGCGGCAACCGCGCGCACCTGCGCGTCGGCCTCATTGGGGTCGCACAGGTTGGTCCGCTCGCAGCGCAGTCGTAGCACCCGCTGCATCCCGTCGGTAAAGAAGCGACCCCACGGATCATGGTCGAAAGCGATGATCCCGTCGATCACCGCGGCTTGCACCAGGTCGGGGAACAGCGCCGCGTAGGTCTGCACGGGCCACGTCCCGTACGACACCCCGAGCAGCGAGGGCTTGGGCAAGTTCAACGCCCGCCGGATTGCCTCGACGTCCAAGACGCTGCTCACCGTGGTGTAGTCGTCGCGTTGAGGACCTACCTCCTGCGCGCAGCTGGCGTTTGCATCCACCTGCGCCTGGCCATCGGGTCTCCACTGCGCGGTGTCGAGGGTGGGGCAACCCAGCCGGCCGGACCGGCCGTTGCCGCGCAGGTCGACGAGCAGCATGTCCCGGTCGGGCAGTGCGGGCATCAGAGCCAGGTAGAGGTCGGCGAAATCCGAGATGGCCTCGCCGGGCCCGCCGTGGAACGGCACCGTCACACCGGTCGACCTGCCGCTCAGCGCCGGGACCGATGCAAACCAGATCCCCAGGGTGCGGCCATCGGGCTTCGCCCAGTTCGCCGGCACGGTGGCGACACCGCAGCGGGTGGTCGCATCGAACGGCGCCGGACACGCCTCGGTGTCGAGGGTGACCGGGTATTCGAGCATGCGTTCGGCACTCTTAGGTGTCGCGGTCCGCTCGTTGCCCGGCCAGGACTGGGCAGCCTCACCGATTCCTGCGCCCGCTGCGAGCGCCGTGCTAACTAAGCAAAACGCGATCAGCGCCCGCAGCAGGTGACGTGGCCTCATGGCGGGATGGTCCCACCCACCAGTGGCGCTGTCAGCACCCCGGCGGCATCGACGGTCAGTCCAAGCAAAGGACACGCATCGTCGGACTTGCGTCACGTACCTGCGTTTTGGACCGCGCGAGCGCCGGGTACGCCCGAAACCGGGCGAAGGGAGGCGGATCATGCAATCAGCCCAGAGAACTGCGCGAATCGCGGGGCTCTTCTTCATCGGTACGTTCGTGTTCTCGATCCCCGCGTTGCTTTTCTATGACCCCGTGCTCAACAACCACGACTACATCCTCGGTTCGGGGTTCGACACGCGTATCTCCGTGGGCGCGCTGCTCGAAGTGCTCCTGGCTATCTGCAACATTGCGACCGCAGTCGTCATCTTCCCGATCGTGAGGCGCGTGAACGAGGCGGTCTCTCTCGGGTACGTCGCATCTCGCACCGTCGAGTCGACGATCATCGTCATGGGCCTCATCAGCCTCATGTCCGTGGTGACCTTGCGAGACGATCTCGGCGGAACTGGGGTCGACGCGGGTTCGCTCACGCTCGTGGGGCGGTCGCTGGTTGCGTTCCACGACTGGACGTTCCTGCTCGGTCCGCAGTTCTGTGCCGGCTTCGGGAACGGGCTCCTTCTCGGCTACCTGATGTACAAGTCGCAACTCGTGCCGCCGAGAATGGCGCTCGTCGGGTTGATCGGTGGGCCGTTGGCGTTCATCGGCGGCGTGCTCGCGCTCTTCGGCGTCGTCGATCATCCGAGTGGCGGGCTCTTCGTGCTGACCATCCCGGAGATCGTGTGGGAGGCCTTCATCGCCATCTACTGGACGTTCGTGGGGTTCAGGCGGTCGTCACCTCTCCTCGCCGAGGCTCGTACCTAGGCGAGGTGTCACTCCCCCTTTGGTCCGCCCCGGCTGCATGGTCCGGCCGGGAACCTGGTCGACGAAATCAACATGACGGCGGGGGAGCACGCAACAGAAGTGAGGAACCGTGATACCTACCACGACGGCTGGGGAGTCTGCGCACCGCACATCTGCGTCCGGTCCCGGCCGGCTCGTCGCCGACTTCTGGTTCGACCCGGTCTGCCCCTGGGCCTGGATGACCTCGCGTTGGATGCTCGAGGTTGAACGGGTCCGCCCGGTGAGCACCCGCTGGCATGTGATGAGTCTGTCCATTCTCAACGAGGGCAAGGAACTGTCCGAGCGTTACCGGCAGCGCATGGAAGAGGCCCGGGGACCCGCGCGAGTCTGCATCGCCGCGGTCGAGGAGCACGGTCCGGAGGTTCTGCTGCCGCTCTACACCGCGCTGGGCATCCGCTTCCACGCCAGGAAGGAACCAAGAGACCGAGAAACGATCGAGGCGGCACTGGTTGAGGTCGGGCTACCGCCATCGTTGGTCGATGTTGTGGACTCAGCCGCACGCGACGAAGCGCTGCGTCGTTCCCATCACGAGGGGATGGATCAAGTCGGCGACGATGTCGGCACGCCGGTGATCAGCGTGGGTGGGTCGGCTCTGTTCGGCCCTGTCGTCTCACCGACGCCGCGCGGCGAGGCAGCCGGCCGCCTGTGGGACGGGTTCCTGCTGGTTGCCCAGACGGATGGCTTCTTCGAGCTCAAGCGCTCGCGCACCCGCGGGCCGATCTTGGAGCCGGTCTGACGACGAGCCGCGCCTTCAGCCCTCGATGCAAGACGGGCGACGCGCGACGCGTCGGTTGATGTCACTGTCCTGTAAGAATTGCCGGTGGCTGCCGGTCATAGCGTGACAGGTATGCGTGAGACGACGCGGTTACACGGCCGACTGGTGGCGGGGCTCGCCGCGATCGCGGCCGGTGTGCTGCTGTTGTGGGGTCTCAATGCGGCGCCGGCGAGTGCGCAGCCCCCGCAAAAACCGAAGCCTCGACCGACACCCTCAGCGACGCCGACACCCTCTGCGACGCCGTCACCATCTCCGTCTCCGACACCTACGCCGGCGTGCGGGTTCGCGGTCGTGGCCAGCCCTAATGCGAGTGGGCAAGACAACGTGCTGCACGACGTTGCGGTGCTCTCGGCGACTGACGCGTGGGCGGTCGGTGAGTACCTCGTCGACGGCGGTGGGGCGTTGCGGACGCTGATCCAGCATTTCGACGGGACGACCTGGACGATTGTGCCCAGCCCGAACCGGCTGACCGGCACCGACCGCAATCAGACCAACTCACTGCGCGGGGTGACCGCGATCGCTCCTGACGATGTCTGGGCAGTCGGGTACACGGACAGCTACGACACCCCGTACCAGACGTTGATCATGCATTGGAACGGCACGGCGTGGTCGATCGTAAATAGCCCGAACTACACCTTCCCCGGCGCGTACAACGCGCTTCTCGACGTCGACGCCGTTTCGGCCAGCGACGTGTGGGCTGTGGGCGGTTCGCCTTTTGCCGGGGTGAGTGCGCGCGCTCTGCTGCTGCACTTCGATGGGGTGTCCTGGACGCTGCGGCCGGGGCCGCCCAACTTCGAGTTCTATGAATCGTCCACTCGCACGGGCGTGGTCGCCGTGTCGGCCGGCGACGTGTGGGCAGTTGGCGACTACAACGCTTGGCACTTCGATGGCAGCGCGTGGACCGAGCCCGCGGCGGGCGCGCAGTTCGCTGCCGACGTGGACGCCGGGCCGGGCGCGGTATGGGCGGAGGGCTCCTATATAGAAAACCCCTACGGCGGCGGCGTCCGGTATCCGATCGGATACCGCTTCACGGGTAGCAGTTGGGAACAGCACAACGCAGCCAATCTCGATCCGGGAGCGTTCAACGGCGTCGCCGTGCGCGCCGCCGACGATGTCATCGCCGTCGGGTACTCCGGACAATTCGCCTACGCCCTGCGCTGGAACGGCACCGGATGGGAGCGCCTAGCGGCGGGTAACGCCAATCCGTCGCCGAGCAGCACGCTGGCCATCGCAAACGTCCTGCTCGGCGTCGCGCACGCCGCGTCGACGATGTGGGCGGTGGGCTTCTCCTACACCGGCACCGGCACCGAGGCCGGCGTTCAGCGCACACTCGTCGAGCGATATACCTGCTAAACCGCCGCGGTACGGCACGGTCAGCGCGGGCTGGGGTCGAGTACTGCGTCCAGCAGGGCCTGGAGCACCTCGCGGGTATGGGGCTCGTCGAGAGTCTCACCGATCCACGCGGCGGCATCGGTACGTTCCGGAGAGCGCGGGTTGGGCTCCAGCCAGTCGGTGGCGGCGAGTTCTGTGATGTGCCCAAGCTGCGCAATGAGCATCGAGAAGTGCCCATGCCGATTGACCGTTGCCGGTCCACCTGCTTCCCGATAGGCCTCGGTCAGCGCGCGCGCCCGGCCGGCGTCGGAGCGGGCGAACTCGAAGAGGACATAACCGAGCTCCTGACTCGGATCAGCCAGCCCGCTGTTCTCCCAGTCGATCACGTACACTCCGCCCTCCGTCGTGGGCAGAACGTTGTCGGCCCACAAGTCCCGGTGACAGGTCTGCAGGACCTCGGACGGCTCGATCCACGACTCGAGCGCGACCAGCTCGTCACGAAGATCGGCCAATCGGCCGGCAAACGGCGCGCCGGCCCTTCGAAGCTGCTCGACCAGCTGGTCCCAGCGATCGGCGCCGACCGGCTCGTAATACCACGGATCCACTGGGTTGACGTCGGCGACGGATACCTGGTGGATGGCGGCCACGACGCCGCCGACCAGGACCGGATCCAGACCCGGGTCGGGGACGCCCAGATCGACCCACTCGTACACCCGGACCTGCGCGCCGTCCACGGTCGCGAACACGCACCCCTCCGTGGTGCGCTGCACTCGCGGCGTCGGGACGCCTGCGGAGTACGCCGCCTCCTGGAAAGCGGTCGCCCCGCCCACCTCGCCCTCATCAGGCTCGTCGAACGACTGCTTCACCGCCCACCTGCCGTCCGCCGTCTCCAACCGCCACACCACGCCCTGCTTACCCCGCGCGACCGGTCCATCCGACAGCTTCGCAGCCTCGCCGAGAGCGAAGCGTCGAGCCAGTTCCGCGGCATCCACGAAGCAACTCCACCCGACGTCAATCGTCGACGTTGGATGCCAGGCTCTCGGTGAGGGGGATCACGTCAGTCACCTGCTCCATCGTCTTGTCTGCGATCTCGTTCCATTTCTTGTACGGATCGTTCTCCGCATGGTCTTCGAATGCCGCCCGGTCTTTGTAGGCCTCGTAGAGATACACCACGCCGGGTTCCCCTTCGGCCTCCCACACATCGAAGCGCCATGTCCCGGGCTCGCTCGCCTTGGCCACCTCGGCGTCCCAGCGCAAATACTCAAGCAATTCTGATCGCTTCCCAGGTTTGACGACGATCTTCGCGAGCGTTCCGTACATCAGACCCTCCAGTTCCAGCGGGAGAATCCCGCATCCTCCGCCGCGATGACCAGGGTGGCACCGACCGGTCCGCCGGCGTTCGGACGACCCAGATCAGCTAGCGCTAGCGCCAATGAAGGGAACCGGACCGTCATCGGATGTTCCAATGGCGGTGTCCCTCACGAGTCGGTGAAGCTCCCCCAGCAGTTGGGTGTCGTCGGTCGGGGAACACAGGAGGAGACGGGTCAACACCGTGCATTGTGCGGTGACGTCGACGCCGGCGATTGGAACGAGATGCCGCACGAGTGCGGACAATTCAGGGCCGGGTGGACCTTCGGTAAGGACGGCGGCCGACAGACGGGCCGCGAGCAGTGGCGGGAAGCCAGGGTCGGGGACGTTCACCTTGGTTCCGGCGGGCAAGCGATCATCCGGCCCGTGGTCTTCGTTGTATCGCTGGAACTCAGGCAACGAGCGTTGGTACACGTCGGCAAGGTCACGCAGGGTCTCTGCGGTCAGCATCTGCTGGGAGAGCTGGACTCCGCTCCCGGTGCGGTGGACATAACGCTCGCCAATGATGTGGGTCGCGCCGAGGCCAGGGTCGGAGGGATCCGTGACGAGCTTGTCGATCGTTGCTGTCAGCGAGGTGGGCGCTGGCCACCACCGTTCCCGCATCCCGGTGACTCGGGCCGTGGTACGCGCACAGAACGTGGCGTCCTGGATGTTATGGGCGGATGCTTCGGCGGCGGTCAACGTTTGTTCGATCCAGGACGCGTTATCGGGGGCGACGACTGATGACGTTTCCGCGAGGGTGAGGCTGGCGGGAGCCGCGAACCCGGCAAAACCAGGCGCGAGCCCGAGCGCTACCGAGACGAGCTGGGTCGCAGCGGGACCGTCCCCCAGGAGCCGGCTGTAGGCCTCGGCGAGGGCCGCAAGCCGCCGCTTGTGGGTGGCCCAGACGTCGCCTTGACCACGCAGTGGTGATGTCGGCAGGTCGTACGCCTGTTCAAGCGCAGTGCGACGGTATGTTTCGAGGTCAGTGGCGGAGGCCGAGTCCCCACTGGTCACTCGCAACGCCAGCACGGCGATGTCAAGCCCTTCAAGGAACTCGCCCCTGGTGGGTGCCGCCAAAACTGCGACACCGAGCCGCTCCAACCAGTCACGGACCCAGTCCGGCCGCGGGTGCTGGATAACAGCCGAAAGCAGCTCCCAGAGGGACTGGTTGCGGTATTGCCGGTAGCCGTAGGCGGTATGGATGTCCAGGTAGCGGGACAGAATGGACTCACCGGTCGTCGGGTCCGCATGTGCCAGCGCAACGAGCGGCGGTCCGTCGACCGTCGCCAGGTATCCGCTGCTCCCCAGCAGCTCCCCTGTCGATTCGAGGCCGTGCGCGCCAAGCAGGTAACTGTCGCCGGCACCGGAGAGTCGGACCAGCATCCCTTCCGCCTGCGGAGGCGTGGCAGGTTCGGGGAGGTCGCCGGGCGGGATGGGTGCATTGTCGAGCGACGCGCGGACCTGGGCGAGCAGCCGCTGAAGGTTTGGGGGGAAAGGCCCGGTCGCGGCCACTCGATCGCATAGCTGGACAGCGTCGTCGTGTGCCGTCGGCGCGGCCAGCCACGCCAGTGACAGCTCGATCGCTCGGTGCCAGTCCAGGTCGATGTCGATCTCGAAAAGCGCGAGCAAACGCTCAGCCATGATGAGATCCCCTCGGCGGGCTGCGTCGAACACTGCCGCCGGCTGGAGCATCTGCCGGCGGAACCGCAGCAGGGTCATCGCGATCACAACGAGCAGGAACGTGGCATCCGGGTGCGGGTCCTTAGCCGTGAGGAGGTGCGTCTGCTCGAGGTCTCTGCGCAGCGATAGCGGATCGCGCAACCGGTCAAGATATGCCTGTTGGAATCGGTGCTCGGCCACGAGCCGGACCAGTTGTTCCACGTCGCGGTGGCGGGCATGCTCGGCGGTGCGACGTGCCACCTCGCTCAGGTGCGCTGGGACGTGCCGCAAGCCGTAGTCATCCCACTCGGTGAATCGCGCCCAAAGGTCGTTGCAGTAATGGGCGGCGACCGCGCGATTGGCGCCGATGAGGTCCACCTTGTCGTCAAGGAAATCGGCAAAGCTGCGATGGACCAGCCGCCACGCCTGCGTCCCGTCGAGCCGCGCATGGCCGAGGACCCGGGTCCATGGCTCCAACACCCGCAGCCGCACCTCAGCGGCCGGGCGTCCCACCTGGCCTGCCAACCAGTCGGCGGTGACAGGTTCACGAGCTACCGCCAGCCGTTCGAGCACTGGCTGGAACAGGCCGGCCCAGTCCGTCCAGTTCTGCTCGGGTGCCGCTGTTATACGAGCCCAGAATTGCTCGTAGTATCCGCGCAGGCCGACCGGGAGCTCCCTCAGGTCCACGGGCTCGCCCGCGGATTCGCGTGAGGCGAGGTCGGCGAGCACGTAGCTGAGGTACATGAAGTTGCCCTCGCTGGCCCCGGTTAGCCGGGCCACAAACTCGTCGGGCGCGTTCAGGCTCTGGCTGTCCGTCAACGCGTCGGTTTGCCGGTTGCCGTCTGTGCGAGCGCGAATAAGCGCCTGGATGTCGGCGATCTGCTGCGGGTCGTCGCGGCGCAATGCGTACCGCACCAGTGGCGTATTGGGACCGGTGACAAGCTGACCCGCCCGGCGAGTGACGACAACATAGATACCGACGGGCAGGTCAAGCGGCAGAAGCAGCGGGTTGGATCCCGGCGGTGGCTCGACAGCCTCGTCGAGGCCGTCGACGACAAGCCAGATCGGCTCGCCACCCGCCCGCTGCACCGACTCGCGCAGAATGCGGACTAGATAGGTCGAGTCCTCACCGACCCGTGCCGGCAACGTCTTGTGGTCCAGCTCGTATCGCACGATCAGAGACCCACTCGCGTGGGACAGGAACTGCTCTGGCCGCTGTACACCGCTGCTCGCGCTGGCCAAGAACGCGACTGCGCCCCGACGGCGAGCAACCTCCGCGGCCAGCGCCGTCTTGCCAAGCCCAGCCTCAGCGACGATCTCGAAATAGCCGTTGCGGTGTTGCTCTGCGAACGAATCGAGCCGGTGAAAGACCTCGGCACGTCCAACGAAGCCCCGGGTCGCCGCATCGAGATCGAAGTCAAGGATGAAGTCCCCCGGGCGCCGGACATCACCTTGATAGATGTTGCCGAACATCTGCCCAGCGACGGCGACATTAGTCGCCTGGACGGTTTCAACGAGCGTGGACGGCGCCGTCACGGTTCGCTCCTACCGCCGACTGGCCTTGGCATCAGCCCTGGTGAATGTCGCCGCTGATCTGCTGGGCGACGACGACGTTACGTGCATTGATCTGGCCGACCAGGCCGCCGGTCACCCCAGGCTGCTTCTGCTCCGCCGCCTGCAATAGCGCGACCGCTCGATCGATGATCTCCTGGTCAGACGTTACGCCGGCATCCTCCAGCGCCTTCGCGGCCGGCTTCTCGAACGTCTCCTGATCCTGGACGTAGTCGTCGATACGCTCCTCAAGCTTGGGCTCGACGCGCCCGAACTTTCTCAGGATGAGTCCCTTCAGAGCGGAGTACCCGTCCTTGATGGCTTGATCGGCGACCTTGGCACCGGCCACAGCCAACGCGGAAAGAATCACTGTGACCGGATCCATGCCAGCCCCCCAAACGTCCGGGCCTCTGCCCTAAGCACTCAACGTAGTCACCCATGACCCGCACGTGAAGCCGCTGTTGGCAGTCAGCGCGTTCTACCAGGCCTGCCAGTCGGCAGTGCCGGTGAGGGTGACATAGCCGTCCTCGACTGTCGGCGCCGGTGAAGCCGCCGAACCCGACCTACTACCTGCCGTGAGGTGCATTCGGCGAAGCATAGGGCGAAGCCGCATCGGCACGGCTGCTCGCTTGAGGCCCCCGGCTGTCCAGCACGTGGATTGCGTGGCCTTCGCCTGACCGGGGTCCTCCTCGGCTTATTCAATCCAGGCGCCATCGTGCGTCTGCGAGCGCGCAGAGCGGCGCGATCGGCCGCTGTCAGGACGTTTGGAGGAGGCGCGTATCCGGCTCTTTGTATCTTGACGGTTACGTAACCATCTTGGTACATTCGCTGGCCATGGAGGCAGTTCTCCGGGCGCTGGCAGACGAGAGCCGGCGCACAGTACTAGAGGCATTGACTCGCGGGCCAGCATCCGCGGGTGAGCTGGCGGCGTTGCTGCCGATTGCCCGCCCAGGGGTATCGCGCCATCTCCGGGTGCTGCGCGAGGCGGGCCTGGTCGAGGTCCGCCAGGAGGCGCAGCGGCGAATCTACGGCCTCCGTCCCGAGCCGCTCGCCGAAGTCGATGAATGGCTGGGCCGGTATCGGGCCCTTTGGCAGCAGCGGCTTGACGCCCTGCACACCGAGGTGGCCCGCGGCAAACGCGAACGAAGGAGGGCCGGATGATGAGCAACGCAAGTGGAAGCGCCCGCATACTGGGCAGCCTGCGGTCAGCGGACGGCAAAGGCGTCGTGCGGATGGAAGACCGCTTCGCCACCGACATCGACGATCTGTGGTCCGCGCTCACGGATCCCGGCCGTCTCGCCAGGTGGCTCGGCGAGGTCGACGGCGACCTGCGCCTCGGCGGTGAGTTCCGCGCTCGCTATTTCGCCACTGGATGGGAAGGCACGGGACGCGTGGAGGCGTGCAAGCCTCCGCAGCAGCTGCTGGTGCTGACCCGAGACCCGGACGAGCCAGGCGAACACGCCATCGAGGCCACCCTGACCGCCGACGGCGACCAGACCGTACTGGTTATCGAGGAACGTGGCATGCCGCTCGACCAGCTCGCCGCATACGGGGCCGGCGTGCAG
>Ga0066388_100002847_pt1 | contig 10852 bp, 9 predicted proteins | sample PanSoiMetaGPlot6_FD_64539 | JGI IMG/M metagenome (GOLD analysis project Ga0066388, IMG submission 64539) | Tropical forest soil microbial communities from Panama analyzed to predict greenhouse gas emissions - Panama Soil - Plot 6 (Hybrid Assembly) | ecosystem: Environmental > Terrestrial > Soil... | reverse complement strand
CCCGGCGAGGCGCGCGTGCTCGAGGCGGCGCAGCGCTCGCTCAAGGGCGAGCGTCGGGGCCTGCGCGCGCTCTGGCCGTTCCTTGGCCCGGCGTTCATCGCCGCCGTCGCCTACGTCGACCCCGGCAACTTCGCCACCAACTTCGCCGGCGGTGCCAAGTTCGGCTACCTGCTCGTCTGGGTGATCGTCGCCTCGAACCTGATGGCGATGCTGATCCAGACGCTGAGCGCGAAGCTCGGCATCGCCACCGGCATGAACCTGCCCGAGGTCTGCCGCGAGCGGTTCAGCCGCCGCAAGACGTTCCTGCTCTGGCTCCAGGCCGAGGCGATCGCGATGGCGACCGACCTCGCCGAGTTCATCGGTGCCGCGCTGGGGCTGCACCTGCTCTTCGGCATCCCGCTCTTCCCGGCCGCGCTCATCACCGGCGCCGCGGCGTTCGGGATCCTGGCCCTCCAGGCGCGCGGCTTCCGCAAGCTCGAGGCCGTCATCACCGGGCTCGTGGGCGTCATCGTGGCAGGGTTCGCCTTCGAGGTCTTCCAGGCGGATCCGAGCGTGAAGGGCGCCGCGCACGGGCTCATCCCCGGCTTCGACGGCTCGGAGAGCGTCCTGATCGCGGCCGGGATCCTCGGCGCGACCGTGATGCCGCACGTGATCTACCTGCACTCGGCGCTTACGCAGCGCCGCGTCGTCGGCGACAACCCGCGCGAGAAGCAGCGCATCCTGCGCTTCGAGCGCATCGACGTGGTCATCGCGATGGTCATCGCCGGCGTGATCAACCTGAGCATGCTGCTGATCGGTGCCGCGGTCTTCCACGCCTCCGGCCAGACCGATATCTCGTCGCTCGACGAGGTCTACAAGGGGCTCGGCGAGCAGCTCGGGCGGCATACGGACACGGTCTTCGGGATCGCGCTGCTCGCCTCGGGCCTCTCGTCGTCGTCCGTCGGGACTATGGCCGGCCAGGTGGTTATGCAGGGCTTCATCCACCGGCGCATCCCGCTCTTCCTGCGCCGTGCGATCACGATGGCGCCCGCGCTGGTCATCATCGCCCTCGGCGTCAACGCGTCGTCGGCGCTCGTGATCAGCCAGGTCATCCTCTCCTTCGGGATCCCGTTCGCGCTGATCCCGCTCGTCCTGTTCACGCGCGACCGCTCGCTCATGGGCGAGCTGGTCAACCGCCGGCTGACGTCCGTGATCGCGTGGGCGGTCGCGTCGGTGATCGTCGCGCTGAACGTGGTTCTGCTCGGTCTGACGATTGCGGGCTGAAGGCGAAGATCTCGGGCAGCCGCCGCAGCAGCTTCTGGTCGCCCTCCGCATCCGGCGCCGGCGCTTCGCCGCGCAGGTAGTCGAGCAGTGCCTCGTCGTCGACCGCCATGCGCAGACCGGCGTCCGTCGCGTGGCCGGGGCCGATGTCGATGCGGTCGCGGTCGATCTCGATGCGAAACGGCCCGTCGTTGAGCCCGAGCTCGATCGTCGCGACCACGTCGCCGGGCTGGAAGAACGCTCGCATCGCGACCGCGACCCAGTTCGAGTGCAGCTCCTGCTCGAGGCCGCGCGGCCCCATGCTCTGCGCGCCCCAGCGGCCGAGCGCCAGCATCGCCGGAACGAGCTCGACCCCGTCGTCCGTGAGCATGTAGACGGTCGTGTCGGCCGGCGGCATGAGCCGCAGCTTGCGCACGATCCCGTCGGCCTGGAGCTGACGCAAGCGCGTCGCGAGGACGTTCGTGCCGATGCCGGGGAGCCCTTCGCGCAGGTCGGTGAACCGCCTGCCGCCGAGCGCGAGCTCGCGCACGACCAGGAGCGCCCAGCGCTCGCCGACGAGATCGAGCGCTCGCGCCAGGCCGCAGTACTGGTTGTAGGTCCGCTCCGGCATAGTTCTTATTTAGAACTTCATAGTTGCGAACTAGAAGCTTAGTCATTATCGTCGCGGGCAATCGAGTAAGGGAGGCACGAATGAGCACGCCGACGAAGACGGCGACCGGCACGTTCGTTTGGCACGACCACATGTCGAACGACGCCGCGACCGCCCAGGGCTTCTACGGCAAGCTCCTCGGTTGGCAGACCGAGGTCTTCAAGCCGGGCGAGCTGGACTACCCGATGATCTCGAAGGACGGCCAGACCCACGGCGGCTACGGGCCAGTGCCCGAGGGCGCCCCCAACCACTGGGTCGGCCATGTCCTCGTCGACAGCGCGGACGCGGCCGCCGAGCGCGCGCGCAAGGCGGGCGGCAAGGTCGTCTTCGGGCCGGAGGACATCCCGGATGTCGGCCGGTTCGCGATCATCATGGACCCGCAGGGCGCTGTCATCTCCGCGTTCTCGCCCGCGGGCGAGGCGTTTGAGCCGCGGGGCGCCTTCGGCTGGGACGAGCTGCACACGAGCGATCTCGAGGCCGCGAAGAAGTTCTACGGCGACGTGTTCGGCTGGACGGCCAAGGAGTCGGACATGGGCGGCATGACCTACGTCCTCTTCAGCGAAGGCGGGGCCGACCGCGCCGGCGCCATGCAGAAGATGGCGGACGACCCGTCGCCGCCGCACTGGCTCGTGTACGCGATCAGCGGCGACGTCGACGCCGACGCGGCCAAGATCAAGGAGCTCGGCGGGACGGTCTACTGGGGGCCGGACTCGATCCCGGGCATCGGGCGGTTCGCGGTCGCGGCCGACCCGACGGGCGCCGCGTTCGGGCTCTTCAAGCCGGACATGTGATCCGAGTCGGGACAGTCCCCCCGCCCGGGGGACTGTCCCGACCGGCTGTCGGAGAACGTGTCGGGACAGTCCCCATCCGGGGACTGTCCCGTGCCGCCGTACGCTGTCGCGGTGAACCCGCAGCGGCGTACGGCCCTCGTCTCTGTAGGCGCGGCCGCGGCACTGGTCGCGATCAAGCTGGCGACCGGGATCGCGAGCGGCAGCCTCGGCCTCGTCTCCGAGGCAATCCACTCCGGCACGGATCTCGTGGCCGCGCTGTTGACCTTCTTCGCGATCGGCGTCGCCGTGCGCCCGGCCGACGTCGCCCACCAGTACGGGCACGGCAAGGCCGAGCATCTGGCCGCGCTCGCCGAGGCCGCGTTCCTGATCCTTGCGTCGCTCTACATCGCCTACAGCGCGATCGGGCGCATCACCGGGGCCAGGGACGCCGAGGTCGACCCGAAGTGGTGGACGATCGCCGTCGTCCTCGTCGTGATGGCGATCGACGTCAGCCGTCTGCTCGTCTCCCGCCGGGCGGCGCGCCGCTATCACAGCGCCGCGCTGCAGTCGAACGCCCTGCACTTCGGCAGCGACCTGCTCGGCACGAGCGCCGTGCTCGTCGGCCTCCTGGTCGCGCGCGCCGGCTACCCGAACGGCGACTCGGTGGCGGCCCTCTTCGTCGCGGTGCTCGTGCTCGTCGCGGCCGGGCGGCTCGCCCGCCGCAACGTCGACGTGCTCATGGACCGCGCCCCCGCCGCCGCGCGCGAGGTGGCCGTGCGCGCGATCGCCGGCATCCGGCCGCCGGTCGAGCTACGCCGGCTGCGCCTGCGCCAGGCCGCGGGCCGGCACTTCGTCGACGTCGTCATCGGCGTCCCCTCCGACGCGGCGGTCGGCCAGGGCCACGCCGCTGCGGACGCCGTCGAGTCGGCGCTGGAGCGCGCGCTGCCGGAGAGCGACGTGGTCGTGCACGTCGAGCCGGTCACGTCCGGCAGCGTTGCCGAGCGTGTCCAGGCGGCCGCGCTCTCCATTCCGCGCGTGCGCGAGGTGCACAACATCTCGGTCGTCGACGTCGAGGACAGGCCGGACATCTCGCTGCACCTGAAGCTGCCCGGCGCGATGTCGCTCGACGAGGCGCACGGCGTGGCGACGTCGGTGGAGGACGCCATCCACGACGCCGTCCCGGACGTGCGCACCGTGCAGACGCACATCGAGCCGATCGAGGAGGAGGCGGTCGGCCGGCGCACGCAGAAGGGGGCGATCGACGACGAGGTGACGCGGATCGTCCGCGAGGCGACCGGCTCAGCGCCGCGCGAGGTGCGCTTCGTCGAGACCGACGGGAAGCTCGTCGCCTACGTCACCGTGGGCATGGACGCCGGCACGCCGCTCGCGGACGCGCACGGGTACGCGAGCGAGATCGAGGAGCAGATCCGCCGCGAGCAGCCGCAGATCGCCGACGTCGTCATCCATACCGAGCCCTAGGGCGGTAGATCGACCGCAGCCGGGCGCGCTCGGCGGGCAGGTAGAAGCCGACGAGCCCGAGCAGGAACGGGTACGACAGCGCGATCACGATCGCGAGCGCGAGCGGCGCGTCCACCAGCTTCGCCCCGACCGTGAGCACGCCGGCCACGCCGATCGCCTTGGCGACGCGCACCCACTGGTAGCGCACCGGGTAGACCTTCTGCGCCCAGTACGTCATGGCCAGGAAGAGCGCGATGTAGGCGGCCAGGGTGGCGATGCCCGCGCCGACCATGCCGTAGGACGGGATCAGTACGAGGCAGAGCGCGAAGTTGACGGCCGCGGCGATGCCGGTGATCACCCAGTTGAACTGCGTGCGCCGCGCGCGCCCGACGCCGATCGCCATGACGATGTACGCGGCGTAGAACGCCGTGCCGAAGGCGAGCATCCCGACCACGTCGGCGCCCGCCCAGAAGGCGGGATTCTTGTGCGCCAGGAGCCGGACGATCCACGGCGCCAGCACGCCCAGGCCGAGCGCGAGCCAGGAGGCCAGGAAGACCAGATAGGTCAGCACGAAGGCGTACGTCCGCTTCGCCTCGCGGTCGTCGTCGAGCGAATAGGCGAACGCCGGCCACGCCGTGCGGAACGCGGTGAGCAGCAGCACCATCGCCGACGCGACGCGGACGCCGAGCTCGTACTTCCCCACCTCGTTCAGGCCGGACAGGTGCGCAAGGAAGAAGCGGTCGGCGAAGTTGATCCCGATCAGTGCCAGCGCGGCCGGCACGAGCGGCCAGCCGAAGTGCTGCATCTCGCGCAGCAGCTTGCGGTCGAACTGGAGCCCGAGCTGCTCGCGCCGGTAGCCGAGCAGGCCGAGGTAGACGACGAGCGTCCCGATCCAGTTGCCGACGATGACGCCCAGCGCGCCCTGGTCGAGCCCGACGACGAGCACGACTGTCGCGCCGACCGTGGCGAGCAGGTTCACGAGCGTCGCGCCGACGAACGCGAGCGAGCGCTCCTCGACCCGGAAGAGCGAGGTCAGCTGCTCGTAGTTCATCTGCGCCCAGACGCCGACGAACGCCGCGGCGACGAGCTTCGAGTCGTCGACGCCGACGAGCCGGCCGATCGGCTCCGCGAACACGACGCCGACGAGCAGCCCGAGCGTCGCCGCGACCATCGTGTACCAGAACGAGGTCCGCAGCACGAGCAGCCGCGCAGCGCGCTCCTTCGAGTCGAAGTAGAAGCGGAAGAAGGCGCTCGAGATGCCCCCGCGGAGGACCGTGACGACGACCGCGGAGAGCGCGATCAGGACACCGACGGCGCCGAAGTCGGCGGTCGTCAGGTAGGCCGTGTAGAGCGGCAGCAGGAAGACGGCGAGGATGCGGGAGACGATCCCGCCCAGCCCGTAGATGGCCGAGTGGCGGGCGAGCCGTCCGATCTGGGTGGAGAGGCCTTGGTCGCTCAGGTCACCGCAGCGTACGTGCTGGGTCGAGACAGTCCTCGTACGGGGACTGTCCCGACACGCTCGAACGGGCGATGCCGCTAGTGGTGCCGCCCTACACCGAACGTCGACTCGGTCACGTCCCCGCCCTGGACGGGATCCGCGGGTTGGCCATCCTTGCGGTCGTCGCGTACCACTTCCTCGGCCTCCCCGGCGGGTTCTTCGGCGTCGACCTCTTCTTCGTCCTCTCGGGGTTCCTGATCACGACGCTGCTGCTCGAAGAGCACGAGCAGACCGGGCGTGTCTCGCTGCGCGCGTTCTACGGACGTCGTGCCCGCCGGCTCCTCCCGGCGCTCGGCGGGGTGATGGTCGTGACCGCGCTGCTCGGTGGTCTGGCCTTCGCGATCGGCAAGGACGCCGTCGGCGTGCTCAGTTTCGAGGGCATCGCGATCTGCGCCGTGTTCGCCGCGAACATCGTGCGGATGGCCGGCGGCCCGCTCCCGCTCGAGCTGACGCCGATGTGGTCGCTCGCGCAGGAGGAGCAGTTCTACCTCGTCTGGCCGGCGGCGCTCGGCGTCCTCAACCGCGGCCGGCCGAAGCGGATCGCGGCCGTGCTCGTCACCTCCGCGCTGGCCGTGATCGCCTGGCGCGCGTTCCTTGTTCTCCAGCACGGGTTCACGCCGCGCGTCCACTACGGGCCCGACACCCGCTGCGACGGCCTCTTGATCGGTGCGGCGCTGGCGGCCGCGCGCTCGGCGGGGCTCCTGTCCCGGCTGCGGCGGCGCAGCGGCCCGCTGGGCGTGCTCGCGCTCGCCGGGCTCGCCGCCGCCATGCTCGTGCCGGCGGGCGCGGTCGCCTACGCGCTCGTGCTGCCGGCCGTGGCCCTCGTCGCGGTGTTCCTCATCCTCTGGGCCGTCGAGAGCCGGCCGCGCGTGCTCGCCTGGCGACCGCTCGTCTGGACCGGCTCGGTCAGCTATGGCATCTACGTCTGGCAGGCCACCGTCTTCCTGTTCGGCGGCCGCGGCCTCGTGCCCGCCGCCGCGTGCGTGGTCGCCGGCTGGGCGTCGACGCGCTGGATCGAGAGACGGTTCCGCTCAGCGCGGAAGCCGCGCGTACAGGTCCAGCAGCCGCGCCGCCATCCGGCGCAGGTCGTGCACCTCCTCCACATACGCGCGGCTCGCCACGCCGATGCGACGGCGCTGCGCCGTCGATTCCACCAACGGCCGAAGCGTGTCGCGTAGCGTCTCCTTCGTCGTCGAGACGAGCGGCACGCGCACCCCGAACGCCTCCTCGGTGCGCCGGACTGCCTCCTCGTGGAGGTAGGTGAGCACCGGCTTGCCGAGCGCCATCGACTCGATCGCGAAGAGCCCGTACCAGCCGGCGTTCAGCTGGTCGACGACGATGTCGGCGTCCTCGTAGAGGCGCCGCGCCTCCTCGTGCGGCAGGCCCTCGACGATCCGCAGCTCGACGTCGAGGCCGTCGCAGGCGGCGACGATGTGCTCGGTGCCCTTGCGCGCCCGGCTCGACGGCGCGTGCACGACGACCGGCCGCGCGCGGTCGCTCGGCGGCACCTGCTGGTAGCGCTCCAGGTCGATGCCCGGAGGGACGACCTCGGCCTCGGGCACCCAGCGGACCGCGTCGTAGGAGCCGATCACCTCGGCGCCTGCCTTCTTCCCGAACGCGAGCTGCTCGGGCGTCTTGCCGCGGATGTCCGAGCCGAGGTAGTGGAAAAGCGACTTCTTCCGGAAGAGGCGTAGCAGCGGGAACTGCACCGACTTGGGCACGAGCGTGAGCCCGAAGTAGAAGTGGAACACGTCCGTGTGTGGCAGCAGTCGCGCGAGCGCGCGCCACTGGGTGAGCTGGCCGCGGACGAACCCGTCCGGCCGGTGCAGGTCGACGTCGGCGTCGGGGTGGAGCGTGCCGCGGTTGAAGACGACGAGCTGCGCGTCGACGCCCAGATCGCGCAGCGCCTGGACGTTCGCCCACGGGACCCCTGCGATGTTCACCGGGCAGTGGACGACGCGCAGCGTTAGCCGTCCCACTCGACCTGGTCGAAGAAGCGCAGCGCCTTCCGTGTGGGCCGGATTCGCTCGGCGAGGGCGACCAGTCCGTCGTCGTCGATCTCGCCCAGCGCGCGCTTCACGCCGAGGTACGGGAGGTTCAGATTCTCCTGGTAGACGATCGTCGAGATCCGCGGATTGATCTCGATCACCTTGTCGCCGACCATCTGGATGTTGAAGAAGTGGTCGAGCTCGAGCTCCGCCACGATCTTCCCGGCGATCTCCATCAGCCACGGGTCGTCGAGCGTCTGGAAGAACATCGCGAGCCCGGCGCGCATCGCCTCGCGCGTCTTCGGATGGCCGAGCAGGATGCGACCTTCGCGGGCGATCCCGTCGATCGTCCGCTCGCCGCCTTGCGCGAGCTCCATCACGAGCAGCTCGGTCTCGTTGTCGTCGCCGAGCAGCTCGACGAGCTCGTCCAGCCGGATCGCCTCGGCGACGCCCGGCCGGTTCGTCAGCAGCTGCTCGCGCCGGTCGGCCGACGCCGAGATGACGCGGAAGCCGCGCGAGCCCGACGAGAACACGGGCTTCATGCAGACGTCGACGTCCGGGTAGCCGAGCTCCAGCGCCGCCGCCGCGACCGCCTCGCCGCCGCGGACGCGCCGCCACGCCGGGCCGGGCACGCCGATCTTGTCCAACAGCGCGTACGTCTCCGCCTTGTCGTTCGCCCGCCGGATCGACTGCGGCGACGAGACGAGGACGGCAACATCCTCGAATCGCTCTCGCGCGCGTGCCAGGCCCTCCAGGTCGAACGACGACTGCGGCAGCACCGCGTCGACGCTCTCCGCGCGGCAGACCTCGAGCATCGCGTCGGCGAAGTCGGGCGCCGACCCGGCGGGCACGACGTGGAAGGCGTCGCACAGGTGCCGCCCGATCGAGCGCTCGGACATATCCGTCCCAACGAGGCGGACCGGCCGCTCGCCGTTGTCGCGCAGCGCGTGCAGGAGCGCGGCCGTGCCCGGCGCGCCCGACGCGCTGACGAGGATGGTAAGGACCCTCACGAGAGATCGATTCTGTCGCTCGCGAGCTGCTCCAGGCGCCGCTCCCGCTCGGCCTCGAGCATGGCGAGCATCGTCTCGCGCATCGATCCGCCCGGGTAGACCCAGATCTCCGGGTGGGTGAGGAGCTGCAGCCACTCGAACTCGTGCCGTGCGAGCTCCTCGTGCGGGCAGCCGCTCCGCCAGTGCTGGTTCGAGTCGGAGCGGTAGTGCCCCTGCGCGAACCACGGCGGCTGCATGACATTGACCGCCCCCTCGACCGGCCCGGTCATGTACGGCGGGTCGGGGTTGTGCCAGGCGAGTACCGGATCGAAGCGGTCGTCGAGCTGCGCGTTCGGCCAGACGGCGTGCAGGCCGATCCGGTGACCGGCCGCACGGATGCGCTCGATGGCCCAGCGCCCTTCCTCCGAGTCGAGGTTGTAGAAGACGCTCTCGCGCATGAGGAAGTAGGTCGCGACGGCGCCCTCCTCCTGTTCGATGCCGGCGAGCTCGACGGCCGCGGGCAGCGCGAGGTCGACGTCGTGGCGCAGGAACAGGTCTCCGGGCGCGGGCTCGTGGTCGAAGAACGCGAAGCGGTAGCCGCCCTGCCTCGCCGCTTCGAGCAGCACGCGGTAGTGCACGACGTCGAAGGGGCAGCTCACGAGACCTCCACGTCGAGCAGCGACGCCGCGGCCTCGGCGCGCTCGACCGCCTCGAGGTTCGTCTCGCCGAGCGCGACGATGAACCCGCGCCGGTCGCCGTCCACCTGCACGGGCCGGATCGTCTCGCCCGGCTGGAAGTAGAGCTCCGCCTCGGCGACACCGGGAAAGGCGAGCACGCGGTCGAGCCCGCTCACGCGTTCGAGCCGCCCGGTCGGCAGCGGCCCGGGCTGGGCGGTCAGGAAGGAGATCGCGTGCGGCTGCTCCGCACGGTGCACGATCTGCTCGTCGGGCACCGGCTCGCCGAGCGCCTGCAGCAGCGCCACCTGGACGAGGTCGATCCCGACGCCGTAGCGGGCGACGAGCGCCATCTGCCCCCCCGGGATGCGCGCCGCCACCTCGATCAGCCGGGCGACGCCGTCATCGCTCCAGAGCACCTGCGGGTAGGCGATCCCGTCGCGCATGCCGACGGCACGGACCGTGCGCACGGCCGTCTCCTCGATCTCGTCGAGCGCGTCGCCGAACAGCGTCGACGGGTACACGTGCGCGAGCGCGACGCCGAAGCCGACGCCCGCCGGGCGCACGCGGTCGGAGAGCGTCACGACGGTGGGCTCGCCGCCGCGTACGACGACGAGCGCATTGACCTCGCGGCCGGGGTGGTAGCGCTCGAGGATCGCCTCCTCGTCGAGCGAGTGCGAGAGCGACGAGTGCAGGTGCACCTCGAGGTCGTCGATGCTCGCGAGCAGGAACAGCCCGCGCTGCCCCGCCGAGTCGGCGGCCTTCAGGACGGACGGGAAGCCGATCCGCTTCGCGGCGACCCGGGCCTCGCGCAGCGTCCGAACGGCGGCGAAGGCCGGCTGCGGCACGCCGTGCTCGGCGAGCGCGTGGCGCATGGCGATCTTGTTCGTCATCCGGTGCGCGACGCGGCGCCCGATGCCGGGCAGCCCGAGCTCGTCGGCGGCGGCGGCGACGATCGGGACGGCGCGGTCGGCGGCCACGGTCATGACGCCTTCGACGGCGTGCCGGCGTCCGACCTCGACCACCGCATCGACGTCCGCGAAGTCGACGACCTCGCCCACGTCCGCGACCGCGAGCCCCGGCGCCTCGTCGTTCCGGTCGACGGCCACGACGCGCGCGCCGAGCTCGCGAACCCGCTCGATCGCGCGCCGCTGGTGCCGGCCCGCGCCGACGAAGAGCACCGTCCGCCCGTCCACCGCGGCGATGCTATGCGGGTGAGGATCCTGGTGACGGGGATGTCCGGCACGGGCAAGACGTCCGCACTCGCCGAGCTCGCCCGGCGGGGCTTCCGGACGGTCGACACGGACGAGCCGGGCTGGAAGGACGGCGAGCTCTGGCGGGAGGACCGCATGAGCGAGCTGCTCGCCGACGACGGCCCGACCCTCTTCGTGTCAGGCACTGTCGAGAATCAGGGTCATTTCTACGACCGCTTCGACGCCGTCGTGCTGCTGAGCGCGCCGGCCGACGTCATGCTCGCGCGCATCGACGCGCGCACCGACAACCCGTTCGGCAAGTCGGCCGCGGAGCGGTCGCGCGTGCTGGCCGACCTGGCCGAGGTCGAGCCCC
>Ga0066388_100002846_pt1 | contig 10854 bp, 8 predicted proteins | sample PanSoiMetaGPlot6_FD_64539 | JGI IMG/M metagenome (GOLD analysis project Ga0066388, IMG submission 64539) | Tropical forest soil microbial communities from Panama analyzed to predict greenhouse gas emissions - Panama Soil - Plot 6 (Hybrid Assembly) | ecosystem: Environmental > Terrestrial > Soil... | reverse complement strand
ATCCATATGATCGGCGGCCCCGTTCGGCACCGCATTCGAGATGGCGTTCATGACTGCGGCAATTGCGGCCGTGGTGCCGGCCTCGCCAGTGCCCTTCACGCCGAGCGGGTTGCTTGTTGCCGGCACCGAATGCACGGTCTCGCGCAATTCAATCGGCATGGTATGGGCACGCGGCATCCCGTAGTCCATGAACGATCCGCTGACGAGCTGGCCGCTCGTCGGGTCGTAGATCGCGTCTTCTGTGAGCGCTTGCCCAAGACCGTTGGCGATTGAACCCTGGACTTGGCCTTCGACAACTTGCGGATCGAGTATCACGCCGGGATCGTCAACCGCTGTGTAAGTGACGAGATCCACTGCACCGGTGTCGGGATCAATCTCCACCTCGGCAATGTGGCAGCCATTGGGGAATGTGAGCGGCGTCTCGGTCTTCTCCTTGGTATCGAGACTTTCGCCAGCCTCCTTCGCGCGCCGCGCGGTCTCGAACAGCGAGATCTTGCGGTCGGTGCCAACCACCTCGAAGTGTCCGTTGCTGTACTGGATATCAGCTTCAGACGCCTCCAATAGCGCAGATGCTACTTTCTTTCCTTTTGCCAGCATGACATTGGCCGTCTGCATGATTGCGCTGCCAACGCACATTGCGGAGCGCGAGCCGACCGACGCAAATCCGGTCAGCCCCAGTGCTGTGTCGCCGTGACGGTGCTCTATCTTTGCCGCGTCGATCCCAAGCTTGCCGGCAAGCAATCGCGGAAAAACCGTGGCGTGGCCCTGACCGGTCGATTGCACATTGCAGCCAAGGATCAAGCGATCATTGCCGGGAAAGGAAATCGATGCCTGCTCCATCGGCATTGCGCCGGCATGTTCGAGCATGCAGGACACGCCGATGCCGCGCAGCTTTTTCCGCTTTGCCGACTCGCGCCTGCGCTTGTTGAAATTATCGAAATCGGAAAGTTCGAGCGCCTTGTCCACGATCGCTGGAAAATCGCCGCTGTCGTAAGTATTTATCGGCGTCTTGAACGGCATCGCCGACGGCGGAATGAGATTCTTCTTGCGAATTCTCACAGGATTGATTCCGGTAACCCGCGCAGCTTCCTCGACGACACGCTCGAGCGCGTAGTTCGCTTCCGGGCGTCCCGCGCCGCGATAAGGCCCGATCGGGATAGTATTGCTGAAGTAACAGGCGGCGGAAACGTCGACCTTGGGAATCCGGTACATGCCCGGCAGGCAGCGCGCGAAATTGTTGGTGTTGATGTTCACCCCGGCCGTGCTCACGTAGGCGCCCTGGTTGCACAGGTGACGCATGCGCAGCGCAAGGAATTTCCCCTTTTCGTCGACCGCGAGCTCAGCCTCGGTGATGGCATCGCGCGCCTGCGTGTCGGTTACAAAAGCTTCCGAGCGCGTCGATTGCCACTGTACCGGCCGTCCGAGTCGACGCGCGGCAACGAGAAGCGCGGGGTACTCAGGATAGGGTGGCGTCTTCATACCGAAAGCCCCACCAACGTCCTCGGTGACGACGCGCAGTTTTTCGGGCGGCATACCAATAACAGCGGCAGTTTGATTGCGCAGCGAGTCGGCTCCTTGCGAGCAGACATGCAGCGTGTAGCTGTCGCTGGTCTTATCGTAAACGCCCGTGGCGCCCCGGGTTTCCATCGAAGCGACCACCATGCGCTGGTTGACAACGCTGACCCTCGCGACGTGCGGCGCCTTACCGATGATTTCAGCGACCTCGCGTTCATTCTGTTCATCCGGAACCGGTCCGGGCCAGTCGATGCAAAGGTTGCCCGGCGCTTCGGAGTAAAGTTGCGTAGCGCCTTTCTTCATGGCATCGCGCAAGTCGATGACCGCCGGCAGTTCTTCATATTCAACTTCCACGAGATCCGCCGCGTCCTGAGCGGCGGTGGCTGTCTCGGCGACGACCATCGCGACCGGATCGCCAACGTGCATCACCTTTTCGCCGGCGAGCGATGGCCGGAACGGCATGATCATCTTGGCGCCGCCGCGGCCCACGACCGGCGGGTGACGGGACACACTGCCGATGTTGGCGGCCTTCATATCTGCCGCCGTAAACACGGCCAGCACCTTTTTAGACTTGCCGGCTTCGTCGGTTTTTACCGAGTTGACGCGCGCGTGCGCGTGTGGTGAGCGCACAAATATGGCGTAGGCGGTGTTAGGCAGACGCGGGTCATCCATGAAACGGCCGCCACCACGCACCAAGGCATCGTCCTCGACGCGTGGTTCTTTCTCGTTGCGGGCGGCAGGACTGGTGGTCATGGGGGGTCCGACGATCGGCTGATGGAGTCCTGTTTATAGCCGAAAGAACGGCCTGCAACAGGGGCTTGCGTCAGCGCGCCGCCTGCGGCACTCAGGCCTTCTTGCTCTGCTTCGAGCGGCGTTTTTCCGGATGGTGAAATGAAAACGATTGATACCCATAGCCATGTGCTGACCGAGGAAACCGCCGCATTGCTGCGCAAGGAAGCGCCGAAGGTGCCGGTAACCATCACGCCAATCGATGCAGTGTCGGCGACGCTTGATGTCGGAGGCGTCACCTATCGGCCATACCCGCGCGGCGGTTTCGACATCGCCCACCGCCTGCGCGACATGGATGGAGCAGGTGTGGATGTGCAGGTGCTATCAGCCACGCCGCAGACCTATCTTTACAACCAGGAGACTGCACTGGGCGCTGCGACCGCGGCAATCCAGAATGACCAGATTGCAAAGCTGGTCAAAGAAAATCCGCGTCGTTTCATGGGGATCGCGACGCTGCCGATGCAGGCGCCGGAAAAGGCCGCGGATGAGCTTAAGCGCGCCATGACCAAACTCGGCCTGTGCGGGACGATGATTGCCTCCAACATTATGGGCAAGAATCTCGATGATCCGGGCTTCGAGCCGCTGTGGGCGACCGCGGAGGAGCTCGGCGCATTCGTGTTCGTGCATCCCAACAACGTCGCCGGAGCCGACCGTATGAGGTCGTACTATCTCAACAACCTGATCGGTAACCCGCTTGACACCACTATCGGCGCGGCATGCCTATACTTCGGTGGCGTGCTCGATCGCCATCCGAAGCTCACCGTGATACTCGCGCATGGTGGCGGATTCACACCTTATCAAGCCGCGCGCTGGGAGCATGGCTGGCAGGTGAGACCGGAACCCAAAAACCACATTGTCAAACAGCCGGTGAATATTGCTAAGCGCTTCTACTATGACACGATCTTGCATTCGGCACCGGTGCTGGAATTCATGATTGGGCATGTCGGCGCTGACCGGGTCATGCTTGGTAGCGACTATCCTTACGACATGGGTATGCTGGACTGTGTGAAGCACGTGCAGTCGTTGAAAATCTCCGATGCCGACAAGGCGACGATTTTGGGCGCGCGAGCGGAGAGTTTGCTGTCGGGCAAATCATGAACGTTCATGCCGCGAAGGCTGCGCGTATTCCAGCCACCGCCGTTACCGCCTTGATCATCGATGCGATGATCAAGGCTGATGTGCCGAATGATGACGCCGCGAAAATTGCAGAGCTGATGCTTGAGGCCGATCTGGTCGGTGCCGATGCGCATGGCGTTTTTCGCCTTCCACAATATTTCCAACGCCTCAAGCTCGGTTCGACCAATCCGCGCCCCAATATTGCGGTGGCGCGCACAGCACCGGCGACGGCTCTTGTCGACGGCGATAACGGCATGGGCCATCTTGTAGTTGCACGCGCAGCGGAGACCGCCATCGAGCTCGCACGCGAATGCGGTGTTGCCTGGGTGGGTTGCCGCATGTCGGGCCACGCGGGCGCCGCGGGGGTCTATGCCGCGCTTCCGCTGAAGGCCGATATGGTCGGGCTCTATTCCGCAGTTGCGAATGCCAACCATATGCCGCTTGCCGGCGGCGCCGAACCGCTGCTCGGTACCAATCCGCTGGCGATCGCGATCCCCGCCGGCAAAGAAGCACCGGTTGTGCTCGACATCGCCACGTCAATCGTGTCCTACGGCACCATCAAGAACCATCGCTTGCAGAACAAGCCGCTGCGCAATGATTGGATGATCGATCCGAAGACCGGCGCGGCCGTCATCGACCCGCACAAGAGCGCCGAAGCGCTGTTGCTTCCGATGGCCGGCTACAAGGGTGCAGGCTTGGCGCTCACCCTCGGTCTGCTTGCTGGCACACTTAATGCTGCGCTCTTCGGTCGCGACTGTGTCGATTTCAACGCTGAGCCGGATAAAGTTACCAATACAGGCCAGTTCGTGGTTGCGCTCGACCCGAGCCGATTTCAGCCGGTCGACAGATTCAAGGCAGAAGTTGATCGGCATATCAGTGAACTGCGCAATACCAAAGCACTGCCGGGTCAGACGGTCCGCTTGCCCGGCGAGCAGCGTGCTCAGCGTCGTATGGATCGCCTGCGCAATGGATTAGCTCTTGCGCCCGAACTGCTGACGCAGCTCGACAAACTCGCGACCGACTTGTCGATCACTCCGCTGCGCGAGCGCATCTGATCGGTGCTGCCTGGCATCACATATCTGCCGTATTTTTCGGGCTGAAGGACACTACTCAAATAATGCGCTGTTCATGTTGCGGCTCGTTCTCGGTTAGCGCGATGCCGTCTCGGGGTTTTGACGTAAATCGATTGTCGAATCAACTGGATGAAGCTGATGGATAGGAAAGTCCTTGTCGCGTGGGCCAGACGAAAACTGGCTCATGTTGGCCCAGTGTTGTTGTGCGGCGGCGTTTTGTCGGCCATTCCGCTGCTCAGCGTTTCCGATGAAAACACTTTTGACCGAATTCAGGCTGGCGAATGGGTTGTCGCGTCGATGTACTGGGAGGACAAGCTGGTTTCGACCGGCAAGAGCTTCAATCCCATTGGGTGGCATGCTGCGCATAAAACACTGCCGATCGGCACACTGATCCGGGTGTCGAATCCAAAGAACCATCGGTCGATTAACGTAACGATCAATGACCGCGGACCGTTTGCACCAAACCGCGACCTGGATTTGAGTCTTGGGGCCGGCACACTGCTGGGTTTGCAAGGGCTCGGCACCGTCTACATGGAAGTTCTATCAATCCCGCCAATAAAAAATGCGCGACGCCCGGTGGTGGAAAGCCTGTTTGCGGTCAATGATGCCACCGCTAATTGTGCAAGCGGCGCAGCCGCCTGTTAGCAGCGCCAATGCCAATAGTCATCGTTTGCGGGCCTGCTAGGGCGTCTCAGACCTTGGAACTTGCGATTACCCCTTGTTAACCTAGTTTGTTAATGGACGTTTAAGAATAGCTACTGATTTGTTAACTTTTGCCGGTGTTAGGGGCGGGGCGAGAGATTGCGCTCAATGCGGCCCCGGCGGCCCAACCGCGAAGTCCCGCCGCAACGCATCCAGTCCTGTCTCGGTTCGTCAGCCTGCGAAGCGTCGAGCGCAAGCGGGCGACGCTGTTGTGTGGATGAAGGAGCGGCCCGGTGACGGCAGGAATCTTGCTTAGTGGTCAGGCGCAAGGCGACCGGATCGAGCTCAGCGCCGCCGGATCATGGACGGCCGAATACGCCGGCGTGATCGAGCCGCAGATAGACGCCGCCACGCGCGCGATCACCGCCCGCACTATCTCAGTCAATCTTGCTCGCATTGAATATCTCGATACTTATGGCGCGTGGCTCCTTGAGCGCGCGCTGCGGGGTTGGAAAAACCAGGGCCACGACGCACGCCTGGTCGGACTGCGCGAGGATTACCGGGGCTTGTTCGAAAAAGTTCACGCCGGCACACAAAAACTCACGCCGGCTCCACGCGGCCGCAACAGTATTATGGCCACGCTGGAAAGCGTCGGCATTACCATGGCTGGTGTTGGCGCCGACCTTGCCCTATTCGCCCAAATGACGGGCTCGTTGATCACTGCGCTCGCGCGCGTGGTCATGCGGCCGACGAGCTTTCGCCTGACTTCGATGGTCCATCAGCTGGAACGCGTCGGCTGGCGGGCAGTACCGATCATTCTACTCATCACGGTGCTGATCGGAGCTATTCTCGCGCAGCAGGGCATTTTTCATTTCCGTAAATTTGGCGCCGATATCTATGTCATCGATATGGTCGGCGTGCTGGTGCTGCGCGAAATCGGCGTGCTGATCGTGTGCGTCATGGTCGCCGGCCGTTCGGGCAGCTCGTATACGGCCGAGCTCGGCGCCATGCGCATGCGCGAAGAAATCGATGCCTTGCGCACCATGGGTTTCGATCCGGTAGAAGTATTGATTTTGCCGCGCATCCTCGCCTTGGTGATCGCGGTGCCGATCTTGACCTTCCTTGGTTCGATGGCGGCGCTGTACGGTGGCGGTCTGGTGTCCTGGCTTTACGGTGGCATCCAGCCCGAGATTTTCTTGGCGCGTCTGCGCGAAGCGGTATCGGGTACGACGTTTGAGGTCGGCATGATTAAAGCGCCTTTCATGGCACTGGTCATCGGTATCGTCGCTTGCGTCGAGGGCTTGCAGGTGCAGGGCAGCGCCGAGTCGCTTGGTGAAAAAACCACGAATTCGGTCGTCAAATCCATCTTCATGGTTATCGTGCTGGACGGCATTTTTGCCATGTTCTTTGCATCGATCGGACTGTGAGATGGCGAACGTTTCCAATACTCCGATTGTCGAGGTGCGCGATCTGGTCGTTGATCTAAAAGGCAACCGAATCCTGAACGGCGTTACGCTCGATGTTTATCGCGGCGAAATTCTCGGCTTCGTTGGGGCCTCCGGCGCAGGCAAGTCGGTCCTTACGCGCACGATCCTCGGCCTGTTGCCAAAGCAGGCGGGAAGCATTGTCGTGCTTGGCGTCAATCTCGATCAGGCCGGTGAGCTGCAGCGTCAGGAAATCGAGCGGCGCTGGGGCATCCTGTTTCAGCAGGGCGCGCTGTTCTCGTCCCTCACGGTTGGTGAAAATATCGAGTTCCCGATCCGCGAATATCTCGATGTTTCCGATCGTCTGATGACCGAAATCGCGATCACCAAGCTCGAAATGGTTGGCCTGAAGGCCGATGTATACCGCAAATTCCCTTCGGAACTTTCGGGGGGCATGATAAAGCGCGTTGCGCTGGCGCGGGCCCTGGCGCTCGATCCTGAAATCCTCTTTCTTGACGAGCCAACGTCGGGCCTCGACCCGATCAGCGCCGGCGATTTTGATCAGCTGATCCTGACCTTGCAGCAAACTTCGGCAATGGCGGTTTTTATGGTAACTCACGATCTAGACAGCCTGCACACGATCTGCGATCGCATCGCGGTTCTCGGCGACGGCAAGATCATCGAGGCGGGCGGCATGGAGAGGATGCTGGCATCGCAGCATCCCTGGCTGAGGGCCTATTTCCATGGTGTCCGCGCACGCGCGGGGCGGCAGGCCGCGAACTAACGGAGTAGATTGATGGAGAGAAAGGCCCACTACGTACTGATTGGATTTTTCACGCTGGCCGTGGTCGCGGGTGCGTTCGGCTTCATCTTCTGGCTGCACCAGTCGTCCGGCAAGAAACAGGCGGTCGCCTATCGTGTGATCTTCGACAGCTCAGTGTCCGGATTGCAGGTGGGCGGCAACGTACTGTTCAATGGCATTCGCGTCGGCGAGGTCACCAGTCTGCGGCTCGACCCCGACCATCCGTCCCGCGTTATCGCGATGCTGGGGGTCAACAAGGCAACGCCAATTCGTTCCGACACCCGCGTCGGTCTGGAATTTACCGGTCTGACCGGCGTCGCGGCGGTATCACTGAAAGGCGTTTCGGCGACCACGCCGCTGATTGAAAGAGAAGAGGGTGAGCCGCCGACCTTGAAGGCGGACCCGAGCGCCAGCCAGGACATGATGCAAGCCGCGCGTGACGTGCTGAACAAGGCCGAGGAAGTGATTGCTGCCAACCAGGAAGCGCTGCATCAGGCGATTACCGATATCGCAACATTCAGCGCTTCGCTCGCGCGTAACACAGACAATGTCGATTCGATCATGACAACCGCGCGTGAAACCATGAGCAACGCCAAGGAGGCAACGGCTTCGGCCCGCACGCTGATAGAGAACCTGGACAAGCGCACCGACGACATCACGCTCGGGGTAAACAAAATGACGGCGACCGCGACCAAGCAAATCGAGATTGCCGGCAAGGCGATCACTGACCTCGCGCACAACCCACAGCGAATTTTGTTTGGAGGCAGCAGTGCCTCCACACCCGCAACACCGGCATCAACGCCGACGCGCAGGCCAGCTCAATAGCGCTCAGGCTGCGGCGCGCACAGCGTCAGGATCGAGCGGCAGCTTCACCGGCTGTTTGCGCCTGGCCGACAGGTCAAGCGCCTTGGTCAGCATCAGGTTGCGATGCGCTTCTTCGACCGTGGCCGCGGCGGTTGGCAATCCAAGCGCCACCCGGTTGAGCCATGAATCGGTTTCCTCCGCCATCGGCCCGCGGAGCTCGCCGAGCGCCATGTCGCCAGGCGGATAGCTGCCCATGAAATCGACCAAGCGCGTAGCATCGGGGTTGTAGCCTTCCGATTGCGGCTTCGACACCGCCAACACGATATCACGGTGTGTATCGTCGATTGTGAGAACTCCGGTTGTACCGACAATGCCGACCTCAAGCGAATAGACCGCGCCCGGCCAGGTTACCGGCAGCGCCCATGAAATATTGAGGTGATAAACGGTGCCGTCGTCGAACATGATCATGCCGGCGGTGGCGTCGATGCCCTTGTACGAGGGGCCCAACACTCTGTCGATCGAGCGCGCATAGCATTCGACAGGCTTTTTCGGATCGAGGCACCACATGCAGATGTCGAGTGCATGGGTCCCTGAGATCACCATCGGTGAGATCGTTGTCGGATCGTCGGTGCGCTTGTAGTTGTCGATCGCCACCAGGCGATTCATGAAAGCGCGGGACGTCACCATCGTCACGTCGCCGAGCGCACCGGTGCGGCATTTTTCCTTGGCGGCGAGCCAGCGGCGGCGGAAACGCTGCGTATATCCGACGACTGCATCCAGTTTGGCGGACTTGATCGCCTTGAGCACCTGTTCAGATTCCGCGAGGTTGGTAGCGAGCGGCTTTTCAATCAGCATCGGAATGCCGCGTTCAACCGCAGCCATGATCGGATCTACGTGGAGATGCTCGTCGGTGCAGATGATGGCGGCCGTTACCTCCGGGCGTTTGAGCAGCTCTACGTGGCTCTGTGTGACGAAATCGGCGCCGATCTTGGGGCCGACTTCGCCCGCACGATTTGGATTCTTTTCAGCAAGTCCGATCCATTGGACCGCGGGGTGGCGCGCCGCTACTTCCCCCCGAAATAGTCCGACGCGGCCCCCACCGATGATCGCAAGGCCGACACCGTTAGCCGACTTTTTCATTGTTCACTCCCGCGCGGATTCTCTGCTTGAACTCGGCGATAGCAGAAATTGTTTCGTTTGACAGTGGCAGATCCACCGGCTCGTTTCGGTCGGCGGAAAGGTCGGCCGCGCTGTAGGTTTCCATCACCCGGCGCGCACTTTCAGGCGTTACCATCACCGGGGTGTCGCGGATACACGCTTCCAGGAAATGGATCGTTTCAGGGCCCATGCCTCCCGCGAACACGTTGTCGACCCACTCGCCGGGCATGGTCGACATGGTGAACTGTTGGCCGTCTTTTTGCGTATTGAGCCAATTGTCGCGCTGGGTGTCATCGAGAAATAGCGAACCTTCCGTGCCGGTGATCTCGATCCAGGTGGCGCAGTAATTCGGATAGCTTGGCGGCAGGTTCCAGCCCCCGCCGATCATCACCGCTACACCGTTATCCATCGTTACAGTCGTGAACATAATGTCGTGCGAGCCGTTGATAGGCTGCATATAGCCGTAGGCGCCTTGCGAATAGACGCGTACCGGCTTTGCCGGCTCCAGCAGCCAGAGCACAAAGTCGAGGTCATGAGTGGATTCCATGACGACCGGCGAAAGTCGCACGCGACTCGCGATCTTCTTACCCAGGCTGCGCGAAAGATGCCGGCTGACGAGCACAGACACTACCCTGCCGAGCGTACCGTCAACGATTTTTTTCTTGGCGTAGGCGATTTTCGGATTGAAGCGCTGCGAGTAGCCGATTGTGAATTTCAGATTATTGCGCCTGGCGAGCTGGATCAATTCGTCGGCTTCCCACAACTCCAGCGCAATCGGTTTTTCGAGCATGACGTTCTTGCCGGACTTCAGGCAATCGCGGCAGATCGGATAATGGTTCGATTCCGGCGTGGTCGAAATATAGACGACCGATATGTTCGTATTCCTGATGATGTCATTGTAATCAAGCGTCGCGGTCGCCGGCTTGTACAGCGCCTTTACTTCGGCGAGCCGATCAGGCCGGATTTCGCACAGGTGCAACTTGTCTACCAATGCCGTGCGCGAGAGCGTGTCCGCACGCGTGCCCCCCACCCAGCCGACACCGATCACCGCAGCTTCAACCGTTTTCACCGCACGAATCCTTCCGTTTCTTATGATGTTCTGCGGCCGGCCGGCCGCGCGGCGGCACACTAACCCACGCGCAAAATAACCGGAAGAGCGTGCTTTTCAGCGTGAGAAAGCAGGCGTGCCGATCCCAAAAACCCGCGCCGCAAATTGCGGGTAAACCTCGGCCAGCTGGGGCGCCACAACCTCGCGCATAAGTGCGAGCGTTTGGGGCGATGGCGCCGGCGTGTCGGGAACATGGCGGGGCCGATCGAAGTCGAAGCCTGTGTTCTGGGTCACCTCTTCGACCGTATGACCGGGATGAACGCTTGTAAGCACGAAGCGACCACCGGCAAACGTAAACAGGCAACGGCTGGTCACCAGCGCGATCGGTCCGCCCGGCCGATAAACATTTTCTCTGCTCGCGCCGGGCGCGCTGATGAAATCGACCTTGGGCACCAGCGTGCGGCGCGAGTGCTCGGTGCGAAA
>Ga0066388_100002845_pt1 | contig 10856 bp, 11 predicted proteins | sample PanSoiMetaGPlot6_FD_64539 | JGI IMG/M metagenome (GOLD analysis project Ga0066388, IMG submission 64539) | Tropical forest soil microbial communities from Panama analyzed to predict greenhouse gas emissions - Panama Soil - Plot 6 (Hybrid Assembly) | ecosystem: Environmental > Terrestrial >... | reverse complement strand
ACTGCCGTTGCGGTGGCGAGTGTGAGCACGCTGATGACGGTGGTCACAACCGACACGCTCATGCATCGGGTGAGTCGTTGGAAGAGGCTGCGTGACCGGGAACCAACGTAGGCCCGCGCCACTAAACGGAACGTGTGTATGACAGGCGCCTCCGACGAGTGCCGCGAAGGGAGCGGCCTCGCTTGTTGCGCGAGGCGTTGCGTGCGGGTATCCACGGTCACATTCTGCGGTTGCGTGTCTGAGCGTGCGATGAGGGCGTCACCGGATTTGTCAATCGTGTATGCCCGCGTGCGATGTTGCTCGTGCAGGGGTGACGTACACGTTCGTCGTCACTCTCACAGAGGCGAGGCTCATCGCAGACAGACCACACGGCTCGATCCGCGCCTCCACGGGTGCGCACACAGGCGACGGTGAGCGATCGGTAGCTGACCGCGCCGCCAATCGAGGAGCCAAATGCGTCCTGTGGCAGCGCTGGCCCCGAGCACGATCCCGCGCGTGTTCCCGAGCAAGGGTGTCGCCGTTCCGCGGTATGGCAAACGACCACGCACCCCCACCGACCACGCCAGCTCGGGGAGCTTGTCGCCCGGAATCGTCGCGACCACGTCCCCGGGTCGGACCACCGAGGTCAGGTGGCGGAGCGCGCGGTCAGGAACGGTCGGTGCCACGATCTCGTGCAGGGCAGCGGGGATCGTCACCGTCGCCAAGGCCACGGTTGCTAGCGCCGCCAGAAGCCGCGACCGGCGCGCCAGTCCGGCCACGAGGAAGCCAAGCGCCACGAAGGGACCCCAGGCTGCAACGGTGAGCGTGCGGTCGATCAGTACCGGTGCGACCATGCCCGTGGCCGCGGCCAGACCTGCGGGCACCAACGAGCAGCAGACGAAGACGCGGGCGAGCACCCGGTCTTGTCGCCAGAGCATGACGCCGCCGATACCAACGGCGGCGAGCGTCACGAGATGCAGCTCCGGTTGGTTGGTGACGATGCCGCCGAAGGTGTGGATCATTCCGGCGATCGTGGTGCGTGGGATCCACTCCGAGTTCCCGCCACGTGCCTGAACAAGGAACGACGGACCCCAGAGCAACGCCCATACCGCGCCGCCGGCGACCATAGCGGCGCGCCACCGCCACGCCTCACGATCGCGCCGCAACCCCGCAAGGGCGAACAGACCGCCCGCGAGGAGAAATACCTGCACATGGGTGAGAAGACCGACGAGTACCAGCGCGCCGAGTGCCGGCGCATGCCAGCGGCGGGGTTGGCGCAGCCACGCGGTGGCCAGGACTGCGGCGATCACCCCCATGAGCTCGAGCTCGGCATACATGCGCGCGATGCGGCCGTGTGTCAGCTCGAAGTCGCCGAACGCGACGAGCGCCGTGGCAACGAACCCTGCGAGCCCGTAGCGGCGCATCCACCAGGCGAACAATGCCAGCGCACCCACCGAGCACGCGACAGATGGCAGCCGGAACAGGAACTCGTTCACGCCCGCGCGTGCCAGCGGGGCGCGCAGCAGGTAGTCGAGCGGCGGGTGCGAGTCATGGGTGCGCAGGTACGCGAACAGGTCAAGCAGCGGCAGACGTCCGACCATCGCCGTGAACGCCTCGTCGTAGCCGAGACGATGAGCGCCGAGCCCCCACAGACGCAGCACCAGTCCCAGAGCGACCGCCATCGTCAGGGCTACGGCAACTCCGCGGCTTGTCGCCCCGTCGCCGCCGTCGGTTGATGTAACTGCCGGGCCAGTCCGTGCGCGTCGCGGCTCGACCGAGAGCGGCTGATCAATCTGCGGCGCGGTGGCAGTCATCAGACATCACGTGCGCGAGCGAAGACGCAGTTCATGAACCGACCATGTCGATGGCCGCGTGAGATCGGTCTGAGAACCGTGACAGGCTCGAATCAATTCCGCCGCTCTCATCGTTGCCTCACGGTCCGAGCGCGACCTTTGGAAAGCGTTCGCGCGCGTCCGCGAACGTCGAGATTGCGTCGCTGCGTTCTGAGGGCCCGTCCAGCCGCCATCAGAAAGAACCCGCGCGTCCATCTCCACCTGCGCGCCGCGTGCCTCAAGCGGCGGTCAACAGCGGCGGGTCGTGGGAGGTTGATGGTCGAGGCGCACCCTGTTCGTCACCGGCGAGTTGGACGTTGCGACCGCGGTGATCCTGGAGGGGGCGATCGACGGCGCACTCGACGGACAAGGCGACGAGTTGTGCCTCGATTTCAGCAGCCTCACCTTCATGGACTCGACGGGCGCGCGCGCCCTCGTGCAGGCGCACAACAAGGCTGCTTCTCTCGGCAGCCGGCTGGTCATCCTGTCGCCGACCCCGGCGGTACGGCGAGTGTTGGGCGTCATGGGTCTCGACCGGGTCATGGACGTCAGGGACGGAGCACCGCCCCCTCAGAGAGGGTCGGTGTAACCGGGAGCGTGTTAGAAATCCCGGCGGGTTCCCATGACGCATCCGTTCAGCTACCAGGGCCGTCGTGTCGTCGTGACCGGCGCGGCGAGAGGCGTGGGTGCAGCGCTGCTCGAGGTCCTGGCTCAACTCGACGTCGCGCAGGTCGTCGTCCTCGACCTCAACGAGCCTGACGGGCCGCACGGCTCGTTCCTCGCCACCGACCTCTCCGACCACGACGCCGTGCGTGACGCGATCGCGCAGATCGACCCGCCGGTGCACGCGCTCTTCAACAACGCGGGAGTAGCCGACACGCAGCCGGCGACCACCGTGATGTCCGTGAACTATCTCGCGCTGCGTCAGCTCTCCGAGGGCTTGCTCGATCACATGGTGGACGGTGGAGCGATCGTCAACACGGCATCGCTCGCGGGCAACCTTTGGCGAAAGCGCGTCGAGCCCATCAACGAGCTCCTCGACATCGAGATCGCCGACGGCTGGGCACCCGCGATGCATTGGCTCGACGCCCAGCTCGGAACGGTCGGACAGACCCCCTACAACTTCTCGAAGGAAGTCGTCGAGGTGTACACGTTGCGGTCATCGCGACGGACAATGAGGCGTGGTGTCCGCACGAACAGCGTGTGCCCCGGCCCGGTCGACACACCGCTGCTCCCCGACTTCCGCCAGACGACGAGCGACAAGATCGTCGACTGGAACATCAGGGAGATGAACGGACGGCCCGTGGCGCCGCAGGAGGTCGCGGCGGTCCTCGCGTTCTTCGGGTCGCCGGTGGCGTCGTACGTCAACGGGGTCAACCTCGACATCGACGGCGGCTTCAACGCCGCTCTGGTCACGGGGCAGGTCGACTTCAGCGGACGAACCTGACGCCGACCTGCTCGGCATCGGGGAATCCCGGACCTAGACTCCCACGTCGTTTCACCGCGCGAGGGCAGGGTGAGTCGCTATGCGCAGATTGACGGTCGTCGTCGCGACAGCCGCGATCCTCACGGCCGCGTGCTCGTCGGGCGGCGGTTCGAAGTCGTCGTCCTCGACGTCGAAGAGCACGTCTGCGTCGGCGTCGGCTCGGACCAGCGACCTGAGGCTCGACCCCAAGAAGGACTACGGCAACAAGTACGCGAACGGCATCCTGCCCGTCGGCGACAGCAAGTACGTGACCGACGCGCCGAAGAAGGGGTCCGTGTACCTCTGCCGGGCGCCGGAGGGGAACGCCGGCGGCGCACAGGAACGCGGCCCCTGGTTCATCAGCAACGGCACCGAGTACGACATCAACAAGAAGGTCGCCGTCGAGGGTGACGTCATGTGGGACGCCAGCTACTCGGAGACCGTCGACGGCGGCAACCGGACGATCACGACGAACGACCTGCCGCGGGACCACACGACGGGCGTGTTCCCCGTGCAGCCATCCGACCCGGCGTACCAGTACGACCGGAACCCGAATCAGATCCAACCGCAGTCGTTGACGTACACGCTGACCGCCGAGCCCTCGGTGGCCGCCAAGCCGAGCTGCGTGAGTGGCGAGGTCGGCGTGATGATGACCGGCATCGCGCTGTTCGACGCCTTCGACGCCGGCGGGCGCGACGCCGGCGCGTGGGAAGTGCAGGACGGCTGCAACGGCCATCCGCAGGTCACGAGCGAGTACCACTACCACACGTTGAGCACCTGCATTCACGACACGAGCGTCAACACCGTCATCGGGTTCGCGCTCGACGGGTTCCCGATCACCGGGCCGAAGGTCGGCGACGGCAACATCCTCACGACGAGCGACCTCGATGAGTGCCACGGCATCACCAGCACGATCACACTCGACGGCAAGCAGGTCGAGACGTACCACTACGTGATGACCCAGGACTTCCCCTACTCGGCGAGCTGCTTCCGCGCTCAGGCGACCCGCCCACCGGGCCAGCCTGCGGGCGCCGCGCCGGCGGGCCAGCAGGGGGGAGGCGGCCTGCCGGGCCAGCAGGGTGGCCCGCCCGGCGGCGTCCCGCCCGCCGGACCCCCGCGCTGACTCCGGGGATACGGTACGGCCGCGTGGCCGGAAGCGAGTCTGAGCCCCGATACGTCCGTCCCGGCTGGTTCACGACCCACGTCGGCAACCCGATGGTGGCCTTCCTGACGCGCGCGGGGATCAGCGTCTGGGGCTCGCGGGAGCTACGCATTCGCGGACGAACGAGCGGCGAGTGGCGGACCACACCCGTCAACCTCCTGACCTTCGAGAACGACCGCTACCTCGTCGCGGCCCGGGGTGTGACGCACTGGGTTCGCAACCTGCGGGTGGCGGGGGAGGGCGAGCTGCGCGTCGGGCGACGCACGGAGCCGTTCCGGGCAACCGAGCTCCCGGACGAGCAGAAGCCGCCGATCCTGCGCGCGTACCTCAAGCGCTGGAAGGCCGAGGTGGGCATCTTCTTCGGCGGTGTGGGCAGCGATTCCTCCGAGGAGGAGCTGCGTCGCATCAGCCCCGACCATCCCGTGTTCCGGATCGAATGACCCCCGGCGACTTCAACCTCGCGACGTGCCCGCACGGGTAGGGGCCGGACCTCCTAGGTCGAGTACCGCCGACGACCAGCGACATCAGTCGGCGAGGGGAACCCGCCATTCGAGGACCGTTCCGCCGCCCCGGGTGGCGGCAACGCTGAAGCTCCCGTCCAAACTTGTTGCGCGCTCCTCGAGATTTCGCAAACCGCGGCCTGGCGTCGGCGAGCTCGGAAGGCCTCGGCCGTTGTCGACGACCCTGAGGAGAACCCCCGTCTCTCTCCGGGCTCCTACCACCACCTCGACGCGAGACGCGTCGGCATGACGGGCGACGTTCGAGAGTGACTCCTGGAGTACCGCGAGCAGGTGCTCGCCGATCTTGTCCGTGATCAAGGTGTCAACCAGGCCTTCGAACCGCAGCTCAGGGGCGAACCCGAGTGTCTTGCGCGCCGCATCGACCTCGGCGAAGACTTCGACACGCACACCGCGGTCGCGAGGTGTCTCCAACGCGAAGATCGAGTGACGAATCTCCCGGATCGTGTCGTCGAGCTCGGCTGCCACCGCCGTGATCCGATCGTCGAGGTCGCGCTGCGCGCTCGAGGGAAGCATGGTCTGGAGCTCCAACCCGGCCGCGAAGAGTCGCTGCATCACCTTGTCGTGAAGATCGCGGGCGATACGAGCCCGATCCTCGAGGACTGCGAGCTCCTCGATGCGCTCCAACAGCCGGGCGTTCTCGACTGCGATACCGGCGGCCGACGCCAGGGCGACCGTGAGGTGTTCGTCGATCTCGGTGAACTCCTCAGCCGTCTCCTTCTCGCACAGGTACAGGTTTCCGAATACCTCCCCGCGCACACGGATCGGGACTCCGAGGAACGACCGCATCGGAGGATGGTTGGCCGGGAATCCGTAGGCCCGCGGATGCTTGGTGAGGTCGCGCAGCCGCAGGGGCTTCGGGTCGACGATCAACAAGCCGAGGATGCCGTGCCCCTCGGGGAGATCTCCGATCGCGGCGTACGTTTCCGCGTCGATTCCGACAGTGATGAACTCGACGAGCCGTCGGTCGTCACCAATCACGCCGAGAGCGGCATAGCGCGCGCCGACGAGGTCTCGGGCCGACTCGGCGATGCGGCGGAGGACGATCGGTAGGCTGAGATCGGACCCGACGACGTTGACCGCGTCGAGCAACCGTTGAACGAGCGGGTCGTCCTGTGTGAACGGCACCGGGACCCCTCCGGCTGAAGGGCAGTTGTCGACATGGTACGGGTGTTCCTGCTCGACGATCACGACATCGTCCGACGTGGCCTCGCGCACGTGTTCGAGGCCCAGGACGACATCGAGGTCGTCGGCGAGGCAGGTAGCGCCGAGGAGGGATTGTCACGCATCCCGCCGACACGACCCGACGTTGCCTTGCTCGACGTTCGCCTCCCCGACGGCGACGGTGTTCAGGTCTGTCGCGAGATCCGGTCCCGTTATCCCGACGTGCAATGCCTCATGTTGACGTCGTTCGCCGATGACGAGGCGTTGTTCGACGCGATCATGGCAGGCGCATCGGGCTACCTACTCAAGCGCGTCAAGAGCGACGAGATCGTCGAAGCCGTTCGGCACGTGGCGAGGGGTGAGTCGTTGCTCGATCCGGCGGTTACCGGTCAGGTGCTCGAGCGTCTTCGCAAGGGACCCGAAGAGGACCCTCGCCTTGCGGTCCTGACGCCCCAGGAACGCAAGATCCTCGATTTGATCGCCGAGGGTCTGACCAACAGGGAGATCGGAGAGCGGATCCACCTGGCAGAGAAGACGGTGAAGAACTACGTCTCAAATCTGCTCACAAAGTTGGGGATGGAGCGCCGCACGCAGGCCGCGGTCTATGCCGCTGGTCTCGCCGAGCAGCGGGGTGACCGGCACGACGAGTAGCCGTCGCCGACTGACCGAAACGATCCTCTGTCCCATGAGCGCGGGACTTCCGGCACCGGACATCGCCGTCGACATCCCGGACGATCGGGAGGTGTCGTCCGAGCACGGACCGGAGGGAGAGGCCGGACCCTTGAGAGCGCTCGGCGACCGCGAGTGCTTCGAACTGCTTGCCACCCAGGTCGTCGGGCGGGTCGCGGTCGTCGTCGCCGGCGGGGCTCGTGTGTTCCCTGTGAACTACGTGCTCGACCGCGGCCAGATCGTTTTCCGCACAGACGAGGGAACCAAGCTGGATGCCGCCCGTGCCGGCGCGACCGTCACGTTTCAAGTCGACCAGAGTGATCCGATCTACCACACGGGGTGGAGCGTGATGGCTGTGGGACCCCTCGAAGCGGTGACCGACCCCCACGACCTGGCGCGCGTGCGGGGGTTGCCCGTACGGGCGTGGGGCCGGGTCGGGAATCACTGGGTGCGGATGCCGATCGCGTCGATTTCGGGACGGCGCATCACCGGCACCGTTCGGGGTGAGAACCGTGCGCTCGAGAGGAGACAAGAGTCGCATCGACGTTGTCCGCTGACCCTCGACTCGAACCTCAACCTGCAGGGTCGTGCGCTGCCCGATCAGCCGTGATCCGGAAGACCGGGATCTCGAAAGCGATCTGCTCGAACGCCTCCGGCGGAGCGTGGCGATCGACCGGGATGTGCGGCCGAGCCCCTGGTGCGCAGTCCAAGTAGCGGCGCAGGATCGGCGGTCGAGCTGCCGGGTCGACATCCTCGAGGTGCACGACCTCCCGGCTGCCATGGCGCAGGAGTGCGCGTCCGCCCGCCTCTTGCGCGTTGCGGACCCAGTTGGTGCGCTCGCCGAGCATCGCCACGAGGTACCGCTCGCCCTCGTAGTCGGCGATGACGACGGGGAACGAGATCGCGCGACCCGTCCGCCGTCCGAGGACCTCGAGGGTCGCGAGGCGTGTGGGCCAGATGCCGGCCGAGTGCGCGATCGCCGAACCGCGGTTCAACAGCCGTGCGACGGGGTTCGGCCGGCCCTCGCGGTAGAGCCACCGAAGGTACGCGTCGTGCGGGTTCACGGAGCACCGCCCCTCCCATTTCACGATTGCTCCCTTCGACGGTCAGCTGGCATTGATCGTCGTGTACATGCCCTTCGCGTAGTGGCTGACCTGGCTGCCGTCCGGCTCTGTGTCGACGATGTTGCAGAACAAAACGTAGGAGCCCGCGGACAGCTTGAGGGTCTTCGACTTCGTCTTGCCCGCCTTGACATTCCCGATCTCACCGACCTTGCTGCTCTTCGGGATCTGGCTCTCGTCGACCGAACCGTCGGGCTTCGTCGGCAACGTCGACGGATCGGTTCCTCGGACGACGACGACCTCGTGCTTGACGGTGCCGGAGTTCTTCGCGACGAAGTTGGACTTGCCCTTGGCGATGAATTGAAGGGCCGGATTGATCTGGTACTCGGTGAGCGTCAGGTTCTGCTTGGGGGCTGTGGCCGCCGACGCGGCTGAAGGACCCGCCCCGACGGCAACGACACTGGCGGCCATCACGGCTGCGGCAAGGCGTCGGATGCGCATGTGGGGCCCCCTGTTCGTCGCTCGGTCGACGGTATTCAGCTCGCTCCGCAGACGGCCACGGGACTCCGTCCCGCGAGCGCGGGACGAACGTCACACCGGTCGCGGACCTCCGACTCTGGGGAGCTCGCGGATCTCGCGCGGATGCTGAGAAATGACACGAACGAGAGGGGCGATGCGATGAAGCGTGTCGTTGTCGAGCGTTTCGGCGGGCCCGAGGTGCTGAAGGTGGTGGAGGCCGACGACCCCCGGCCGGGACAAGGCGAGGTTCTCGTCAAGGTCCTGGCGGCCGGAGTGTCGTTCACCGATTCGCAGTTGCGTGCCGGCACGTACCTCCCGGGCGCCCCGAAGCCGCCGTTCACGCCCGGCTACGAGCTTGTCGGCGTCGTCGAGGAGCTCGGCCCGGGTTGCTCGAGGCTGCGGGTGGGCGATCGCATCGGCGCGCTGACCGTTTGGGGGGCCGACGCGGAGCGTGTCTGTGTGCCGGAGGCGGGCGCGGTCGAGGTCCCCGAGGACCTCGACCCGGCCGAGGTGCTGTGCCTCGTGTTCACCTACATGACCGCCTACCAGGTGCTTCACCGCACGGCGGAAGCGCAGAGCGGGGAGTCGGTGCTCGTGCACGGCGCGGCCGGCAGGGTAGGCACCGCGGTCCTCGAGCTCGCGCCGCTGGCCGCAGTGAACGTCTATGGGACCGCTGCGGCGCGCGACCGGGCCGCGGTCGAGCGGTTGGGCGCGGTGGCCATCGATTACCAGAACGAGGACTTCCTGAAGCGTGTGCGCGCGCTCCCAGGAGGAGGTGTCGACGTCGTACTCGACAGCCTGGGTGGGCCGATCTCGCTGCGTTCGTTCCGCGCGCTGCGGCCGGGCGGGAGGTTGGTCGTGTTCGGTCGCTACAACACGATCAAGGACGGCCGCAAGGACTGGCCGGCCGTGATCAAGTGGTGGGCCTCGATCGCGACCGTCTGGCTTTGGGACAAGCTGTCGCCCCGTCGGCGCGTGTCCTCGTACCACGTCCAGAAGTACCGCGACAAAGCGACGAGACGAGACGGAGCAGTCGGCGGGGAGCCGATGGACCCCCAGTGGTTCCGGGAGGACTTCGGCGTGCTGCTCGAGCTCCTCCGTGCGGACAAGATCCATCCGGTCGTCGCCGAGTGCCTGCCGCTCAGTGAAGCGCGCCGCGCGCACGAGCTGCTCGAGCAAACGGCGGCGACGGGAAAACTCGTGCTGGTGCCATAGGCGAGGACGCTGCCTGATGGCACACGATGTCCGTGCTCGTCGAGCGGCGCGGATAGAGCCCGTTGGCGTTCAGCGGGAACAGTGGGGGCGTTACCTTCCCATCGCCGAGCACGGTCTGATCGGAGACCTGCACACCGTCGCGCTCGTCGGGACCGATGGGACGATCGATTGGTACTGCTGTCCGCGCTTCGATTCGCCGAGCGTCTTCGCCGCGATCCTGGACGCCGACGAGGGCGGCCTGTTCGGTATCGCGCCCGAAGGTGAAGGCTGGCGCTCCAAGCAGCTCTACCTGCCTGACACGAACGTCCTGATCACGCGCTTCCTCATGCCCGACGGAGTCGGGGAGGTGCAGGACTTCATGCCGCCGCCGCGTACGGGCGAGGCGGCGCATCGCCACCGCATGATCCGTCGAATCGTCGCCGTGCGAGGGCAGATGCGTTTCGCCGTACACGTCGCGCCGCGCTTCGACTACGCGCGCGCCCGCCACGAGGTCGAGCTCACCCCCCACGGCGCCCGGTTCCGCTCGCCGGATCTGGAGCTCGGCCTCTCGGCGCGCTGCCCGCTCGAGGTCGTCGACGGCGGCGACGTTCGAGCCCGTGTCAGCCTGCGGGCCCGAGAGACGGCCACCTTCGTGCTCGACCGCCTCGAACCGGGCGAGATGCCCGTGCCGCACTCCGAAGCCGACATCGCCGCCGAGTTCGACGCGACCGTGGCGTTTTGGCGGGGCTGGCTGCGCCGCTCGCAATACAGGGGACGGTGGCGCGAGACCGTGGATCGCTCGGCGCTCACTCTCAAGCTGCTCACGTACGCGCCCACCGGCGCCATCGTGGCCGCGCCCACGACCAGCCTGCCCGAGCAACTCGGCGGCGGGCGCAACTGGGACTACCGCTACACGTGGATGCGCGACGCCGCGTTCACGCTCTACGGCTTGCTCCGCCTCGGGTTCACCGAGGAGGCCGCCGCCTTCATGCAGTGGCTGGAGGATCGCGTCCGTGACGCACCCGCCCGCGAGTCAGGCCCGCTGCAGATCATGTACGGCATCGACGGGCGTGAGGACCTGCCCGAGGAAGAGCTGTCGCATTTCGAGGGCTTCATGGGCTCGGCACCGGTGCGGATCGGCAACGGGGCGGCGAGCCAGCTGCAGCTCGACGTCTACGGCGAGCTGATGGATTCCGTCTACCTCTGCAACAAGGGCGGGCTGCCCATCTACCACGAAGGCTGGAAGGAGATCACCCACAGCCTCGAGTGGCTGATGGACCACTGGGACCAGCC
>Ga0066388_100002844_pt1 | contig 10856 bp, 9 predicted proteins | sample PanSoiMetaGPlot6_FD_64539 | JGI IMG/M metagenome (GOLD analysis project Ga0066388, IMG submission 64539) | Tropical forest soil microbial communities from Panama analyzed to predict greenhouse gas emissions - Panama Soil - Plot 6 (Hybrid Assembly) | ecosystem: Environmental > Terrestrial > Soil... | reverse complement strand
TCCGTACCTTCCTCTCCAGCGGCACGACCCATGGCGCGGCGCATCGCTCGCGCCACCTGCTGCCCGACCTGCGCCTCTACCAGCGCTCGGCGCTGGCCGGCCTGCGGCGCTTCCTCTTTCCGGACGTGCAGCGGATGCGGCTGGTCTCGCTCATCCATCGGGTGAGCGACCTTCCCACCTCATCGCTGGCGCAGATGGTGGCCTGGGCGATGGAGGCATTCGGCGATACGGACAGCCTGTATGCCGTGGGGTCCAGCGGCATCGACTTCGCCGCGCTGACCGCCGCCTTGCGTAGTGCAGAGAGCGACGGTCGGCCGCTCTGTTTGCTGACCACGACCGGCGCGCTGCTGCGGGCGCTCGACCACTACCGCGATGCAGGAATGTCATTTCGCCTGCCGCACGGCAGCCGCTCGATGGATACGGGCGGCGATAAGGGCGCACCGCGCCATCTGTCGCGGCAGGGCGTGTTGCATGCCGTGTGGGCCGCGTTCGCCATTCCCGGGTATTTCTGCGTCAACGAGTACGGCATGGCCGAGCTGTCGAGCCAGTACTACGACAGCGTCATCGCCGAGCGCATCGCCGGATTGCATCGGGCGCGGCGGAAGCTCGGTCCGCACTGGGCACGCGCGCTGGTGCTCGACGCGGAAACGCTCGCACCGGCGGCGCCGGGCGAGCGCGGCCTGCTCTGTCATGTCGACCTGGCCAACGCCGGCAGCGCGATGGCGGTTCTAACGGAGGACATCGGCTATCTCGATGGTGACGGATTCCAGCTCGTCGGTCGCGCTCCAGGCGCCGAAGCGCGCGGCTGCTCGCTCGCCGCAGCGGAGTGGAATGCGGCCTGAGGCCGTGACGCTGAGCGACATCTCACCGGCCCAGCTCGCACGCGCCATTGCCGATCTGCGCGGCGCGCAGTTGCGCCTGGCCGCGCGGCCGCGCCGAGAAATCGTCGGCGCGCTGAGCGACGTCGTCGATGCGTGGCTCGAACCCGATTCCCCGTGGTTGGCTCGCGCCGAGGCGTGGCTGCCGCGCGCCACTGGTCTCTCGCCCGCGATGATCCGTCATGCGCTGCCCACGATGCTCCAGCCGCTGCGCGCGCCAGCGCTGGACGAATTGCTCGCTGCCGAGGTCGGGAATCGTCGCGGACCGCCGCTGATCCTGCATGTCCTGCCGGGCAATCTTCCCGGGCTGGCAGCGATTCCGACCGTTCTGTCGCTCGCAATGGGGTCCGCCGCACTACTCAAAGCCGGGCGAGGCGATCGCGTCTTTCCCGCCCTGTTCGCGGCCTCGATTGCGGCGCGTGATGCCGAGCTCGGTGCCGGCGTGGCGGCGTGCTACTGGCCGGGCGGCGCACGCGCGTGCGAGGACGTGGCGCTGGCGGCGGCGGATCTCGTCGTCGCCTCGGGCGATGACGCCAGTGTTGCCGCCCTGGCCGAACGCACGCGCGGACGCTTCATTGGGTACGGGCATCGCGTGAGCTTTGCCGTCGTCGCCGGCGAGGTCGCCGCCGATCCGGCAGCGCGCGAGCGCGCCGCCGACGCGCTCGCCGCCGATGTCGCGCTCTGGGATCAGCGCGGCTGTCTCTCCCCGCAGCTGTGTTTCGTCGAGGGCGATCTCGATGCGGCGCGCGCTTTCGGCGCCGCGGTCGCCGAGGCGCTCGGACCGCTGACGCGGCGCTGGCCGCCCGGGCACGCGAGCGGCGCGGAGCGGTTGGCATTGCGACGGTTTCGCGAAGAGGCCGAGTGGGCGGGTTTGAGCGGCGAGCCCGCGACCATCTTCGCGCTCGCCGGTGAGGCGGACGGCACGGTGGTCGTTGAGTCGACTGCGCAATTCCGTCCCACGCCGCTGTGGCGCTCACTGCGGGTTATGCCAGTGGCGACGCTTACCGAGCTCGCCGGCTTGCTGGCGCCGGTGGCCTCGCTGCTCGAGGCGGCCGGCCTCGCAGCGGCGCCGCCCCGTTGGCCGGCGCTCGCGGCCGCGCTCGCGGCGGCGGGTGTGCATCGCGTCTGCGAGCTTGGATCCATGCAGCACCCGCCTTTGACCTGGTGGCAAGGCGGGCGGCCGCGCGCCGCCGACTGGATCGCGGAGCCGAGCACGTGAACGCGGCGGAGTTGACGCGCGACTTCCTCCGCTACGTCTGCCAAACGTCGCCGACGCCGCTCGGCATCGTCGTCGCGCGCGCGCGCGGCGCCTCGGTGTGGGATGCGGATGGACGCGAGTATCTCGACCTGCTCGCGGGAATGGGAGTGGCGAACGTCGGCCACTGCCATCCGGCCGTGCTCGCAGCAGTCGCAGCGCAAGCCGAGCGCTATCTGCATGTCAGCGTCTACGGCGAAGCGGTCGAGCAGGCGCAGGTCGAGCTGGCGCGCCGCCTCGCCGACCTCGCGCCCGGCGATCTGTCGGTGACGTACTTCACGAACAGCGGCGCCGAGGCGATCGAAGGCGCGCTCAAGCTGGCGCGCAAGCACACTGGTCGATCCCGCGTCGTGGCGTGGCGCGGCGCGTATCACGGCGACACGCTCGGGGCGTTGTCGCTGTGCGACAACCCCCGTTACCGGCGGCCGTTCGAGCCGTTGCTGGACGGGGTCGATTTTCTGCCCTTCGGCAGCGTTGCCGATCTCGTCCGCATCGACGACGGCGTCGCCGCGGCGGTGGTCGAGCCGATTCAGGGAGAAGGCGGCGTACGCATTCCGCCGGACGACTTTCTGCCGGCGCTGCGCGCGCGCTGCAGCGCCGTCGGGGCCCTGCTGATTTGCGACGAGGTGTTGACCGGGCTGGGGCGCACCGGTGCTTGGTTTGCCTGCCAGCACTTTGACGTGTGCCCCGACGTGCTGGTCCTGGCCAAGGCGCTCGGCGGTGGGTTGCCGCTGGGCGGCTTCGTGTCACGGCCGGCCATCATGCAGACGCTCTCCCACGATCCACCGCTGGCACACGTGACCACCTTCGGTGGGCATCCGCTGTCGTGTGCCGCCGGACTGGCAGCGCTGGAAGTGGCCTCGCGTGAGCAGCTACCACAGCGCGCCGCCGCGCTCGGCGCGCGCTGGCGCGAGCGGCTCGGCGCGCTCATCGGCCCGGCGCTGCGCGAGGTGCGCGGCCGCGGCCTGCTGATCGGAATGGAGTTCGCCAACCCGGAGATCACCCAGTCGTTCTGCCGCGCGGCGTTCGAGCGCGGCCTGATCCTCAACTGGACCCTGCATCGCGACACCGTGGTCCGCCTCGCCCCTCCACTCATCATCAGCGAGTCCGACACCGAGCGCGCGCTCGCCGCCATGGCGGAAGCGATCGGTACACTGCCGACTGGAGGGCCGCGCTCCGCGCGGCCGTAGCGCCGCGGAGCGGCGCCCTCCAGGCATTGGTACCTGGTAGAACGGCCGATGGAGCGGGTCAGCGCGCGGTGGCCGTTGAGAGCAGGCGGCAGGCGCGTCCGAGCCCGAGTGACGCCTTGTGGTGGTAACGCGCGGTGCGGCGGTCGTAGCGCGCCGCCGGCGTAGCGTTCAGGCGCACGGGCGGGGAACCGCCGGCGGCGCCGTGCCGATGGTGTTGCGCGATCCGGACAGCGGCAAACGCGGGCGCGGCGGCTGGGCTCCGAGAGGCAGAACCAAAGATACGAGACACCAAGTGGTCGTGCCACGACTCGTGGTCGAAACTTGGTGCGCTTGGTGTCTTGGTGCTCAATAAATCGGCGGGTCGCCGATGGGGCGTGTCTTCCAGCGCTTGTGGAACCAGATCCACTGGTCGGGGTGGCGGCGCAGCATGTCTTCGACGACGGCGGAGCAGCGTTGGGTGTTGGTGACGATGTCAGCCTCGCGGTCGCCCGTGCGCACCAGCTCGATCTCGGGCAGGACGACGATGCGGTGGCGGTCCGACTCGCCCTCGCGCACCAAGAAGACCGGCACGACCGGTACGCGGCTCAGCATGGCCAAACGGGCGGGGCCGGGTGTGGTCGCAGCGGGCACGCCGAAGAAGTCGACGAACACGCCGTAGCGGCGCGTCTGATTCTGATCGGCCGGGATGGCTACGATCGCGTGGTCGCGCAGGGCGCGCAGCGCAGCCTTGGCGGCGGTCTTCTTGGCCAGCGACACGGTGCCGGCGCGGGCGCGCAGGGTCGTGATGGCGTCGTCGACCAGGGGATTGCGCATGGGCCGGTGCACGAGGGTGATCGGATGGCCGAGCAAGCCGTGCGCGTAGGCGAGCAACTCGAAGTTGCCAAGGTGCGCGGTGAGCACGACTGCGCCGCGTTCCGCGGCGGCCGCGAGCACGGCCTGCCAGTGCGCCGGATCGTCAACGCCGACGTAGGCGCGCACCGACTCGGGCGTGAGCGACGCCAGGTGACAGCATTCGGCACCAACGCGACCGAGGTTGCGGCACGAACGGCGCAGGATCGCCAGCAACTCGGAGTCGGTGCGATCGGGAAAGGCGCGGCGCAAGTTCTGGAGCGCGATGCGCCGCTGTGGACGATCGAGGCGATACAGCAGCTCGCCGATCCAGGCCCCGGCCGACAGCGCCACACGGCGCGGCAGGGCGGCGAAGACCGCGAAGGCGGTGCGAAAGACCGCGTATTCGATGTAGTCGGTCCAGCGCGGCGCGCGCGCTGCGTCGCGCGGCTCGCGCGCGTCGGTCCGCATGTCGGAGCGGCCGGCAGAACCGGGTCGACGCGGAGTCTGCGCTGCGGAGGTTGTCAGAGTCTGCTCACCCTGACTGCCCCTGCGGGCGGGAATTGTTCGGGCCGGGCCCGTGGGGTGGGAATTGGCGACGCTCAACCGGCGGCGACGGCCTCACCAAAGGCGGCAGTCTCCTTGGCGCGCAGCTCGCCATACACCTGCTCGTCGATCTGGCGGTACTTCTCCATCGCGGCGTGGGCCTTATCTTCACCGCCTTCGGCGGCCGCCAGCTCCATAAGCTTCCCGCGGATCCAGGCGATGTGCCACTTCTCGTCCTTGGTCACTTCCTCGAGGACGTTCAGCGTCTCCTCATCGACGCCGGGGCGTTGCGCATGCTCCTGATAGCGCGCGAAAGAGCGTTCCTCGACCACGACCGTCAGCGCCAGCAGATCGAGCAACGTCCGCGGCACGGTCCGCATGCCGATCCGCTTCTGGTAGCCGTCGAGCACCTTCATCGGCTCACCGCCGAGCTGCTTGATGCGATTGGTCCAGAGCCAGGCGTGACGGGTCTCATCGGCGAGGTGCAGTGAAAGTTTTACCTGCGCCTCGCCGTCGTCCATCAACTTGATGAGCCGCAGCAACAACGTGGCGCCGTGAAGCTCGGCGTCGCGATAATAGCTCATCATTTCGATGATCCGGGGATCTGCCGCCATGTTGCCCTCCGCGTGGAGCCTATCGCAAAACTGAATTTGAGTATTGGATTTCAGCATCTAGATCAAGGCGGGGGACCGGGCGACGCCGCCAGCGCTTGTGCCACCAGACCCATTCGGCGGGGTTCTGCCGGATGCGATCCTCCAGGATGGCGCTGAAGCGATGGGTCAGCTCGAGGATGTCCCGCCGCCGATCGCCGCTCTGCGCTGGGTAGATGGGCGGCATGATGGTGAAGCGGTGACCGCCCTCGGGCCGGCGTTGGGCGAAGCACGGCACGATCGGGATAGCGCGCCGAACGGCCAGTGCCGCGGCAGCGGCCGGGGTACGCGCGGTGCGGCCGAAAAACGGCACCGACACCGACGGCGTCTTCATGTCCTGATCGATCATCAGCGCCAGAATGCCGCCTTGCTTCAGGATCTTGAGAATTTCGCGTGACGACGACGGGCTCTCGCGTTGGATCGTCCGCACGCCGTTCGCGGCGCGGAAGTCGATCATCAGCTGGTCGAGCCGCCGATCGTTGATGCGGCGCGCGATGGCGGCGATGGGAATCCCCTTGCGCGCGAAGTACGCGGCCAGCAGCTCCCAGTTGCCGATGTGGCCGGTGATGACGATGGCACCGCGCCCGAGCGCGCGCACTTCCTCCCAGTGCTCCCAACCTTCGACCGACGTGTAGTCGTCGAAGCGCTCGCGGATGTCATCGAACTTCGCCAGCTCGACGAAACAGCGCGCCGCGTTGCGGAAGGACGCCCGCGCGATGTGCTCGCGGTTGGCGGGCGAAAGGATCGAGCCGAAGGCGATGTCCAGATGGTCGAGGGCGAGGCGCCGGGTGGCGGGCAGCGCGACGTAGATGACATCGCCGATGCGATCTGCGAGCGCCAAGGCGCGCGGCAGAGTCACGGTGCGCGGCACCCAGAGGGCGAAACGCGCCAGCTGATACGTCATCGCATCCTTGCGCCGCCGGATGAAGCGGCGCAGCCGGTGCGAGCGTTTGTAGATGCGCCGGAACGGATTCACCGTCGTTCGCACTCGCCGTTACGTCACGCCTGCCTTCAGGATGTCGTGCAGATGGATGACCCCCTGCGGTTGGCGGGACGTCGGCGCAAGGACGAACAGCGAGGTGATGTTGTGCCGCTCCATGACCGCCAGCGCGCGCGCGGCGAGCGCGTTGGCGTCGATCGTCTTCGGTTGGGTGGTCATCAGATCGCTCGCCGCGAGGCGATGGATCTCGTGCGTCCGGCCCAGCCCGCGGCGCAGGTCGCCGTCGGTGATGATGCCGAGCAGCTCGCCCTTGGCGTCGACCACGGCCGTGACGCCGAGGCGCTTCTGCGTGATCTCCAGCACCGTGTCGGCGAGCGACGCGTCGTGGCGCACCAGCGGCAGCGCGTCGCCGGTATGCATCAGGTCGCCGACCTTGAGAAAGCGCCGCCCCAGGCTTCCGGCCGGATGCAGGGCGGCGAAGTCCACTTCGGTGAAGCCGTTGCGCTGAAAGAGCGCGACCGCCAGCGCGTCGCCGAGCGCCAGCGCCGCGGTGGTGCTGGCAGTCGGTGCGAGGCCGAGCGGGCAGGCCTCCTCGGGCACGCTCGCATCGAGCACGACGTCGGCGGCACGCGCCAACGTCGAGGTGGGTGCGCCGGTGATGACCACCAGCGGCAGGTCGTGACGCTCGAACAGCGGCAGCAGGCGGACGACCTCCTCCACCTCGCCGCTGTGCGAGACGGCGAGCACCACGTCGCCCTTGGCGACGACGCCGAAATCGCCGTGCACGGCCTCGGCGGCGTGCAGGAACGTGGCGGGCGTGCCGGTGCTCGCGAGTGTTGCGGCGATCTTGCGGCAGATGATGCCCGACTTGCCGATCCCGGTGACGACCACCTTGCCGCGGCAGGCGGCGAGGATCTGCACCGCATGGTCGAAGCGCTCGTCGAGCCGGCCGCTCACCGTCTCGAGCGCGGCGATCTCGACGGCGAAGACGTGGCGTGCGCGGCGCACTGCCTCACCCTCGGCCGGCCGCCGCGCGCGCGGCGCCCGGTTAGCTTTGCGCGGTAGCGGCATCGATGCGCTGGAGCTCGGCGAGCAGCGTCGGCAGCTCGGCAAGCGGATAGGAATTGGGCCCATCGCTGAGGGCGCGGTCGGGATCCTCGTGCGTCTCGAGGAAGATCGCGTCGACACCGACCGCCACCGCGGCGCGCGCCAGCGGGCGAATGAACTGTCGCTGTCCCCCGGACGCCGTTCCCTGACCGCCCGGCAGCTGCACGCTGTGGCCGGCGTCGTACACCACGGGGTAACCGAACCCCGTCATCACCGCCAAGCTGCGCATGTCGGCGACCAGATTGTTGTAGCCGAAGCTGGCGCCGCGCTCCGTGACCAGCAACTGGCGATTGCCGGTCGAGGCGAGTTTCTCGAGCAGCGGTCCCATGTCCCAGGGGGCGAGGAATTGTCCCTTCTTGACGTTGACCGGCTTGCCGGTGCGCGCGACCGCGAGCAGAAAGTCGGTCTGCCGGCAGAGGAACGCCGGCGTCTGCAAGAGGTCGGCGACCTCGGCAACGGCGCCGGCCTGCTCGGCTTCGTGCACGTCGGTGACCACCGGCACATCGATTTCGCGCTTCACGTCGGCGAGGATCTTCAATCCCTTCTCGAGTCCCGGACCACGCGCCCCCTCCAACGAGGTGCGATTGGCCTTGTCGAAGGACGATTTGTACACGAGCGGCATTCCCAGACGGTCGGTCATCTTGCGCAGCGCGCTGGCGTGGCGCAAGGCGCTGTCGCGACTTTCGATCACGCAGGTGCCGCCGATGAACACCAGCGGTCGATCGCCACCGATGCGCACCGAGCCGACTGTCACTTCGCGTCGCATATCAAGAAGGAGAAACCACAGATGAACACTGATGACCACAGATGAACACAGATCCCCGCCACCCTCCACCAGGTGGCGGAGGGGTGGCTCGGTGTTCATCTGCGCTCATCGGTGTTCATCTGTGGTTCGGATCTCAGTGCGCGGTGCGCACGACGGTGAGCAACGGCGTCTTGGCGGCTTCCAGCTTGTGCTGCAGGGCGGCGCGGATGAACCCCTTGAACAGCGGATGGCAGTCGACCGGGCGCGACTTGAACTCGGGGTGGAACTGGCAGCCGATGAACCACGGATGGTCGGCCAGCTCGATGATCTCGACCAGCGACTCGTCGGGCGACAGGCCGCTCAGTACCAGGCCCGCGTTGGCGAGCTGCTGGCGATAGGCGTTGTTGACCTCGTAGCGATGGCGGTGCCGCTCGCTGATCTTGCGCTTGCCGTACATGCGCGCTGCCAGGGAGTGCTCCGCGAGCGTGCACGGATACGCGCCGAGCCGCATCGTGCCGCCCTTGCGGGTCACCATGTGCTGGCTTTCCATCAGATGGATGACCGGATGCGGCGTGCGTTCGTCGACCTCGCTGGAGTTCGCGTCGGTCAGCCCGCACACATTGCGCGCGAATTCGATCACCGCCATCTGCATGCCGAAGCAGATGCCGAAGAACGGCACCTTCTCCTCGCGCGCATAGCGCACGGCCTCGATCTTGCCCTCGGTGCCGCGCGGCCCGAAACCCATCGGCACGAGGACCGCGTCGGCGCTGGTCAGTGCGTCGGGCAGGCCGTCGGCGACGATCTTCTCCGAGTCGACGAACGCCAGTTCGACCCGGCACTCGTTGGCGAAGCCGCCATGCGCCAGCGCCTCGTTGAGGCTCTTGTAGGAGTCGGCGAGGTCGACGTACTTGCCGACCACCGCGATGCGCACGCTCTCGCGCGCCGTCTTCACCACCTGCAGCACCTTCTGCCAGCGGGCCAGGTTGGGTGCGCCGGTCCACATGTTGAGCTTCTCGACCAGACGCTCATCGAGGCCTTCGTCGTGCAGAACCAGCGGCACTTCGTAGATGCAGTCGACGTCGCGCGCGGTGATGACCGCGTTCTCGTCGACGTTGCAGAAGTGGGCGATCTTGGCCTTGATCTTGGGCTCGAGAATGCGATCGGTGCGGCAGAGCAGGATGTCGGGCTGGATGCCGAGTCCGGTGAGCTCCTTGACGCTGTGCTGCGTGGGCTTGGTTTTCACCTCGCCCGCCGCGGAGATGAACGGAACGAGCGTCAGATGGATGTAAAGCACGTTGTCGCGGCCGCGATCCCAGCGGAACTGGCGGATCGCTTCGAGGAAGGGCAGGCCTTCGATGTCGCCGACCGTGCCGCCCACCTCGCCGATGAGCACGTCGCAGTCCTCGGCGGCGGCGAAGATGCGGGATTTGATCTCGTCGGTGATGTGCGGGATCACCTGGACAGTGCCGCCGAGATAGTCGCCGCGGCGCTCGCGGGTGATGACCGCGTCGTACACCTGGCCGGTCGTGAAGTTGTTCTTCTGGCTCATGCGCACCGACAGGAAGCGCTCGTAGTGACCGAGGTCGAGGTCGGTCTCAGCACCGTCGTCGGTGACGAAGACTTCGCCGTGCTGGAACGGGCTCATGGTTCCCGGATCGACGTTGATGTACGGGTCCATCTTCAGGATCGACACCTTCAGCCCGCGGCTCTCGAGCAGCGCGCCGATCGATGCCGATGCCAGACCCTTCCCGAGCGACGACACGACGCCGCCGGTGACGAAGATGAACTTGGTTCGCTTGGTGTCTTGCGCCATCAGCCCCTCCGCCCTGCACTGGTCGCTGGTCGTTCATCCGGCTCGGCCGACGCGGATCCCGCGGCCAGCGTTGCTCGCGCCCGTTCGAGGTCCGCCGGAGTATCCACCTCGATCGAGGCGGCCGCCACCTCGGCGACCTTGATGCGAAAACCCCATTCCAACGCGCGCAGCTGCTCGAGCTGTTCGGCCTGCTCGAGCCGGGTCGGCGCCAGCCGCGCGAAGCTCAGCAGGAACTCGCGTCGATAGCCGTACAATCCGATGTGCTTGTAGCCGAGCGCGCCACCGGCGGGCAGGCCGTCGCGATGATGTGGCAGTGGGCTACGCGAGAAATACAGCGCGTAGCCATCGCGGTCGGTCACCACCTTCACCACGTTCGGATTCGCCAGCTCGTCGCGCGTATGAATCGCGGTCTTGATCGTCGACATCGGCAAGCCGCCATCGGCCCGCAGCGGCACCACCGCAGCATCGACCAACTGCGGATCCAGCAGCGGCAGATCGCCTTGCACGTTGATCACGACGTCGGCGTCGAGCCCGCGCGCCACTTCGGCGATCCGGTCGGTACCGCTGTGGTGCGTCGCGGCGGTCATGACCACGTCGCCGCCGAACGCGGCCACCGCAGCGCGAATGCGCTCATCGTCGGTGGCGACCAGGACGCGGTCGATCCCGCGCGCCCGCCGGGCGCGTTCGTAGACGTGCTGGATCATCGGCTGTCCATGCAGATCGGCAAGGGGCTTTCCGGGGAAACGGGTGGACTCGTAGCGCGCGGGGATGACGACGACGACGCCTGAGCCCATCAGTGAACTCGTGGCTCCGTGCGAACCACGCGCGGGACTATAGCAAGGGTCGATGCGGAGTCAATTTGCTGCCCCGCGGCGGGTATGCGCCTGTGCCGCCCGATCCCCGA
>Ga0066388_100002843_pt1 | contig 10859 bp, 11 predicted proteins | sample PanSoiMetaGPlot6_FD_64539 | JGI IMG/M metagenome (GOLD analysis project Ga0066388, IMG submission 64539) | Tropical forest soil microbial communities from Panama analyzed to predict greenhouse gas emissions - Panama Soil - Plot 6 (Hybrid Assembly) | ecosystem: Environmental > Terrestrial >... | reverse complement strand
ATACGGAACCGGGAAATTAGTCTCGCGAACGCGCGATACCGACTCCGATGTGATTCAAACGCTGGTCGGATATCAATGGACGATCGGTGCGACCATGCTCGAGCTGTTTTATTTTTCCGCACAACACGATGCCCTTGTTTTCCGGACCATCTCGGTCGATTACAAGGCGCTCTGATTTAGAGGGTCGTCTCGGCGACGGCGCGTTGTCGATGCTTGATGCCACGCTGCGTTTCTTTTTGCAGCCGTTTCAGCTTGCTCGACAAGCTCGCCTTCGCCGCCGCGCTCATCCGATCGATAAACAGAATGCCATTCAGGTGATCGACCTCGTGTTGAATCGCGCGCGCCAAGAAGCCGGTCGTTTCGATTTCAACTGAGTTGCCGTCCAGATCCTGCCCTCGGGCCACGATTGACTTCGCGCGCGAGATTTCGCCGGTAATTTCCGGGAAACTCAAACAACCTTCCGTGCCCACGTCGGTGTCGCCGCCCAAATCGATCTGCGGATTGATCAACACTAGCGGCATCGTTCTTTTCGAATCAACCGATTTGCCATTCAACCTCATCGACGTCGGGCGATCTTCGACTTGCGAAATGTCGAGCACCGTGAGCTGGATCGGTTCGCCGATTTGCTGCGCCGCCAAACCGACGCCGCTGGCTGCGTGCATGGTCTCGATCATGTTTTGCGCGAGCTCGCGGATGCGATTGTCGATCTTCTCGATCCGCGCGCCCTTTGCCCGCAACACCGGGTTTCCGTATTGCACAATCGGCAACTTCATTTTTCGCCGCGGGTGAACGCCGGAAGATTCTTTACGCCTGCCAACTTCAACGCATCCATCACCTTCACAATGATTCCGAACGAAGCCTTCTTGTCGGCTTGCAACGCGAGCGAACTCCGTCGCGTCTCGGATAAATTCCGGACTGCGCCCTCCAGGTCTTCGACGGCGATCGTCTTGCCGTCGAGTTGGATCTCGTCGTTCTCGTTCACAGTCAGAACCGCGTGCTCGAGCTCGGCCGGAGCAGTCGTCGCGGTTTTTGATTCCGGCAGATTGATCTTCACTTCCGGTTGATCTTTTTTGAACGTGGTCGAAACGACGAAGAAAATCAGCAGAATGGTCAGAATATCCACCAACGAAACAATAATGATGGACGGAGCGCGTCTTTTTCGAACTGCGAACTTCATGAAGCGAATGGCGAATGAATGATGAATAATGAGAGGAATCGTTTCGTCATTTGAACATTCGAACTTATTTCGACATTCGACATTGGTGCTTCGTCATTCCAGTCACGCCATCGGCGCGATTTCCGGAGTCGCGGGTTGCGCCGGGGTCATCGGCTGAGACGGAACCTGCGGCGGCGCCTTTCGGGCACCGATCACGCGGCCGTAGTAACATTTTGAAAGCAGATCAGTCACCAGCGATTCCATTTCCACGGAAAGCACTTCCACCTTTTTCGAAAAATAGACGAACGCGATCAAACTCGGGACGGCGATCCCCAAACCGAAGACGGTGCAGTTGAGTGCCTCAGAAATTCCGCGCGCAATCATCTTCGGATCGGCCGAGCCGGCACTGACACCGAGACTAGCGAACACGTGCACCAAGCCCGACACTGTGCCGATCAATCCGATCAACGGCGCGATGCCGATGATCACTTCGAGCACCACAAGGCCTTTTTCCAACCGCACCATTTCGTGGCGGGCGCGTGTTTGTACCGCCTCGACATTTTCCGAGCGCGGCCAGCGCAAGTGCCCCAGCGCCACGCGCACGATTCGCGCCAGCGAGGAGCCGTCATGCTGCACAATGCGAAACAATCGCTCCGGATTTGCGCCTGGCGCGAGTCGTTCCATTTCGCCCTCGATCGTCAGTGGCAGGACGTTTTTTTCCCGGAGCGCAAGCGTTCGCAAAATAATCACCGTCAGCGAAACAATCGAGCAGGCCAGGAGCGGCCACATAAACACGCCGCCCTTGGCAAAAAATCCGGCAACAGTTTCAAGCACGTTCGACATTTCGGCGCTTAGTTCGGAAACATTGTAAAGCTAATCACTTCATCCAAGCCTTCCGGCGGCAGCGTACTGGCGACATCTTCAGGAATCGGTGGCAATTTGATCTCCATAATCGATTGCAAGCAAACGTTCGCGAAACTTTCGTTCGAATCATTTGAAATTATCTTAAGATTTTGCACGTGACCATTACGATCGATTACAAAGCTCACCCGAGCCGTTCCTAAACTTGCTAACTCGCCTCTTTGCTGCATGTAAAAGTACCACCGAGATCCGACTGCGTCATACATGGCCTTTTCGTAGCGGCCGCGCGGAGTGCCAACCGCATTCACAGCCGAAATACCTCGATTCGTAATCGCTCCGGCCAAGCGCGTTCGCTCTTTGTAGGGGTTAAAGGAAGACTTCTGCTGCTGCGGGGTGCTGGCGGCACTAGGACGCGGTGTTGGTTTTGTCAGCATTGCCAAAGCGTCCGATTTGGATTCAGGCGTTGGCTGCGCGCTCGGCTGCGGCGTTGCTTCCTGCTGCGGTGCAATACTCGGTTTTGGCTGCGCTCCTTCCTGCGCGAGGGAGGCATTTTGGGAAGTAAGATCGAGTGCGGTGCGATCGCTTCCATTCTGTGACGGCAACGGCAAATCGCCGGTCGCGGTTTGCTCGCTCGCGGCAATCGAGTTGGCGTTCGATTCGAAAGTTTTCTCCTTTGGCGTCTCGGTTTGTTTCGATTCGTCGTTCGGAATGAACATCGTGTTCTTCTGCGAGGTCGATGGAAGATCGACAAAGTTCAGCTCGACCGGCTTGTCCTCTTCGGCTACGGTGAACGGCGCATAGAGCAGTCCGCCATAGACCGCGAGTCCGTAACCGATCAGCAAGTGAATGCCGAGCGCAGCTAGCAGCGCCCAAAGAATTTTGCGCGCCTCCTTTTTTCGCTCGTCCGCGTCGTCCGCCGAATGGCCGATGATGAACTCCGCCGTGGTCATGAATTCAGACCCAAAACATTATCGCACGCCCGAGATCGTGACAAACCCGCCGCTCTTCTTCTTCCGCTTCGTCATGATCTTCGCCGTCCTCGCGCGATGAAACAGATATTGCTGAGCATACCCCCCATGGCTGCCGAAGTATTCCTGTGTGAACGTCCGCAACCGCGCGGCGTTCAATCTTCGCGCCCGCGGAAAGTATTTTTCCCGCAGAACTCGTTCGATCCAGACGTCGATCGGGAACGCGCGCAACCGCTCGTAGGCGAAGAGCATCACGCAATTAGCAATCTTCAGGCCCACGCCCGGCAACTCGCACAATCGCGCCCGAAGATCGACTTCGGACAAGCTCGCCCATAATTCCAAGTCTGCTTCGCCCGACGCCACCGCACGAGCAGTGCCCAACAAATTCTTCGCCCGATAACCAACCGCGCATTTGCGAAGCTCCTTTTCCGAAGACGCGACAATTCGCTCGGCTGATGGAAACGTGTAAACGACGTAATCTCCCATCTCTCGCGCGTCCCCAAATCGTTCGCGCAATTTTTGCGAGATCTGACGGATGTGCGCGACCTGTTTCATCGACGAACAAATGAACGTCGCCAAACATTCCCATTTGGGTTGACGAATGATTCGCAGACCGCGGCAAAACTCTTTGGCCGCATTCATCGTTGGATCCCTTGGAAACGACGCACAGATTTCGCCAAGCGAATGATCCAGCGCGAAATACTTCGAGATTGTGTTGGACAGAATTGACGGCTTAAAGCCGTCAAGTTTGCCAGAGCCGGCCGAAGCTTTTAAAAGCTCTCCCTGCTGTTCCACGTAAACTGGCAGATCGGCGATCGCGCCGATAAATCCGTCGTCGGCCTTTTCCCAATGAAAAACCTGGCCCGACTCCAGTGTTTTCGCGAGATCAAAGTCTCGTGCCGGAATTTCTATCAGATTTTGCGCGTTCACTGATGTTAGCTCCCCCGAACGCATTCGGGGCAGAATTCTTATTCAAAATCCAGTATCGAGCATTCAGAATCGATTACGAGCACGACCAGAGCAAGAGCACGAGTAAGAATCGGTGTGAATCTGTTTTCATCTGTGGCTAAGTAACGCCGACATGGACGCCCGGCTGGTAATCGATTGCGCGGTCCTGCTGATTTATTTCGTGGTCATCATTTCGATCGGCCTTTACATGGGTCGCAAGGAGCGCGACCTCGCGGATTTCGCACTTGGCCGCCGGCAAATCGCGTGGTGGGCCATTCTCGCTTCGCTCATCGCCGCCGAAACCAGCGCCGGAACTTTTCTCGGAACGCCCGGCGAAGCATTCAGTCTGCGCAATTACACTTACCTGCAGCTTGCTCTTGGCACGATCCTGGCCCGCATCCTCGTCAGCTACATTTTCATCAAGCCCTATTACGATTACAAAGTTTATTCGATCTACGAATACTTAACCGCGCGGTTCGGCGTCGGCACCAAGAATGCTGCCTCCGCGGTTTTTCTTTTCACGCGCCTGCTCGCGTCCGGTGTGCGCTTATATGTCGCAGCCATAGCGCTCGCGCTCGCGTATGAAATGATTTCCGGCGCGCGCCCCAACCAAACCCAGACGCTTTGGATCTATATTGGATCGACCGTCGCCATCGTGCTGCTGACTGCGATTTACACGACACTTGGCGGAATTAAAGCAGTCATCTGGACCGACGTGATTCAAGCTTCAATCATGATCGGCAGCGCACTTCTCGCCGTCGGATTGCTTTACTTTTCGATTCCCGGCGGCGGCCACGAAATCGTGCAGCGCCTGGGCGGAATTCATCTTTCCGATTTCATCACCACCGGCCTCGATCCGGGCAAGAGCGGTTGGGACAAATGGAAAGGAATGTTCGCGATCGAGTACACGATTTTCGCCGGCCTGATCGGTTCGACTTTCATGACCATGTCGACTCACGGGACCGATCAGGACATGGTTCAGAGAATGTTGACCGCGCCGGACGTGCGCCGTAGCCGTCGGTCGGTCATCCTCTCCGGTCTCGCCGACATTCCGATTGCTTTAACTTTTCTGAGTATCGGCGTACTGCTTTGGGTCTTTTATCAGACCCACCAAGATCGTCTTGTTCCAAAGACTCCGAACGAGATCTTCGCGAATTACATTCTTCACGAAATGCCAGTGGGTATTCGCGGCTTGCTCATCGCCGGGATTTTTGCGACCGCCATGGGCTCTCTCAGCACCGCGATCAACGCGCTCGCCACCAGTTTCACCCGCGACTGGTACGAACATTACATCAACCCGAGATCGACATCGGAACAAAGCCTGGCCGCGGTGCGATGGGCGACGGTGGCTTTCTCCGCTCTGATGATCGTCGTCGCATCAACGACCGCTTACATTGTTATCGTTTATCCTAACGTCCGAATAATCCCGATCGTACTGGGGATTTATGGTTACACCTATGGTTCCGTCCTCGGTATTTTCCTCGCCGGGATGCTTACAAAATCGCGCGGCAATAATCGCGGTAACATCATCGCGATGATCATCGGATTCGTCGTAGTTGCGATCCTGAGTGGTTTACCGAACAAGATCGCCGACCTCTTCGGTACGAAACTTTACGAGCAGCCAAACTGGCTTCCGGTCATGGAATTTCCCTGGTGGATCTGTTTTGGAACCATTGTCACTTTTTCGGTGGCGACTCTTTTCCGGACCGGCCGCGACCATCATCCCCGGCGATTTAATTAAAATGCAAACCGGGAATTGACCGGCGAGATTCCTTTTATACCAATTAGCAAGTCGTATGGCTCACATCGTTACCGATAAATGCAACGGATGCAAGTTCACTGACTGTGTGGAGGTCTGTCCAGTCACCTGCTTTTACGAAATGGAGAATCAAGTCGTGATTCATCCTGAGGAATGCATCGATTGCACGGCGTGCGTAGAGGTTTGTCCGGTGCACGCGATTTACGCGGAGCCAGATCTGCCGCCGGAATTCACGAAAGACATCGAGTTCAACGCCACCAAAGCGCACGAGATCAAAGATGCGGCGGGCGAACCGATCACAAAAAAGAAGGACGCGTTGCCAGGCGCGCTCGATCGGAAAAAAGCGCTCGGTTACTAAAATTTTCGACGCGCGCCGCTACGAAGAGTTTTCTTTCGCGAGTTTGATTCCCAATTCCCGCAGCTGGCGCGGATCGACGTCGGCCGGCGATTGAGACATTAAATCCATCCCGCGATTGTTTTTCGGGAAGGCCATCACCTCGCGGATGGAGTCCGCCCCGCAAAGCAACATCACCAATCGGTCGAAACCGAGCGCGATCCCACCGTGCGGCGGCGCGCCCAGTCGCAACGCGCGCAGTAAGTGACCAAACATCGATTGTCGATCTTGCGGACTGATTCCGAGCACTTCGAACATCTTATCCTGCAACTCCGGCTCGTGAATTCGAATGCTACCACCGCCGATCTCGACACCATTCAACACAACGTCGTACGCTTCCGCGCGAATCTCAGGAAACTTCTTTTTATCGTCGAGCAACGCCACGTCCTCGGCTTTCGGTCGCGTGAAAGGATGGTGCATCGCGTTCCATTTGTTTTCCTCCGTGCTCCAAAGGAGCAGCGGAAAATCATAAACCCACAAAAAATCCCAGACTTCCTTTTCCGGAACGAGCTTTTGAATCTCCGAAATCCTGAGCCGAATTCGCCCGAGCACTTCGCATGCGACCTCCCATTTGTCAGCGGCGAAAAACACGCAATCGCCCTCTTCGATCTTCAACTTTGACTTGAGCGCCGCCTTCTCAGCGTCGGAAAAGAATTTCACGATCGGCGATTTCCATTCGCCGTTCTCGATCTTGATGAACGCCAGACCTTTTGCGCCGAATGTTTTCGCGATTTCCGTCAGCTCGTCGACTTGGCCGATGGTGATTCCGGCAAATCCTTTCGCATTGATCGCCTTGACGACACCACCGTTATCGATCGCACCGCGGAAGACTTTGAACCTGCTGGTTCGAAATTCCTCGCTTAGATCGACCAGCTCCATTCCAAATCGGCGATCCGGTTTGTCGCTGCCAAACCGGCTGACCGCTTCGCGATACGTCATTCGATCGAACGGTGTCTTGATGTCGACGTTGCGCGCCGCTTTGAAGACGGCGGCCAGCATTCCTTCGGTAAGCCGGAAAATGTCGTCCGGCCCGACGAATGAAGCTTCAATGTCGATCTGCGTGAACTCCGGCTGTCGATCTGCGCGGAGATCTTCGTCTCGAAAACATTTCGCGATTTGAAAATATTTTTCGACGCCTGCGACCTGAAGTAGCTGCTTGTATTGCTGCGGGGCCTGCGGCAGCGCGTAAAATTTTCCGGGCATGAGTCGGCTCGGCACCAGAAAATCGCGCGCGCCTTCCGGTGTACTCTTCGACAAGACCGGTGTCTCGATCTCGAGATAGCCTTGCGAGTCGAGGAAATCGCGCGTCGCTTTGGCCGCCCGATGGCGAATCCGCAGATTGCGCGACAACTCCGGACGGCGCAGATCGTAATAACGATACGTCAGCCGCAGATCTTCGTTGTGAATCTCGGCGTCGATCGGAAATGGCAAATCGTCCGCGCGATTCAAAATTTTCAATTGGGCCGGAATCAATTCGATGTCGCCGGTCGCAAGTTTCGGATTTTCCGTGCCGGGTACGCGCGGCGCGACCTTACCCGAAACCTGAATGACATCTTCACTGCGCAAACCGCGCGCTTCTTTCGCGAGCTGAGCGTTCTCTTCCGGCCGAAATACAACCTGGGTGAGACCTTCGCGATCGCGCAGATCGATGAAGATAACGCCGCCATGATCGCGCGAGACGTGGACCCAACCGGCAAGGGTGGCGTCTTTGCCGATGTCGGACTTGCGAAGTGAATTGCAATCGTGCGTACGATACATGTCAAACGGAGCCGGAGACAGTGAAGAATTTTGCGACGCTGTCCAGCAACGCTTCCGTCGGAATCAATGATTCTCCACGCGTCGCAAGTTTTTTCACTTTCACCTGCGGCCATTCATCGCCGTAGAGCAGCGCGATCCGCGCGCCGCCGTTCTCCGCAGTCTGAAATTGCTTCGCGACCTTATCGGCCGTGAGCGGATAATCGACGCGGTAACCGCAATCGCGCAGTTCCTGAATCTGTTCTAGCGCGTCCGCGCGGCGCTGCTCCTTCGCGATCACGACGTAGATGTCGATCTTGTTTTGATCTTTGATGGCTGCCTCGAACTTTTCGCGCGCAGTCGGACGGTCATGCAACAATTCTCCAAGAACCACGTCGCCCATCGCAAATCCAAGCGCTGGCATTGAGACCGCGCCGTCGCTGAGCTGGCCGATTAAGTTGTCGTAACGACCGCCGCCGGCGATCGCGCGCAATTTCCCCGCGCGATCAAAAACTTCGAACACGGTCCCCGTGTAATAAGCGAGCCCGCGAACGATTTTCACATCGATGTCGACGAAGCCGGCGAGGCCGCGTGCGCCGAGGCCATCGACCAGGCGATCAAGTTTTCCGCTGCGACCGCCTTTGTCGAAAATCGAAAACACCGGAGCCGCAAGTTTGCCGAGTTTTTCTTCTGTTTTCTCGCGCGGCTCGCGCCCAGATTTGTCGATAATCTGCAAGACTTCCTCCCACCGCTCGGTCGGAAGTTTTTGTTGCTGCAAAAAATCGGTCCAAAATTCACGGTCGCTAATTCGCACCACAAAATCTTTTTCGGTCAATCCGAAGCCGCGCAGGATGTCAGTGCAAAGCGCGATCAGTTCGATGTCGGCGGCGAAATCACTCTCGCCCATGATGTCGCAATTCAGTTGATAATGCTCACGTAGACGGCCGCGCTGTTGTTTCTCGTAGCGAAAAAATTGGCCGATGGAAAACCACTTGAGCGGTTTCTTAAACGCGCGTTCATGCGCCGCGACCACGCGCGCGAGCGTCGGCGTCAGCTCCGGCCGCATCGAAACTTCGCGCTCGCCTTTGTCGGTGAAATTGAAAAGTTGATCGACAATTTCGGCGCCGCTTTTTTTTCGATAAAGTTCGGTCGGCTCAAGCACGGGGCCGTCCCATTCGATGAAGCCGTAACGGCGAGAAATTTCGCGCCAGCGGGCGAAGATGTAGTTCCGAGCCGCACAATCGTCCGGCAGAAAATCTCGGAAGCCTGGAAGCGTTTGCATTATTTAAAAACCGAACAGCCGACTCGGCACGAACCATTTGTGGCGCTGCGGTCGAATAAATCGCCGCTGCGGGAAGTCAAACTTCTTCACAAGAAAGAGCATTGGGTAACCAAAGCAAAGGACAACTATGAAAGAAACTACATTAGCGAAAATATTGGCCGTGGCTTGCAGTTTGGTCGCGGTTACAGCATTGGCTCAAACTTCGACGACCGTCACGACAACCAAGGATGCCGCAGCCGGGGATATCGTAACCACGACGAGTGACACGACGACCGCCAGCGGAACGATCACGACCTATACCCCGGGGACCGATTACATTACGTTTCGGGCGGGAACCACCGGAACGCCGGTCCGTTACTATTATACCAAGGACACGGCGATCCTTGATCCAGAAGGTCAGCTCGTGACCTGGTCGGCGGTTCGTCCAGATTTGCCCGCGACAGTTTATTATGTGCGCGAAGGGGATCGGATGATTGTGCGTAAGATCGTGCTGACCAAGCCGACCGTGATCGAAAAGGAAACGACAACCACAACTACCGAGAAACCTTAAGACACTCAGTCAACAGCTGAAGTAATATTCAAAGCGCTCGCGGAGAAATTCGCGGGCGCTCTTGTTTCAATCGCCGTAGCCGCGCGGGAATTTCTGATGCCAGTTCCACGCGCTCTCGATGATGGTGTCAAGCGACTGAAACTGCGGTTTCCAGCCAAGCTCGCGATTAATTTTTTCCGAAGAGGCAATCAAGCGTGGCGGGTCTCCCGGGCGGCGTGGTTTCTCTACGATATCGATCTTTCGTCCGGTAACTTTGCGGCAGCCATCAATGACTTCGCGCACGCTCGCGCCGCCACCGGTGCCCAGATTGTAAAAATCACTCTTGCTCGCATCGAGCGCAAGAATGTGAGCTTGGGCAAGATCGACAATGTGGATGTAATCGCGAATGCAGGTTCCGTCGGGTGTTTCGTAATCCGTCCCGAAAATCTCGACGTGCGGTTTTTCTCCGAGCGCGACCTTAAGAACGTTCGGAATTAGATGCGTCTCGACGCGATGGTCTTCCCCAAATCTTGCCGACGCGCCGGCGGCGTTGAAATAGCGAAGGGAAACAAACTTCAAATTGTGAATCTGATCGTACCAGCGCAGGATTTTCTCGAAGGCTAGCTTGGACTCGCCGTAAGGATTGATCGGGCGCGCCGGTATCGTTTCATCAATTGGCACGCGCTCCGGCGGGCCAAAAATCGCGCAAGTCGACGAGAAAATTAATTTTTGGACGCCGGCGTCCACCATCGCATCGAGGAGATTGAGGCCGTTGGCGACGTTGTTTCGAAAATATTTTGACGGGTCTTGCATTGACTCCCCAACCAATGCGTTGGCTGCAAAGTGCATGACCGCTTCCGGCCGTCGTCTCGCCAATAGGCGCTCGACCGATTGCCGATCTTCCAGGTCGCACTTGATGAATTCGGCGCGCGGATCGATCGCGGCCCGGTGGCCTTCGCTGAGGTTGTCGAAGATCGAAACCTCATGGCCGGCGTCAAGCAACAGCTCCGCGCAAACGCTGCCGATATAACCGGCACCACCGACGACGAGAACTTTCATTCCCGACAAACTCGGCGGGCTGCGCCGTTAATCAATCCAAAGTGCGAGTCGACGAATTTTTTGCCGTGGCCGGCTTCGAATTCACCGTCTTCGCCGAAGATTTAGTCGACTTCGAAGCGATCTTTTCCAGTCTTGCAATGCGCACATTCGCGGACGGATTCTTCTTTTG
>Ga0066388_100002842_pt1 | contig 10860 bp, 8 predicted proteins | sample PanSoiMetaGPlot6_FD_64539 | JGI IMG/M metagenome (GOLD analysis project Ga0066388, IMG submission 64539) | Tropical forest soil microbial communities from Panama analyzed to predict greenhouse gas emissions - Panama Soil - Plot 6 (Hybrid Assembly) | ecosystem: Environmental > Terrestrial > Soil... | reverse complement strand
GAAGAAGATCGTGCTGCGCGGTGTGAACTTCGACTTCAACAAGTACAACATCCGTCCGGATGCGGTACCGATCCTCGAGCAGGCGTGCTCGATCCTGAAGTCGGAGCCGAGCATCAACGTTTCGTGCCAAGGTCACACGGACAGCATCGGCAGCGACGCCTACAACATGAGGCTGTCGGAGCGCCGCGCCAACTCCGTGCGTGATTGGCTCGTCAAGTGTGGCATCTCGCCGTCGCGCCTGAGCACCAAGGGGTTCGGCAAGAGGAACCCGGTGGCCTCGAACGCGACTGCGGAAGGCCGTGCCCAGAACCGGCGCACCGAACTGGTGGTCATGCCGTAGCGCGCGGTCGCAGATACGTAGCGTCAATCGAAACGGGGCGAGGTGGCGACACCTCGCCCCTTTCTTTTTGCCGCGGCGCTCTGGCGAGAATCCGGAGAGTCCGCGCGCTCGGACCGGTCCGAGCAGGGCGGCGCCGTGGTAGCCGATCGGTGCGGTGAGAGCGCTTCGGCTAGCGAATGCCGTCGATGCTTGCTTCCCAGTGCGCCCCGTCGAACTTTGTGATCTGGAAGCGATTCGCCACATCGCCGTCGAGACAGCGAATGTTGACGTCGACGTCGTCAGGGTGCGAGCGCGGCGTGTAGAAGGGGTGGATCCCGCACACCTTGCAGAACGTGTGCTTGGCCACGCCAGTGTTGAACTGGTAGGTCGTCAGCGCCTCCGCACCGCGCAGCAAGGTGAAGCGCGACCGGGGAACGATCAGGTGTAAGTTCCCTTTGCGCTGGCACATCGAACAGTTGCACTCGAGCGCTTCGTAGCGCTCGACGGCGACGCGGAAGCGGACTGCCCCGCAGTGACAACCGCCCTCGTGCATGTCCATCACGCTGCTCCTTGACCGGTCGTCAGTCGTCGGTCGTCGGTCGTTGGTCGTCGGTTTGATAGAGCCTCGCAGCGGCTCCGACCGAAGGTGCTGTCAGACCAACGACCGACGACTGACGACCGGCGACTGACGACCGACGACCGCGACTACTTCAGCTCGTGTGAGAAGCGAATGTTCTTGCGCTGCATGCCTTCGAGGACGATCTCCAGGCCGCCGCTGCGCAGCATCCACTCGAGGCGGTGGTCGCGATATTCGCGCACGAACTGTCCCGAGCGCACCAGGTCGGGCAACATCTGGAAGCCTTCCATCGACCCGACGGCTTCCTCGAAGGTCTGCGCGATGCTCGGCCGGGCGCGGACGCGCTCGAGCCAGGCGGCGAGGGCCGAGCCCGTGGCCGGCTGGTTCCCGCTCATGTCGGCGGCGTGCACGAACGGAACGACGGCGAGGTCACCCCAGCCGAAGCTGGCGCCGTTGAAGTACTGGTGACTGCCGAGCTGGCGGTCGAGGTATCCGTTGATCCCGCCGACCTGCGCGGTGGCGCGGTGCAGCAAGCGCTCGGCCAGCGCACCAGTGGCGCGCTGGAAGGCTCGCACTTCGAACACCGCCCAGTTGATCGGTTCGTAGTACGTGTCGCACAGCTCCTCGAGCATGCGCACGCGCGCCCGCTCTGCTGCAGCGCGCGGCAGCAGCGGCGGATCCGGCCAGCGGTCTTCGATGTATTCGAGGATGATCGTCGAGTCGAATATCGCAGTCTGATCGTCCACCAGGGCCGGCACTTCACGGCGCGGATTGGCGGCCTGGAAGTCCGTGTCGCCGCCGCCGAGCAGATCGGGCATGCGCGGCTCGAACGCGACGCCTTTCTCACGCAACGCGATCTTGACCTTCTGCGCGTATGGAGAGAGGGGATGTTCGTAGAGCACGATCATGGGCGGAGTAGATCACACCCCACCGGCGCCGCCAAACACCAGGCGTACCGGCACGGCCGCCGCGCGGAGCGCGTCGGCGCCTGCAGCGCGCTGCCGTCGCGCGCCGGGCGGCGTCGAACGCAACCGAGGTCGCTGATGGACGATCCGCCACGCACCATCCTGCACGCCGATCTCGATGCCTTCTACGCTGCCGTCGAGGTGCGGGAGAATCCGGCGCTCAGCGGCCGGCCGGTGGTGGTCGGCGCCGATCCGCGCGGCGGGCGCGGCCGCGGTGTGGTGGCGGCGGCGAGCTACGAAGCGCGCGCCTACGGCATTCACTCGGCCATGCCGATCTCGCAAGCCTATCGACGGTGCCCGCACGCCGTCTATCTGCGCCCGCGCGGTCGCCTCTACGCGGCGGTGTCTAAGCACTTTCTCGCCATCCTCGGCCGCTATACCGATCTCGTCCAACCGCTCAGCATCGACGAGGCATTTCTCGATGTGACGGCAAGCCGCGCCCTGTTCGGTGACGGCGCAACAATCGCCCGGCGGATCCGAACCGACGTGCGGGCCGAGGAACGCATCACGGTGTCTATCGGCGTGGCGCCGAGCAAGTTCGTGGCGAAGATCGCCTCGGATGTCGGCAAGCCGGATGGGCTCGTGGTGGTTGCGCCCGGTGAGGTCACGACCTTCCTGCGGGACCTGCCGGTGCAGCGGTTGTGGGGCGCGGGAGCGAAATCGCTCAGCGGCTTCCAGCGGCTCGATGCGCCGACCATCGGCGCGGTGGCGCGTCTTCCGCTCGAGCGCCTGATAGAGGTGTTCGGCGAATCGCTCGGACGGCACTTCCATGCGCTCGCCTGCGGCCGCGACCCGCGCCCCGTCGTTCCCGCTCACCAGCGCAAATCACTCGGTCACGAGAACACGTTCGCGGAAGATGTCCACGATCGCGAGCGGGTCGAGCGCACGCTGCTGGAGCTGGTCGAGCAGGTCGCATCCCGCCTGCGCCGCCATGGTCTGATGGGACAGACCGTACATCTCAAGTTGCGCACCGCCGATTTCAACACCGTGACGCGGCAAGTGCAGCTACCCGCGCCGGCGGATACGAGCGAGGCGATCTGGCCGGCGGCGCGCCGCTTGTTCGTCACGGCCGATCAGACCCGGCAGGCCATCCGCCTCATCGGCGTGTCGGTATCGCTGTTCGAGGGCGAGCAGCAGCTGGCGCTCTTTCCGTCGCGCGACGACCGCCACCGCCGCGTCGCGCGCGCCGTGGACAGATTGACGGAGAAATTCGGCGCCGACGTCGTACGGCGTGGCGCGGTGCGCAAGCGGTGGTAACGGTCGTCGGTCGTCAGTCGTCGGTCGTTGGTCTGAAGGGACTTGAATACGGAAGGCATCCGTACTGACGACCGACGACCAACGACCGACGACCGTTACGACCGACGACCGACAACCAGCTACCAGGCCCGCGTCTCCCCGACGTCCAGTGTCCAGGCCGCCACCGGCTCGAGCGCACGGCTGGTGGCTGCGGCGTGAAAGCGGCGGGGGGGCTCATCGGGCGGCTCGTCGGTAAGGTCGAACGTGCCGAAGTGCATGCCCATGGCCGTGGTGGCACGCAGGTCGATCGCCGCCTGGACGGCTTCCTCGGGATTCATGTGGACGAAGTGCATGATCGGGGCGGGGGCGTAGGCGCCAATGGGCAGCGCGGCGAGATCGATCGGCCCGAGGCGACTGCCGATGGCGCGAAAGCCGTCGAAATAGCCGGTGTCGCCGGCGTGATAGAAGCGTCGGGTGGGTCCAACGACCACCCAGCCGGCCCACAAGCGCCGATTGCCATCGGCCAACGAACGACCGGAGAAGTGCTGGGCGGGTACGCAGATGACGCGCACGGCACCGACACGTGCTTCCTGCCACCAGTCGAGCTCGGTCGCGTTGCCGCCCGCTTCGCGGACGAGATCGCCGAGGCCGATCGGCACGAAGAACGGCACGCCGCGTGCGGCGAGCGCCGCCACCGAGGGCAGGTCGGTGTGATCGTAGTGGTCGTGCGAGAGCGTGGCGAAGTCGAGCGCTGGCAGCGCGTCGAGCGGTACGCCGGGCTCGACCAGCCGTTCGGGCCCGGCGAAGGACACCGGGCTGGCGCGCCGCGAGAACATTGGATCGGTTATGAAGGTGACGCCATCCATGCGTACCAGCAACGTGGCGTGTCCGATCCACGTCACGCTCGGGTTGTGCGCCAGTGCGGCCGGGTCGTAGGGCACCAACTTGGCGCCCTTGCGCGCCACCAGCGACGTCCAGGCCTTGTGCAGCAGGAAGGGGAACCAGTCGCCGGCCCCGGGTTGCGGACGATGGCCGGCGAGATTCACGAACTGGTCGCCGTCCCGGGGGGCGCCCGCATAGCTTCGTCGCGCCGCTCCCATGAGTGATCCCATCAACGCGGCGACCGCGACCGCCGCCGCGAGCATCACCCGGCGCCGAGCCGGCCGCATGCGACGATCCTGCGACAAACCGAACTGCGGTACAAGCCACGCCGCAGTACCGCAGCGGAACGCAGCGGCCGCGGAGCACGCGGAGGAACGTGTAGGAGGCTCAGGGGCATGGGTCGTTTCGGTCGGGCGACAAGCTATCGGACTACCCGGCTTCGCACATAAACCGCCTTTCCGACCTCGCCTTGCCTCGCCTGTGTCTGTGCCTTGTTCGAAATCGCAAAGCGGGCAAAGGCACAGGCGAGGCACAGGCAAGGTTCGGAACGTCCGAACGCTGACTTTATGTGCAAAGCCGGACTACGGTGCTCCGTTAGCTGCCGACCTCCGCGTACCGCTGCGTGCTGTGCGGTGAAGATATTCTGTTGTCTTGTGCACACTGGTCGATGCAGGTAGGGCTCGGCAATGCCCGCGTTGCTCGCCGGTCCCTTCCTGCGCACGACCCTCGCCAACTTCTTCTTCTTTCTGAGCTTCGCCTCGTACTTCCTGCTGCCGTTGCACATTCGGGCGCTGGGTGGGGCGGAGTCGGCGGTCGGAGCAGTGATGGGAGCGGCTGGCCTGGCGTCGCTCGCGGTGCTGCCGTTGGTCGGCTTGAGCATCGATCGACTCGGCCGGCGGGTCTTCCTGATGCTCGGCGCCGCCGGCATGACGGCGGCTTCGGCAGGCTTCTTGTTCGTCGATCACATCGGCCCAATGCTCTTCTTCCTCCGCATGCTGCAGGGCTTGAGCTTCGCTGCGGCCTTCACGGCCACCACGACGTATGCCGCCGAGTTCGCGCCGGTCGAGCGCCGCGCCCAGGCCCTCGGCGTCTTCGGTCTGTCGACGCTGCTGACGCACGCCATCGCGCCGATCGTCGGCGAGGAGATCGTGCATCGGGCCGGCTTTCATGCGCTCTTCGCCCTGACGATGGCCTACACGACGGTGGCGTTGCTGCTGGCCCTGCGCCTCCCCGGCAACGGCGCCGTGCGCGTTGCGGCAGCGGCGTCGGCGCGGCGGCTGCGCCCGATTCACTGGGTGATCGCCGGAACGATGACATTGGCGGGCATGGGGTTCGGCAGTGTGATGACTTTCATGCCCACCTACGTCACCAGTGAGGGATTCGGCCGCGTGGCGTTTTTCTTTGCCGCCTACACGGCGACCGCCATCCTAACCCGTCTGGTCGGCGCCGGCCTGTCCGACACGCTCGGCCGGCGGCGCGTGATTCTGCCGATGCTGTTGACGCTCGGCTTATCGATCTTCTGGCTTGCGTTCGTGCACAGCGTTCCGCTGCTGGTCGCCGCCGGTGCGCTGTTCGGTACCGCTCAGGGCATCAGCTATCCCACCCTGCACGCGTTTCTCGTCGACCTCGCCAGCGAAGCGCAGCTCGGCCGCTCGCAGGCGCTGTTCAACGGCGCGTTCAATCTCGGCGTGACCACTAGCGCCTTCGCCTTCGGCTTCGTCGCCGAGCACTTTGGCCACCGCCAGATGTTCATCCTCTCCTCGCTGATGCCGGTGGCGGCATTCATCGTGTTCTACTTGGGGACCGCTCCGTATGCGAAAACCGGCGCCCACCTGGATGTTGACGACCAATCTCGATATGGCAGCGATCCGACCGCCGCGGCCGGCCATGGAGACCTCGCGACGCGTCTCGCGGAGTACCGAGTGAGGATGCCGGCCTGAGCCCCGGCGATCGTCTCCGCAGCTCGTCAGGCACTGCTTTATTGTGAGGCCTCGGCAAGGCGCAAGACGTTCGCCACTTCACCGATGGGGTCAAAGGTGGTCGGCGCTGGGGCAACCAGCTGTCCACCGGAGCCGGCCATGCTGAAGTGGTCGCAGTCGAACGGTTCGCCCGCCACGGTCAATGCAAGGGGCGGCCCGGCGGGTGTCTCCTGAATTGCGGTCGCCGCCGTCGTAGTGAAGGCAAACACGTTTGGCGGGTTGCTGAACTGATGGTGCTCGCAATCCGCTTCGTCACACGTCGTCATCACCCTGTCGAACACGCCGGCGACCGATAAATTCGCGTTCCCGGCTCCCGCCGGAGCTCCCAGGCCAGAAGTCGCGTTCCAACCAAATCCCGCCATGCCAGCGCTGCGACGGGCCTCGGAGTCATAGGGCGTGCCGCCATCGCAGTCGATGGTTCCACCACTGCCCTGCGCGAACAGCCTCACACACATGCAGGTGTTGTCCAAGATTTTGATCGGCAACGTCACATCCGTGGCGAGTCGTAGCGGGGCGACGCCATTCGCGTCGGCAGTCCCCATCACGAGAGTCAACGGACCGGGCGGAATCTTCGACGCCGCATTCGAGCCGCCCAGACCGGTGGTGAACAAGCCGCTGCGTGACTCAGTGGTCGTGCCGGTCTCGCTCCCGGGGTCAATGAAGAAGGTCCGTTCCTCTGTTCCCGGAAAGAACGTCGGCGTTGGGGTCGGCGTGCCGGGGATCGGGGTCGCGGTAGGCGTGCCGGTAGGCTGGCACATGCCGCACAGCACGGAGAGGTTGTAGGCGGGGATCGCGCCACCGCAGAAGGGGCAGGCGGCACGCAGGGTGTAGCGACCCGGGTGGAGCGGCTGCTGGCAGGTAATCTCGAAGGAGTTGTATCCGTCGATGACCAGGTTGCCAGCTGGATCGAAAAGGGTGAGCACGGCGCTGCCTGCCGACAGCGTCACGGCGGAATCCGACGTGAGCGTGAACGTCACCCAATCTTGATCGAACGGGGTGTCGAGTGAATGTGGCTGCAGCATCCCACAGCCGATCTCGGACGCTTCGGCCGGCGCGTCGTCGGGTTCGTAGGCGTCGCGCGGCAGAGGTGTGGGCGTTGGCGTACGGGTCGGTGGCGCAGGGGTCGGCGGATTCGCCACGCTGCACGGCTCACACGACACCAGCAGGTCGTACGGGAATGCGAAGGGGGAGAACCCGTAGACCTCAATGAAGTACCGGCCCGGGTCCAACGCATCGATACCGCACCCGCGGACGATCGCGCCGCCCTGGTACTCGAGATCCCGTCCCTGCCCGTTCTGTAAGGCGATCGCCGGACCTCCGTAGCCATGGATAGTGACCGCCGAACGTTCGGCGACGTCCAATACCAGCCAGTCGGTGTCGCCGGCCGGCGCGATGGAGCGAACGATTCCCTCTCCACACGTAATCGGCAGCGCTCTGTCGCGCGTGTTGTCGTCGAAGCCATCTGGAGGAATCGCTGTAACGGTCGGCGTGAAGGTGGGCGTAGGGGTGTCGGTCGGGTTCGGCACCGTGCAGGCGTCGCAGAGCAGAGCCAAGTTGTATGAGGGAAGATCGAATCCGGCGGTGTGCGCGATGTAGGTGCCCGGCTCGAGCGCGTCGGCCCCGCAGTCGCGCGGGAGAAGCCCGAAGCCAGACTCGATCACGGAACCGTCAGTCGTGCGCAGATCGACCGGCAGGTCCTGGAACACTCCGGACGCGAGGATGTGAACCGTCGATCGCTCGTTGATCGTAAACGTGACGAAATCGTCGTCGAAGCTCGACCCGGCGAAGCTGTGGGTCTGAATCTCCCCGCAGGCGATGGGCTTCGCCGTGTCGGTGGTGTTGTCCGGTTCGTAGCCGTCAGGCTGCGGTGTGGGTGTCTCCGTTGCCGTCGCGGTCAGCGTCGGATTTCCCACCGTGCACGGCTCGCAGGTGACCTGGATGTCGTATTGCGGGACGATTTGTCCGCCCAAACCGCCCATCATGATCAGATAGTCGCCCGCGGCCAGCGCATCCTGCCCGCAGTGGCGCTCGATACGGGGAAAGGCGGTGAAGAAGTCGTCATTGTAGGCGATTGGAATGAGGTTGGAGTCATACAGCTGCATGAACGGATCACCCTGTGGGCCCGAAGTGCTGATGATCACACCCGACAGGTTGTCGAGCGACAGTTTCATCCAGTCTGCTTCACCCGTGCGAGAGAGCGAATGGCGCTGTGTGTCGCCGCAGCCGATGACCCGCGCCATCGACGGCATGTCATCGGGTTCGTACGGATCCGTTCCGCAGCCGGAGAGTGCGGCCATGACCGCGCTCTGCAGTTCATTGATTTGGACGCTGCCGTTGTTGTTCGGATCGCACGCCAAACATGCGAACGATGGGAGGTTCCCGAGTGCGATGTCGACGCAGGTGATGACCTTGGCAAGCGACACAGACCCCGATTGGTCGCAATCTCCCACACAGGGAACAATCGACGCTGGCGTCGGGGTCGGCGTCGGTGTGAGTGCGTTCGCGAACGCCGGAAAAGCCAGTGTAGCAACAATCAGGACAATGACGCGGTTCTTCACGACACCTCCCATGCCCACCTCACTCTGGCGCCTGCAGCGTCCGCGAGCGATTGCGAGCTAGTTGCGGGCGTTGGGGGCACGCTTTGCTGCTCGTCGGAGTTCATTCTTGCGACCAACTAGCAAGCGTGTGTATTGACAAGAGGCATATCCATCGACTGCGGCCGTGTAACAGTGCAAACGCTACCCGGTCAACTTAGGAAAAACCCTATGCACGCGATCACATATCGACCGAATTCAAGGTAGCCGCGTCGATCACCGGGCGCTTTCGACATTTGTCGATCGTTCGCGTGCGCCAGACCCGCGTGCCACGAGGCGCCGTGCCTGGCGAAGTCGCTGATACTGCTGTTGATCGTCTGGCCACGGCCGCGACTCATCCACGACCGGTTGCGCTGCGACGAGCGTCGAACCGGTGCTCGAACCCCGCGTCTCCAGGGCATGCGTGCCGCGGCAGCTTTCCGCGCCGAACCCGCGCCTGCCCACAATGATCGCCGCCGCCGCCCGCGGTTGCCGCCGGCCGACCTGACCGGTGTCCGTGGCGGGTCGCTTGCCTTCACAAATGGCTGGAGCCAATTTGCTATCAGACAAACAACGCGGCGGGCGAACTCCCAGGTCCATTCAGGGGAGTGGAGGTGGCCATGTCGGTCAGGACGTTGCTGGTGCTTGTGGCGCTGATGATCGTCGACGCGGCGGCATCTCCGGCGGCGGAGCTCGGCCGCCGATCCGGTGAAGCCGCAGCGGTCGCTGTGGGCGCCGATCTCGCGGGAGCAAGCTTGGAGGACGCTGAAATGCCAGCGATCGACCTCGCGGCAGCAAATCTGGTCGGCGCCGGCGCGCAGGGGGTATTCGCAACGCGTGCGCGCTTGCAGCAGAGCGACCTATCGTCTGCCAACCTCCAGACCGCCTATCTGCTGGAGGTCAACTTGCAGGGCGCAGTGCTCGCGGGCGCGAACCTTCAGGAGGCCGATCTGTCCGGTGCGAATCTGCGCGACGCCGATCTGTCCGGTGCGATCCTGCAGGGCGCGAATCTGCGCGGCGCCGTACTCACGGGCGCGATCCTGCGTGGGGCACTGTTGCAAGGAGCCAGTCTCGCCCACGTCAGCGGTCTGACGCAGTCACAGCTCGAGAGCGCCTGCGCCGATCGCACCATCAATCTGCAAGGAACCGGTCTCGCCTATCCTCCGCATCGTCCGTGTTGCGACGAGCCTGGCGGCTGCGGCGAGTGACGGGGCGAACTTCACCGCGGCGGCGCGGAGAATCGTTGTCCGCGGTCCGTTGTCCGTCATCCCGTCATCCGAGTAATGATACTCAGCAGGCGGACAACGGACGACGGAACACGGACAACGTCTTCTCTCGATCTCTCGGCGTCTCCCGCAGTTTCGTACACTGCAGTTCAGCGGCAGGCAATCTGCGTATTGATCCAGGTGCCGTCCTCGCAGCGCAGCGTGCTGCCGTCGCGGCAGATTCCCGAGCCGTTGGCGACCGTCGCGCCGCCGACCATGCACGGGCGCGGTTCGCCCGGCGGCAGGTAGACCGGTTTCGCGTCGGCCGAGCACTGGGTGCCCAGGTTCTGCCACTGGCCGAGCGTGCAACGGTACTGCGAACCGGACTGACAGATCGAAGCGCCGGCTGAGTACGGCTGTCCGGCATAGCTACATGACGAGGATGCCGGCGGCGGAGCGGCGTAACCGGTAGTCGAGTCATACGTGTTGTAGCGAGCGGCGTCTGCCGGCGGCGGATATGGCGGTACGTACTGGCCCGCACCGGCGGCATTCGGGTACGGCGGCACGTAGCCGTACGGCGGCGATCCAACGACGCGCAGCTCGGTCACGCGACCGTTTTCGTCCACCGTGAACTCGACCATCTTGCCCGCATACAGCGCCAGATCGACCGCAGGGGGCGCCGTGTAGGTCTGAGTGTCGCCGGCGACGCTGAATCGCCGCGCGACCGGATCGACGACCACCATTTCACCGCGCACTGTCTGCACGCCGTGCTCGATCGGATTGAGAGGCACCGGCACCTCGGTGATCGAGATTACCCTGCCGCTCGAAGAGAGCTCCACACGCACGTTCTTACCGTCCAGCTGCTCGATCGGCGCCCGCGACGGTGCCGTGAACGCACCGTTGTGGCCGACGATGCGGAACTGGCTCCTGGATCCGTTCAACACCACCAACTCACCTGTGACCACCCGTCCGGTATCCGCCCCCACAAGAGCCGGCTGAGCCACCGCTGCCCATACGACGAATCCACATATCAGCAGGAAGACTCTCATCGCTTTCATGTCACACCTCCGACCCTCGAAGGGCGCAAGCCCTGTGCCACTATCATTAAAGAAGCGTCTCACGTT
>Ga0066388_100002841_pt1 | contig 10861 bp, 12 predicted proteins | sample PanSoiMetaGPlot6_FD_64539 | JGI IMG/M metagenome (GOLD analysis project Ga0066388, IMG submission 64539) | Tropical forest soil microbial communities from Panama analyzed to predict greenhouse gas emissions - Panama Soil - Plot 6 (Hybrid Assembly) | ecosystem: Environmental > Terrestrial >... | reverse complement strand
ATCAGCAGCAGGATGACGGCCGCGAGCAGCGTGACGACCGCTGTCCCGATCACGATCTGCACCGCCGGGATCGGGACTCGGCCAATCTCGAGCTCCTCGTTGAACTGCGCCCACCACTCCGTCCTGGCGAGCGACTCCTCGGCGCCTGCGAAAACCTTCGAGCTCAATGCCTTCCGTTCGGCCGCCTCGTCCTCGGGCGCGGCGACCGAGACGAACTCTCCAATCCGCTTGAGTAGCGTCCCTTTCGGAACTCGCACGAGGAGAATGACGCCTAGTGCGGCCAGGCCGGCGATCATGAGCGCGATCAGCGCCAGCGACGCCGGAGACGACCAGAAGCGCTCGAAGAGCGACCGATGGAACGGCGCGATCGGCGCCGGACTTGCCGTGAGGTAGCTCGCCGAGACGCTGCCGAGCCCCGTGATCCGCACCAGGACCGAGACGTGCGTCCCCGGCGCATTCGAGGATCGGTAGGTGAGCACGTATTCCGTGCTGAGCCGCCGTCCGAGCGTGTCGTAGATCGAGGCGAGGTCGGAGGCCGAAGCGGCCTCGAAGTAGGCGCCGCCGGTTGCGTGCGCGATTCGCCTCAGGGCGGCCGGCCGGAACGACGACGACCGAAGGCCCACGGTGAAGACGCGGACGTGGTGAGCCCGGGCTTGCTGAACGAGCTGCTGCTCGGTCAGCTTGCTGCCCGTGTCGGCGCCGTCGGAGAGTAGGACGATCGAGCCTGACGAGAGGTCGGCCCCAGTGAGCCGTTGCAAGGCGGCCCCGAGGGCGTCGTAGATGTGCGTTCCGTATGCGAGCCGCGGCGGCCTCGACAGCGCGCCGGCGAGTGCTTCCCCGCTTTCCTCGGGCGTCGCGAGCACGGCTGTACGGCTGTTGAACGCGACGACGCCGATCCGCTCGCTCGAGCCGGCTTGCCGGACGAACGCACGCGCGGCTTTCAGCGCGGCGTCGGCAGGGGCGCCGCGCATGCTCTCGCTGGCATCGAGTGCCAGGATGACGGCGAAATGACCCGCGACGGCCTGAATCGGCGTGAGCGTGAAGCTGCCCACCGGCTTGCCGTTCTCGAAAACTCCAACCTGGCCATGCGTGATCTGCGAGGCCGGCGGCAGGTCGAGCAAAAAGCTCCGCTCGGGGGCCCGCACGCGCCCGACCGGCGTGAGGTGGGTGAAGCCGCCGGAATCATCCGCCCGCGCGGAGGCCGCGAGGCCGGCCGTCAGCGCGAGCGCGGCCAGAAGCGCCAACAGCCGCTTCACCGGCTCATCCCCTCGGTTGCGGGCTCGCGGCCGTTTCCGGCAAACATCGTGGGCGGGAGCTCGAGCCCTCGCTTGATGAACTTGTGCACGAAGTTCGGCCGCAGTCCGGTCGGCTTCAGCTCGCCGAGCACCGTCCGGTCCGGCAGGACCTGCTCGATCTTGAACTCGTACAGCTCCTGGAGCGTGATGATCTCCGACTCCATCCGCTGCACCTCGGTGATGGCGACGACGCGTCGCGAGCCGTCCTCGAGCCGCTCGAGCTGGATGATCAGGTCGAGCGCCGAGGCGACCTGCTGCCGGATTGCACGCACCGGCAGGTCGAAGCCGGCCATCATCACCATCGTCTCGATGCGCGCGAGCGCGTCGCGCGGCGAGTTGGCGTGGACGGTCGACAGCGAGCCCTCGTGGCCCGTGTTCATCGCCTGGAGCATGTCGAGGGCCTCCGCGCCGCGGACCTCGCCGACGATGATCCGGTCGGGCCGCATGCGCAGCGAGTTGCGGACGAGATCGCGGATCGTGATCTCACCCTCGCCCTCGATGTTCTTCGGCCGCGACTCGAGCCGCAGCACGTGCTCCTGGACGAGCTGGAGCTCGGCCGCGTCTTCGATCGTGACGATGCGGTCGCTATTCGGGACCGCCGCAGAGAGGGCGTTCAAAAGCGTCGTCTTACCGGCGCCTGTTCCGCCCGAGATGAGGATGTTGAGCTCGGCCTCCACGGCCAGCTTCAGGAACGTGACGGTCTCACGCGAAAGCGATCCGATCCTGACGAGCTCCTCGAGGTCGAACCGCTTCTGTTGGAACTTCCTGATCGTCAGGAGCGGGCCCGAGAGCGAAAGCGGCGCGATCACCGCGTTGACGCGCGAGCCGTCGGGCAGGCGCGCGTCGACCATCGGCGACGACTCGTCGATTCGGCGGCCGACCTGCGCGACCATCTTGTTGATGATCCGCCGCAGGTGAGAGTCATCCGTGAAGCGCAGTGTCGTCTCGTAGAGCCGCCCCTGGCGCTCCACCCAGATCTCGTGCGCGCCGTTGACCATGATCTCGGACACGGATTCATCTGAGAGCACGCGCTCGAGCGGGCCGTAGCCCACCACGTCGTCGGTGATCTCGCCGAGGAGCCGCTCGCGGTCGTCGCGCGAGAGGCCCTGCTCCTGCTGGAGCCGCTCCTTGAGGTCGCCTTCCACGCGCGGCCGGATCTGACCGGGATCCGTGCCGATCGTGAAGAGCTGTGGGCCGAGCTCGTTGATCAGAGCCAGGTGGATCCGGTTCTTCAGCTCCGAGAATGGATCGCGGCCGTCGGAACCGGTCAATGGTCGTGCGGTCTGGATTCGCTCGTGCAGTTCCATCGTCAGCTCCTCGCCCACAGGGTGCGGCGGCGGCGCTTGCCGCCACTTGCGTCGCCGTTGCTCCCGTTGCCGTTCTGCGCCGCGCCGTCGGTCACGAGCTCGGGCTGCAGGTAGAGGTCGGCCAGCGAGTGGAACGCACGTGCCGCCTCCGAGCGCTCGCTCGCAACCACGATCGGCTCGCCGTCGGTGGTTGCACGCGGAATCTGCCGGTCGCTCGGCACGAACACGTTGGGCTTGCGTCCGAGGATCGCCTCGGCCTCGCTCCGTGTGATCCCAACGCTCGAATCGGCCCGGTTCAGAATGAGCCGGATCCGTTCCGGAGAGACGCCCATCAGCGAAAGCGTCTCCAGCCCGAGCTTCGTGTCCTTCAGCGAGAGCGCGTCGAGCATGCCTACGACGAGCAGGTCGGAGGCGAGGTCGATCGAGGCGATCACTTCAGGCGTGAACCCGGGCGGTGTGTCGACGATCACGAAGTCGTGGCGGGCACGCAACGCCGCGTAGAGCTCGCGGAGGAACTCGACCGTCACCGTTCCGGCCTGGTCGGGCCGGCTCGGGGCGAGGAGCGCCCGGGCGCCGGACGCGTGCTGCATGAGGAAGTCCTCTGCCTTGTCCGGATCGAGCGAGCTGCCCACGCGGGCGAGGTCGTAGATCGTCCGCTCGGGCGAGAGGCCCATCGCGATTCCGACGTCGCCGAACTGCAAGTCGAGGTCGACGACGATCGAGCGCTGGCCCTTCTTGGCAAGGGCGACCGCGAGATTGCACGCGGCCAGCGTCTTGCCCGTTCCGCCCTTCGGGCCGACGATGCAGATCATCGGGTTCGTGGCGGCACCGGCGATCGTTCCTCGACGGCGCGCCATGACCTTGCGAAGGGCGAACTCGAGCTCCTCGGGTGGCGCCGGCATCGTCAACAGGTCGTCGGCGCCCATCTCGAAGGCTCGATGCAGGAAGCCGTCCGGAGCGCCGTAGAAGAGCACCACGACGGGCCGCTCGGGGCGCTGCTTAGACGCGGCTTCGATCAGGTACAACGCGCGCTCCGAATAGCCGGCGCAGGCGACGACGAGCAAGTCCGGTGAGCTCTCCTCGAGCACGGACCAGCTGCGGTCAAGGCCCTCCACGACGCCGGTCACGTGCACCGCCGAGCCGGCCGGGAAGGCGTGTTCGACGGTGCGCGAGTCGACGTCTGAGTCAACCGCTACGAGCGTTCTGATGGTGCCCCCGCTCATCGGGATCCACTCCGGTAGGCCTGGAGGTACTCGGAGACGACTCTCTTCGAGACGGGCAGCGGCGGCAAGCCGAAGACCTCGGTCTCGACCGTCACCAGGCCCGGCTGCGTGGAGTGCGCGTTCGCGGCCGGGCGAAGCGCGAGCCAGACCTTGCCGTTGTCGGACGCGAAGGCGACCTTGGCCGCCTGCGCGTCACTCATGCGCAGGCTGACGTTCGAGTTGTTCTGCTGGCCGACGGTGCTCTTTCCTGAACCGCTCACGCCGACGACGAGGATGTTCTCCATCAGTCGGCGAACGACCGGAAAGGCCTGCGCCCCCGTTGAGACGGTGCCGACCGGGACGACGTTGAAGCCGGCGTAGACGTCAACGCGGTCGCCGGCCTGCACCTGGCCGATCAGGCCGTGCGCCGTGTCGAGCGGAACCGTGACGATCCGTTGCGTTCCCGTGAGCGTGCTGGGAAGCGACGAGGCCCCGGCCACGAAGTCGGCCGCCGTCAGCTGCTGGCCCTTGTAGACGTCGCGAACCGCGACACGACCGCGGATCGCGGCGGGATCGCTGAAGGCGCCGTCGCGAAGCTGGCTCTCGCGCAGCGTCGCCGTCGTGAACATGGCCTGTCCGGCGACGACGTCTCCCGACGTGCCTTTGGCGATCAGCCGATTCGCGACGAGCACCGTCACGGGCGCCCCCTGGCTCGAGACGCTGTCGCGGTAGCGGTTCAGGTAGACCGCGATCGAGATTCCCGCCAGCAGCGCGGCTCCGGCCGCCACTGCGATGGTGCCGGCCCTGGTCGAAATGAGTCGCTGTGCGAACTCCATTGGTCCTTCCTCCTATCTGGTCAGCACCGACACGCAGTTGCCGAACGCGTTGAAGTCACAGAGGTTCGGGCCTCCGCCGCCCGTGTTGAGGGCATCGATGTACTTGATGAAATGGCCGACGATCGTGCCCGGGTCGTTGTTCGGCACCGGGTCGTCGCCGTTTCCCTGGCAGGGGTTGTTGAAGCCGCTCCCCTGGCCGGTCCAGCCGGTCAGGTAGAAGGTCGCGAAGTTCTCGACCGGGACGGTCGTCGACCCGTTGCCGCTGAAGCTGCCGAACGGCGTCAGGAAGACGTGGATGATCCGCGGGTCGCCCGGAAGGAAGTTCGGGAACATGCTCCAGTTGTTGTGGCCGGCCTGCCCGGCGGGCGGGCAGGCATTTGGCTTCTCGTTGCCGAGGACGCGCAGGTTCAGCCCGCGTGGGACCTGGTTGGTCGCGTTTCCGGTCTGGACGGCGACGCAGGGCCATGGCTGCGGCGAGCCCCACAGCGCGGTGACGCTGTTCGGGCACACCTGCCCGGTGTTCTTGGAGTAGGTCGGGCGGCAGCCGTTGGCGAGCTCCTGGTACAGGTTCGAGTAGTTCGGGTCGCAGTCGAGCGACTGGTTCTGGCTGCCCCCGATCACCCGCAGCGCCACGATCGGGTCGCTGACACTCTGTGCGTTGCCCAGGCTCGCGGTCATCCCGAGCTTGATGACGAGCTTGTGGGTGTTCGGCGAGGCATTGCTTTGGAAGGAGTCGGCCCAGAACGTCCCCGGCGAGCCGCCGTCGTAGTTCCAGACCTGCAGCACCTTGATCGGGCCGCTGAGCGCGTCGCTGGCGATGTAGCTGCGCCGGATCGGGTTCGGCGAGAACGTCCCCTTGCAGGGGTTGTTGCCCTTGGTGTTGCACGTCCCAAGCCCGGTGACGGCGCCGCTCTGCTCTTCCCAGTCGAGCCGGAAGGGGACAATGCCGCCGGTGGTGCCGATGGCGATGTCGCCCGAGGTCCAGAGATCGCCTGCGCCGTGCACGAGCGTGCAGCCCTTGTTCGGGCAGTTACCTCCGAACGCCGTGATGATCGCCGAGGCCGGGGCGAGCGAACCGATGTCGATGTGCGCCGCGATCCGGACGTTCGGGCACGGCTCCTTGTCGGACGTGAGGTACGGATCGGAGCAGCCGGTGCCCGGGGTCAGCTGGACGCTCCGCGCCTGCGGCGGATTCGGCTGGGTGCCGCTCGGGGTGGTCGACCACCCGCGGATCCGGACCAGCGACGTTGCAGACCCGGCCTCGTAGCAGGTGACCAGAACCTGGCTGCAGACCGCCGACCCGGAGGCGGCGCTGATGCCCGCGCCGCACTGTGGCGTCGCGGTCGGGTTGCAGAGCGCGGTGCCCGCGAGCGCGATCCGAACGCCGACGTTGGTAACGCCGATCGGGACGGTCGCGACCGACCCCGTGCTGTCCCACTGCACGACGCCGTTGCCGAGAGTGATGCCCTGCGCGAGGGGGACCGTGCACGCCGGCAGCGCCACGCCGGTGGCAGAGTCCGTGCAGCCGCTCAGCGCCGCTCCGGTCGAGTCGTCGACGAAGGTCGCGATCGCCGCGACCGGATTCACGTCGGGTACGCCGACCGGCAGCGCCCCACGGGAGCTCGCCTCTTCGCGGATCTCCACGCGCGCGTGCGAGTTGATCGCGGGGAGCAATCTCAGGTTGAGGAAGCTCGGGACGACGCCGAGGAAGAGCGGCAGGTTGGCCTCGGTCGCCTTGACGTCGACCATTTCCGCAGTGCAGGGAGGAGCCTCGACCGTGTCGTCGGGGCCGGGCCCGCCGACGGCATAGGTCTTGCTGTTGATCAGGACTGTGACGGAGCCCCGGTTCGAGCCGCCGACCTGCGAGTTGTAGGCGGAGCTCGCACCCGGATCGCCGGCGTACCGCCGGGCCATGTCGCTGATCGTCGTGCTCGCTCCGCTGGCGCCGAAGCACAGGTTGAACGATCCGCCGGCGGCAAGCGCACCCGCGTCGGCCTGCGTCTGCAGGTGCCGCTTGTGCACGAACCAGTTGCCGACGTCGAGCACGAACGTGCCGAACAGCGCGAGCACCGGCAGCCAGATCGCGAAGAGGACGAGCGTCGCGCCTCTGGGGTCGGTGAGACGTGTTTTCGTCATGTGCACGTCCCCGTTCCGCCGGAGCCGGCCGAGTATGAGCTCGGGGGCGCCTCGAGGCGCATGGTCGCGGTGCCGGTGATCGCGGTGGTCGGCGACAGGCCCGCCCTGGAGGAGACGAACGGCATCCACGCGTAATTGCTCTTCACGGTCACGGTGACCGGGTCGCCGACCTGGCCGCTCGTGCCGGTGTCGGGGTTGGTCGGGAACGAGACGCACACGACCGCAAGGCCGCGGAGCTCGCTCGTATCTGCCTGCTGCTGCAGGTACTGCTGCAGCGACTGGCTGCCGCCGGGGTTCGAGTCGACGACAGCCCACCTCGCGCCCTCCGCGGCAAGATGGGTCTCGTCGTTCCAGTAGTTGAAAGCCTTTGCGAACGAGAGCAGCCCGAAGAGGACCAGAAGCAACACTGGCAGGATGAGGGCGAACTCCACGAGAGAGGTCCCCCTCTCTCCGGACAGCGGGGTCAGGGCGCGCATGCGATTACCTAGAGCGCAGCGCCGACCTCGGCGAGTCGCGTGGCGATGGCCTCCCCGACGGGCGTCAGCGTCAACGCCGTGATCGAGACGAACATCAGGATCAGGGCGTACTCGACGAGCGCTTGCCCATCCTCGCGGCGAAGCCGGTCGCAGCCGGCCTCTGAGATTTTCATGTCGTTGTCACACATGACTCGGTGGTGTCAGAGGCGGTTGCTGCCCGGGTGAGCCGCCCGAGAGCGGCATCGCCCGGGCAGCGGTTTCGCCGGCTTACGCGCCGCCGATGGCCGTGGCGATGTTCCCCAGCTGCGTGGCGACGTTGCCGCCGAGAGTCGTCAGCGCAGCAATGCTGACGACGGCGATCAGCGCCAGAATCAGCGCGTACTCGACGAGCGCCTGGCCGTCCTCGGAGCGAAGCTCCTCGAAGCGCCCGAAGCTCTTGCTTGCCCAAATGGCGAGCCTCTCGAGCATCCGACTTACCTCCCCTCTCTGTGTTTCGCTGGAAGCCCTCTACACCGCGTCTGCGACTTCGAGTGCCCTGTCCTGTTGGTGTAAACCAGCGCGGCACGTGGCCTTAACGTCCGAAGGTTCGGACGCATCCCGCCGTTTGGCTGGGGTGAGTCGAGTCCCTGGACCGCGATCGTTGGCTCGTGGCTGCTCGTGCGATCACGGTGGAGCGGGAGAAGGGTGACGTCGTCTGTGGGCGGTGTCGCCTCGCCGATACCTCGTGGACGAGGCTCCGGGGCCTGCTCGGACGCGGCCGGCTCGATGCAGACGAGGGTCTGCTACTCCGTCCGGTGGGAGCGATTCACACGTTCTTCATGCGCTTTCCGATCGACGTCGTCTTCCTCGACCACGAGTACGTGGTCGTCAAGGTCGTCAACGACGTTCGACCCTGGCGCTTCGCGGTTGCCCGGCGGGCGAAGGCAGTCCTCGAGCTCTCCGCGGGTGCCGCGGCGAGCGCTCGCCTGACGGTCGGCGAACGGCTTGTGCCCGTTCCCCAGTGGAACCGGGAGGCAGCGTGACGTCCGTCGCTTCCGAAACGGCCATAGCGGTCGCGATTCACAGGCCTCGGCGTCTCCTGCTGGAGCGCGCGATCGCCGGGTGCTTCGCGCTCGCGGCACTCCTTCACGTCGGGCTCAACGCGCGCGGGCTGCTGATCGCCGCGGTCGTGGCGATCCTCGTGGAGCTGGCGGCCATTGACCTGGAGCGCCGGATCCTGCCGAACCGAATCGTCCTTCCGACGCTCCTCGCGGTCCTGATCGTGCAACTCGCGCTCGACCCGGAACGGTCTTTCGAGTTGCTTGCCTACGCGGTCGGTGCGGGGCTCTTTCTCTTGCTGCCCTCGTTGATCCGGCGCGGCGCGGTCGGGATGGGTGACGTGAAGGTCGCCGTCCTGCTCGGCGCAGCGCTGGGAAAGATCGTCGCGGCGGCGCTCACGATCGCGTTCTTCGGCGCCGGCGCGGCCGCGCTCCTGATCGTCGCCACACGCAGCCGGACGGCGCTGAAGCAGGAGATCCCGCTCGGGCCGTTTCTCGCCGGCGGGGCGATCGCCGCGGTGCTTCTCTCGGCGCCCGGCGTCCTCGGCTGAACGTTAGTAGCGGCCCTGGAGATGCCCGGCCGCAGCGCGGATCATCCACGCCGCCGCGAGGAAGACATAGGTGAGGACCGGTAGGACGATGGCGAAGCTGACGACGAGCGGCGCGGCGGGGAGACCGGTGTCTCTGACGACGTGGATCGCGGGGACCACGAGCTGCAGGAGGACGACGGAGACGGCCACGTGAAGCAACGCCTTCGTCATGTCGCTCGGGCCGAATTCCGGGAAACGGACGATCACCCAGAACGCGAGCACCGCCGCGCCCGTGCACAGGAAGGAAACGAAGAGCATCACGGGAGTTCGCCTCTCGTCCCGGACATCGGGATTGATCTTAGGGATCCGACAGGACCTTCGTCGCCATGAGCCACCGAAAGGTCTAGTTCCGCTTGTATGCAGCAACTCTTCTGCCTACGGTGCCTTTGGGGAGGCAGCACGCCTCGAAGGGCTAATCGGGAGTTGGGTCAATGCGGCGACTCAAGGTTCTTATCGTGGACGACCATCGGCTGATGCTGCGTGCCATCCGTGCATCGCTCTCGCATCAGGAGGACATTGAGATCGTCGGCGAGGCCGAATCGGGCGACAAGGTGCTCCCGCTCGTCGGACAGACCGGTCCCGACGCGGTGCTGCTCGATGTCCGGATGCCCGGCATGGACGGGCTCGCGGTGCTCGAGCGGCTCAGGGAGCAATACCCGCGCGTTGCGGTTGTGATGCTCTCGGGCATCGACGATCCAGCGCTTGTCCGCGCGGCACTCGAGCGCGGCGCCTCTGCGTTCGTGCTCAAGCACGTCGACCCGCGCGACCTCGGTTCCGCACTGCGGCAAAGCGTCAATGGAGCGATCTTCCGGCCACTAGACCTCTTGAAGACCCCAGGCGGCGCATTCGATGCTCCGAGTTTGACCAAGCGCGAGCACTCGATCCTCGTGGAGCTCCCTGCGGGCGGATCAAACCAGCAGATCGCAAAGCGGCTCTTCCTCGCGGAGCAAACCGTGAAGTTCCACCTGACGAACATCTATCGAAAGCTGGGCGTCTCCACGCGAACCGAAGCCTTGCACTACGCCTACGAGCAGGGTCTCGTCGAGCGGCCGCTCTCGTACGTAGCCTAGGCCACCCCACGTGTGCCTAGCCCCCCGGCTGACACCAGCCGGACGTTCGGCAGATGTCGCGCCCGTCGCCTTCGGCCAGATTTGACCTGGTTCGGTCAATTGAGGGGAGACGGTAGGCAGTGCGAATCCACGTGGGCAAGTCGGATCTGGTTCCGCGGCTCATGCAGTACTTCGAGCAGCAGTCCGACTGCGTCGTGCAACGGGTCAGCGAGACGGAGATCGAGGTTTCGCTGCTGGGCTCGTATCGAAACGAGCGGCACGAGCGCGCCGTCGAGCGGCTGCTGGCAGGGTTCTGGTTGCAGGACGGCGGTCCGATGAAGCCTAGTCCCGCAAACGGCCAAGGCTAGAAGCGCTCCCCACGGCGCGGCCTAGACTCCGGGTGTGGCCGAGGTGCAAGAAGTCTCGCCCGGGCACGGCGACCTCGAATGGGAGACGCCGCTCTACCGGACGGCGCTCGCCCAGTACGAGCAGGCGCTCCCGTACGCGAACGTCGACGAGCTCGTCTCCGAGCGGCTGCGCTACCCGGAGCGCTCGCTCGTCGTCAGCATCCCGGTCAAGCTCGACTCGGGCCGCTACGCCGTCTTCCCCGGTTACCGCGTCCAGCACTCGTCGGTGCTCGGGCCGACGAAGGGCGGCATGCGCTACGACATGGACGTCACGCTCGGCGAGTGCGCCGCGCTCGCGATGTGGATGACGTGGAAGTGCGCGCTGCTGCGGCTCCCGTACGGCGGCGCAAAGGGCGGCGTCCGCTGCAATCCGCGCGAGCTTTCGCCGGATGAGCTGCAGAAGATCACGCGCCGTTTCACCTCTGAGCTCTTGCCGATCATCGGCCCGCAGGAGGACATTCCGGCGCCGGACATGGCGACGAACGAGCAGACGATGGCCTGGATGATGGACACCTACTCGATGCAG
>Ga0066388_100002840_pt1 | contig 10861 bp, 8 predicted proteins | sample PanSoiMetaGPlot6_FD_64539 | JGI IMG/M metagenome (GOLD analysis project Ga0066388, IMG submission 64539) | Tropical forest soil microbial communities from Panama analyzed to predict greenhouse gas emissions - Panama Soil - Plot 6 (Hybrid Assembly) | ecosystem: Environmental > Terrestrial > Soil... | reverse complement strand
CGGTCGTAGTAGATCCGCTCACCGGCCAGGCGTTCATCATCGTCGAATGTAAAGATCCCGCAAAGCGGAAGCTCGATCTGAGCACCGGTTGGCGGCAGCCCGCGCCACGGCCCGAGGTGCTGCCCGCGAATGACGACCTCGAGCACGACGGCGCTGGCGCTGGCGTGCCTGGATTGCACATCGATGTGCAATCCAGGCAGTGCCTGCAGCATTCCTGCATAAAACGCACGCACCGCGTCGCGTCCGACGTAGTGAGCGTCCCAGGGCTCATCGTCGTAGTGCGCCGTCACGCCGAACGTGCCCATGATGGCTTCAAGATCATGGTCGTTCTCATGCCGGACGTGCTCCTCGACAAGCTTGAGGCGCGCCGCGATGCGGTCAGTGATATCCGTCATGTCTCAGCGTTAACGCGCCTGCTGTCGCATCGGCCGGAGCTCATAATTGGCGGTGGCGTTCAGGATGTTCGCGGGCTGGGCGTTGGAGCCGAGCGGGGGAAACGCCACAATCTGCACCGAGGTCAGGTGACAATCGCTCTTGAAGATTTCCGACAGCGCTGCGCATTCATCGGCGGCCATGGCGTAAAGGGCACGGCGGCCCGCCTCCTGCGCGGCTGCGTCCGGCACGACCTGCGTCGGCGTCATGGTGAGGATCGTGCGGAACGTGCTGGAGATGCGCAACGGCTGCTCGGAACGCAGCTGCGGACCGGGCGGGGTAACCTGTGCGGCCGCGCTGGTCGCGCTCAGCGCGAGCGCGGCAAGGAGGAGGGACTTCATGCTCGTCTCCGATGCTGGTCGTGCTCTTTTGGGCGGGCTGGTCTGAAAACGGTGTCGATGCTTGTAAACTCAAAAGTGGCCCAGCAGCGGTTCAAAAGTAAGGCTCACAGCCGCTCAAGGGTCGGCGGGTCGTCGCGCCTCCCGCGATCCGCCTTGCGCGACGCAGAATGATGCGGTGGAATGCGCAAGGACATGACATCCAACAGACCAGTCACTGGTCGGGTCCTTTTGCAGGGAGGCGACGATGCACCGGACAATCACGGCCGGGATGACCCTCGTTCTGGCGATGGCAAGCCACAGCTACGCACAGGAGGGCGGCAGGCTTGCGGCGGCAGCCGGTGCCATGGGGGCCGCCAATCTCAATTCGATCGAATATTCGGGCAGTGGCCAGGTGTTCGGTTTCGGCCAGGCCTATGAGCCGGGCGAGCGCTGGCCGCGTTTCGTGCAGCGCAATTACACGGCCGCGGTCAACTATCATACGCCTGGCCTGCGGCTCACGCAGGTGCGGTCGCAAGGCGAGCATCCGCCGCGCGGTGGCGCCGCACAGCCGGTCGCGGGCGACCAGCGCACGGTTCTGGTGGTCAGCGACAAGTTTGCCTGGCAGGAGGGGGCTCCCCAGGCGGTGCCCAATCCGGCTGCTGTCGAGGATCGGCTGCGGCAGCTGTGGACCACGCCGCATGGCGTGATCAAGGCCGCGCTCGCCAATGCGGGCCGCGTTGACGGCAGCACTGTCACGTTCAGCGTTGCCGGCCGCGCCATCAAGGCATCGCTCAGTGAGCAAAACCTGGTCGAGAAGGTGAGCTTTTTGTCGAGCGCCGAGGTTGTCGGCGACTATCCGGTCGAGATCGCCTATTCCGATTACGCCGACTTCGGCGGCGTGAAATTCCCACGCCGCATCGTGCAGACCGAGGACGGCTATCCCACCCTCGACATCACGATCAGCGCGGTGCGGCCCAATGCCAACGTGGCGATCGAAGTGCCGGCCAATGTCCAGCAGGCGCCGCCCGCGCAGCCCGTGACCGTAGCGGTCGAGAAGCTCGCCGATGGCGTCTGGTACTTGAGCACACCGAACGCGCGCAGCTGGCTGGTCGAGTTCAACGATCACGTCGTGCTGGTCGAAGGCATGACCGGGGAGGCGCGCTCGCTCGCGATCAATGCGGAGATCGCCAAGCTCGTTCCCAGCAAGCCGCTGCGCTATGTGATCAACACGCACGCACACTATGATCATGCCGGGGGCTTGCGCACTTATGTGGCGCAGGGCGTGACCATTGTGACGCACGAGCTCAACAAGCCGTTCTTCGAGAAAATGTGGGCGCGGCCGCGCACGATCGCGCCCGATCAGCTCTCGAAGTCGCCCAAGCCCGCGCTGTTCGAAACCGTGAGCAACAAGAAGGTCATGACCGACGGCACCCAGACGCTCGAGCTTTATCATATGAAAGGCACGAGCCATAACGTCGCCAACATGATCGTGTTCATGCCGCGGCACGGTCTCGTCTATTGGGGCGACGGCTACAACCCACCCGCCGGCAATGAGGCGCGTGATCCGGGTCGCACGCCCGAGCAATCGATCGACCTCTATCGCGTCATCACGGCGAACAATCTCGACGTGAAGACGATCGCGCCCGCGCACGGCGCCGGGCCGAAGCCGTTCGACAACCTCAAGAAGGCGATCGGGCTGATCGCGCCCTGATGGCTTGGCGCAGCGGCCATCTGGACAATGCCGCTGCGCCTGATTAACTCTCGCGCGATGGACAGAACCGAGCTCAGCGTTCGCGCCATCCTGGCCGGAGAGGCGCCGAAGGACACGCCCGTCACCGTCAAGGGCTGGGTGCGCACGCGCCGCGACTCCAAGGCCGGCATCTCGTTCGTGCATCTCTCGGATGGCTCGGCCTTCCATCCGGTACAGGTGGTCGCGCCCAACACGCTGCCGAACTACGCCGACGAGATCCAGAAGCTCACCACCGCCTGCGCCATCGAGGCGACCGGCACGATCGTGCCGTCGCCCGCCAAGGGCCAGCCCTTCGAGATGCAGGCGAGCGCGATCAAGGTGATCGGCTGGGTCGACGATCCCGACAGCTATCCGATCCAGCCCAAGCCACATACCCTCGAGTTCCTGCGTGACGTCGCACATCTGCGCCCGCGCACCAATGTGATCGCGGCGGCAACGCGCGTGCGCCATACGCTGGCGCAGGCAATCCACCGCTTCTTCGACCAGGACGGCTTTGTCTGGGTCAACACGCCGATCATCACGGCGTCGGACGCGGAAGGGGCGGGGGCGCTGTTTCGGGTCTCGACCCTCGACCTCGCCAACCTGCCGCGCACGCCCGAGGGGCGGGTCGATTTTTCGCGCGACTTCTTCGGCCGGGAGGCGTTTCTCACCGTGTCGGGGCAGCTCAATGTCGAGGCTTATTGTCTGGCGCTCACCAAGGTCTATACCTTCGGGCCGACCTTCCGGGCCGAGAACTCGAACACCAGCCGGCATCTCGCCGAATTCTGGATGATCGAGCCTGAAATTGCCTTCGCTGATCTCTCCGACAATGCGACGCTGGCGGAGCGCCTGCTCAAGTTCTCGTTCGAGACGCTGCTCAAGGAGCGCGCCGACGACATGGCGTTCTTCGACGAGCGCATCGAGAAGGGGCTCCTTGCCAAGCTTTCCGGCATCGTTTCATCCGAGTTCGTGCGGATGGATTACGGCGAAGCGATCAAGATCCTCGAGCGCGCCAAGGAGAAGTTCGAATTTCCAGTGAAGTGGGGCATCGATCTGCAATCCGAGCACGAGCGCTATCTCACCGAGAAGCACGTCAAGAAGCCCGTGATCGTGATGAACTATCCGAAGGACATCAAGGCGTTCTACATGCGCGTCAACGACGACGGCAAAACCGTCGCCGCCATGGACGTGCTCGCGCCCGGCATCGGCGAGATCGTCGGCGGCAGCCAGCGCGAGGAGCGGCTGGACGTGCTCGATGCGCGTATGGCGGCGCTCAGCATCGACAAGGATCATTACAGTTGGTACCGCGATCTGCGGCGCTACGGCACCGTGCCGCATGCGGGATTTGGCCTGGGCTTCGAGCGTACGCTGGCTTATGTCACCGGGCTCGCCAATGTGCGCGACGCGATCCCGTTCCCGCGCACGCCGGGGCACGCGGCGTATTAAGGCAGGTAGGATGGGTTGAGCGAAGCGAAACCCATCACTCGCAGATAAGCAGACAACAAAGTGATGGGTTTCGCTTCGCTCAACCCATCCTACGAGCTGCGCCTACGATTTCTTCGTCACCGGCACTGGCACGCCGGCGATCTTCACCTTGAACATGCCGAGACTCGTGCGCGTGCAGAAATAGACGGTCTTCCAGTCGTCGCCTCCGAAGGCCACGTTGGCGGTGTTGGCGAAGCCGTGCACGATGCGGCCGAGCTTCTTGCCGCTGGGGTCAAGGATGTAGAGCCCGCCCGAGCCGCCGCAATACACGTTGCCGGCGGTATCGACCTTCATCCCGTCGGGGCCGCCTGGTTCCGGTCCGCGCAGGTCGGCGAAAACACGATCGGTCTGGCGCAACAGTGTGCCGTTCGGTGCAAGATCGAAGGCGCGGATGTGCCGCCGTGCCGAGCAATTGATGTAAAGCACGCGCTCGTCGGGCGAGAACGCAATCCCGTTGGGCCGCAGGAAGTCATCGACCAGCAGCGTGAGCGTGCTGCGGTCGGGCGAGATGCGATAGACGCCGCAGAACGTCATGTCGGTCTCGCCGGGCGCGTCCGCCGAGGTCCACGGATCGGTGAAATAGATCGCGCCGTCGGACTTCACCACGATGTCGTTCGGCCGGTTGAACGGCTGGCCTTTGAAGCTCGACACCAGCACGCTGACGCTGCCGTCAGGCTCCTCGCGCACGATCCGGCGCGTCAACGCTTCGCAAGCCACCAGCCTGCCCTGCATGTCGCGGGTGATCCCGTTGGCCCAATTGGTGTTCTCCTTGAACACCGCAATCGGCTGGCCGGGTGAATATTTCCAGCGCTTCTGGTCGGTGCCCCGAAACAGCAGATAGCTGCCTTCCTTCCACCAAAGCGGCCCCTCGACGTTGGCGGTGCCGCCAAGATTGGTGGCGATATCCACGATCGGTTCAGAGGGATCGATGATCTGGTCAAGCGCCGGATCGAGCCGCTCGATGCGCTTGGCCGCCTGCGCTGCGGCGTTACGAGGGCCACCGATTGCAAGACTTGCGACCGCCCCCGACATTGCCAGTATCCGACGTCTGGAGACGTTGTGCTCCATCGTTTCCTCCCTGCCTTGGTTTTTGTCAGGCGACTATAGCATATCGTCGCCAAAGCGTTGAGGGCCGCTGCGAAAGCGGCCCTCTCGGTCAAATCGTAGTTGAGCCTGGGCTCGCCGCCCTCAGTAGTCCCGGGCCAAGCCTTCGACGCAAACGATGGGCTCACGGTCGCGGCGGTTCGGCAGGGCGCGGTAGACCATCTCGATATTGCGGATGGAGCGCGCCCGGCCGCGCAAGTCGAGCGCACGCGTACGCTCGCCGCGGTCGAGGACATGGCGGACGGGGATGTTGTCGGGGTCGCCGTTGGCATAGATCACCCTGAGATTCAGCATCTCGACGGCGCCGCCGCGTGCATACAAACGGATGGCATAGAAGCGGCCTTCCTGGCGCCCGACCGGCAGCACGTCACGGTCGACCCGGAAGCTGACCTCCTTGCATCCCAGCTCGACCCACTCTTCTCCTCGGCGCTGGGCCAGCGCATCATTTGCAAATGTGCCCGCCAGTGCCACCGCACCGGCCAGTGCCGAGACCACGTGTCTCAAACGCATCATTTTCTCCTCTGGCATATCCACCCACGGGAGGTCTTTGTGCCAGCATCGCGGCACGAAAATGACCGGCATCTGACAGTCGTGTTACGGCGTGTTGCAATGCAAAGGTTGCGGTGCAACCGAATCTCCGCACCCGATTCAGTAACGCAGGATCAATAGCGCAGATGGCCTTGACGCTCGCTCAGCCAGGCCTGCTCATCACGTGCAGCCAGTGCGTCCAGGTCTTGCGGCGTTGCAGCAGTGTCGTCGACCCATTCACGCAAGAGTGTCCCGCCGTTGATCACTTCAATGGCAAGCTTGCCGTGTTCGTACTCGTAGGCGAAGTCGCGCCAGAGCGGATAGTCCGGATAAAGGCGGCGGATCGCCTTGAACGCAAGCGCCTGCAGGCGCCAGGGCCTGAACGCCTGATGGTCATAGCTGGGACCTTCGGTGTGTATCTGTACGCCGCTGCACAGCTTGCCGACATGCTTGTGAAAGGTGGGCTCGAACCAGAAATCGCGCAGGCGGCAGCCGGCGAGCCATTGCGGCGCGAGCGCATGCATCTCCAAGATGACACGCCGCGCATCGATGTCGGGCGCACCGAACACTTCCAGGGGGCGGGTGGTGCCGCGCCCCTCTGAGAGCGTCGTGCCCTCGAGCATCACAGTGCCAGCATAGGCCCGCGCCATCCAGAGGTTCGGCGCGTTGGGACTCGGATTGACCCAGGCGCGCTCGCCGAGCGGCCAGCCAAAGCCGGGCGCAGCGTCGGGCTGCCAGCCCTGCATCGCAATGACGCGATAGTCGACGTCGAGCTTGAGCGTCTTGATGAACCAGGCGCCGAGCTCGCCGAGCGTGAGCCCGTGCCGCATCGGCAGTGGGCCGGCGCCGACAAAGCTCTCCCAACCCGCTCGCAGCGTCAGGCCTTCGACCGGCCGCCCGACCGGATTGGGCCGATCCAGCACCCACACGGCTTTCTTGTGGGCCGACGCCGCCTCCAGGATGTAGCGCAGCGTCGTGACGAACGTGTAGATGCGGCAGCCCAGGTCCTGCAGGTCGACCAGGATGACATCGAACGTATCCAGCATCGGATCGGTCGGCCGGCGCACGTCTCCATACAAGCTGAACACCGGGATGCCATGCACCGGATCATTGAAGTCCGGCGACTCGACCATGTTGTCCTGCTTGTCGCCGCGCAGGCCATGCTGTGGCCCGAAGGCGGCCGTGATCCTCACATCGCCGCAGGCGGCGAGCGCATCGAGCGAATGCGTCAGGTCTGCTGTGACCGACGCCGGATGCGCCAGCAAGGCCACGCGGGCGCCCTTGAGCGGCGCGCGCAAGGCGGGTTCGGCGAGGAGGTGATCGATGCCGAATCTCATGGGACGCAAAGTCATGGGTCGTTACGTTGGAGAGAATTCGTGGGCAAAGCAATCAGGGTGATGAAAATCCGGCTTGCCGGCCGGATGGGTGAGCGCCCAGTAGGATTTGCGGCCGCTCGTTTCCTCGATCAGCGCTGAGAGACCAAGATGCCATTGGGTGTCACGCGGGAGGCCCGACAGCTGATCGAGCTCAAGTGAGGCTTGCAGTTTCAAGAGCGCGGAGCTCGCCTTGACCGCGATGGCGGGCGCGCTGACGCCGCTTGCCTCGCGCATTCCGCTTCGGTAACCGTCGAACTGATAGGCTGCCCATTGGGTCGAGGGCGCAAAGTTGAATTCATAGTAGATGTCGCAGGCCGGGCAACGGACGAAGGCCTCGAAGCAGGTGCGTTGCCAAAGTTCCTCAGCGCGCACCGGAGGGGCGATCGGCGGCAGACGCAGGCCGCCGATCTTGCCCGTTACGAAATAACAGAGCAGAAGGCTGCCGGCGTGTGACCGGGCGACGTCCACGTCGATGTGGGTCGCGGCGCGGGAGCGCGAGTCCGGATGCAGTCTTAACGTCAGTCGCATGCCGGCCTTCTAGCACAGCAAGCGGGCCGGGCCAGTCTGCGTGCAGCAACCTCGTGGCTTGTGCCGGTGCTATCCGACTTATGACTGCAACTTATCCAACGTGATCGGCAAGTGACGCACGCGCTTACCGGTCGCATGATGGACCGCATTGGCGATCGCTGCCGCGACCCCGACAATGCCGATCTCGCCGACGCCCTTGGTGCCGAGCGGATTGATGATCGTGTCAGGCTCATCAACGAAGATGACCTCGATGTCGTGAATGTCGGCATTCACCGGCACATGGTATTCGGCAAAATTAGCATTCACGATCCGGCCGAATTTGTGGTCGGTCAGGGTTTCCTCGTGCAGCGCCATGCCGATGCCCATGACCACGCTGCCGAGGATCTGGCTGCGCGCCGTCTTGGTATTGAGAATGCGTCCGGCGGCAACTGCACTGACCACGCGGGTAACGCGGATCACGCCGAGCTGCTCGTCCACCTTCACCTCTGCGAAGATGGCCGAGTGCGTGTTGCGCGCATACTTTTCGTCCTGACTGGGGGCGTTCGATGCTTCCCGCTCGACCCGTTCAACGTTGCCGCGCCGCATCGCATCCGCGACGGAGACCGAAATGGTCGGGTCGCGCCTGCTGACAATGCTCCCGCCCGTCAGAACGACGTCCTGCGGACCGGCATTCGCGAGCGGCGATCCCGGCGCGGCTTGCGCCAGGCGCAACAGCTCCGCACGCACCTCGTCGCAGGTGTTGGCGAGCGCATTGGCAACCGAGGAGGCGGTCCACGACCCGCCCGCCACTTGCGCCTGCGGCAACGTCGAATCGCCAAGCCTCACATTGACGTTCTCGATCGGCAGCCCGAGCAGATCGGCCGTCACCTGCGCCATGACCGTATAGGTGCCGGTGCCGAGGTCGGAGGCCGCACAGGTGACCTCGACATGGCCGTTGGCGGTCAGCGCAACCCGAACCGTAAATTGGTTATCGAGCGCCTCCCAGATGCCAGTCGCCATGCCCCAGCCGACCAAGTCGCCGTCATCGCGCATGGAGCGGGGCTGCGGATTGCGGCGCTCCCAGCCGAAAGCGGCGGCGCCACGCTGGTAGCATTCGCGCAGCGCCTTGCTGGTGTAGGGAATGTCGGCGTTCTGGTCGCGATCCGAATAGTTGCGATAGCGCAGCTCGACCGGGTCGAGCTTGAGCGCGACCGCAAGCTCGTCCATCGCGCATTCGAGCGCATAGACGCCGCTGGCAGCGCCGGGTGCCCGCATGTCGCCCGGGGTGCTGACATCGAGCCGCGCGAGCTTGTGTGAGAATGTCGTGTTGGCACATTTGTAGAGCGCACCCGCCCAGATGGTGTCCTTGCGGGCAAATGTTTCGAACTGCGAAGTCATTGCAATCGCCTCGTGCGCGATCGCTTCGAGGGTGCCGTCCGCTTTCGCTCCGAGCGCAACGCGCTCGATGCTGCCGGGACGATAGCTGAGCGAGTACATCTGCGGGCGCGTCAAGACGAGACGCACCGAGCGCTGCAGCGCGCGCGCCGCCAGCACCGCGAGCGCCACGTTGTACTGTGGCCGCAGGCCGCTGCCGAATCCACCGCCCATGTAAGGTCCCATGACCCGCACGTCGTCAGACTTCATGCCAAATACGCCGCAGAGATAACGCTGGACGTTCTGCACGCCCTGAGTCTTGTCATAGACCGTCAGCTTGCCGTCGCCATGCCAGATCACGGTCGTGCCGTACAATTCCATCGGATTGTGGTGCTCGACCGGGATGAAATATTCGCCGTCGTGGCGCACCGCGGCGGTTGCGAATGCCTTGGTGGCGTCGCCACGTGGCGTTGATGGCATCAGGGCAAAGGTGTCGTTCGACAGCGCGAAGGTGTTCGCTTGCTCGCGTTCGAGATCCGTCGCGTGCCCCTGCGGCGCAAATTCCACGCGCACCAGCGAGGCTGCCCCGCGCGCGATCTCCGAGCTGTCCGCAAGCACGATTGCGACCGGCTGGCCGTTGAACTTGATATCGCCGTCGTAGAGCGGTCGGAATGGCGACCCGCCTTCCGGTGCCACATCGTCATGGTAGGCCTGATCGGTATCCGCCATCGGCGGACGATGTTGATGCGTGAGCACGTCGATGACGCCCTTGACGCGGAGCGCCGCGCTCGTGTCGATGCGCAGGATGCGCCCTTTCGCGATCGTCGATGACACGACGCTCGCATAGGCGATCCCTGGCGTGTTGAATTCGGCCGCGTACTTCGCGGAGCCGGTGACCTTTGCGCGGCCGTCGGCGCGCGAGGTGGGGGTGCCGATATATGCCATGTTTCACTCGCGATTTTGGCTCGCTCACGCGATTTTCTTGTGCGACTGCGATTGCGGCGTGCCGCGCGCCGCCTGCGATAGCGCACGGATGATCGATCGGCGCGCCAGCTCGATCTTGAACGTGTTGTGTCCGAAGCCCTTGGCCTCGCGCAGCACGAGATCGGCCGCCTGCCTGAAAGCCGCCGCATCGGCAGCTTTCCCGCGCAGCGCCGCTTCGGCTTGCTGGTCACGCCACGGCTTGTGGGCGACGCCGCCGAGCGCAAAGCGTGCTTCCCTGATGCTGCCGCCTTCGAGCTCGAGCCCGACGGCCACGGAAATGAGCGCGAACGCGTAGGAGAGGCGATCGCGAATCTTGAGATAAGTGTAGTTCGTCGCAAACCCGCGGGCCGGCAGCTCGATCGCCGTAATGATCTCGCCCGGCTCGAGATTGCTGTCGCGTTGCGGAGTATCTCCCGGCAGCCGATGGAAATCGGCGAATGCGATGCTGCGCTCGCCGGCGGCGCCTGTCACATGCACCTTTGCTTCAAGGATGGCGAGCGCCACGCACATGTCGGAGGGATGCACCGCGATGCAGGAGGCGCTGGTGCCCAGGATCGCGTTCATGCGGTTGTGGCCGTCGATGGCGGAGCAGCCGCTGCCAGGGTCGCGTTTGTTGCACGGCATCGCCGTGTCATAGAAATAGAGGCAGCGCGTGCGCTGCAGGAGATTGCCGCCGGTCGAGGCCATGTTGCGCAGCTGTTGCGAGGCGCCGGCCAGGAGCGCGCTCGACAGAACCGGATAGCGCCGCTGCACCAGCGGATGATAGGCGAGGTCGGTGTTGGGCACCAATGCGCCGATGCGCAGCCCCCCACCTTGCGTTTCCTCGACCTTGTTCAAGGGCAGTCGCGAGATGTCGACCAGCCGGGTCGGGCGCTCGACATCCATCTTCATCAAGTCGACGAGATTGGTGCCGCCGGCGATGAATTTCGCTCCGGGGCTGCTTGCGATCTGCCGCGTCGCCTCGCCGACGTCGCTCGCACGCGAATATTCAAAGCTGATCATGACTGCCCCATCGCTTGCTG
>Ga0066388_100002839_pt1 | contig 10862 bp, 11 predicted proteins | sample PanSoiMetaGPlot6_FD_64539 | JGI IMG/M metagenome (GOLD analysis project Ga0066388, IMG submission 64539) | Tropical forest soil microbial communities from Panama analyzed to predict greenhouse gas emissions - Panama Soil - Plot 6 (Hybrid Assembly) | ecosystem: Environmental > Terrestrial >... | reverse complement strand
ACGCGCTCGTTCTGCACGCGGCAGGGCGCCCATCTCCGTCATCCTGAAAAGAACTTGCTGCGAGCTTGACGCGCCCGGCAGCCCGAACAGCCTGAGCGCGTTGCCGCGGCCGATCTTGCGGCGATCGGTGTCGCTCATCGGCACCTGATCGAACCAGTCGGCCGCATCGCTGATGTCCTCGAACGGATAGTCGACCGAGAACATCACACGATCCACGCCCATCTCGGCGATCGCGTCGGTGAGCGCGGGTGTGCTGAAGTGGCCCGAAGTGGTGAAATGAAAATTGGCGCGCACATAGTCGGCAACGCGCCCGCGCGCCGCGTATTTGTGCGCAGCCTTCATCCAATTGTTGCGGTTGTCGATCCGCCACAGATAGTACGGCAGTCCCTCGCCGAGATGGCCGAGAATGATCTGCAGCCGCGGATGCGCATCGAACAGGCCACTGGCAATCAGCCGTAACGCGTGCACCGAAGTTTCGGCCGCGAACGCCCAGGTCGGCCCGATGAGCCAAGAATGTCCCTCGTAGCCTGGAATGCTGTCGGGAAGCGGATTGCGCGGATGCAGATAGAACGGCACGCCAAGACTTTCGACGACGGCCCAGAACGGCCGATACTGCGGCAGATCGTAGTAGACAGTCGTGTCGGGCGCTCCGACCTGCGAGAAGCCGTTGACCAGCGCGCCCTTGAAGCCGAGCACCTTGACGCACCGCTCAAGCTCGCGTGCCGCGAGCTCGGGATCCTGCATCGCGAGTGCCGCGAGGCCAACGAAGCGGTCCGGTCGTTTGGCAACTTCGGCCGCGAGCACGTCGTTGGCGCGGCGGGCACAGTCGGCTGCTTCCTTGATGTCGGAGATGGCCTGAACAGCGGGGGCATTGAGCGAGGTGACCATGATCTCGACACCGGACTGGTCCATCAGGCGCAGCCGCTGCTCGTGGAAATCCATCAGGCGGTAGCGCAGCTCCGGCCAAACATGGGCGCCAAACGGCTGCGAGTCCCCGAGCGTTTCCTCGATCGCGAAGTGATCCTCCAGCGTAACCTTGCCTTGCATGGAATGCTCCCCTGTGGAGGCATCATGCTTCGCCTGCCGGCTGTCCGCCAGCCTTGCTGATCGCTAAGCTCGCACCATGAATGCCGATCCGAAGCTGCCGCAACTCACCATCCGCGCCGTGCGCTCGATCGGCGTCGAGGTCCCCATGACCTATGCGCTCGGGACCAGCCAGGCTCGCATCACGCGGGCGCCGCTGCTGCTGATCGGTCTCGAAACCGAGGAAGGCGTTACCGGCCGCGCCTATTTGTTCTGCTATCTGCGGGCGGCGGCGCCCGCGATGGCCGCCATGCTCGATGAGATCGGCCGCATGGTCGAAGGCGATCCCGTGGTGCCGGCCGTGCTGTGGGGCAGGCTTGCGCAGCGTTTCATGCTGATCGGCGTGCAGGGCGTGGTGCGCATGGCGATGGCGGGTCTCGACGTGGCGGCGTGGGATGCGCTTGCGGTCGCGGCCGGCGTCCCGCTGGCGACATTCCTTGGCGGCAAGCCGCAGCCGATTCTTGCCTACAACAGTTGCGGGCTCGGGCTGATGGCGCCGGACGAGGTTGCGGACGAGGCGGAGAAGCTTCTGGCCGGCGGCTTCCGGGCCGTGAAGCTGCGGCTCGGATACCCGACACTCAAGGAGGATCTCGCGGCCGTGCATGCTGTGCGCCGGCGCATCGGCGACGGCATCGCCCTCATGGTCGACTACAACCAGGTGCTCACCGTTACTGACGCGCTCGAGCGCGGCCGCGCGCTCGACCGGGAGAGCATCTATTGGCTCGAGGAGCCGATCCGCCACGACGACTATGCGGGATGCGCGGTGCTCGCGCAGGCGCTGGCGACGCCAATCCAGATCGGCGAGAATTTTTCAACCTCGATCGCGATGGAAACTGCGCTCGCGGCCGGCGCTGCCGACTATGTCATGCCCGACCTCGAGCGCATTGGCGGCGTCACTGGCTGGCGGCGTGCGGCGGTTCTCGCGGCCGAGCATCGCATCAAGATGTCGTCACATCTGTTCCCGGAAGTGAGCGCGCATCTTCTGGCGGCAACGCCGACCGCCCATTATCTCGAATACGTGGATTGGGCCGACGCCTTCGTGCAGGAGCCGCTGCGTATTGTCGATGGCCACGCCATCATTCCGGCGCGGCCCGGCAACGGCCTCGTGTGGGATCCGGCGAAGGTCACGCGCTTTCGGATGTAAGCTACTTGATCAGCTCGCCGACCCGGTCCACCACCGCCTTGGGCGTGGCGTAAACCTTCCTGATCAGCGCCTCCAGATGCTCGCCGTCCTCCGGCTCGACGTCGAGCTTCTGTTTGGTCGCGTCGGCGACGAAATCCTTGTCCTTCATGGTGGCACTGAAGGCGTCACGCAGCATCTTCAGCCGGTCCGCCGGCAGGCCCGGCGGGGCTACGAACGGCCGGCCGATGCCTTGTCCGGCATAGAGAAATTCGAGTGCCTGCTTCTCCCCGGGGTTACGCGCCTGATCGACGATGAACGGAGCGCCATTGAGGTCGATCGTCGGGTTGGCGCCGCCATAGAACAGCACGTTGACTTTCTTGCTGGCGATCCAGTCCGGGCGCTTGCCGATGACGCTGTCGAGGCTCTCACAGATGCCGTCGACCTCGTTGCGCTCCATGGCCAGGAACACGTCAGTCGAGGACGGGAAGCCCGAGATCAGCTTGAATTTGGTGCCGAAGATACCGTTGAGCGCCTTGGGATAAGAGTAGGTGCCGGTGCCGGCCCCAGTATTGCCGATAATGAGCTCGTTTTGCTGGAGATCTTTGAAGGTCTTCACCTTGGCGCGCGCCATCGAGATACAGATGTTGGTCTCCAGCGTCGGGGTGCCGAGCCAGGTGATCTTCAATGGATCGAAGCGGGCGCCAGGTGCGCCGGTGAGCGGCCCGAGCGCCGCATCGCGCGCGATGATGCCGAGCACGGTGCCGTCCTTTGGCGCGACAGCGTAGATGTGATTGGCGGCGTTGAAGCTGCCACCGCCCGGCATGTTCTGCGGCACCACGTTCGGGGTGCCGGGCAAGTTTTTGCCGATATGACGGGCCATCACGCGACCCCAGGCGTCGTAGCCGCCGCCGGGGCCGAACCCGATGATCATGGTCACGTTCTTGCCGGCGAGGCTTGGTCCTTGCGCAGCGGCGGGCACCGACAGGGCGCCTGCGAGGACGAGCGGTGCCAGCATCACGGCGGCGATCGGGGCGATCTTATTGAGCATCGACTTTTATCTCCACGTGCCCAATCTGGATTATTAGATATCACTGTGATTATTAGATACCATAATCTATAATGGCAGAACGCGATGCGAACAAAACGGGGCGCGGCGTCGCGTCACGCCGGGACGAGCACGCGGCATGCGCTGTGCGCGGCCAACCTATGTGGACTTGCGTACCGTCTCGTATAGGTTGCTTGTAAAGCGCCAAAGTCATGGTAGACGACGCGTCCCCACCTGGAGCAAATCACGATGGCAAAGAAGATGAAGCGGAGGACGCGGCGCCTCTGGTCGAAGGACGACATTCGCGAGCTCAAGGCGCATTCCCGGGATAAGACACCGGTCGTCAAGATTGCGCGGCTGACGAAACGCAGCGCGCTCGCGCTGCGTCAAAAAGCCTGGCAGCTCGGCATAGCGCTCGGGCATCGACGTTAATCTCTCGGAAAACTGCTCCGCGGGGACGTGCGATTGCGCCGCTTTGGCGCCGCCGCGCGCGATTTGCTGCGACCCGCCGCCGGCGCGACGGAGCATTGGAAGCCTCTGAAATTCCAGTACAATGTGCCCATCACGGCTGGTGACGCATGGCCGTGGCAGGTCGGGCGATCTAACAATCGACACCCCCTGTTCTCAATGAGGATGGCCTCATGATCGAGCAGATCGCACCATTATTAGTGATGCTGCTGGTCTTGCTCTGGGTCATCGGCATGCTTGAAAAGCGCCTGACACGCATCGAAAGGCGGCTCGCAAAGCTCTTCCCCATCGAAGCCAAGGTCGATCTGTTATTGAAGTCCTCAGGACTTGAATATGACCCCTATGGTCGTTTGCCAGACGGTGTCCTGGAGGCGATTCAGGCAGGCAAGAAGATCGAGGCGATTAAGCGCTATCGCGAGGCGACGTCGGTCAGCTTGGCCGAAGCCAAGTCGTTCATCGAAGAAATCCAGCGACGAGCTGGCTTATAGGAAACGATCGACGACGGGCGCCGTTCAATCGGCATACTGTTTTGGTTTTGTTTCGGGCAGCGCAAACCACAGCAGAACCATGCCTATCCCGAGTGCGCACGCCATGGTCAAGAGGCCGGCAGCGTCACCAAATCGAAGCACCAGCGCCCCGAAGAACCCCGGGCTGATCGCTGCCGCAAAACCTGTCAATGTGCCGAACACGCCTTGCGCAAGGTTGAAGCGGCCAGTGCCCTTGGTGACGTCGGTGATGATCAAGATGGTCGACACTGTAATGATCGCTCCCGTGACGCCATCCAGACACTGGATGGCAATCATCATGCGCGGATCTGACGTCAACGTGAACAAGAGGATGCGGACGATCTGGGCTGTCCAGGCTGCAAGCAGCAGAGGTTTGCGGCCCCAGAGCTCCGACCAATATCCGATCCAAGGCGCCAGAACCGCGACGATGATTTGCGGCACCACTGCAATCCCGGCCATGAAAACCGGGCTTATCGCGGTGTGGCTCTGACCCAGGTTATAGCCAAGGATCGGCAGCACGGCGGCGTTCGAGAATTGAAAGATGACCATGCAGCCGGTGAACACGAGCAGCTTCGAGTTCTTGAAGAGGTCGATCACGCGATCAAGATCGAAGCCCTGCTCTCGCTTGCGAGCGTTGCGCGCCCGCACGTAGTCGATTTCATCCGCTCGGATATGGGCCAGCGCGATCATGGCTGGAATGCCAAGCAGAGCCGCTACGAGAAAAATGGCATGGTTGGAAAAGCTGACGGCTACACCGCCCATCAACAGTGCAGTCAAGGCATTGCCCGCTGCAGAAAATCGAAAATTTCGACCGGTTCGTAACGACATGCCTTGCTGGCCCGTCAGGCCGAGGCTGATGGCCGCGATTGCAGGCCCCACAATGGCACCTGACACGCCGTGCAGCACCTCCGCGGCTATCACCATCGGAAACGCCGGATAGATGGCCAGAATAAGCGCCGAGGCGGAGATCGCCGCAATGCCTACGGCGGCCCACGCCCGCTTCCAATGAACACTATCGGTGAACGCGCCACCCGGGAGCTGTGCAAGGACACCGGTCATGCCGCCAACCGTGAGCGCGATGCCCACATCGACTTTCGACCATCCTGCGCTGGCCAGATAGAAGGCCAGAAATGCGCCGAAGCTGACCTGCACATCAGCTACAAAGAAATTGGTCCAGTCGAGCCCGCGGCGGCTCTGATCGCTGATCGTGCGATCGAGATCACGCCGCCGCCGGCGATGCTCGGAAACAACATGTCGCGCTCGAGAGGAGTAACCACGAACGACGCCCAGCCTGAGAACAGTATTGATGTTTTTAACGACGGATCCAAAACTATTCACGAACGCACTTCCCAGGCCTAGACCCCTGATCCGATCAGCTTGATCGGATCAGGGGTCTAGTTTCTTGTTTGAGCATGATCTTTTCCGAAAACCGGGTCCCACTTTTCGGGATCATGCTCTTGGCTGGGCCAAGCCGTCATTGCGCCAGAATTTGAAACACTCCGGGCCTGGGGTTTGTTCCGGCTCGAGCTATTGGCCGGAGGCTGGACTGCACGCCACCCCTAATGCGCACCCTGGCTTATTGCCGAGCGCCCTGCCTGTGTCGGCAGCTGAGTGTCCTGCGGCGAGACGCGGCTCAGTGACAGAACGGCGAAACCGATCACGAAGGCCAAGCCCAGAAGAGAGCACGCGCGGAGCAATAGCGTCCTGGTGCCTCGCTGCTCCTCGCATTGTGAAATGCCAGGTGGCGATTGCACCGCACTCATTTTGGCGTTTGTCCAGCGCCCGTTGTCGTTCATCTGAACGTTCCCATGGGGCACAGGTAAACTGCGCCCAGAAGCAATCGTTCCTGACCGAGGTCAGACAGGCTGCTGCGGATCCTGCCGCCTTTCCCCGTGCTGATTGTCGCTGCCGGGACGAAAGGGCGTTGACGCCCGTCTTCGCGGGCTATGCGCTAGCCGACGAAGTGCGCGCGGGTTTGCTCGATGGCCTCCTCGTGCGTCCTTGGCTGCGCCGGGAGCTGAAGCACGGTGGCGATCTGGTCTTCGCTGAGTTGAGTCAACAGCACGATCTGTCCGCCAGGAAGCTCCAGCGCGTCGTGGTGCCGGTAGGGCACGGTCTTGTTGATCTGCCTGAATATCGCAGTCCGATGCGCCTCCGTCGGCACGTTGGCGACAATCGGCCGTTCAAACGCGAGCTCGGTGCCCGGGATCAGACACACGGCGGTTGCGCGGTCATTCGATGCGCAGAACCCGCGTGTGCCGGTTCCGAAATTATGGGTCACCAGTCTGTCTGCTACTTTCGCTGGACGCGACCGGACATGCTGCAAGCTATAGTCGCACATGGCTCTCTTCCTCATGCTACATGACGATCCAACTGTTCTTAACAATGCTGACACGGGTCCTTTGGGTCCAATGTCAGCAATCCGACTTGAAGAGCAGAAGGGAAATCCTGCGCTCCCCGATTGTATGCGCTCTGATATGCGCGAGATCCTGCCCGGCGGCGCGCGCGGCCGTGTGCGTCGCCAATCTCTCAAGTGAGTCAGGGCGGTAGGCAATGCAGTTAGTGGAGCGAAGCAATTTGGACCTGGAACCCGCACCAAGCCGTGTTGGTTAAGAATTTGCGTTCTTGCGTTAGTGAAAATGAACGCCAACGAGCGAGCCTATCGGTGCCCGTCATCTACTTGCGCATGACGATTCCATGGTGCCCTTCCTGCAGCGCTGACATGCAGGTGCGCGAATGCCATATCGACAAGCAATCGCGCCTCAAACGGGTGCTGTTTGCGTGCACCATGTGCGGCCGTCTCGAGCAGCAACTTGTCGCCAGGCTACCATCTGAGGCACCGCCGACATCCAAATCTGCCTGAGCTGCACAAGTCACCTGCGCCCGATGGGCTATCTCTTGCGCCGCGCCCTGGTCCGCGCCGCCTTACGAGCTGCGGCGGAACGTCCGGCGGGGCCCTTGGTGCGAGCCGCCTTGCGCGCTGCAGCCGAGCGCGCCGTAGCGGTTCGGCGCGAAGCTGCACGGCGCGCCTGTGCCGAGAGCGCCCGGCGCGACACTGTGCTGCGCGGCTCGCGCTTGAGAACCCGGGACACCGCGCGCGAGACGCGCGGCCGCCGCCGCGCCCTGCGCCGGTGTTGACCGACCGAGTAGGCGTAGGCGGCGCTCTTGCGGGTGCTCGCCTTTGCCCTGCCCTTCTTCGGCGGGCGCAAGCGGACGCCTGCGCGCCTGGCTTCGGACAGCCCGATGGCGATAGCCTGCTGCGGTGAACGCGCGCCATGCTCGCCGTGGCGGATCTTGTCAATCTCCTCGCGTACGAACTCGCCCGCCTGCGTTGAGGGCGCCTTGCCGGCGCGCCTGTCCTTGCGGGCTCTCTCGATTGTTCTCTTGTCCGGCATGGTCATTCTCCTTGCGGCGCCGTGCCGCTGGGCAAGTAACTTTCCGGGGGAAAATGAATCGCGCGGCCCGAAGTTCCCATTGCATGATCTTCCCATTGCATGATCAGTGGAGCTTCGGTGGAACGCGCAGCGCGCGCCATTCGTTGAGCGCGTGTAGATCAAGGCAAACTGCGGGTCGGGCGCCGAAGCAAGGATCTGACCGCACCAGCGCCTGACCTGATGGCAAGGGGTGAGCCATGGTGAACCCGCGCAAGATCTCTCTCAACCCCGAGCTGCGCCTGCGTGACGGTCGGGTCATCCGCTCATTTGCAGATGCGCTGATGCTCGTTCGCGAGCATGAGGCGAGGCCGGGTACTGATCATCGCGACGAAGTGCTCCACGAGCTTGAGCGTGCGCGGACCAGGACCGGGCAGCAAAAAGCCGTGGAGGCATTCTTTGATTGGGCACGGCAGCTCGAGCTCATCGCCGGGCCTCAACCGGTTGTGTCACAACGCAGGCGGGCGTCTTGATGTCAAACCGCCAGCTCCACGATGACGTGGGACATTGCTCGAACAGATAATGCAGGTGCTTCCAGATAATGTAGGTGCTTCGAGCCCGCAGCCTGATCTGCGCGGATCAAGTTCGGCAAGACTGAGCCGTCAGCCGAGCTGCGCCTGGAGCCACGATGGTCGAAAGTCTCGCGTCACTTTTAGTTGATGCAAGCGCCCGTATTGGCTTGCCTCTCGCGCCCTCAACTATGTCGGCTTTCCGACTCATCGGTTCCATCTTGATCTATGTGAACAAACGCCACCATGGTACTCTCTGGCGGTAAAACTATTTGAGCCGGGCGCTCGGGGAAGTGGCGCCGTGTTGTACGACCTCAGCAAGCAAGTCGCGCATTGCTATCGGCGCGCAGCCGAATGCAGAGAGCTTGCCGCGCAGTCTGTCAGTGCGCCCGATCGACAATTCTATCAGGAGCGGGAACGGTCATGGCTTGCGTTGGCACGCAGCTATGAGTTCTCGGAGCGGCTTGGTCATATGATCAAGGAGATAGAACGGCAGCAACGGCGTGGTGCGCCCCCGACACCACGCATCTCGGCGGTACTCAAGCTGCCAACCTGTCCTGCTTGCAGCGTCGAGATGCTATTTCAAGCGCCGCGCCCGGCTACGCGCATGTTCGTGCAAGCTACGACGATGTTCGAGCGTGGATACTTTCTCTGCCCGAATTGCCGGCGCCTCACGGAGCAGCTGATCGCGACGCCTGGCGATTGAGTTGGGACTATCGTGGCCCTGCCTGCTGCCCTCCAAAGACCTTCTGCTCCAGCTCGCACGACAACCTCTTCCGCGCATCTGGGAAAACGGATAACCTTATTGGCGGTGCCGAACATCTTTGCGGGTGCAGCACCAATGGTATCCGCGGGCAGATATCACAACTGATTCCCAGGCGCATCGAGCGCACTGCGAGCGCGACACGGCGCGCTGCAAGAGGCGCACAGGCAAGGACGAGCATCATGAGAAAATTGGCTTCAGCGGCAATTGGCATTGGCGGATTGGTGCTGTGCGCCAGCTCGGCAGTGTCGCACCATTCCGAAGCAATGTTCGACCCGGACAAGGTCGTGACAGTCTCAGGCACGGTGACGGAATTCCAGTATGTGAGCCCCCATGTGTGGCTTTTTGTTCTGGCGCACGATGACAAGGGAGCGGAGACGCTTTGGGGTTTCGAGTCCGGGAGCCCGTCTTCGCTCATGCGCGCCGGCATCAAAAAGACTTCGCTGCAGTTGGGCGACGAAGTCACGGTGCAGGCTCATCCGTTGCGTGATGGCCGACCGGCCGGGCAATGGCTCGCAGTCACCAAGTCCGACGGCACGGCGCTGGCGTTGCGGCCGGTGCCGGCGTCAGCGCCAAGACCGGCGAACTGAGATCGCCCGCGATCGCAGGGCGCATCAACGTGCGGGAGGTTCACATGATCGAGAATTCGCCTGCGCCGAAGCCAGGTCAGCCTCACGGCGCCAACGGCCGCCGCTCCTTCATGCGTCCATTCCTGCTCGGCGCAGCATTGCTCGTCTGCTCGACGCTCACATCGTCACTCGCCCAACAGAGCGGCGTGACCGCGTTCGGACTTGGCCAGGCAGAACGCGCAAAGGTGTACGCGAGCTTGCCGAACTGGTCGGGACTGTGGACTCCGATTGGTGGGCTGATCTTCGACCTGGCCACTGCGGAGCCGAAGGGCCATGCCACGCCGCAGCCGGGCGACCGCCAGTACCCTCCCTACAATGCGGAGTGGGAGGCCAAGTACAAGGCCAAGCTCGATCGCAGCTTGGCCGGTTACTTCACCGATACAATTACCGGCTGCCTGCCGCATGGCATGCCGCGCCTGATGGGCGGCATGCCGGGGCCGCTGGAATTCGTCGTGACACCGGAAATGACCTTCATCCTCTGGGAATATGGCAGCCAGCATCGCCGCATCTATACCGACGGCCGGCGCCATTTGCCCGAGGAGGATCGCTTCCCCTCCTGGACCGGACATTCGATCGGCCGCTGGGAGGGCGACACGCTCGTCGTCGACACGGTCGGTATGCGGGACGACACGCCCTATGATCGGTCGGGCGCGCCACACAGCGATCAGGTCCATCTCATCGAGCGTATGCGCCTCGTCGACAAGGACACGTTGGAAAACGACATGACGATCGAAGACCCGGTCGCATTCACCAGACCGTGGCATGTCGTCCGCCGCTACCGGCGTATTCCTTCCGATACCTTCGTGAGCGACGTGATCTGCCTTGAGTCACAACGTAGCCCCGTCATCGAGGGGCAAACACAGTTCATCCTGCCCAATGACCCGCCCGGCTACATCCTGGGCCCGGTACCGGTGACTCCGAAGCCGAAATGACGGCGCGGCGCCGAATGTTCCGAACGCAGCGAGCTTTCATGAACATAATTTAATGAAAACAAGGGGTCGCGCGACCGCGCATTTGAACGATTGCCGCCCTATATTTGGTGTGTACGCCCCTCCTTGGGCGTTTCCTCCCTAGACTTGGGTCGCCTGATCGCGGCCCATTTCTTTTTGTGTCAAACGGTATTGCCCCAATGGCAGCGGAAAACCGGACATCGCGAAAGCTCAGGTTCGGGCGCAACAGCGGTCGTTCGACGAAACACCGGCTCATTCAGGCAGTCCAACCGCTCGCCACGCTTCAACGAAAGGCCCGAACACATCCGGATCGAGCTCAGAGTAACGTGCTGTTCCGCGAATCGTGAAGGAAGGT
>Ga0066388_100002838_pt1 | contig 10863 bp, 7 predicted proteins | sample PanSoiMetaGPlot6_FD_64539 | JGI IMG/M metagenome (GOLD analysis project Ga0066388, IMG submission 64539) | Tropical forest soil microbial communities from Panama analyzed to predict greenhouse gas emissions - Panama Soil - Plot 6 (Hybrid Assembly) | ecosystem: Environmental > Terrestrial > Soil... | reverse complement strand
CTCGTTCCAAATCACACGTCGGATCGGCATGCCTGGTTTATCGATAGCCGCTCAGGACGCACGAGCCCCAAGCGCAACTGGTACATCTGGCGCGATCCTGCCCCTGGCGGGGGACCACCCAACAACTGGCTCTCGGCATTCGGCGGCAGCGCCTGGACCTACGATGAGGCAACACGCCAGTATTACTATCACGCCTTCCTATCCCAGCAGCCCGACCTGAACTGGCGCAACCCGCAGGTCCGCGCCGCCATCTACGACGTGATGCGATTCTGGCTGAGGCGCGGCGTCGACGGCTTTCGCGTCGACGTCATCTGGCATCTGATCAAGGATGAGGCGTTCCGCGACAATCCGCCCAATCCGGCATTCGGCCCAGATGAGCCACCGCACCACGCGGTGGTGCCGCTCTACACGACGGACCGGCCCGAGGTGCACGTTGTAGTCTCGGAGATGCGGCGCGTGATCGACGAGTTCGCCGATCGGCTGCTGATCGGCGAGATCTATCTGCCGCTTGAGCGGCTGATCGCCTATTACGGGCGAAACCTCGCCGGGCTTCATCTGCCATTCAACTTCAGCTTGCTGAGCGCAGCATGGCATCCGCAGTCTCTGGCCAGGCTGGTGGAGGAATACGAAGCAGCGCTGCCACCCGACGGCTGGCCGAACTGGGTACTCGGCAATCACGACAAGCCGCGCATAGCGAGCCGTGTTGGCGCCGCGCAGGGCCGCATCGCTGCAATGCTGCTGCTCACGTTGCGTGGCACTCCAACCATCTATTACGGAGACGAAATCGGAATGCAAAACGTCGAGATCCCGCACGACCGCCTCCTCGACACGGTGGAAAAAAATGTGCCGGGGCATGGGCTCGGTAGAGATGGATGCCGCACGCCGATGCAATGGGACGCCACACCTTACGCCGGATTTTCAGAGAACAAGCCCTGGCTCCCGCTGCCGGGTTCGGCGCAGCACGAGAACGTTGAGAACCAGCGGCGCGACTGTACATCCTTCTTTTCGCTTTATCGCCACTTGATCGCCTTGCGTCGGTCAGAACCGGCACTGCAGCTCGGCGCCTACAAGACGATCTATGCCCACGAGGACGTCTGGCTCTACCTACGCGAAGGCGGTGACGAGCGTATCCTGGTGGCGCTCAACATGGGCAGCGAGCCCACCACGGTCGCCTTAACGTCAGGCCCCATCGTGGGGCTCCTCCTACTGTCGACTCATTTGGATCGTGACGGCGAGTTGGCGCGCGGCAGTGTTGATCTGCGTTCGCACGAAGGCGTGGTGGTCAAGCTATCGACGGAGAGCGTCCTGGCTCAGCAGACCTGACCCACGATGAACAAAAAGGCCGCCAGCGCGTTGTCTTGTCGCTGCTCTGATTGGGCATTCAAACGCGATGATCAACGACCTCTGGTACAAGAACGCGGTGATTTACTGTCTGTCGGTGGGAACGTTCATGGATTCCAACCGTGACGGCATCGGTGACTTCACTGGCCTGATGCGACGACTCGATTATCTGCACGGCCTCGGCGTCACGGCCATCTGGCTGATGCCATTCCAGGTCTCTCCTCATCGCGACGACGGCTACGACATCTCCGACTATTACGGCGTCGACCCCCGTTATGGCACGATAGGCGACTTCGTAGAATTCGCCCATGGCGCCAAGCAGCGCGGGATTCGCGTTCTCATCGATCTCGTAGTCAATCATACGTCGAATGAGCATCCGTGGTTCAAGCAAGCACGCAAGGACCCCCATTCGAAATATCGGGATTGGTACGTCTGGTCGAAGAAGAAGCCGTCGAACGCCGATCGCGGTATGGTGTTTCCCGGCGTGCAGAAGTCTACATGGACGTTCGATCAGGAGGCCAAGGCGTGGTACTTCCACCGCTTCTATGACTTCCAGCCGGACCTGAACACATCGCACCCCGAGGTTCAGGCTGAGATCCTCAAGATCATGGGCTTCTGGATCCAGCTCGGCGTGTCGGGATTCCGGATGGACGCCGTGCCTTTCATCATCTCGACCAAAGGCCCGAAGGTGCGCAAGCCGGAGGAACAGTACGACATGCTTCGGAGCTTCCGCGAATTTCTCCAGTGGCGGCAAGGCGACTGTATCGTGTTGGCGGAAGCGAATGTTCTGCCGGAGACCGATATGGAATATTTCGGTCGCGACGGCGACCGCATGCACATGATGTTCAATTTCCAAGTCAATCAAAACCTGTTCTATGCGCTCGCTTCCGCTGACACCCGCCCCCTGATCAAGGCACTGAAAGCGACGAAGCCGCGGCCAGCCACGGCACAATGGGGCATGTTCCTGCGCAATCATGACGAGCTCGACCTGGGGCGGCTCAGTGAGAAAGAGCGTCAGGCAGTATTCGCGGCCTTTGGTCCCGATCCCGATGCGCAGCTCTACAACCGGGGCATCCGTCGGCGACTCGCGCCGATGTTCAACGGCGATCGCCGACGGCTCGAGCTGGCCTACAGTCTGATGTTCACTCTGCCCGGCACTCCGGTGATCCGCTATGGCGACGAGATCGGCATGGGAGATGACCTGAAACTGCCGGAGCGCAATTGCGCACGCACGCCGATGCAATGGTCGAACGAGCCGCACGGTGGCTTCACAAAGGCCGACAAACCGCAAATCCCAGTAATCTCCAGTGGACCTTATGGCTATGAACACATCAATGCAGCCATCCAGCGTCGCCACCCGGACTCACCACTGAATTGGACAGAGCGGATCATCCGCATGCGCAAAGAGGTGCCGGAAGTGGGCTGGGGCAGCTTCGTAATTATCCCAAGTCGCGATCCGAGCGTGTTGATCATGCGCTATGACTGGCGCAATAATTGGGTCTTGTTCGTGCACAACTTGGACAGCAAGCCGCGCGAGATCGCATTCTCGGCCGGTCTCGAGGGCGAGGCTGCAGAGCACGGTCGGCTTCTGATCAATCTCCTATCGGAAGACCACAGCCGAGCGGACCGCGATGGCAAGCACTGCCTTGTCATCGAACCGTACGGTTATCGCTGGTACCGCGTCGGAGGGCTGGACTATCTCTTGCGGCGAACCGAGATCGACAAGGCACCAAAGCTTGCGCGCCGCAGCGGGTCAATCTGACCAAAGAAAGCGCTTTGGCGGCGGACACTCATCATCGTCGCAGCGAGGCCGTTGATCAAACGGCGCCCGGCTTACACCGGGCGCCGCCATGATGGCGCAAAACCGCGCCGCCTCAGCGGCTCGATACCTCAACGCCGAGCGCCGCGCCGATCTCGGATTGCTTGGCAGTGGTGCCATGGCCGCCGGCGATCAGCGCGTCCTTGATGCCGTATTTCTTGAACGCATCGCCGACAGCAATCGTGCCCTCGGTGCGCGCCACCGGGCCGCGGGGCGAGATCAGATCGGTCACGAACACGATGTTGTCCTTGACCACATGGCCAAGGAGATAGCCTTCGGCATGTGGGTTCTTGATGTTGTAGATGCGGATCTCGCCGCCCGCATCATCCTTGAGCGTGGTCTGGTCCCTGACCTCGGTGATGCGGATGGGCTTGCGCGCAGTCTGCTGCGCGTCGCCCGCCACAGTGCGCGGAGTGCGTAGCGCCGCGTTGAAGTAGGCGCGGGTCGGGGCCGCGACCAGGATCGTCGCGCCTTCGGCCACATAGGCACGCAAGCCGCCGGAGTGATCCATGTGGTGGTGGGTCTGCACCAGATACCTGATCGGCTTGCCTGGATATTTGGCCTTGGCAAGATCGATCACTGTGCGCGAGAGCGCCTCGCCATAGGGCGCATCGAACACGACGAGATGATCCTTCATCGCCACGATCAGGTTGTTGCCGCTGGCGCCCTGGGCATGCTGCACGTTGGCCGCAAGCTCGACCAGCTTGACGCTGGCGCCCGCCGGCAGATACGGCTGTTCGGTGTCCATGTAGCGCGACATGTAGAGTCGCCGGATGATCCACTGATACGGCACGCCGCTGGCCGCCGGCCCTTTGAGCGCAGCGCGCACCGGTTCAGGGACCGCAAACGCATCGCTTGCGATCGTCGGATTGGCCGTGACTTGCGTGTAGGTCACCTTGCCGACCTCGACCCCGCCGATCTGGTAGGTCAGCGTGTGCGCAACCTGCACACCGCCGACCGCCTTCCAGTTGCCGAGCACGGCATCAAAGGGCTGGTCGCCCCTGACGTTGTCATCGTCCATGGTGCGGATCGCCGCCGGCAGCTTGGTCGTGGCGTCGAACAGGATGATGTAGCTGACACTGCCGTCGTTGAAGCTGACGGCACGGTAAGACTGCCGCCCGATGCGCTGGTTGCCGATCGGACGCACGTCCTTCGGACTCTCCATTGCCTTGAGCAGCAGCGTCGGAGAAGCGCGGTTGAGCTCGCGCTGCGCCGCAGCCATGCGGACGCTCGCCATCGCGGTATTGGCGCCCTTGTCGTCGGTAACGAAGCCGCCGTTCGGCAGCACGGTTTCGGTGTATTTGATGATCAGCGCGGGATCGGGATATTTGTGATCGCGGTCCCACTGCGTGCGGGCGCGGCCCCCGGTGAGATCACGGGTCACCGTGAACTTCACGTCCTCGACGTGCTTGGGATCCTTGCCGGCGACCTTCGACTGGCCAGGCTCCCAGTACTTCGCCTCGCCGGTGATGGCGATCGCCTTGAGATTGCGCAGCGCATCGGCGCCGCCGAGCGCGGTCACCGCGTCATTCACCAGGTTGTGGACCGGCGCCGGCCGCTGGCTCGGCTGCGCGGAGGCCGACTGCCACTGGCATAGCGCCAGCAGCAAGGCGGCAGAGATCGACAGAGCGTATTTCATGAAGTTACCTCCCCGGTTGGCATGGTAAACGCGGACCCTTGCTTTCGCCGTTGCTCGGCGCCGGTCCTTGGCACGCACAGTAGCATCAATGGAAGGCGCGCGCACTGACCCCGTAAAGCCCGGCAGACACAAACCTGGGTGCGTAACGGCACCAGATAGTGTAATGCGCCGGCTGCACCGGAGGATGTAACGCGCTCACATGCTGCTATCGATCACGACGACCCATAAGCCCGCCACCGATCTCGGCTATCTGCTGCACAAGAACCCGGCCCGCAGCCAGGAGCTGGAGCTGGCCTTCGGCCGCGCGCATATGTTTTATCCGGAGGCGACGGACGAACGCTGCACATTTGCCCTTGTGCTCGACATCGATCCGGTCGGCCTTGTGCGCGGTGGGGACGGTAAAGATCGCGGTCTGCTGGGTCAATACGTCAACGATCGGCCCTATGCGGCTTCGTCCTTTCTCTCGGTCGCGATCGCCCAGACATTGCGCACCGCGTTGGCAGGCCGTTGCGAGCAGCGCCCCGACCTGGTGCGACAGGCCATACCGCTCGAGGCGATGCTCACGCCGCTGCCGGTGCGGGGCGGGCCCGACCTCGTCGAGCGCCTGTTCGCACCACTGGGCTATGCCATTGCGGCGGAGCCCTTGCCTCTCGACGAGACGATGCCCGCATGGGGATCCAGTGCCTATGTGACACTGCGGCTCGGCGCGAGGTGTCGCCTGGCCGATCTGCTCAACCACCTCTACGTCTTGATCCCTGTCCTCGATCTGAAGAAGCACTACTACATCGCTGCCGATGAGATCGAGAAGCTGCTCGCCAGGGGCGGCGCCTGGCTACCCGCCCATCCCGAGCGGGACCTCATTGCGCGCCGCTACCTCAAGCACAGACGGACATTGGCCGAGGAGGCCATCACGCGACTGGCGGAGCTCGATGCCGTTGAAGCCGAGCCGGAGAGCGAGATCGAGGCGCCGGCCGATGTCGACGGCGTGGTCGAGCCGCCCAAGGATGCCGCCGAGGAGAAACTGGAAAAGCCACTGCGCCTGCACAAGCAGCGCCTGACCGTTGTGGCGGAAGCCCTGAAGGCTGCGGGCGCGCGCCGGCTGGTGGATCTCGGCTGCGGCAGCGGCAAGCTCCTGAAGCACCTCATGGCGGAGAGGCAGTTCACCGAGATCCTTGGCATCGATGTCAGCATTCGCGACCTCGAGATCGCGGCTCGGCGCTTGCGCCTCGATACACTCAATGAGAGACAGCGCGGACGCATCAAGATCATGCAGGGCGCCCTCACCTACCGCGACGCGCGCATCGAGGGCTTCGATGCTGCGGCCCTGGTCGAAGTCATCGAGCACATCGACCCTGACCGCCTCGCGGCGGTCGAGCGTGTCGTCTTCGAGTTTGCCAGGCCCGGCGTCGTCATCGTCACGACGCCGAACAGCGAATACAACACTAAGTTCGAAGGCATGGAGCCCGGCCAGCTCCGCCATGCCGACCACCGCTTCGAATGGACGCGCGCCGAGTTTCGAAGCTGGGTGGACGGCGTCACCAGCCGGTTTGGCTACACGGCCTATATCGAGCCGATCGGTGAGGAGGACGAGGCCCTCGGCGCCCCGTCGCAAATGGCCATATTCGAGTGCGCCGACCCATGAAGATCAGCATCCCCGACTTTTGCCTGGTGGCCCTGATCGGCTCGTCTGGATCGGGCAAGTCGACCTTTGCGCGCCGGCACTTCGGGCCCACTGAGGTGATTTCCTCTGATGCCTGCCGCGGCATGGTGGAGGACGACGAAAACAGCCTGGACGCCACGGGGGACGCCTTTGCCTTGCTTCACTTCATCGCCGAGACGCGTCTCAAGCGGCGCAAGATGGTCGTCATCGATGCCACCAACGTTCGCAAGGAGGATCGCGCTCAGCTCGTGCACATTGCCAAGAAATACCATGCGCTCGCTGTTGCCATCGTGCTCAATCCTGGTGAGGACATCTGCCATGTGCGCAACAAGACGCGAGCCGATCGCCAATTCGGCCCGCAAGTCGTGCGCAATCAGACCGCAAGCCTGAGGCGGGGCATCCGCCACATCGACAAGGAGGGCTTCCGCTACGTTCACGAGCTGCGCTCCGTCGAAACTGTCGACGCCGTGCAAATCGAGCGCACGCGGCTTTGGACCGATGCGCGGCATGAAGCCGGCCCCTTCGACATCATCGGCGACGTGCATGGATGCGCCGATGAGCTCGAGATCCTGCTTGCCAGGCTCGGCTATGGCGTCACATGGTCGGGCGACGGTCAGGATCGGACCTGCAGCGTCGTGCCGCCGGCGGGCCGCCGGGTGATCTTCGTCGGCGACCTCGTGGACCGAGGACCGCGAACGCCGGACGTGCTCAGACTGGCCCACGCGATGGTTACGAGCGGCGCTGGCTTCTGCGTTCCCGGCAATCATGATGTGAAGCTGGTGCGCTGGCTCAACGGACGCAATGTCAAGCTGACCCATGGGCTCGCCGAAACAGCGGCCCAGATGGAACAGGAGACGCCGGCGTTTCGCGAGCAGATGAAGACGTTCATCGATCGCCTCGTCAGTCATTTGTGGCTCGACGGCGGCAAGCTGGTGGTGGCGCACGCGGGCATCAAGGAGACGATGATCGGCCGGTCATCGGGAGCGGTGCGAGAATTCTGCCTCTACGGCGAGACGACCGGCGAGACCGACCAGTATGGTCTGCAGGTGCAGTACAACTGGGCTGCCGAGTATCGCGGCGACACGACAATCGTCTATGGGCACACTCCGGTCGTCACTGCGGAGTGGCTCAACAGAACGATCTGCCTTGATACCGGCTGCGCGTTTGGCGGCAAGCTCACGGCGCTGCGATGGCCGGAGAAGGATCTCGTCGAGGTCCCTGCCGCGCGGACCTATTGCGAGCCCGTTCGACCGCTGGCGGCGCCTGCCGTTGGCCTCAGCCTTCAGCACGCTCAGGACGATCTGCTCGATCTTTCGCTGGTGACAGGCAAGTGTATCGTAACGACGAGATTGGGCCGCACCGTTACGATCGAGGAAGGCAATGCCGCCGCGGCGCTTGAGGTGATGACGCGGTTTGCTGTCCATCCCAAATGGCTGATCCATTTGCCGCCGACGATGTCGCCATCGGCGACCACGCCTCGGGAAGGCCTGCTGGAGCATCCCGACGAGACCTTTGCCTACTTCCGAGGCGAAGGCGTCAACGAGGTCGTCGTCGAGGAGAAGCACATGGGCTCCAGGGCGCTGCTGGTGATCTGCCGCGACGAGAAGACGGTGCGCGACCGTTTCGGTGTCACGACCGGGGAGACCGGCATGGTCTACACGCGTACCGGCCGCGCCTTCTTCCAGGATCGTGCGACGACCGAGGCGGTGCTGGCTCGCGTACGCTCAGTCATGACAGAAGTGGCGTTCTGGGAGCGGCATGAGACGGCGTGGGCTTTGCTCGATGCGGAGATCATGCCGTGGTCCGCCAAGGCGCAAGCGCTGATCCGCGAGCAGTATGCCGCGACAGGGGCAGCGGCCCGCGCCGGTCTCATCTCCTCTATTGCGCTGCTGGGAGGCGCGACCGCGCGCGACCCGTCGCTCGCGTCGCTGCTCGCGCATTTCAAGGCCCGCGGCGCCCGCGCCGCGCAGTATGCCGAGGCCTACCGGCGTTATTGTTGGCCGATCACCTCGGTCGACGACTATCGCATCGCGCCGTTTCATCTGCTGGCAACCGAAGGCGCCGTGCACATGGACAAGGACCATCTCTGGCATATGGCAGAGGTTGGGCAACTCGCCGCGCCGGGCGACAAGTTGCTGGTCACGACCGCACATCACCTTGTTGATCTTGCCAACGCTGCGAGCGTCGAGGCCGCAACCCAATGGTGGAGCGAGCTGACGGCGCGCGGCGGCGAAGGCATGGTGGTGAAGCCGCGCGCGTTCGTGACCAGGGGCCGCAAAGGGTTGGTGCAGCCAGCCTTGAAGTGCCGTGGCCCGGAGTATCTGCGCATCATCTACGGGCCCGAGTACGACGCGCCCGAGCACCTTGCTCGCCTGCGCAGTCGCGGTCTCGGCAAGAAGCGATCCCTCGCAGTCCGCGAGTTCTTCCTCGGCCATGAGGCGCTGCAGCGCTTCATCGAGCGCGAGCCATTGCGTCGTGTTCACGAAGCGGTTTTCGCCATCCTGGCGCTGGAAAGCGAGCCCGTTGATCCGAGGCTGTAGCGAGCTCACTTCTTGCTCAGCTTGCATATCGCCCACGCTTGTGTCTTGCTATACGTTATATCCTTAGAAACATGACGTCTTCTAAAGGCTCGTGAGCATACTAATGGCGTCCACCTATCATGCCAGCGACGGGGCAGCTTATGAGCTGTTTCTTGGACGCTGGACCAAGGTGCTTGCGCCACCCTTTCTCGATTTTGCCGAGCTCCCGAGGGACCGCTGCTTGATGTCGGCACCGGAACCGGCAGCGTGGCTCTCGCCATGGCAGAACGCTGGCCGACGCGTCAGATCATCGGGGTCGACATGGCCGAGCCCTACATTGCTTACGCGCAGTCGCAGGCGGCAAGACCTTCGCCTGCGTTCGAGACGGGGGACGTGAGTGCCTTGCGGTACCAGGACGACATGTTCGCCGGAGCGACCGCCCAGCTCGTTCTCAACTTCGTGCCGGATGCCGAGACGGCCGTCAGCGAGATGAAGCGGGTGACGAGACCCGGCGGAACCGTCGCAGCCGCGGTCTGGGATTTTCGCGGCGGTCTCGTGTTTCAGCGGCTCCTCTGGGACACGGCAGCGGGGATTGATCCGCAGGCGGGCGTCGCCCGCGACCGGCTGTTTTCCGGCGCGCTCGCCTTGCCGGACGCGCTGCCGCAGCTTTTCAGCGCAGCGGGGCTCGCTGACGTGCAACGCGGCTCGATCACGATCCGCATGAACTTTGCCAATTTCGACGACTACTGGCAGCCGTTGCTGGGGGGACAAGGTCCCTTCGGCTCCTATGTCGCTACGCTTTCGGTTGACATGCGCCGCAAGATCGAGGAAGCGGTCCGGCGCGCCTACTGTTCCGGTGCGCCTGACGGCGAGCGGTCGTTGACCGCAACCGCGTGGGCTGCGCGTGGAAGGATTCGATGATGTCCGGCCAACCAAGGAGAAACGTATGAAACTCAGCGCGCGCAACCAGCTCAAGGGCAAGATTGTGGACGTGACGAAGGGCGCGACCACCTCGCACGTCAAGGTCGATATCGGCCAGGGCGTCATCATCACCTCGGCTATCACCAACGCGGCCGTGGATGAGCTCGGGCTCAAGAAGGGGGACGATGCCTGGGCGATCATCAAGGCGTCGGATGTGATAATCGGCAAGTGAGCGCGCCTGCGCGCGACCCGTCGGTGAACATCGCTATTTGAAGAGTTCGCACGCCTGCGCATGCGGCGCGCGATCCGAGGGTTTGACGCTCGATACCCTGCGCCACCAGCGCAGGATGCTGTCGAGCGAGCACTCTAACCGCACGGTCATGCCACGGGAGAACTGCGTCCAGTGCTCGAATTCGAAATCCGGAACCGCAATAATGAGCGGCGTTTGAGTTTGCGAAGCGGCGAGAATGGCGTCGCGGAAGCCACGGCCGGCCAGCTCCAGCGGGCCAAACCGATTGACGATGACGGTGTCGACACCCTGCTCGATCGATGCCCTGGCTTGCGTCCCCATCTGGTTCAGCCAGCCCGCGTCAAGGCGACAATGGCTGTTCGCTGCCGAACCATGCTTGCCGCCCACTTCGACAATCTGCCAGCTGTCGAGCACCATGACCCGGCCGGGCGAGCCGTCGCCCAAACCATCGCGGAATTGAACCAGCCCGCACAGCCGCTTGCCGGCCGCCGCCAGATGTTCGGCAAAGGCGCAGAGGACAAGGTCGGGGCGATCGCCGCTTGAATAGACCAGCGCGGCGATATCTCCGTCGGCATCGGCGATCACACTTTTTGCGGCCATGACCTACCTCTCACACCAGACCCACCTCTCACAGGAGGCCTCGCTATATTCTATTCGATACAGCGACAATCGCCAAGTGTCACATTTCAGATCCGAGTGAGGGTCCGCGGAAGG
>Ga0066388_100002837_pt1 | contig 10863 bp, 11 predicted proteins | sample PanSoiMetaGPlot6_FD_64539 | JGI IMG/M metagenome (GOLD analysis project Ga0066388, IMG submission 64539) | Tropical forest soil microbial communities from Panama analyzed to predict greenhouse gas emissions - Panama Soil - Plot 6 (Hybrid Assembly) | ecosystem: Environmental > Terrestrial >... | reverse complement strand
AACAACGCGCATGCCGACGTCGAGATGCCCTACTTCAATCAGGACATCTGGGACCTGATAGCCGCCATGGCTACCGGACCCGACGATCCCCAGCCTATCTTCGGAGGCATGACTTACAATCAGGCACTCGCCGCCGACCACGACTTCGGCGTTAACGGCATCGATGCCGCAATCAGCCAGTTCCATCTCGACGCCGTAGTCACTGCGACCGACAATCCGGCTTGGTCCACGGACCTGATTTTTGGTGACCACTTCCTCTTTGGCAGCTCAGGTCTGGCAGCACCAGAGGGTTATCCGATTGTTCAGGTGCCTGCAGCCATGGTGCATGGAGCTCCGATGGGTATCAGTTTCTTCGGAACGGCCTTCAGCGAGCCGACGCTGATCAAGCTCGCCTCCGGTTATGAGGCGTTCACGCACGTGCGCGCGGACAACCCGCCCACGTTTGCTGCGACCGTTCCGAACGACCACATCGCGGGTTCGACGCTGAAACCGCCAAAACAGCGCGGGATTCCACATGCCGGGAGTGGCGGGGCAAGTAGTCGCGAGTCGAAGCCATCGCTTTCTGCACCCACGCGCAACAAGCACCTGCACAAGCCATTGGCGTTGTAGATGGATGAGTAGTTAAGAAGAGGAGTCGGGACGGCGTATAGCCCCGGCTCCTCAATTGTTTTGAATTCGCTAGATCGACTTCACGGGAATGGCCATCACATCCTCGACGAGCGCCATTTCCTTCTGCACAAACGGCTCGGCGTAGGTCACTCCGGCCATCATTCCGTAGAAACGTGCCATGGATTCGACCCGTGCGCGGATCTCCTTTTCCGCGGGGAAAATCCCCCTGCCTGCCTGCTGATCGCTGAATTGAGACTTATACGCCATCAGCGAAGCGAACCGCGTTTCGAATTGCTCTGTGATGTCAACAACGAACGTTGGCCGCACATCGCGATACAGGCTCGCGTAGATAATCTTGAATGGCCGATGCGGCGCGCCATCAACCGGCAGTTTGGATAGGCCAGAAAGAAACGCCGCCTCATACCCCAACACCGAGGCGGTGTAATGATCCGGATGCCGCCCTTCCCAATACGGCAGAATCAGCACCCGAGGCAGCACCTCGCGAAGCACACGCGCAACCTTCAAACGGTTCTCCCAGGTGTTCTCCACGCGGCCGTCGGGGAGATCCAGCGCCCGCCGCCACGAAACCTTGAGAATCCGCGCCGCTTCCTCCGCCTCGCGAGCCCGATCCTCCGCCGTTCCGCGCGTGCCCATCTCGCCCGCGGTGAGATCGAGAATGCCTGTGCGGTGGCCGCGTTCGCCCATCTTCAGCAGCGTCCCGCCGCAGGTTTGTTCCACATCATCGCGATGCGCGGCAAGAGCGAGAATGTCGAGTGCGTCGGCGGTCATCGGTCGGTCGGCACGTTTCGAAGGTACAAGATTACAGGATCGCTCCTCGAGATTGGTTACTGAGACCCGCGATTAACCACCAGTCACGCCGCCGGCTTTGTTGTCCTCCGGTTGGCAAGTCCGAAGGCCAGCCCGAACATGAACATTGCGAAAAGGAGCAGCGTCATCAGTGATTCCACCAACGTGAACGAACTGGGCGCCTGCGGATACATCAGGGTGCGCAAGGCTTCGACGCCGTATGTCAGAGGATTGACATACATCACGCCTCGAATCCAGCCCGACGCCCCCGACAGTGGGAAGAGCGAACCCGAAAGCAGCCACAGTGGGATCAGAAACAGATTAATGATGGCGTGAAATGCCTGCGTCGAATCCATCGGCCAGGCAATGGCGAACCCGAGCGCGGTCAAAGCGAACGAAACCAGGAATACCGTCAGGGCGATCAACCCAAACGACGCGACAGTCATGTGAACGCCGACGAACGGCGCGAATAGAAGAAAAATCAATCCCTGGATCGTTGCCAGGGTCGTGCCCCCCATCACCTTGCCCAGCACGATCGCCGAACGCGGCACCGGAGCCACGAGCACCGAAAGCAGAAAACCTTCGTTGCGATCCTCGATCACCGACATCATGGTGAAGATTGCGGTGAACAAGACAATCATCACCAGCGCACCGGGATAGAAATAATCAAGGTAATGCTGTTGCCCAGGTCCTGCGCCAGACCGGAACGAAGTCCCAAAGCCCGATCCGATCACGATCCAGAACAGCAGGGGCGAGAGAATTACGCCCGCCACACGCGCGCGCTGCCGGTAGAACCGCACCACTTCCCGCCACCAAAGGGTGAATGCGGGCAGCAAAACTCCAGCAGAAGGAGCTGAGACTGGGAACGCTGCAGATTGAGTCGCCATGAAATTTGCAATTGGTAATTTGTGATTGGTAATTGCGCGGCTGATAACCGCCGAAATTACAAATTACAAATTGCCAATCCCAAATCTAATGCTTCTTACCCTTATTTTTTTCAGTCTGCTTCGTCGTTCCCGCTTCCTCATTCCAGAACCTGTGCCCAGTCCGATGAATGAACACATCCTCGAGAGTTGGTTTACTCACGCTCAGCGACTGAATCTCCCCCGGAAATGCCTCGACCACATCGGGCACGAAACGATGTCCGCCTTCAATTTCAAGACGCACATGCTGGTCCATCACCGTCGCATCCACATGGAATTTCTCGCGGATTTGCTCCGCCAGGCGCTTCGGATCGCGAGCTTCCAGCAGAATGACGTCACCGCCGATCTCCCTCGTCAACTCCTCGGGTGTACCGAGCGCCACGAGATTACCTTCGCTTAGGATGGCGAGGCGGTCGCATCGTTCCGCTTCTTCCATCAGGTGCGTCGTCACGATTACTGACACTCGCTCTTCGTCGCGCAAAATCTGCAAGTACTGCCACAAATCGCGCCGCGCGCCCGGATCGAGTCCGGTGGTCGGTTCATCGAGCAGCAAGACCTCCGGATGGTGCAGCAGACCCTTCGCCAACTCGATCCGTCGCTGCATGCCGCCGGAAAAGGTTTCCACTCGGTCCTTTGCACGGTCCAATAACCCAACGCGCGTCAGAATCTCCCGGATACGCGCCCTCAACTGAACGCCATGTAACCCGTACAGATGTCCCTGGTGCCAGAGATTTTCGAACGCCGTCAGTTTCGGGTCTACGCTTTGCGCCTGAAATACCACACCGATATGGCGTCGCAGTGTTCCGGGGTCGCGCACGGCGTCGATACCCACAATCGTTGCCGCCCCGGCACTCGGCACCATTAAGGTAGAAAGAATTCGGAACAGGGTAGTCTTGCCGCTTCCGTTAGGGCCAAGCAAGCCAAACAGCTCGGCAGGCTGGACGTCGAACGATACGCCATTCAACGCCGTCCGGTCCTGATAACGATGAACAATGCTGCGAACCGCAATAACAGGGGACTTGGCTGGCGCGGCAAGCTTTTCTACGGGAGCTGCTTCAATCGTACCCGAATTTACAGTCACGATCTCATTCTACGATGCGACAGGGATTTGGTTCATCTCAAGTCAAGAGGACCTTGCGTTTTCTCTAGGCGGCAACCGGATTCCGCTCACTGCCCGGGACCCGTTCTTCGAACGACACCGGAACGTGTCTCCACACCTGAATCGCGAGCACAACCGCGGTCGCCAGTAGCAACGCCCCCACGGCAACATGCACCACGGTCGAGATCACCATCGGAAGCTCGGGCTGCGCTGCATCCTTCCCCCACATGACCCGCGTAATAAACGCCAGAAACCCGAGGCATAGCTGCGCGACCATCAAGCCAAGCATAATCACTGCCGGGCGCTTGACGGCCTCCACATGCGGATAAACCGAGATGGCCCGGACCGCAGTCCAGGACAAAACTATGGCAACCACTCCCGCATGGACAACATGCGGCCACCAGCTCAATCCATGGTGCCGGAACATCGCGCCCAGAATCAGCTGTACGTAAAGGACGAAGATGGAAAGCACAGTGAGGGTAAACAGCGAAGGCCGCCGCGAGTCGAACTCCACGCGCGGCTCCTCTTCCACCCAGCGCTGTCCCGTGAACACGCTTATGCACACCGCAATGCAAAAAAAGGTTTGTGCCACCGCGGCATGAGCGCTCGAAATCGCCGCGGGCAGCAGAAACAGCACCGTCAGCCCGCCAAGAATACCCTGCGTGATGACCGTGGCAAGAGCCGCCAGAGCTAGTAGCCGCAGCCAGCGCCGCTTTTCGACCTGCCACGTCCAGATGGAAAGAATGATGGTCAGCAAGCCCACGAATTCAGCCACCATTCGATGACCGTGTTCGTACTTCACCCCACCGACCATGTGCGGCATCTTGTAAATGGAGCCGAATGTGGTCGGCCAGTCGGGAACCGAAAGTCCTGCGTCGTTACTGGTTACGAGCGCGCCCGCAACGATCAGAAGAAGAGTGACGCTGGCGGTAAAGATGGCGAAGCGGTGCAACCCGGCGTGGTATGGAGCCTCGATTCCTTTCAGGATAGCCCCCTGCGGTCTTAACACAACGGAAAGTGGCCGTTAACGCGCCATTCTAGCAGATACCTCGGGTCTATCTGCGGAAGCTAATGGCGAGCGCGTGTCGCTTCTTCGCCTATACATAACCGGGTGTCGTTATCCCGCCGCCGGCGCTACCGGTGCCTCAATTGCCTGGATGATCGCGTCGGCGAATTGTGATGTACCCGCGTTCCCGCCCACATCGCGCGTCAGCTTGGTGTGGTCGCGATATACCTGATCGATTGCGTTACGAATCTTCAACGCTGCCTCCGCTTCTCCGATGTGCCGAAGCATCAGGAGTGCAGAACGCAACACTGCCGTCGGGTTGGCGATGTTCTTCCCCGCGATGTCGGGCGCCGACCCATGTACGGCTTCGAAAATCGCGCATTCATGCCCGAAGTTTGCTCCCGGAACCAGGCCAAGCCCACCCACCAGCCCGGCCGCCAGATCCGAGACGATGTCGCCATAGAGGTTTTCCAGCAGCAACATGTCGTACTGATACGGATTCATCACCAGTTGCATGCAGGTGTTGTCGACGATGTGTTCGCCGTAGGCGATCTCCGGATATTCCTTCGACACGTCGCGCGCGCACCGCAAAAACAAGCCGTCCGACATCTTCATGATGTTTGCTTTGTGAATGCAGTGCACCTTCTTCCGGTTGTTCTTGCGGGCATATTCGAAGGCGAAACGCGAAATCCGGGTCGACGCCTTCTCCGTGATGATCTTCAGGCTTTCCACGACACCCGGAATCACTTCGTGCTCGATCCCGGAATACAGACCTTCCGTATTCTCGCGGACGATAATCACGTCTACGTTCGGATAGCGCGTCGGAATGTGCGGCAGGTTTCGGATCGGCCGGAAATTGGCGAACAGCTCGAATTTCTTGCGCAGTTCGACGTTGATGCTCGAGAATCCGCCGCCGATCGGCGTCGTCACAGGTCCTTTGAGCCCGACTCGCGTTCGCTCGATCGATGCGGTCAGTTCTTTGGGAATGTATTCCTTGTATTTCGCGAAAGCCTCAGCGCCGGCAGCGAATGTCTCCCATTCAAATTTCACGCCGGTCGCTTCCAGAATGCGCACCGTGGCCTGCGTGACCTCGGGACCAATGCCGTCGCCAGGAATTAATGTGATTTTGTGGGCCATGTCGTTCTATGGAGTTCTCAGTTCCCAGTTCTCAGTTCTCAGAAAAACCCAAATCCCAATGCTTCTGAGAACCGAAAACTGGGGCCTAATTCTTTGTGGTTGCTTTTCCTTTGCCTTCGGGCAGATCCTTTGTCTTCAGCAGATCTTTAAGTTCCGCCATGAACTCCTGGACATCCTTGAAATCGAGATAGACCGATGCGAATCGCACATACGCGACCTTGTCGTAGCGTCGCAGGCGGCTCATGATGAGTTCGCCAAGTTCACTGGTCCTGCGCTCGCGCTCCGGCGATTCAATCACGAAGCTCTCTGCTTCATTGACGATCTGTTCCAGCTTGCTGATCGGCACCGGCCGCTTCTCGCACGCCCGCATCAGGCCGTTCAGCACTTTCTGGCGGTCGAACCGCTCCCGCCGCCCGTCCTTCTTCACCACCATGTAGGGAATTTCGTCGATGCGCTCGTACGTGGTAAAGCGCTTCTCGCACTTCAGGCATTCGCGGCGGCGGCGAATGGAGTCCGCTTCCTTGCTCTCCCGCGAATCCACTACCTTGTCGTTTTCAAACCCGCAAAAGGGACACTTCATGGCGAATGAATCAATGATTGTAAATCATGGATGATTGAGGCATTGATCCATCGGCTTATTCAGTCAGTGCCGGACAGTGCCGAAATCAGCATCAAGCACATTCCAATCGCTCAAGAAGTGAATGATTTAGTGACTTAATGACTCGACTGCCTCGCTCTCCGCCGAGAGTTTGCGCAGCGAGAGCCGTTCGCGATGGGCCAAGAACAGCCCCAGGGGAACCACGGCGACGAATGTCACCAGCCACAGCATGATGCCGCAGCTCACGGCCAGTTCCTTGGGAGCGATATCGAATACGTGGTCCAGCGCGGTAATCGTCGCCAGCTGCGATCCCCCGCCCACGCCCGGCAGCTGCACCATCGACCCGAGCATGCTGGATCCCATCAGCAGCAGCACTTTCGTTGTGCTCATTGAACCCATTGGTGCGCCATAGGCGTGGGTTACTTCCTTGTACGCCACCGCAATCACCCACCACATCAGCACCGAGACTGCCGACAGTTGGAAAAATTCAACCGGACCGTGAATCGTGTTGAGCCCGGCCGTAAATTCGCGAATTTTTTGCGCTATGCGGTGCCCAAGGTTTTCCGCAAGATGGGAAAAGCGCCCCTCTACCCACTGCGCCACGCGGTTGCCTCGCCATGACATCAGGGCTGCCGCTCCGAGAAGCGCCACGACCAGGCCAATCAGGCCATAGCCGGTCAGGTAGATCCAGTGGCGCACTACATCGGGTGTCTTCGGATCGACGGTAAAGGCGTGCAGTTTTGAGGGCAGGAAAATGGCCGCTACCAGCAGGATGGTAAATCCGCCAATATCAAAAATGCGCTCCACCGCCCACACGGCAACCTGCGATGCCACCGTCAGATTCTCGCGGCGGGCGATCAAATAAGGGCGGATCAACTCTCCCGGGCGCCCCAGCAGAGCCAGCCCGGTGAAACCGATAATCGTCGGCGGAATCAGGTCCAGAATGGAGGCTTCTTTGCGGACCGGCCGCAGAAAGATCTGCCAGCGTACCGCCCTCAGAAGGTACGCAACATAGATCAGCAGCACTCCATGGATAATGTGTCTCCAGTTCAGGTCGAACTGAAGTAGCCGCGCCCAGTCGAAATCCCGCCACGTCCGGAATTGCAGGTAGATCAACCCCGCCAGCACACCGGCAACGATCGCGTACGCAACGTAATGTTTGTTTTTCATGCCGTCGGTAGACGCAGCGAGGCGCTGCTCTGGTGAGCACGTCCCCAGTTGAAGGTAAATGAGGAAACCAGTCGGGTCAACGCAGCGGCGCCGCAGAATGGTCGAGCACAGCCGACTTTGGTTTTGTCGCAGACTTCTGCTTTGCCGTGATTTTGCTGGCTGCTGCAGCCTGGCGCTGCTGTTCCATCTTCTTGCGATTGTACTCGTGTACGATTCTCGCCACGTACGCCTGTGTCTCGCGAAATGGTGGAACTCCGTTGTACCGTTCTACGCGTTGCGGCCCTGCGTTGTAGGCCGCCAGCGCCTTCACCAAATCGAAGTTGTAGCGCTCGAGAAGTTCGCGCAGATACTGGCTCCCTCCGGTCACGTTCGCCTGCGGATCGAACGCGTTCCTTACCCCCAGTTTGTTGGCCGTATCCGGCATCAGCTGCATCAATCCCTGTGCACCCTTGCGCGACACCGCGCGGGAATTGAATCCGCTCTCCGCATGGATCACGCTGTTGACCAGATCGGGGTCGAGATGAAAATTGGCGCTCGCCGAATTTACAACCTGATTCAGATCAGGAGCCGGCTGCGCACTGGCTGTCGTTGCGCGCCGAGCGCTGCTCGCCAGCGCGGCTGCGGCCGGCGTGAAGTCTCTCTCGAAGCCTTCGATATTCGCCGTAGGAATGTCGACATAACTTGCCGTTCCACCATCAAGGTAAAGGCGCGTGTTTGTGCCCACTACCGCCCGGTGCTCGTGACGAATGCTGAAGCCATTCCGCAGGACCGCGACCTCGCCGGCATGCGCAGTCACGACCGCTGCCAGAGCCGCGAACAGACACGCCACCACTGCTCTGCTCCAAACCGGCGTTGTCTTGTCCGCTTTCATCTGACCTCGGCACCGTTTCGCAAGGGAGTTCCATCGAGCACGTGCTCAATGGCGGTGGCCACTCCGTTTTCGGCATTGGAAGCGGTCAGCGTCCATCCGCGGCCACGCAGTTCTTCCGACGCATTTCCCATAATAAAAGGACGCCCGGCAAAGGCAAGCATTTCGATATCGTTGTAGTTATCACCGATGGCCATGACCTGCTCGCGGTCATACCCTCGGTGGCGCACCCACCTCTCCAGAGCGTGTCCCTTAGAGCACGCCTCATTCAGGACATCGACAATGGAGAGATCCCGCCCGGGGTACTCCGTCCGCAGCACTGTTACCGGCAACCCGCAGCCCTCCAGCACGCGCAGCGCCTGCTGCATGTGCGCCACCGGCCCACAGAACATAGCCTGAATCGGGTCCGTTGTCAGGGCTTTCTCGATTGGCACAACAAAATCGATGTACTCCAGATTCTTTTCCAACCAGCGCTGGATGCTTCCCTCCAGTTCACGCAGGTGCTCCACGATGATCGTGCCTTTGCCAAGGCGGTCAAATGTAAGGACGGTCTGCCCGCGGAATTCTCGCATCACTCCGACGAGCTCACGGCAGGTTTCGCGTGGAAGCAGGTCGCAGTGGAAGGTTTCTCCGGCCAGCGAGCGCGTAACAGCGCCGTTCGAACTGATGAGCCACAGGTCAAAGCCGAGTTGCTGGGCGATCGGCAGAGCGAAGGTATGGCGGCGCCCGGTCACGAGCAGAACTTCAATGCCGCGTTGGTGAGTGCGGCGCAGGGCTGCAAGGTCGGCCGGAGAGATCTTGAATTGTGGGTTCAGCAGGGTGCCGTCGATATCGAGGGCAATGAGGCGGATCGAATCGGCCGACACGTCCGATTCTAGCATTCAGTGTGGAGAGCCGGGCCTCCCCGCCCGGCTGGACGGGCGAGACGCCCGTCACTCTACATTCACGAACTCTCCTCTCATGCGACAATCAATGCCCACGGAGACCATCTATGAAAATGCGATTTGTGTTGCTGTTCCTGACCCTGCTTCCCATCTCGATGCCGGCTCAGCCGCCGCCCGAGACCGGCAAGCCCTTCGTGGTCGAATACTATTACAAGGCCAAGTGGGGATACGCCGACGAATTTCTTCAGCTATTCAAGAAGAATCACTACCCTCTGCTGAAAAAACAGGTCGAGATGGGCCGCATGCTCAAAGTCTGGATGGACCAGCCACGCTATCACACCACCGAGGACGGACGTTGGGACTATCGCGTCACTATCGTGTTCAAGAACTCGACTGCCGCCAATGAACCGTTCGACGAGGACTCGTTGAAGAAACAGTTATGGCCGGACCAGGCGACCTATAAGAAGGAAGAGCAGCGGCGCTTCGAGATCCTCGACGCGCACTGGGATCTGCCCGTCAGGACCGTGGACTTGGAGCCGAAGTAAATCGTTTTTGGAAACGATGCACGAGGCGGCGAAAAGATGTGAATGAATCATGAACAGTTCGCCGGAAAAACTTTATCGTGACGATCAAAATTTGGAATTAGACACAACGTGGTGCGTGCCCATAAGTTGAATCATGCAATCTCAAATTAGCATGGAAGACCCGCACGTAGATTTGCTGCACGAGATCGGCGTCCGCCTCGCGTCCGCGGACGGTTTCCACGAGGTCCTCGAGCGTGTGGTCGAGTTCGCTTCGGCTGTTGTGAAGTGCGATTCCTGTCTGGTCTATGTGCTCGAAGGGGATGAACTGGTCCTGCGAGCCTCCAAGAACCCTCACGAAGACGTTGTGGACCGTCTGAAGTTGAAAGTCGGCGAGGGCATCACCGGCTGGGTCGCCGAGCATCACGAACCTGTCGCTGTTTCAGCAAAAGCCGCTCAGGACCCACGCTTCCAGTTCTTCAATGAGTTGCCCGAAGACAGTTTCGAAGCCTTCCTTTCTGTTCCTTTACTAAGCCGAGGACGAGTCGTCGGCGTCATCAATGTGCAACATCGTCTGCCGCATATTTATAAGAAACGCGAGATCCGGCTGATTTCGACGATTGGATTCCTTGTCGGCGCCGAAATTGAGCTGGCCCGTCTCGAGCTGCTCAATTCCAGTCTCACCGACCAGTTGCAGGCGCGTAAACTCGTCGAGCGCGCCAAGGGAATCCTGCAGCGCGAGCTCGGTCTGACCGAGGAACAAGCCTACCTCGCCCTGCAACGCCAGAGTCGCCAGAAACGCAGGCCGATGAAAGAAGTGGCCGAAGCCATCATCCTCAGCGACGAAGTGAAAGGGAACAGCCGCGACTCGGCTGCGTTCTAAGAGTAGCTTCGGCTAGTTGCAGGCTGTGCTGCGGGTGCCTCGCCGCACCCGCAGGTGATGTCCAAAGCTCGCACATCCGATCAATGCCCCTTGCGCGCACTTGAACTCCATTTCTTCGCATTTAGCCGCACGGCATTGCAAAGAGCACTCTCAATGCGAGAACATATTTGTTTGCCTACATCCCACTGAAGTCATAAGGATCAATACACATGCCTTCGCATAAGAACGGCAAGAAGTCTTCGCGCGCCGAAGTGAAATCGGAACCGAAGTCTGAAAAGCGCTCTTCCAACTCCGCCATTCAACCCGCCAAAGGCAAGCTTGGCGTCATGATTCCCGGCATGGGAGCCGTGGCCACCAC